>Ga0209007_1000605_pt1 | contig 12787 bp, 17 predicted proteins | sample JacPinW_OM1H0_O2_FD_187961 | JGI IMG/M metagenome (GOLD analysis project Ga0209007, IMG submission 187961) | Forest soil microbial communities from Algoma, Ontario, Canada - Jack Pine, Ontario site 1_JW_OM1H0_O2 (SPAdes) (version 2) | ecosystem: Environmental > Terrestrial > Soil > Boreal...
TCGGTGCAACATTGAGCGCACGGAACCCGCCGGCCGCCGCAGAATTTTCGCGACTTCTTCCACCGGCAGGCTGGAGATCAGATCCAGCAGGCGTTGTTGCTCGGGTTTTGTCCATTCGCGATAGACTCTCTTTTGATTGACGCCGAGTTCGCGCAAGAAGCGCAGACAGGCGTCTCGAGGGTTGCCAGAAATCTCCGCCAGCGTTGTCACCAGTTTCCGCCGGCCAATCTCATTCAGTTCCTGGCTTCTGTTCGTTCGCTCTTTGTATTCCCTGGCCAGTTCTGTCGCTTCTTTGGACCAGCGGAACACACGGCGTTTATGGACACCGTCGGCTTCGTCCATACTGCTGCCTTCCCGGGGGCTGGGTCCTGATGGCAGTTACCGTCTGCAGATCCGTGTAGACACACTTGTCTCTGCGCCTCCGGAATACCTCCTCTCTCGATGCAAAAGCGCGCGCCGATTTCATTCGGAACACGCAGAACGACGAAGGTGGCGCGTGGATCTGATCCACACATGAGCCAAGTGGAGCCGCCAGCGTATACCGGCTGCGGAGCCGATTTTCAGGATTTTTTTTCCTGCAGGAATTCGTGCAGGGAGCCGTTTCCGATGCGAAAATGCGGCCCGTAGGTCGGGATTCTCCGCGAAGGGGAACGCGCTGTGAACCAAACACTTGGCAAGTGCCGGTGGCCGTTTCGGGCTGGCACAGGGCCGAATTCCGGCCATGGACGGGAGGACTCAGGCTTCGTAGCCGAAGATTTTTTTGCAAAGAGTGACATTTTTCGCAACTGAAGTGCCCACAGGAGGGTTTAACCGCGTATGGCAAGTAGCCAGAGATTAGAGTGACCCGCCTCCTCTGGCCCGACCTAGCAGTTGACGCCACTCGCCCGGGTTTCGTTCGTAGTTCACCAACCGGAGTTTGGAGAACCTGGTTGCACACGTTCTCATGAGAGTCGAACCATGTCTCGCGTGGATCGCAGAGGATTTGATTGGAAGGAAATCGCCGAAGTACTTCACATCAGCGGGGTCTCGGCCCGCGTGATCCTCTGGCGCAAGGTCCAACGCTTGCGCGCCAAGACTGTCGATAGTCAACCTCGGGCGATCATCCACCAGCAGGAAAGCGATTCGGTTAGCGTGAAGCTCGACAAAGGAATTAGAGGCTCCCGGCAAACGCGGTGAGGAACTCCTTTCGGGCACCCGCGTAGTCTGCGACGCTGGCGCAACAAGTGCCTCCGTTGGACTTCCTTCAACATCCCTATCCTTGATTAGTTTCGCACCGGAATTCTACGCGTGGTGGGGAGTTCACGGAGCCCTGCCGTTAGGCTAAGTCTTTCGACCGCGTCCGCATTCTGGCCCAAACGGCTGCGTCAACCGGCAGCGCAACGGTTCGTCCATTCCGCAGATTGACGAAGCCGCCGTGATAGGAAAGGTTTCCATGCCGGAACAGCCGGGCCAGCATGGCCATGGCCTGGTATGCGAGCGTTTGGTTCACGAAGGGTTCTTGCCGCTCCAGTGCCTCGACTGCACTGCAAGACGGCAGCTTGTCCTTGCGGTCCAGTTTGGAATCGACAAGTTCAGGGAATAACTCTGACGCGGTCGGCAAACGCTGCTCGCATGGCTGGTTTTTGCCGTTCTCGGGCTCTCCCAGAACAAACTGTCCGCTGTCGGCGTTATTGCCCAGATCCAACCAATAGTGGCAATTCCAATAGGTTTGCGTGCTGGTGATCGCATGGCGAGCCGCGCGGGAGTCGACGCATCCGATCAAGATGTCGGTCTCCTGGCCCCATCTCTCATCCATAAAGCACGGCATCCCCGTCCATCCAAGGCCCCAGAACAGATTGATCCGTGTGGCCAGCACCGTCGCTTTGTAGAGCCCAATCTCACTCTCGCTGAATGGCTGCCGCACACAATTTGTGCGGGAGATCCGGTCGCCATCAATGAGGGTGACGTCAAGACCGTAAGGATGTCCCAGGGCGACCATGGCTTGGTGCAGATGCGGCAATGCGGCTGCGACGGCGCTTCCAGTTCCGCCGCAACCAACCACCGCAATCCGGACCTTCTTCTGCAACAGGACGTTTGGTATCCGATGCTTAATCTCGCGGTTGGACCTCGTTTCGGTACGTGTGGTCATTGTCGTTCACGAATTCTGAAAATCTCTGTGGCAATTTCACCAGGTACTTGCTTGGAAAATCTTTCTTCCCCGCGAGGCTCTGCCACATCGCCAGCAGTCCGCCGGGAAAGCGAGTGTGCTTGCGCACTCCAGAAGCATGGGTGAACTCGCTCTGGAAGAAAGAGCGTTCCCAGTCTTCGATCGCCGACACCGATTTCTCTCGTGGAATCTTCATGCTTCCCGTGCAAACCGCTCCGTTGTCGTAGCAGTTCCAGTAGGGTGCCATGCACAGCTTTGTTTCCGCAGTCGGACGCTTGCCCTCGGCCAGAGCGCAGACCCAGAGATGACTGCCACATACCTTGAAGACCAGGGGCGGCTGGGGATATCGCTTGCCATTGATCTGCTTCAACACCGGGTCGTCGCCTCGCTCGCTGAAGAATAGGGTGCGCGCCCCGGCGGGCGACCACCAGACAATCGTCTCAGCTGTACGCACCAGTACTCGTTCCGGCAGGATTTCGACGGGAAGGGACCGTCCGAGCCCCGTCATTAACTCGACCAACATTTGCGGAGTCATCAGCCGGCCTTCGGCCAAACGCGCACCGTTGCCGTCATGAATGACCTCGTGCAGCGTCACAAAGGGATGGCGGTACGGGATTCCCTGGTAGCTACTCGTTCCGTACACGAGAAGCGCCCGGCTCAACCGGAAGTCCTGGCTGGAGCCGATGTTCACGGAGGTATTCATCGTAGAGCTCCCGAATGGTTTCAACCACCTTGGCAGCCGAAGCCAAAGACTGCAGCATGGCGCCGGCATGATCGAAGACGCGACGCACTTCCTCATCCAATTTCCTGAGCGGCCGCTCAAGTCGGATCGGAAGCACCACATTGGGCTGGCAAGGACCGTTCTCGCCCATGTGCTGCGCATCTTCGTCGAAGCAGGCGTTGATCGCGTCGTTTTCGTGCCACGTGATAAGACAGCCGGGGCGAGACGATTCCGCGTCCATCAACCAGTCGCTGATACCCGGGACATCTTTTTCCGTGAGGTGCCCCGGCCAGGCGTGCTCATGGCCGAGCCCATGAGCGTCCATTTCCAGGACTTGGCGGATCAGTTGTCGAGTCAGTGGCGCGGCTGGTTTGATCTCTTGTAAAAGCCTGCGTGCCTTCTTGTCCATCCGCGGGGCGTACTTCTGGATGCAGGATGGGATCTCCATTTCGACTTTACGGTAGATGGATGCTTGCAGTTCTTCCTCGTCCAGATCTTCCATCCACATCTCGGCATGTTCCTGCGCGTCGACATAGTCGTATACGCGCATCCACTTGTACAGGTTGGCGAAGAATACCCGGTAGAAGGCCGCTGGAAGAAGCTTATCGTCGGCTTCGAGGCGTCGAAGAGTCGCCCCGATCGGGATGGAGGCTGCCGCCTCGTAATCGGCGGTGAGAAACAGTTGCTGAGTCGCACCTTCTCTCTCGGCTTCGATCTGGTTTCTTTCTTGCTCGGTCAATTCAAACAAGGAATCTGCGATGCGCAGCTCGCCGACCCAGACTCTTTTCGCTTCAGCCGCGCCGTTCTGTCGACAAAAGCGGTTGAAGCCACGCTCGACAAAATCCACCGCGCTTCCCGACCAGTCACTTGGCTGGCAAATTCCCAGCCGCAAAAGGCTCATTCCCAGCGTCGTAGCTGGCCCTTCGTCCCACCGTGTGCAATAGCGCAACCGCACTCCTTTGAGCCGCGGAACGGAGACTGCCAGGGGAAGCCCTATCAAGCGAGCGGCGGAATGACTGTGCCGGCTGGCGGCAAGAGTCGGTCTGCGAGGATTTCGTCTTGTCCGTACTTTAAGGAGTCGAATACCTTCCCAAGAATTTCGCCGACTTTGAACGCGTCTGGACATTGCTTCAATTGCTCCATGATCGGATCTCGAACCGTCGCGGTGGCTGGTTTCGCTTCTCGAAGTGCACTCATGACTTCCTGGAATTTCTCATCGGGGCTGTAATCCCGGGTTTTTTTGTACGGCATAAGTCTTCCTGGCTTCGTCACTTCCAGCAGGCATACTGGTCCGCGAGAAACGGCCAAATTTTCACAGATTGGGGTATGTGCAAAGGCTAGGAGGCGCGCTAGAATCCCATCGGAGGAACTCGTATGATGACGCACCCAGCCACCGCCATCAAACGTAAGGTCGGTCAACTGGTCGATAGGCAGATCGAAACATTGCGGCAACCAAAGTCTCTAACTTCTTCCGATCTTGGTGAGTATCACGCCCGTTCGGAAAAGATCACAATCCTCTACCGAGAACTTGACCAAATGGTCAGGACGAGTTTCTGGAACTCTCGGAGAGCATCCTAAATTCACCCTGTGCAGGTTTGAGGGGGTCAAGCCGCCGTCCGCAGAATGGCTCCGCGACGGCGGCTTGTTCTCTCTTGGGCCGAACCAACCCTGAAACGCAGTCATTTTTCTTGGAAGCCGCAGAAGCGTGGTCTCCGGATCATCCTTTGGCTCCCACGGCTCTGGTGAACACGTACCGCATGGTCCCATTAATGAGAGTGGGCCCTTCGACTGCCGCGGTCGCAAGTTCGGGATAAGTATTGACGTAGATGTCCCGCACCTGTTCAACGCTCAACTCTGGATTTACGTCTGGCAGTTTTGCCCCGTTAAACATAAAGACGCGCTCAAGCTTTTCGATTTTCACCGTCATTGCGCTCTCCTTTCGGTTGTCTGTATAAAGCTGGGATGCTGATTACAGCGGCCATCAATGGCTCCCGATCAAAGGTTGAACACCCGCACATTCCGGTCACTTCCGCGGAGATCCGACTGCCGCCGCGGAGGCGGCGGACGAAGGGGCGGGAGCGATTCACTTTCACGCACGCGCAGAGGATGGCCGGGAGGTTTTGGACAGCGTGGCGGTCGCTGCAAATCTGCACGCTGTTCGAGCGAGACTGCGAAATCTCCCCATTGGCGTGAGCACCGGAGCTTGGATCGTTCCTGATCCAGAGACGCGGCTGAGAAAAGTGCAAGCCTGGGATGTATTGCCGGATTTTGCCTCCGTCAATTTTCACGAGGAGGGCGCCGCCGGACTTGCCGCGACCCTGATCGGTCGCGGCGTCGGCATCGAAGCCGGGATCTCAAACGCGAGGGCCGCACGGAATCTGGTTTCAAGTGGTCTTTCCAGGCAATGCCTTCGGATTCTCGTTGAACCTCAGGACCAAGAGATAGCCTCCGCCCTGAAGACGGCTCTCGAAATCGAGAGCGTTCTCAGCCACGCGGGTATTAGGTTAACGACGGTCCTGCATGGAATGGATCGTACCGCGTGGGAGTTGCTCGATGAAGCCCTTGGTCGTGGCTACGACATTCGAATTGGTTTCGAGGACACATTGAGATTGCGCAATGGCAAAACGGCTCGGAGCAATGCGGAGCTTGTTCGCGAAGCACGAACTCAGATGGAATCGCGGGGCCTCGGAAAAAGAACATAAGACCGACGGCGCCGTTTCTCAAGAACGTCAGAACGGGACGAGTCGGCGATCCCCGGAATTATGGCTGCTCGGCTGCGGCCTTGGGCTCGAAGAGGGGGAGGCTGTCGGTTGCAGGCCTCGGTTCCTCGACCTTGTTGTCCGGCGACTTTTCGTCCGGCTTTGTTGCAGTGGCCATTCTTGACTTCGATCGGTTCTTGTCCCGATCTTCAACCGCCTTAACCGCCTCGGCGATTTCCTGCTTGGCTCGGTCTACCGCTTGCTGCAAGGCGAGGTGCGAATCCACAAACGCCTTCAATTGCTCCGCGAGCTGGGCGTCGATCTCATCCGGTGAACCCGTTAGAGAGAGTGGCGTTGTTAGAGCGTGGATCGCAGATTCGGGTACCTGAGCTATTTTGTCTTTGTTCGAGTACCCGATCTTCTCGTTTACCTTGCTATCTTCTGCCAATGCTGCGGGCACGACATTGACCCGGATATGTCCTTCGTTGAGAGCTGCTACTGTGATGGTTATTGTTCGCCGTTCAATAAGCGGCATGAGTTCGCTGAACATGGATTCCCCTTTCTTGGCTGCATAAACCGGCCAACAATTGAGCGCGGCTGAAGTTACCAGATGACGTAAAGTCGCGGCTTGAGTGCCTTGGATTCGCGGGGCGCAGAAATCAGTGAGCCGCCCAGGGTTTTCCTAGAATGGGTTGGCTTGTTTAGGCGACGTGGAAATGCACGTCATCCCAATAGTTCGTGAGATGACTGAAGCGGGCATCTTCCGAAGAAATGATGTCGCTTGCCTCCACCCGCACCGGTTTCTCGATGCAGCTTTCAAATGCTGTAGCCGCCGGCGTGGCGAGGGAGGATTGGGCAAGATACTGATTGATGATCTTCGTCTCGAGTGCGCACCAGTGGTCGCCAAAAATGTACTTCAACTCTGCGACGGGGTAGTTAAATGCGATGATGTAGGGCTTCGCGGCCAAGTCCACTACGCCGCGAGAGTTGGCCAGCAACTTTTTTCCACCCCACGAACGCAGTAGCGGACCGGCAATGGCGGTATCGAGATCCGGTTTCCGATGGTAAAACCATATTTTGCCGCGGGGATCCTCTTGCGTCCAGAACGGTAGTGGCCGACCCGCGTTGCGGGCAGCTTCACGCTTATCCCGGGCAAGCTCGGGCGATGAGGGCAGCAATCCATTGGCCTTGATCGATTCGACTTCGCTTGGGAGCAGCCGGGTACAGTGGTAGGTTCTTATCCTTGCTCCCTGCAAACATCTTCGGACAAGTTGGATAATCTGCGATCGTTGTTCCTCATCGGTCTGCGACTCAAGCAGCTTGAGCCATCCGGCCAACTCCATTGGCCACTCGCCAACATTATCGAAATCGATCACATCATCCCAGGCGGCCATGGCGACCTTTCGCTCAGCGAAAATAGACTTCGCGAGCGTCTTCGAGCTTCACTGGTCCGGGGTAAAGCTCCGAAAACCTAATTTTACTCGAACAATGAAAATAGGGGCTTCCATCCGGAAGCGCGGGTGCAGTGGCTGGGATCGATCATCACCCCGTGGCCGCTAGTCTGATTTTAGAATTCCTTCCAGCGCGCTGAGCTTGCCATCGATTGGACCTGTCTTCAAATTCGTGATGTCAAGACCCAGGATCTTCGCGATCAGCGGATACACGTTCACGTTTTCAAAGGGCGCAAGCGCAACCCCAGTTCGGATGTCGGGTCCTGCGGCAACAAATAGGGCCTTCATCTCGGGCATGTGTGTGGGGTCGTAGCCGTGCATGCCCACGGGCGAGTGCTCTGGACCGCGGGCGTCTGTGTTAGCGGTGATGAGGTAAGGACCGGTCGGAACAACGACCGGGTCACCCTCTCTCGGATTGCTGTCGAAATGAAGATATGCTGGCACCTGCGCACGGCGATAGATGAGGAACTTGTCGCTCTTTCCGCGGAGCGCTTCATAGGCCCTCTGCGCATCGTCGTCGGACTTAGGGTAAAGAATCGAATCTACGATCTGGGCAAACCAGGACGGATTCAAACCGTACTCATCGAGGCGGATGGGCGGACCCTCGACTTTCGCCATTCCATGATCGGCGAGCACGATCAAATCCACTGGCAGCTTGGACTCCTTGATGCCATCCATCAGTTTCCCTATCTCGCCGTCGAGTTCGTGAACCGCTTCGGCAACCTCCGGACTATCGGGACCATACCGGTGGCCCGCTGTGTCGGTATCGGAGAAATACAGGGTGATCATGTGCGGGCGCTGCTCCGGTGGCAGATGGAGCCAGGCAAGGACTTGTTCGACCCTCTTTTCATTGGGGAATTTTCCGTCGAACTTCAGATAGTAGGTGGGACGAACTCCCTGGATGTCCGCCTCGGAACCGACCCAGAAGAAACAAGCAGATCGCATGCCCTGCTGCTCCGCCAGCACCCAGAGCGGAGTCCCGCCGTACCAAGTGCCATCGCCGACTGCCTTGGCATCATGGTAGGTATAAACCTCTTTTCGAGTTGGATCATAAAACGTGTTCGCCACGATACCGTGATGTTCCGGATAGAGGCCGGTGACGATCGTGTAATGGTTGGGAAAGGTGATGGAAGGATACGCGGGAAGCATTCCTTCGGGCGCGCTGGCGCCCTCTGCAGCCAGTGCGAGCAGATGGTCGGCGTGATAACGCTTCGCGTAGTCGTAACGGAATCCGTCGAGAGAAACGAGGATGACGTAATGTTTTGAGAGCTGCTTCGGTGCATTTGGGCCGTGATCAACCGCGATAACAGTGGAGACGGCCTGCCCGTAAGACGTCGCCGCGAGGCAACCGGCTGCAAGTGCGAAGCTGAGAATGCGGATCGAAATTCGTCTCAAGAAGCGGGGCATAGATAGTCTCCGGTTGCCTCTAGGAACGCCAGGATCAGGCACCGAAAGTCTACGCCTGAAGATCAAGGCTCTACCCATTTGACTCCAGTCCCCAATTGTAGGCAAACGAGAAGCGACTGGTTCCTTTCTGTTTGCGTGTTGACCGGACTCATCGAGAGCAAGAAGCCGCAGGGTGGATTCTATGTTTTCCGGCGGAATTTGCTGCGGGCGCACATCATCGAATAACCCATGCTTCTTAACCCTGCCCTGGTGGAATGGCCGCCGGTATGTTAATCCTGTCCCGACGAAGGTCGGTGACCTTTCGATCATGTTCAGGGTCGGACCTCAGTAGACCGATGGAGATACTGCCGATGCCTGTTTATCAGCCTACCGTTAGCAAAGAGCTTCTCACACAAATCGATCGCGCGGAAAAGATGCACAACTTCGTGCTTGCGAACGTACCCGACCGTCTTGTGCTTGACACCGAGGAGAAAACGGTTCTCGTCTCACTGCTCTCTCTAACGATCGAGCATCATGGTGCAATCCTGCACCTCTTGAAGTCGGGCCGGTTCGACGGCAGCGCCATGGCTCTCACACGGCCATGATCGATTGTGTATATAGGGCACTCTGGCTCCATTGTTCCGGAAAGCCCGAGCATTTCGCTTCCGTGAGGGCCGGTGATAGTCCCTACCCAGGACTTCCAAATATGGCCGATGCGATTGACAAGGCACTGCCTACCACGGACGGGCTCTTCCAAGCGCTAAAGCTATTTATCGCCGCCTTGCATGGCTATACACACGGCGGATTAGAGCAGCTGGGACGCCGATTTGATGCCGAAGGCAATGTCTGCGCAACCTATACGGATGGGGAGCGCTTTGAAGTGGTGAATGCCACGACCGCTTACCTCGTCATGTTCGCGGTGGCATGGTGCCAGATCTATACTGGTGGCGATCCTGTGTCCGAACCACGGTCCGCCGCGATCATGCAGCACTACAGCGAAACGTACGGGGCACCGGCCGCTCCCTAGTACTACCGTGTTATAAAAAGCAGCCGATCGCGCCTTGGGCGTAGCCGCTCGAGGAAAGCAGCGCTGTTCTGTAACGACGCTGTACAGACGGCAGCCCAAGCTAGACTCGGGGCTACAGGAGACCTGCCATGCCACTGGAAGAAAGCGAAATCATCGACACCGATCTCGTGAATAACTATCCGATAAAGTACGTCGTTTTTCTTGACTTGCTTGGATTTAGTGAGTTGGTAAAGAGAAGCGGAGTCGATGTTCTGGAACGTCATCGCTTGGTCGAAGCATTGAAACTTGTTCGGGATACTCTTTGCGAAAATCCGCCCATTGATTTTCGATTCACCTATTTTTCGGATTGCATCGTCATTTCAGCGGTACACAGCCCTCATGCTTTATGGCAGATCTTTCAATCCGTAGAGGTTCTGACCTGCAACCTGCTTCAGTACGACATTCTGCTAAGAGGAGGTCTAACGGTTGGCCCAACGCACCACAGCAGAGATTTTGTTTTTGGAACGGCTGTCACGGAAGCGTATGAAATGGAGCGCAAGCTTGCGGTCAATCCGCTGGTTCTTCTTTCTCCTGCGGTCGTCCAAGAGATCGAATCCCTTGGTCCCGAGTTCAAGCAGTGGCTTAAAGAGGACGGTCCAGACCGCTCCTTTATTCATTACCTCATGCGCTACGCGGAGTATTCCTCTTCGATCGAAGCTGGCAAGGTCGTTCTTACCCATCCCGCACAGCGCATTGCATATTTCATTGGCAAGCGATTGAAAAACGATCAAGACGCCGTGCTTAAGAAGGCAAAGTGGTTTCAGCAATACTGGAACGACGCAGTTGCGGTGGGAGGCGTTCTCCCGCGGATCGAATTAGATTCACCGTCAACTCTCCCCCCCAACTCCTTAACAATCGTCAAACGCCGCCTGATCGCTCCTGTTATCGGCCGCACAAACACGTAGTGTCGGTGCGGCGGCGTACTGTCGCCAGGCGCTCCTCAAACCGATGAGCAAACCACACTTGCGGTGTCTCGGAACACGCAGTTTGCTTTGCGTTAGGCTACAATGTCGGCAAAGTTCAGATCAAGGTGTCGGCTATATGGCAAACCGAAACCTCTACCGGACAAATCAAAGGCTGGGTGCCCGGCCCGGGCTGCTGATCGTCCTTCTTATCGTGCTCGGCACCGGCGGCGCGGTTTGGGGCCAAACGCAAAGCGCTGGCGCGGGCGACAGCCTGGCGGCCTGGGGAAAGATTGTTACCGTACTTCAGCATCCGCGCTGTCTGAATTGTCACCAGCTGAATTCTCCGCTGCAGGAAGATGGCCGCAGAATACACATTCCGCATGTGGTTCGTGGCGCTGACAGCCACGGCGTTGGCCCTATGCGTTGCGGCAATTGCCACAACGATCGCAATAATCTCACTTCGCGGACGCCCGGGGCGCCGGAGTGGTCGCTGGCGCCGGTGTCCATGCTTTGGCAGGGGCTTTCGTCGGGAGATCTGTGCCGCGTGCTGATAGATCCGGTGCGCAACGGAAAGCGCTCGCCCGAAGCTCTGGTGGAGCACATGAGCTCGCCTCTGGTTCTTTGGGGATGGAATCCTGGGCCGGGCCTTGAGCCGGTTCCAATTCCCCACGCAGAATTTATCAATCTCATGAAGGTTTGGGTGGCGGGCGGCACGGCGTGCCCAAAGTAGGCGACAAAGGCCGCCGAGAAATTAGGAGAGAGGCATGATCACGCTGAACGTGAATGGCGAATCACACCAGCTCGACGTAAGCCCGGAGATGCCGTTGCTCTGGGCGATCCGCGACAAACTTAATCTGACCGGAACCAAATTCGGCTGCGGACACGCCATGTGCGGTGCCTGCGTGGTGCACCTCGACGGGGAAGCCGCGCGCTCCTGCTCCATCATGGTCGGCGAAGCCGCCGGAAAAAAGATCACCACCATCGAGGGCATTTCGGGCCCGGTGGCGGAAGCAGTGACCCACGCCTGGCAAAGCCTCGACGTGGTGCAGTGCGGCTACTGTCAATCCGGGCAGATTATGTCGGCCATCGTGCTGCTGAATGAAAACAAGAATCCGACGGATGAGGACATCAACCTGGGCATGGAAGGCAACATCTGCCGCTGCGGCACTTACTTGCGCATCCGGCGCGCTATTCACCAAGCCGCCAAGGCGTTGGCCTAGGAGATTGCTGCCATGCGAGTGAATCTTGCCACTCTCCCCTTCTTCGATTTTAGCCGGCGGGAATTTCTGAAAGGCGCGGCGGCAACGGCCGGCGCATTCGTGCTGGGCGCCTACATTCCATTTTCACGCGAGGCCTTCGCCCAGGAGCAGGGCCCGGCCAAAGGCCCTTATGATCCCAATCTTTTTCTGAAGATCGAAACCGACAACTCAGTAACCCTGATCAGCAAGCATTTCGAAATGGGCCAGGGCGTGACCACTGGGCTGGCGACGCTGGTGGCGGAAGAGCTCGATGCCGATTGGTCAGCGATGCGCTTCGCATTCGCGCCCAATGAACCAGCCGTTTACAACAACCTGGTCTTCGGCCCGGTGATGGGGACCGGCGGAAGCACATCGATGGCAGAATCCTGGGAGCAGGCACGCAAGGTGGGAGCGGCGGCGCGCATGATGTTCGTCGCGGCCGCGGCTGCGAAATGGAATGTGCCGGCGTCGGCAATCAAGATCGAAATGGGCGTGATCAGTAATGGCTCTGGACATCGGGCAACATTCGGGGAACTCGCCGCCGATGCGATGAAGACGCCGGTCCCCACCGAAGTTGTGCTGAAGCCATCGCAACAATGGCAGCTGATCGGTACGCGAGTTCCCAGACTGGATTCAAAGGGCAAAACCACGGGGACGGCCGTGTTTGCGGGAGATATTCGCCGTCCGGGGATGCTAACCGCGGTCGTAAAGCGTCCCGAGCAATTTGGAGCCAAGCCCGTCTCGTTCGACGCGAGTGAGGCGAAGAAGATTGCAGGCGTGGTGGATGTGGTGCAGATTTCGCGGGGAGTGGCAGTGCTTGGCACGGATACATGGGCCGCGATGCGCGGTTGCGATGCCCTCAAAGTCACTTGGGACGCCAGTGCAGCCGAGAAGCGCTCGACGTCTGAAATTTTGGCAGAGTACCGCCAGCTGGCCGGGCAGCCAGGACTCGTGGCGCCGGGAAGAGGCGATGCAGCGGCTGGCATGGCGCGGGCGGCGAAGAGCTGAGTTCGGGATTTATTCCGACTTGATGTCCGCCGCCTTGATAATCCCCTGGTATTTATCGATCTCGCGCTGAACGAAGGCGGTGAATTGCGGGATCGTCAAAGCCGAAACCTGCGCGCCATCATTCTCCAGCCGCGATTTGATCTCGGGATCGAGCAGCGCCTTGTTGA
>Ga0209007_1000606_pt1 | contig 12786 bp, 6 predicted proteins | sample JacPinW_OM1H0_O2_FD_187961 | JGI IMG/M metagenome (GOLD analysis project Ga0209007, IMG submission 187961) | Forest soil microbial communities from Algoma, Ontario, Canada - Jack Pine, Ontario site 1_JW_OM1H0_O2 (SPAdes) (version 2) | ecosystem: Environmental > Terrestrial > Soil > Boreal...
CCGCGAGTAATACCTGTCGTGGTTGTAGATGGGATAGCGATTGCGCCAATCGAATCCCCACCGGCCCCATCCCCAGCCATAGCCCCCGACGAAACCAATATCGAAGCCGATTCCAAAGGAGAGGTACGGACCACCAAACCAGATTCCCGGATATGCGTACCACCCTGGCCACGCTACCAAGGGATCACCGTAAACCAACCACGGATCATAGGCGGGAACGTAAACCACCTCGGGATCCGTCGGCTGAATGGTAATCGTCGAGTCCTGGTCCTTTACGGTTTGCTGAGGAGTGGACTGCAGATTGCCCGTTGCCTGCGCCCGCTGACGCATCACTTGCACGGCGTCCATCACGTCCTGTTGCTGATTGTAGTACGCGTCGCCAAGAGAGGAAGTCCAAGAAAGGTTCTTGTCCATATTTCCCAGGACCGACGGGAATGCCGTGAGCGCCTTGACGCTGGGGTCCCACGGTTGTGGGTCTACCGCCTGACCCAACGCGTCGCCTTTCATGTCGGGATTCGCTTGCAGCCATCTATCCGCCTCGACCACTTGCTCGGGGAAGGTCGACGCCGCCAGGATCTGGGCCACCAGAGAGTCCGGATACAGCGCGATCGGCGCGACCAGCTGCTGCAGCTGGTCGGGAGTTTGTTGAGTGTACGGAGGAGCTTGCGGGGCCTGCGCATCTTGCTGGGCGAACAGAGACCCAGGGCTTATCGCAAACAAAAGAGTCGACGACAGGACGAAGACCAAAATCCCTGCGCCCCAGTGGGAACTCGGCCGCCTCGGGACAGTGCGGACAGTATTCATGACGCTACCCTCTCTGCTCAGCAGAGATTATACCCGGGCATCTACACCTGGAAAGTAAATCCGGTCAAGACTGGCCACATCTTCAAGCGCTCTCGAGGATTGCTCGGTCTAAATCGCTGCTGGGAGTTCTCGCGCAGGTTAGCCGATTGAGTCTGAGGGCGTCCGCAACTTCATCCTCCCGTAGCGGCCGGTAGAGGAAATATCCTTGGACTGCATCACAAGACAGGCTGCGGAGAAACTGCAGCTGCTCAGCGGTTTCCACCCCCTCCGCCACGACCTTGAGTCTCAAGCCATGTGCCATTGCAATGATCGCCCGAGTAATTTTCATATCACCGGAGTCGGCGGGAATATCCCGAATGAATGACCTATCGACCTTGAGGGTGTCGATTGGGAAGCGCTTTAGGTATGCGAGCGATGAATAGCCCGTTCCGAAGTCATCTATAGCGATCTGAACGCCGATGGATTTCAATTTGTCGAGTACAGCTACCGCGCATTCCCCATTTGCCATGACCACGCTTTCGGTAATTTCCAACTCCAGATGCGCAGGGTCGAGACCACTGTCCTGAATGATTTGCGTCAACTTTTCAAGCAGCATTGAATCCGCAAACTGACGCGCCGATAAGTTCACGGCAACGCTCAGTTTTGGCAGCCCGCGGCCTTGCCAACAATTGGTTCGTGCGCACGCAGTCGCGAGTACCCATTCTCCGATGGGTACGATCAGCCCGGTTTCCTCGGCCAGTGGAATAAATTCCAATGGCGGGACGAGGCCACGGATCGGGTGTTTCCATCGCAATAGCGCTTCGACTCCGGTAATCAAACCGCTCGCGATTTCCACCTTTGGCTGATAATGAAGAAAGAATTCGCCTCGTTCCAAGGCGTGACGCAGATCCGACTCCAGTTCCAATCGTTCGAGTGTGTGCACGTTCATCGTGGGCAAATAAAACTGATAGTTATTACGGCCCGTTTCCTTGGCTCGATACATCGCCACATCTGCAGCCTTGAGGAGCGATTGCGAGTCGCTGCCGTCAGCGGGGAAAATACTGATACCAATGCTCAATGTGACATGACAATTCTTTTGATCCAATTGATACGGGGCGCTCAATTGCTCCACGAAACGCTCGGCGCAAGCGGCGATATCCGCTGAATTCCAACAGTTTTCCATCAATACTACAAACTCATCACCCCCCACGCGCGCCACGGTATCCCCTTCCCGGGACTGGGCGCGCAATCGGTCCGCGACCTGGCGCAGGAGAACATCCCCGGCTTCGTGCCCCAACGAGTCATTGATCACCTTGAAACGGTCGAGATTCATATACAGAATCGCGAGTTTCATCGATGCGCGACGGTGACGGCTCAATGCTTGGTCCAGTCTCTGCGCCAGCATCAATCGATTCGGAAGTGAGGTGAGATCGTCATGAAACGCGATGTGATGAACGCGGTCATCCGCACGCTTTCTTTGTTGAAGTATTCGCAGCGATAAGACGGTTCCAAGAATCAATAGCACGGGAGTAGCTGCGAACAGGATTGCCCGAAGCAATGAGTAAGCCGTACGCGACGCCTCGCTCAATGCCTCGACGAATTGGTTTTCGATGGGCGTGAGTTCTTCGTTTATCAGGGAAACCTCGTCCAGGGCGGCTTGAATGTCCTTCGGGTGCGGTGAAGGAGACTCGATCTCACGCTGTAAGGACCTCGCAGCCTCATCGAGTTGAATGATGTAGCGATCGGCGGATTCCCAGGCTTGAATTGCCTGCCGCATAAACCTGACCCGCCCGAATCTGCGATATAAACTGAACATGCCGTCAATGTCATCGGCGTTGTTGCCGCCCTGAATGAACCCCTGGCGCACCTTCTGAAAGTCCGGACGACGGTTGTTCATCTCCAGCCGCGCCGCGTGGTCTCCCAAGGGTACGCTGATGTTTTCGCGGAATCGCTGCAAATCCTCCGGAGCGCGGGTGATGGCGTACTTCTGCAAGTGGAAGACAGCGTCTTTCTGGGCTTTCGACCATCGACTCTCGCCGCCGACATACGCTCGCACCGACGACAGCACTCCAAAGCTGAAATTGGCCAAAATGAGCAAACTGAGAACGATTGCGGCAAACATCCAAATAATCGAATAGGGAGAGCGCGCCCTGACAGCCGCATCGGCGGACCATTCTTGGAAATTCTGCAATGCCGTTGGCTGCTTCACATCGGTCGGCTCAAAAATTGAAAGTTACCGAGCCCATCAACTGTCGCTCCACATTCGGGCCTGCCGTCTGGCGCTGCTGCGCATGGGCGAGGTCTTGGCCACTCGCGGCGAAAGTCCACTGTTTATCGAGTTGATAGGCCACTCGCGCGTCGACTGCGACATATTCGGCTACCGGCACAAGCATAGTGCCATCGGCGCCCGCCGCAAGCAGCAGCCCCGCCGTGGCGGACTGGTAGCGCGCGTAGCCATCGATTTCCCATCTGCCGCGCGCCCACCCGACATTGGTGACGATCAGATGCTTAGGGGTGGTGTGATCGTAGTCGACGAATAGCTTGCCAACCTGCGCGAACGAGGAGAATTCCTCGCTGATTTCCTCGAAGCGGTAGTTCAAGCCCCAGCGCCAATTGTCGAAGACAACACCCTTCAGGCCGAGCGTGAAGCCATGTGCGTAAGACTCGCCGATGTTGGAGGGTACGGAGTAAGGCACGCCGGATGTCAGAATGAATGCGCCGGCCACGTCAAAAATGTTGGCCGTGTCTTTATAAAAGACTGAGCCGCGAAACTGCGCGTGGAGTTGCGAGATTGGACGATCCCAATCCAATTCATAGTTCTTGACATCGGTCGGATTCAGACTCGGCACGCCGGTCAGATTCAGGTAAGGGGTTTGGATGACCAGCGCGCCGAGTTCGACGAGATTGGGCACCAGCACTCCCCTACCCGTCAGCACTCGCACGACGTCCAGACTATCCAACTGCCACACGAACCCTAGGTTATAACTGATCTCATCGGAGATGCGGTCCCAATCGCTGTTTGAGAAGGGATATCCGATTGGAACTGTGCCCGAGCGCCCAAGCCTCAGTTGATCGACGCGCGCGGCGCTCGTAACAGAGAACGAATGGGTCACGCTCCATTCCCACATAGCGCTTGCAGAAAGCACGTCATTGGAGATGGTGCCGCCTTCGATGGAACTGGTATCCACAGCATCGCTTCGATATTCGACGGCGGCGCGAAACGCATGGTCGCTGCCTAACTTGAATATGTCTTGAATCTTGAAAACGGCCAGCCGGTTGACGAAATCAAGCGGCGTACCAAGAACCACGGGGGAGGAACGCTGCTCGATCTGGTTCTCATAGGCGCTCGCTTCCCAGAGACCCAGATGCGTGTCCGCCAAGAGTTGCGCCCTGGCGGAATTGGCGACGAAGGTAGAATACTGCGCCAAATAACCTGGGTCCACTTCGAACTGACCCACGTTCACGTGGCTGGCCTCAAATCGCAATTGCACCGTGTCGGTCGCGCTGATCACCCCATCGAAATCGACGGCAGTGCGATTGTTGTCCATTCGCGGCCGCGTTCCCATGCTCGCCGGTACCGCGGTCGAGAAATCGCTGTCGGAACGATTTCCGGCGGAAATGCGCGCGGCGGCCCGATCATCCAGCTTGAACGTAGCAACGGCGGATTCTTGCGTAAGATCTTGCGTGCCGCCGGCGACGGCCACTGCATCCTTGTCGTCGTACAGGGGATTGTATGTGATGATATTGATGACACCGTCAACGGCATTGAGGCCAAAAAGCGCGCTGCTGGGCCCCTTCACGACTTCGATCTGGCGGATGGATGCGAGCTCGATCGGCAACGTGCTCCAAGGCGTGAAGCTGTAGTAGTCAGCGTAGACTTGCCGGCCATTGATCAAAACCAACAGGCGCTGCGAATAGGCTTGGTTGTAGCCCCGCACGCTGACGTCCGTATCGTCGGTGCCCCATTGCAGCAGATCGACGTCGACAATGTGGCGCAGCACTCCGGGAATGTCGCGCGCTCCGGAGCGGCGAATGTCCTCCGCGGTAATGATCTCCATATTGGCCGGCACTTTGCTGGCGCGCTGTGGAGAACCCGTCGCGCTGGTGGTAACAGGCTCTGCGAATAATTGCTCGAGCGCACCATAGTCGACCGATTGAGCAAGAATCGGTGGGCTAATTGCCAGCAGCACTAGCGCACCTGCAGCGCGGCTGACCATGCGCAACGCCCGACCTCCAGGGCATTGTCGATGGCGGTTGGGACACTTCATACGCTACATCTCCGTGATCATCATGCGAAAGACCGCAGAGAATTTCAGATCGCTGCCGGCTGCAGCGTTGCGGTTGACCAGAATCTCAATCTTTGGCTGTGAACGAACTCCGATGGCGCAACTGCCGCTCTTGACTTTTGCCAGGTCGGTCGTGATGCAAGGAATTCGCTTGTTTCGTGCCGCATCGGCCATGGGAGCCGCATCCTCGACGCCGCCGGTGAGAAGAAATAGAGCGGCGGTGGAATGCTGAAGCTCGGCGATCGGGATGAGCACCGGCCTTAAGGTGACGTTGCCGATCCTCAACCCGTCACCGAGCATCGCTTTGAGCGCTTCGGCTTCGCGCACAGATTGTGGACTCGCCGGCGAATAGACAATTCCTGCGGTTACTGACCCCTGCAGCGGCTTATCGAGAAAGCCGAGGGCGCGGCCGGCGATCTGCACGTCGCTCAAGGTAAACTCTGCGTGGGCGGCAGCCGATGCGAACGACGCGCAGAACAATAGCAATGTTTGTAAGCGGCGCCGCAACGTCCCGGAAGCGTGAATCTTCATTTCTCGTTGCTCACTAATCGCGGATGCTCGAGCAATATCTCGTCCACCGGCCGCATGGGTTTCACGGACCCTTCGCGCAGGAGTTGATCGGCTCGGCCTACCGCCACCGCCTCGCTGAAGAAGTAGCCTTGCGCGTGCGTGGTAGACCCCGTCGACGCCAGCAAAGCCCGCTGCTCCTCCGTCTCCACGCCTTCCGCGATCACGCCGATATTCAGTTCACGCGCAATTTTAATGATGGCGCGAATCATGCTCGCGCGTTCCGGAATCGCCTCCGTGCTGTTGATGAAGGATTGAGCTATTTTCAGGTGGCTGACATCGTACGCACGCAGGTATTCGAATGAGGAATACTCCGTTCCGAAATCATCGATCGCAATGTGCGCACCAAGGTGACGCAGCTGCATCAGCGCATCGTTGTGCGTGAGCGTGGCCTGTGCCAGCGTCGCTTCGGTCACATCGAATTCCAGGCAGCCCGGCTCGAGGCCATACAGCTTGGTGATGTTCTCGACGTCCCGTACCAGCTCACGGCTGTCTTTGAGCTGTGTGAGAGACAAGTTGATGGCTATGACCGGCGGCGCCACGCAGGCGTCGCGCCACAGTCTCATCTGTCGACAGCACTGTTCGAGCACCCAGTGGCCGATCGCAGGCGTCAGTCTGGCTTTTTCGGCCTGTGGTATGAAGGCCGCCGCCCTAAGCAAACCGCGCCGCGGGTGGTTCCAGCGCAGCAACGCCTCCATGCCCACGATATTCCCAGAGACGATCTCTACCTGCGGCTGGTAGAACAGTTCAAACTCGCCCTTCTCGATCGCGGCTTTGAGCTCTTCAGCGACGGCGACGCGCTCCCGAACTTCCTGGTCCAGATCCTCGGTGTGGAAATGATATTGATTGCGGCCCGCGTTCTTGGACCGGTACAGCGCGAGATCGGCCTGGGCCAACATGGCGTCGGGCCCAACGCTGGTCGCGCTATACGGACAGACACCTATGCTGGCTGTCACGATTGTCACCTGCGAAGCATCGAGCAAGTAGGGTTGGGCGAGGCCTTTCTGAATTTTGGTGGCTAACTCGCCGGCGTTGGCCGGCTCATTCACATCCATTTGCAGAATTGCAAATTCGTCTCCGCCCAAGCGGGCAATGAGGTCGCTTTCGCGCACAATATTGCGCAGACGATTGGCGACCTCCCGCAGGAGCTGGTCTCCCACCGGATGACCCAACGTATCGTTCACGTCTTTAAAATGATCAAGATCGATGTACAGGATCGCGAAGGGATTGGCGCCGCGACCGATTCCTGAGAAGGCCTGACGCAGGCGTTCGACAAACGTCGTGCGGTTCGCAAGTCCGGTCAGTCCATCGGTGCGCGCCAGCGTCGCGATCTTTTCTTCCGCCGCCTTTCGCTCGGTGATGTCGATGATGATTCCTTCCACTTCCAGCAGGCGCCCGTCCTTGTCGCGTACCGGCGTGTAGCGATTCTCGACCCAGCGATACGTTCCATCGCCTGTGCGCAGGCGAAACTCGACCGCGGAGGCCTGCGAGTCCTTGTCGACGATCCGTGCCATGGCAGCGGTGACCTTTGCTTCGTCCTTCGGATCCGCAAGGTCGTGAATCCACCGCGAACCGAGCAGCGTCTTGGGTTCGTGGCCGAATTTCTTGATATTGTGCGAAACGTAGATGAGCGGAAAAGGCGGTTCGCCCTTTAAGCGGTACAGAACGGTTGGACTGTTCTGGACGATCATGTTGGCGTCGGCCAATTCTTTCACGTAGCGGGCGCGCGTCACCGCCACGCCCACGAGGCCGGCCAGAGTCTTGAGCGTGTCGGACTCTGCCCAGCTCCATTTGCGCTGCACATCGGCGGAATCGACAAAGTTCAGGCTGCCCCACATCTTCTCATCGATCATGACCGGGATTTGCAGAAACGAGCGCATTTTTGCTTGCTCAAACACGTTGAAATAGCGGCCCGTGAGATCGTCGATGAAAAAAGAAGCCTCGCCGCTCAGCAGCGCTGCTCCCACGGCACGCGGCAGGCAGACCGACAAATCCAGATTCTGCATCGCTGTCTCATCGATCATCGATGCAGTCCCCGGCGCACACCATTCCTGGTGAATCGTGGAGCGCAGATGGCCGGCTTCATCCGTCAGGATTTCGCAGAACTGTACCCTGCTGACGGCGATCGTCTGACCGACGAGCTCCAACACCGATTGAATGGCGTCTTCGTGCTGCGCCCCGAGCAACTGCGCGGCGCTTTTTGTCACAACATTGAGCAGAGCGTCGTGCTCCCGCAGGGCGGCCTCAGCTGACTTGCGTTCGATCAGCTCAGCCTCAAGATGCGTGTTGGCGCCGTTCAATTCCGCGGTGCGCTCGGCGACCGTCTGTTCGAGTTGCGTTTTATAGGATGCCAATTGGCTGACTCGCTCTTGCGCTGCTTCGACTTCCCGCTCCGCGCTGGAGCGTTGCTGCAACGCTCGGACCAAAAAGCGCGACAGCATGAGAAAGCTGAAAGTGACCGCGAGTAACGCGCCGCCGCGTAGCCACGCGGAACGCCGCCATTCGGCGATCGCGTCGGCGCGCGGGAGAGCGACGTGAACCTTGAAACCCACTCGCTCATCCTCCATAACCAGGTAGGACGCGAGGTCGCCGTCCGGGGCCTCCCCAGCTGTGACGACACCTGCTTCGTCGACCCAGATGTTCGCCGTCGGGTAGCGCAGCAACGCACGCCAGATGGCGGCGCTTCGGCTGTCGCTGCCGTTCTGGGTCACTGTGGCGGTGGTCTGCTGCGCCAATTCGTTGAAGTCGGCCAGCGTGGATGCCGTCATGCCGAGCTGCGTCTGAGCTCGCTCGATGACAACGTTGCGTTCCGTCATCGTGAAAGCGGCGATGGTAATCCACACGACAACCAGTGCTGCCAGCACCGGCAGATAAACCAGGCGATCGACTCTCCCTGTTCTTTGCCTACTGATTCTCCTGACTCCGGATCATTGTCGAGCATGTCGCCGCAATGACAAATGTGGGAACGTTCCTTGTGCCAAATCAGTCTGCGCTTATTCGTTGGGGAAACGCGGCGCAGCGTCACAACTGCGACAGTCATTCACGTGCGCAGCGAATTTGCCCGTGTGATTCTAGTGGGCGACTCGTACCCGAAAAGGTTCGGCAACGCCGACACCGGCGGCAATGCTGGTCAACCGTATCATCAACGTCGTTGTGACTTCTGCACCTGAAGGCACCAACCGAATTCCCTTGGGACTGACCAGATCCTCATCCAGGGTCATGCCGACCGTCAAATCCGCCAATTGGATTTGGCGAATCATCGTTCCCTTACTCGTCGACAGGCGCGCAAGCGCCTTCAACACGGTCGCAGGGAGCCTCAATGTTGATTGACGCAATGAATTGATGGCGCCGTCACGGCTTGCACCGTGCGACACCAGGCGATCGTATTCGATGGCGGCGCGCAGCAGCACTTGACCCGCCTTGCGAACGTCCCATTGCCGCAGATCATCGGGAAGATCGCCGGTATTCAGCGATCCAAACTGAGCGGTAACTATGGCAGCGACATCTTCGAGCCGAGGAATGGCCGCAAGCAGCTTGCTGGCGACCTCAGGATGAGATTCATACAAACGATTTTCCTCTTCGTTCAGCCTCTGACAAGCCTCAACCTTAAAGAGCATTTCTTTAGGCAGCGCAACGCAGCCTATTTGCGATACGAACGCTGCCAGCCCCCATTCCCACCGCGACGCCAGTCCGAGCACCGCCGACAATTCGATCGTATAGCGCTGCAACCGCGCCGCGCGGCTCGAGGCCGCGGGACTTACCATCCCGAGGATCTCGATGAGCATTTTTACCGCGCCGCTTAGGGTCTGTTCCAAGAGCACCTTTTCGGCAGTCAACAAACGGTGTTGATTGAGCCCATCTTCGACGGCCGCAAGTAAACGGTCTGTGGGACACGGTTTGGTCAGGAACCGATAGATGTGGCCCTCATTGACCGCCGCAATGGTGGCCTCCAAATCCGCGTGGCCACTCAAAATCATTCTGACGGTGTCGGGTTCTTGCTCGCGAACCTTGGCGAGAAACTGTGCGCCATTCATGGCTGGCATGCGCATATCGGAAACGACCACCGCAAAGGGGCCGCTTTCTCCGATCAGGCGCAGTGCCTCCGCGCCGCTCGAAGCGGTCTGCAGTTCCACCTGCTTGCGCAGTGTGCGCTGAATACCCTCAAGGATGTTGGGTTCGTCATCGACGAAAAGGACTCGCTGGTTCATGCGGCGGCCATTCGGTCGTCCAACGATTCGACCGCCGCCGACCATTTCGGCAGACAATGTTCGAGCCCCAAACCCTCGAGGTATCCGGGTTGCAGCCCCGTGTCGATCGAAGTCGAACGATGTTCGCTTCTAAGATGGACCAGTCGATCGGCGACGTGCACGATGCCCGACAGGCCAAACCCCTTTTCCGATGCCCGGTTTGGAGTGTGGTGGAAAGCGACCGCTTCCACGATCGAGTTTGGAAAGCCCCAAAGTCCGAGTAGATAGGCGCCGACCTCCGCATGATGCGCTTCCATTTGCGCAACAACATCAAGCGTTTCATTCGGCAGCGCTGCGGCCTTGGTCGCAAATACCACCTTGCCCACATCGTGCAGGACAGCGGCGAGAAAGGCCTCGTCGGCTCTGGCGCCGGATAGGTTTTCCGACAAGGCAATCGCTCGCGCGGCAGCCGCGGTTTGCTCGGTGTGCTGCCAGAGTTGTTCCAAGCTAAAGCCGTCGATGCCTGTCGCTACGCCGCTTTGGAATACACCGTGACCCAGTACGAGCGCTCCAAGAGTGTCCATGCCTAAGTATGCGACGGCCCGATCGATCGTCGTGATCGGCCGTCGCGAGCCGAAAAATGCAGAGTTGACCAATTTCATGATGTTGGCGGTCATCGCGACATCACGTCCGATAATTTGCGCGGCATCCGTAAGCGAGGCGGCGGGGTTTTGTAGACACGCGAGGATTTCTTGGAAAGCCGTCGGAGCGCTCGGCAACATGCCGACTTCTCCGACCAGCAGGGCGAGCCGATCGCTGCTCAACAGCTGTCTGAGCATTTGCGTCTGAACTATCGCGGCTTTGAGGGAGCCGCTTTCACAGGGCTTCGCGAGATAGAGTTGCGCCGTTCCCACTGCGCGCATGACAGAACTGGGATCGGCGTGACCGGACAAAACCAAGCGAACTGTCTGCGGATAACGCTTCTTGACCTCGGCCAACAGCTGCCATCCGTCCATACCGGGCATACGCATATCCGAGACGATGACATCCGCCGGGGCTTTGGCCAGCGATTCCAGCGCGGCGGCACCGCTCGATAGAAACTCCATATTCCACTCATTTCGCATGCTATGAAACGAGCGGCCCATTGCTTGCAGGATATTGAGTTCATCGTCGACGAAGACGATCCGGGTGTTCATGCGGCAATTTTGTCGATAGTAGGAGCAGAACCCATTGCGCCGATCGGCAACCGAATGAAAAACGTCGTGCCTTTGTTGCATTCGGTCTCGAAACGCAGGGTACCGCCATGCTTGTTCACAATGACGCTTCGCGCGATCGCCAAGCCTTGCCCTGTACCCTTGCCGACCTCCTTGGTCGTAAAGAAGGGATCGAAAATCTTGGCGCGCACCGCTTCCGGTATGCCCATCCCCGTGTCGCTGATTGAGATCTCAACATGCTCACCGTCGACGCCGCTGCGCACCGTGAGCTTGCCAAGATTGCCGGTGTCTTTGACGACATCTGCGATCGCGTGCGAGGCATTCACCAGCAAGTTGAGGATGACCTGGTTAATTTCGCCCAAATGGCACGGCACGAGCGGCAGATCGCCAAGCTGTGCGTCGATCTGGGCGACGTATTTATACTCATTGTGGGCGACGACGAGAGTGCTTCGAATTGCTTGATTCAAGTCCGCCGGTTGCTTTACTGCTTGGTCGGGATGCGCAAATTCTTTCATTGAGCGCACAATTGTCGCAATTCTTCCCAGTCCTTCAATCGAGCTTTCGATCGCAAGCGGGGCGTTCTCCAATATGTAGTCAAGATCCGCGCTTATCTCGGCTTCGGCCGCGAGCAGAGCCGCCCCTATCACATCGCCCTGCGATTGCACCGCGTGCTGCAAGGCGCGATAGGCGAGCACAACCGCGGCGATATCGGTCATGGATGTGCGGACAAAGTGCACGTTATCTGTGACGAACTGGACCGGGGTATTGATCTCGTGAGCGACGCCGGCTGCAAGCCTGCCCACGGATTCCAGTTTCTGCGATGCGGCCACTTCGAGACCACGGCGCCGCACTTCGGTAATATCGAGCATCAGGCCGCGCAACATTTTTGTGCCTTCGACCAATTCGCATGTGCCGGTCCAGCGGACTTCGGCGCGGCGGCCGTCGATATGGACCAGCGGCGTCAGGCATTCGAACGGACCGCATTTGCATTCGTCGAACCGTTCGCGAACCTCAGGGTTCGATTGCCGAGGAATGATCACATCCAAGGCGCCAGACTCTTTCCACTGAAATTCAGGGAAACCGAACGAGGCGACTGCCTGCGGCCCAATGTGCGAAAAGCGGCCGTGAGTAATATCCAATATAAAAGGAATGGCCTTGGTGCTTTCCGCCATGAGCCGGTACATCTCCCGGCTCTGCTCCAGCGCGCGGGTGCGGTCCAATACGAGATGCTCGAGTCGCTCCCGTTCGCTCGACACCAGTAGTTCGTGATCCAGTGCCAGGCGATTCAATTCCGCCACCATGAAATTGAACGAGTGAGCCAGCGCACCGATTTCGTCTTTCGCGCGATCGTCGAGAGGGATCCGCGAGCCGGTGCCGGTCGCTATTCGATTGGCGGCGTCGGCTATCCGGACCAGACGACTTGCAATGCGACGTGATATTTGCACGGCCAAGATTAGCGAGAATAGAGCGACGCCGACCCCCAGACTGCTTGCTATCCACCAGTCGTGACGCTGTAGCGTGTCGTTGGCCCGGGTGGAAAAGCTGAGGTACACACGCCCGGAAGGACCGCCCTGGTGAGATTTTACATCGGCGATCGCGACCACATGACGATCATCGTTCGCGACGTCGGCGGCGATATTGCTCAATCGCTCGGGTCGAACACCCGTTCCCTCGATGAGTGAGCCATCTGGCGCGTACACGGCAATTCCATCGAGTTCGCGGTCGCCTAAGTACGAAGCGAAGATCGTA
>Ga0209007_1000607_pt1 | contig 12750 bp, 26 predicted proteins | sample JacPinW_OM1H0_O2_FD_187961 | JGI IMG/M metagenome (GOLD analysis project Ga0209007, IMG submission 187961) | Forest soil microbial communities from Algoma, Ontario, Canada - Jack Pine, Ontario site 1_JW_OM1H0_O2 (SPAdes) (version 2) | ecosystem: Environmental > Terrestrial > Soil > Boreal...
ATGGTCCTGCAGAACCTCAATGGCGTCGTTAAGCTCGGGATTGTGGCGCGGGACTCTCAATCGTCCTCATCCTCGTCTTCGTCGTCATCCTCATCGTCTCCGCTCCCGCCAAAGTCCTTGAACTCGTCCGCAATCTGCTCCTCGTGCGTCATCTCCGCATGGATGATCTCAGCGTCCTGCGAGTTTATTAAGCCGCGCGCCTCCCGCTTTTTACGCAAGATCGACTCGAAGCTCACTGCGGAGCCGTAACCGCCGGCAACCTGCCCACCGACAAATTGCTGGTTGAGTTGGAGACCAGGCGCTTTCGGCTGGACGGTTTCGATGAATGACCGGATGCTCTCGACCGTCTTGAGGCGTGTCGCAATATCTGGCGCCTTCTTGACCGCTCCGGTTTCCTTGTTGACGAAGATCACCTTGTCGGCTTTTAGACCCTGGCCGAAGACTCGATCCACGCCGTCGAGGTTATTCATCGCGACCGAGACGGTCTTCGCGTTGAGCATCCGCATGGAGTTGCGGAATTCCCATTCTTTGATGTAATCGATCGATGCTTGAACTTCGAACGGTTTCCGGCCTTGTTTCGCCGCGATCTGATCGACTGACAGGCCATCGACTTCCATCAGGTACCAGCGTTTAAGATCCGTCGGCCCCGGCGAAGGCATCGATTTCCTCGCGGATGACTTGTTCATCGAGGGATGAAGTGCGGCTAATGCCGAACCCGGAGGGCGGCGCTCCGAAGGTGCTTTCTTCCGCTGCGTAGTCGTTCGGGCCATAGTCGTGTGTCGCTCTCGCTTCCGTATCCAGCATCATTTCCTGAAGTACTGCAACTGCTTTTTCTGCGCGCAGGCAAACCTGGGTAAGCCGAGCTGCCACGCTTACCAGGGCCTCGGCGTTGATCTTGTCGATCCCAGACTGCATCTGGCCGCGGTGCTTCTCCAGTGTAGTGCCAAGCTCTTTCTGGTAGCCATCCAGCAGGGTTCGGACCTCGTTGCGGATGCCGCCGAAGGCTGATTTCGCGGCTTCGATCTGGGATTTATGCTCGGATTCGAATTGCTGGAGGGTGGTTTTGGTGTCCGCCCAGTTTTGCGCTATTACCTGCCGGGTCTCTATAGAGACGGACTTTAGATCGGCCTGAGTCGCGGCCAGCACCTTCTTGGTTTGGAAGGAGATCCAGATCAGCAGGCCGAGCCCGGAGAGGAGCGCGAAGAGGAAAATTGCGGCGAGGACGGAAATGGCTACTATCCCTACGAGACTCATGTCGGTACTGTACATCTCGTGACACTTCGCTTGCAAAATAAATATCGCGCTACGCTTGACACGGTGATCGTGCGTGATAATCTTGGTCGCATGGCTTTCGTAAAACTCGATACAGGAATACTGGATTCTACGCTTTGGATAGAGCGAGAGTGTAGAGAAATTTTCATCACAGCGCTACTTATGGCCCAACCTCGATCTTTCGATATTTCACAAGATCAGATTTGTATCGACAGCCTCGATCACACCGGATTTCAAGCTCCACCTGGATGGTACGGATTTGTTGCTGCGGCCGGAGTCGGGATTATCAACCGGGCTGGGGTTGAGCGGGGTGCTGGCCTCGAAGCACTCCGTAAGCTCGGCGAACCGGAAACTGAGAGTCGATCAAAAGAATTTGAAGGTCGAAGGATGATCCGCGTAAATGGTGGTTTTTTGATTCTCAACTACATGAAATACCGCGACAAAGACCACACCGCCGCACAAAGATCGAAGGAATACCGCGAACGAAAGAAGCTCATATCTGCTTAATCGTCACGCGTGATGTACTGTACGCTACGCGTGACTGTCACACTCGTCACACAAGCAGATAACAGAGGTCAGATAAAAGACTAAAGGCTTTTGTGCCCTTTAGTAGCAGTCTTTCAACCATGTACTTTTCGTCGAAATCCTGCGATTTTGTGCGATTTACGTTCATCGTTTCACGGCGTTACACCACCGTTACCAACCCGAAAGGAAAGTGAATGGAAGCATACTTCGAAACCGGCAATATCCAGATTTTCCACGGACACGTACTGGATGTGCTGCGGCAGATGCCAGACCAGAGCGTGAACTGTGTAGTGACCAGCCCACCCTACTGGGGCCTTCGTGACTACGGAATTCCGCCTAGCGTCTGGGGTGGAGACTCGAACTGTCGGCATGAGTGGGTGACGGAAGATGTCGAGCGTGAGATGCGGCGCGGCCTGGGCCTGAAGGACAGCGTAGCCAACACGCGCGGCGGCGCGATCAAATGTGCGGAGGTAGGAGTCCAGAGGTTCCAGCGCGGCGAGTGCCTTATCTGCGGCGCGTGGATGGGCTGCTTCGGACTCGAGCCGACTCCGGAGATGTACGCGGAGCATGCGGTTGAGATTTTCGGTGAGGTGCGCCGGGTGCTGCGGGATGATGGAGTTTTATTCCTTAATCTGGGAGATTCTTACGCTTCCGGTGGAATGAGTCCCAACCAGTCTCGCCAGCCGTCGTGTGTTCCTGCATGTGGCAGCGGTGGCACAATATCTCTCGATTCTCAGGAGCCTGATTCCTCTTATTGCGATCTTTGTGATGAATGTCGAGCCGCTTCGTCGAGCCACAGCGAGCACACTGCTGGCCCTCTTTTAATTTCTTCGCCGCTCTTGAAGAAAGACCATGGTAGCGGGCATCTGGCTTTTTCAGAAGATACTGTTGACGACGCGCCTCCTTTCGCTCAGGCGTCCACCAATCGCGAATCTTTTGAGCTACCTCTGGGCGAGTGCTCGCACTGCGATAATTGCGGCGCTTGCCTGTCAGTGCTCCGCTCATCTTCTCGCGATGGGCGTCTGTGCGCTCGTAGGGCTGAGTACATAAACGGCAACGGGCAGAACGGGTCATCTTCCCGCAGCCAGGGCAGGCATGTTTCGGACTCGGCATATAGATATTCTACCACTACGTCCCTCAAACCCAAAGACCTATGCGGAATCCCATGGATGCTCGCCTTCGCCCTGCGCGCCGACGGATGGTATCTCCGCCAAGACATCATCTGGCATAAGCCAAATCCTATGCCTGAGAGTGTGACTGATAGGTGTACGAAAGCGCATGAATATATCTTCCTGATGAGTAAGAGCCAGAAATACCACTACGATCAGGAAGCGACGCTGGAACCAACAAGCCCAAATACCAACGCACGGCTGTCGCAGAAGGTAGAGGCGCAGATTGGCAGTGAGCGAGCCAATGGCGGCCAGAAGACCAATGGCAACATGAAGGCGGTCGGCAGGTCATCGTGGCATGGTTCCGAGTTTCACACTGGTAAAACTGGCGATCACCAACTCGGCAGGTCGCAGAAGGATCGTAAGCTCGCCGAAGAGGGCAGTGGCATTAAGAGCAACGACTCATTCAGCAACGCGGTATGCTTACTCGTCGAGAAGCGCAATAAGCGCAGCGTATGGACCGTCGCCACAGAGTCGTTCTCGGAAGCCCACTTCGCAACCTTCCCCACAGAACTCATCAAGCCCTGCATCCTCGCCGGCTGTCCATCAGGAGGCACTGTTCTCGACCCATTCGCTGGTAGCGGCACCACAATGCAGGTCGCCCGCAGCCTCCACTGCAAAAGCATCGGGATCGAACTCAACCCCGAATATATCGAAATTGCCAAGCGCAGACTCCGCCAAGACGTACTAGACTTCAACCAGTGAAAGGACCACCAATGGAAACCAACTACCTCCAAGTAAGCTCGGTCATGATCCAGGCGGTCAAGGCCCGCGGCGGCCAGCCAATCATGTTCCTGATGAACCGGGCGACCTCGAACCGGATTGCGGACGATCTCAGCTCGGTGCTCAAGCGGCAGATGTCGGGCGCGGCTCGTGCCTGGCACTGGCTCCGCTTCCGCAAGGTGACGCCAAGCCTCGATTCGCTCCACGGAATCCCGGTCATGGTTCATCCGCTGATGCCGGATGGCAACATTCAACTCCAGTCGGCCAACGCGCCGCATGTTGCGTTCAACCCGGAAGGCATCACGGGACAGCCGGTAGAGGGGGTACAGCGCGCCGCCGACGTGGTTCCGCCGGAGTTCATCCACCGGGAGCGTGTCGAAGGCGTGGAGGAGGCTCAGGGCGATGCGCCGCCGTCGCTGGATGATCTTTCGAAGGGAAGCGGTAGCCGGCCGTCATGTGGCGACATCTTGATCAAGGGCCTCGAGCAGATCGACCGCGCCGCCGGCGTGATCGTGATCCGCGTCTATGACGATGAGCAGATCGATATGTCATTGAATATAGGGGCACTTGCGGCGCAAGGGGTGCTACATAAGGCCAGTGTCTGGCTGCAGATGCGGGGGATGTAAGTGGAGCAACTTATCTTGCACCTCTTCGGGGACTACATCACCCAATCCCACTGGATGGCGGAGAATAAAACGAAGGCTAATCTTCCAGCATGGGCTCATGCGCTGGTCTATAGCTTTCCATTCCTGCTGCTGACCGGCAAGGCTCCAAATCCTGCTCTGGCTGGAGTCGTTATTCTCGTGTCACACTTTCTCATCGACCGCTACCGATTGGCGCGATACGTTGTTTGGGCTAAGAATCACATAGGCCAGAAGATGCCTCCGCTTGCAGACTGCCCGACGGGATACCCACCAGACGTTCCGGCATGGCTCTCTGTGTGGCTCCTGATCGCGGCTGACAATACCCTACACTTAGCAATAAACTACGTTTCATTGAGGTGGTTGTGATGAAGGAGCGGCGACGGTTCGAGCGCAGGTTCTCGACGGTGATGGAGAAGACGAGCCGCGTGTGCGGCAAGGAGAAGTACGCGGCGCTGTTTACGGCGTCAGGCCTTAATCCCCCAGGATGCCTTAGTGTGAACGCCGAACGGGATCGGCCAAGTCTCCGGCAGAATCCAGAGGATGCGGCCCTTGAAAACCTCGTCCATGGGCCGGTAGATTTCGACAGCGGTCGTCTCCAGGCCGAACAGCTCGAACACGATGCGGCGCAGGTCTTCTTGCGTGACCTCGGCAACGTCTCCGTGACGCCTGATCGCCACCTGCATCACACCTCCGATGGAGCTGTCGCACGCGAAGCACTGCACCTCGAAGCGGCTATTGGCGTAGATTGAGTGGCAGTGGCGGAGTAACACGTACTTATCCCGCATTTCGGGCGTGATCTCGACTGGGCTGAATGGTGTCCAGACACGCGCATAGCTTTTTAGGACCGCTGTCTTCCTTGCTTTCTTCGTCATAACTCCTCGATCTCAATCCCAAGTAGCAGGTACATTAGTTTGCGCTTAAGACGGTAGACCTGGTTCTTTGTATATCCCTTCACGTCCACCACATGCCGCTTACCATCCTCGAAATAACAGAAGTCCGCGATATATTTGATCGGCCGTATCTTCCCCTGCCCCTCGACCAGCGTAAAAGAGACCTGCTCCCGTAAGTCCTGAATCAGGCCGCGCGAGTGCAAAGCCTCAAGCCTCATGGCATAGTCGGCTTCCTTAGAGGAGGCATACTTCCCTTTCCGCTCCGCGCCGTACTTGTTAGTCTTTGGCGCTTCTGTGCCTTCGACGAACGCGGTCCACGCGGCCCTGTTCTTGTCCTTCACTGGCTGGCCTTATGGCTAACGGTTCCGTCTGAAATACCGGGTTCACACCAACACAACTCAGTGACGTAGTGAGCAATGCCAAAGTTGGGAATGAGGTGATCTTGTTTATCCATAACAATCACGGTCCACCTACCCTTCGCCTTGTCTTCTTCGCTTGGGAAATAACGCTCGAATGATTGCATTTCGGCGTAGGCCTCGGCGCGTAACTCGGCGATTGATCTCTGTGTTAGTCTCATAAGATACCCGCCGCTTTTGCTTTCCGTTCGATATACTCGTCTTCTGATAAAGCTCCTTTGTGTTCCGGTTCGTGATGCTGGTACATGATCCACCGCTTTAGCTTGCCATCACCCCGCTGTTCATTAAGTGCTGCGCTTTGATCGCCGCAGGGCTCGGCAAACGGATGACACACGCAATCCTTGTTGGAATCGTGCGCCGCAGACACTACCGCCTGACCATCGATCTGAATCATTGGCATGATGTGATAGGCGACAAACTTCCCGTTGTCTTCGCGTTCTTCGACACATCCCCAATTACTCGCGGTTTGCTTCATAGGATCACCCTCTCCCTCGGCACGTAGCACTTGACTTCCGGCTGCGTTGGATACCTGAGCTTAAGCAGGCCCTGGTTCAGCGCGGATTGAACCGTCTTAAGCGACACCTCGCCGCCTTCGAAGGTCAGGGCGAAACTGCCGTCATGGCACTCGTACAATTCCCTGTCGGCCCGCGCGCGGAGTATGCGCATCATTCGCTCGACATCGGACTCTAAATCCGGCAATTCCTGTTCACAGCATGGGCATCTCATCGTCTAATCTCCGTTCCGCAATTAGCACACCACCATCCACTACCAGGAGCAAACCGCTTACGATTGTGCATGCAGTACATCGGGTTGCGGTCGTAACCCAGGGCGCGGAGCATGGCGTTAGCATTGATCTCCGGCTTCCAGGTGAACTCGTGATTGAGGCGCGGCGAGTACACGCCGTCTGGCCTGCCGAGATCGATCGTCTCGATTTCAGGTTCGCGGATTGTCAAGGCTCTCGTCATAGCGTTTTCCCAATCCTTTCCATCCCCTCGCGCACGCGGCCGATCACGAGCTCCACGCGGTTCCGGGCATTATAGCGGCGCAGCAGAATCGACACGTCCGACTTCACCTGGTCGAGCGAGGCTCCGAGCCTGTCCGCGATATCCTGATTCGCCATGCCGGCCATCAGGCAGCGGAGCACGGCGTCTTCGCGCCACAGATCCATGTCGGTCACTTCCTCGCCTTCGGCACAGACTCGCCTTTGCGATTGACCCACGCGGCAGGATACGCCGGCTCGCCATCGATGAAGATGCAACTGACATGAAGGACCGTCATTGTTGCCTTCTCGACTATCAGTCCGACGCCGACATTACTACACTCCGGATTCCTGCACGCCAATAACAGGAACGTGCTCTCAGGATAGGAGTTGTTTCCCATATCGAGGCCGCACGCCGGGCATCGAGCTACAGTGTTGATTCGGATTCCTGGGTAGATCATCACCGCTGATCCTCCTTCGCCATGCACGAGAACAGCCACGTCTTCCACTTGTCCACGAGAAAATTGGCCTGCGCCACGGTCAATCCGTTGTCGAGCGAGTATCCCTTGCCATCCGATTTTCGGACGTAGATGACCAGCACTTCCTCGATGTCGTCGGCCTTCGAAGCGATTGTCGCCGCGATATCCACTATGCTGTCGATTTGCTCGTGGTCCATAGGTCAGTCAACTCTCCATATTTCACATATAGCGGGTGCCATGGCCGGGCAAATATGCCCTCGCCGGATTTCTTGACGCAAGCCCAGCGCGGGTACAAATCCTCAAGGAGCTTGCGTGTCTCGACAATGCGCAGGCCGAGGTTCTTGCCGTATGGAAACGCTCCCCATCCGGCCACGACCGTCGATCCAGGAGGAATGGTCTGGATGTAGTCGTCGTTCTCTTTGCCAACAATGCGATGGTACTCATACAGCGCCAACTCACGCGGATCAGTTGCGCGCCAGGCGAACAAGTTGAAGATGCGGATGCCGCCAAAACCGTTGTGCTTGGCGAATCCGATGCACTTCCGGATCGTCGGGTCATCCTTGCTGGCGTCGGCGGTCGATGGGTTGAGCATGATCCAGTAGAGCAATTGGTCTTCGCTCCACCTGCGAGTCAGCGAATAGCGATAGAATCCGCAGGCGGATATGACGGCGCTCCGTTCGTCGAGTTGGACCTTCAGCACTTCGTTCACGCTTTCCTCTCAATCCTGACTTCCCAGTCGCCGTGCTGCTTCTCAAGCCACTTCTTCCACCAGTTGGCCATCAACTCCGAATAGTGCGGGCAGATGCCGTATTCGGTCCACTCGCGGTCGCCGTACACGCGGGTTAGGATTTTGTAGCGGCCGGGCAACTAAATCACCTCCGGATTGAAACATCTGGCAATGTGCTGTGCCAAAGGGAACGGTATTTTGGCGATTATCGCCGATGCTTCCTTGCGAGAGCGAGAGCGAGAGCTATACGACGCGATGCCGGTGTCGAACCAGATGGCACCACTGCCATGTTGCTTGACAGCGGCGCTCTGGAACGAGCCGTGACTCAGACCGTCAAACCTAAACCCAGGAACCTTGTACGCCTTGGTCGGAGCAATACCAGCCCCCATCCGCAACGCGCCAGCCACAACTCGATTGCCGATCATGCCCACATCGCCCCAGAGATAGTACGAACCGTAGTGCGCCGACGCCTTGCCAACCCAAGGCTGCGCGCCTTTCACATTCTCAACCACCAACGGAATATATCTGCCGGCAGCGACAGAAGCCTCGCGCTGAATCCGGAAACAGGCGTTGAAGAGTTCGATGAACGCGTGTGGTGGACCGATCACATTGAGAGCCTTCGCCCGCTTCCAGGGCATTGCCCGGTAACTGGGCTCTTGGCACGGTGGACTGGCGACGATAACCGTGGCATCCGCAAACTCCGATCCGTGGATCGATCGCACATCCCGTAGGACGAGTTCGCCAGGGTACCCTCCATTACCATAGTCGTGCGCCTCAGTATCGAAACCAACACAGAGATATCCTTCCGCCAGGAATCCTTCGCTCCAGCCGCCGAGTCCACAATAGAGGTCGTAAACAATCGGTTTCATCTAAATCGCCAACCTCAAAAACACGAGCGCCAGCAGAACAAGCCACAAGTCCAACTCATCGCCGCCGGGATGCAAAACCAAAGTCGTCATTTGCTGGCCTTGCCGCGCCGATAAGCCTCGACCGCTATTTTCTTCATCCGTCCAATTTCCTGCGGAGTGATGCCGAAATAAAGCGGCCCACACTGCTTGCCCTCTTCCGGAATCAGGTCCAGGATAGCGTCCGGAACTTTTAGCTCTGGAGCCTCGTAAACTACTCCCTTCAAACACAAAGGGCACAGTCCGCTCGAAGTCGGCATCAGCCGTCTCGGATCGCCATGGTCCTCCACCGAAACAGGCTTGCCGTCCAATCCGTGACCACAGGAATAAACCATCGACTCCATCCTCAACTCGTCCACCATCCGGTAATACACTACTTCGACTTCTGCCCGCGACGGTAGGCCTCGAGCACGTCAGCGTCATGTGCCACGTCATACGGAGACAAGTCCCGGTCAAGTTGAGTGTGGCGTGACTTCGGTTCCCACAGCAAATCCTTGACGGCGGCCATCGCATCTGGCTCAGATTCAACAAACAAACGGCGCTGCACGGCCCCGAATACCCAATCCCAGAATAGTTCCGGCTGGTAAGCCTTCTTGGTCAGCCACTCGTTCTCGATATCTTTCTTCATCGCCTCTGTCGGAACGATCGGATTCTTCGCCAGCCAGAACAGCGCAGACTCCAAAACATAGAGCGTGTCCTTCTCGCTTCGCAACACCGGCTCATCCCGGTAGGCATTCACAGCCGCCTTTAACATCCCTTCAGGAACCAAAACCTTCTGCTGTGCCATCAGAAATTCCTCCCACACTTCATACACCGCTTCACCGTGCCCCACTCCGACAACTCCATCCCGCAAACCGGGCAAGCTCCAAGTTTTGCCGCCGGAGAGCTCGCTACCACAACCCCAGGAATAGTTTGCGCTAGAACCGCGGCTGACGGTTTCGGTGCCGGAACCTCCACTTTAACCTCGACTGGCACCACTACCGCAACCGGAGTCGCCTTAGCCTTCACCTTATCCGCAATCTCCGCCTTCAGGTTTCTACCACGACGAAACGTGAAACTAAGCCAGTCCACGCAAACCTGGTACAGCGTCGAATTTGTTTCAGCCGCCTCCACCTTCAACGCCTGAATCAACTCCGATGGAACCTTGCGCAAATTTAAATCCGGCATCAATCCACCTTGTCACATCAAGAACTAAAAGTAATGTAACAAATGTCACACGCGTTAGCAAGGATTTTGGAAATCGTATATGTCCGGTTGGTCGGAGCGAAGCGACGACAGGTGAGAGGGGGTCCCTTGCGCGCCGTCGCGGGGGATCGCCGCGTCAGCCAGGCGGGGCAAGCAAGGTCAGGCCAGCCAGGGGGATACATAGGCGCTATAGGGGTCTGACCGCCGATTTTGGGGGTGCTGCGCCGCGTCGATGCCGATTCCGATTGTTCTCGGTCGAAGTGGCTGCATCTATATAAGGATCAACACTTTACGCCGTCCACGTTCTATCTATGTGTTGATGACATACACAAGGATGCAGCGTAAACCCCAGCAAAGACGCGGAAACGGGAACAAAGTAGGGAACATTAGGCGGTTGGTTGCGGCTGGCTGGCTCGTGGAGCTAACCCAAGCGGGTGAAGCTCTGCCCACTTGACGAGGGCAAGGTGGTGCTCTGCTGGCTTGCCACGGAAGGCAAACGTCGGGTTAATCATGATGACGTGTGACCGGCTTCCACCGATCCGCTTGATAAGCCTGTGTCGTTCTAGTATGGCCATCATGCGCGACACCTGAGAGATGTGGACGCCGAGCTCGCTGGCGAGGTCTACAAAGGTTGTCTCGCACAGGCCGGTGTATCCCACCTTCTCTACTAGGAGTAGGGCAAGGTCTTTGCCTGTGCCTGACATCTTGATCTGGCGCAGCTTCGTAATGTCAAGGAGTCCCATTAAGATGTATCCTCCCACAAAACCATATCGCTTTGCACCTGCTTTGTTGCCGACCACCATCGGCATTACTTCGCCGGTGTGCTTGTCTACTAAGTCATAGTCGTTGGAGAATTCGACCACAGTTCTTGCGGTGGGTGCTAGTTTCGTTGCGCTCATTGCAAACTTCTACCACAATCCGCGTTGACAGTGTTGGTTTTGCGGGAGCTCTCTTCTATATAAAGAAGGCTCGCCGATAGGCTACGCTCTAAAGCTGCCTGACTGCCCCACTCATCGGTACGAACAGGCTGGGCGCGATCCCGATTCCCTGCCGATCCCAACCAGCTCAATCGCGGCTACCTCTCTCCTCTCTATAGAGTAGGCAAGTTTGGTGCCATCTAAAACAGATTGCAAGCGGTAAGCCTGTGGAAAACGTCCTTAACAGTGTTAAATGCATCGAGGTAACCTATTCATTCTATGCGCGATAAAAATATTCTTGACATGCGCTTGCGGATTTTGGTACACCTTAGAAGGTAAGAGCAAGACACGCGCTAACCAAGCGCAGGAGATGAGAGAAAATGACCACTCAAGAGAGATACGAGAGTTTAAGCTTGTCGGAGCTTGAACAAGAGCGTGACGCGTTGTTAATTCGCGTTGACCAGCATTTAACGGAAGGCCGCGAGGGTTTTGCGCGGATCGCGTCTTCTAAGCTGGACCGGGTTGAGAAACTGATCGAAGCGAAGGTTAGCGTTGCTCTGGTCGCTTCAGTGAACGCGGAGCACGCTATCGAGTCTCGTTACCTGAATGCGGCTGTTGGCTCGACGGACGCATACAACCTGATGCGGGCGCGGCTTTACATGGCGTCTCATCCTTCGGTGAGTTTGGCTGACGCAATCCGCGTTGTGGAGTCTCGCTAATGGCTCAATATGAGTGCATCAACGTGGAATGCGGCAAGGTATTCGAGTATGCGCCGGTCTTGCTTGGCGCGGTTGCTGTGCCAGAATGCTGCCCTGAGTGTGGTTGTGCTAACCCGATAGAGGCGCTGGGTGAGCTTCCAGCTCCTCTTTTGCTTATGTCAGGAGAAAAAGCTTACGGCATGTTCTATACCTCGCTCGACGCGCTAAACGCGGCTGTGGAGCTTGAGACATGGGAAATTTGGCAAGCTGGGCGCGTTGTTCTCCGGCTTGCGGCGGCGGTGCTCTAATGCGCGCCGCGTGCTCCCGCTGCCGTCGCCGCAGGGCTGATGTTCTGTACTCGGCATTTAACCCTGACGGCTCGCTGAGACCGCTTTGCGCGGACTGCGAGAAGATCGAGGGCGAGAATATACAGCCGATACTGATTGAGTTGCCGAAGGCTGAGCGGGCGGACGACGAGCCGGAAACGCCTTCACTGTTTGATCCTTGCGCGCAGTTGGCGCTGTTTGGGGGATTCTGATGCCTTCACCGGAGTACATACGGGAAGTGATTAACGAGTGGGCGGCGAAGTTGCCGGACGCGAAACCGCTTACGGATTATGAACGGAGCATCTTGGCTGAGATGCTGGAAAAGAGGCAATATGGTGCATAGTGAATGGTTTTACGTGGTCGGGCTGTTGTATCTGGGCATGGCGTTGCGCTTTGCTTATAACCGGCTGAAGTAGTTTCACGCTGTTCTAACCTGTAGTGCCGGTTTACCAGACCGGGGAGATGCGACTATGACAAGGGACCAGAGGAAACAAGCCGAGGCGCTGCTGGAGTTGGCGAAAGAAGCACAGACAACCTACTGGGAAATAATCGGCAAGCTGGAGGAGTTGACCAGCTTGGAGATCGACAGCACGCAAGACCTGCAGGGCTGGACAATCGCTAGTCTGCTAGAGAGCGCCAACGCTGACGACACAGACGAGGACGAGCAAGAAATACCCGTCTGCACCGCTTGCGGCTGCGATGACGGTACATGCCAACACGCCAGCTAGGTTTAACCGGGCGCTGCCCGTCCTCCGGTAGAGCCGGGGCCGATGAGACCGAAAGCCGTACGGGTCGAAACGGGGCAAGGAAAGGAAAGAGAAATGCTTAAATGTGAGCGCAACACGCGAGCGATGGGCGCTAAAGTCTTGAAATCTGCGCACGCCACTCTATGCCG
>Ga0209007_1000608_pt1 | contig 12745 bp, 12 predicted proteins | sample JacPinW_OM1H0_O2_FD_187961 | JGI IMG/M metagenome (GOLD analysis project Ga0209007, IMG submission 187961) | Forest soil microbial communities from Algoma, Ontario, Canada - Jack Pine, Ontario site 1_JW_OM1H0_O2 (SPAdes) (version 2) | ecosystem: Environmental > Terrestrial > Soil > Boreal...
GACGGCTCCTACCTCGCCGGGCCGGACGACATTTACGTCAGCCCGAGCCAGATCCGCCGCTTCAACCTGCGCACCGGCGACACGATCTCCGGGCTCATCCGGCCTCCGAAGGACGGGGAGCGCTATTTCGCACTGTTGAAAGTCGGCGAGATCAATTACGACTCGCCGGACAGCTCGCGCAGTCCCGCTCCGGTTGCACTGGAGGTGGCGATCACGGGCACATCGGGACCAAGACGCTCCGACCACTGCGCGACCGCTTCGGCCACACGCTCTGGGGACACGAGGTCTGCCTTCGAAAGCGCGAGCACGCGCGGAAGACGCGCGAGCCGCTCGTCGTGCGCGGCCAGCTCGTGCTCGATCGTGGCGTGATTGGCAACCGCGCTGGCCGGATGCGCTGGGTCCGAATCCCCTGACAGCTCGGGCGCGATGTCGAGCACGTGCACGAGCAACCTCGTGCGCTCGACGTGGGCAAGGAAATCATGGCCCAAGCCGGCTCCCTCGCTCGCCCCCTCGATCAGGCCGGGAATGTCGGCGATAACGAGCTGGCGCTCCTCAGATTCGAGCACTCCGAGGACCGGAGAGAGGGTCGTGAAGGGGTAACTGGCGACCTTTGGAGCGGCTCGCGTGAGCCGGCCCAGCAGCGAGGACTTGCCGGCGTTTGGAAGCCCGACGAGTCCAACGTCGGCCAGCAGCTTGAGCTGGAGCTGCAGCCAGCCTTCCTCACCCGGGAGCCCCCGCTCGGCAAAGCGCGGGGCCTGGCGCGTGGGCGTTGCGAAACGCTTGTTGCCCCTCCCCCCGGAGCCGCCCTTGGCGACCACGGCCTGTTGGCCTGCGGCGAGCAGATCCCAGCGGCGACCGGCGACATCGCCCTCGACGCCTTCGACCACCGTGCCCGGCGGCACCCGCACGACCAGCGTGTCCCCATCGGCGCCATGACGTTGGGAGCCCTCGCCATGACCGCCACGCCCGGCCCGGTAGTGCGGCTTGCGCCTGAAGCTCTGCAGATCGCGCAACGAGTCGTCGCACACGACCACAACCTCACCCCCGCGCCCCCCATCGCCTCCATCGGGGCCACCGCGCGGCACGTGCGCTTCGCGACGAAAGCCAGCGGAGCCCTCACCGCCGGCCCCGGCCCTCACTTCGATTCTTGCGCGGTCATACAGCATTGGAGCCCTCGCTTGAATATATGGCGCGACCGCACGCCGGGCCGCGCTCTCGGTGAACTCAGCTCACGTTCGGGCTCGACCGGCGGCCACGATCACGGCACCACGGTCGCGCTTCGGTGGCCGGGCGTCGCAGTGGCCCAAAAAACTACCCGTCGGCACCAACGACGTTCACGACCCTGCCGCGGCGGCCGATCGTGAACTGTACGGTGCCGGCGGCGCGGGCGTAGAGCGTGTCGTCCTTGCCGATACCCACGCCGGTGCCGGGCTTGAAGCGAGTGCCACGCTGGCGCACGATGATCTCCCCGCCGGTGACGGTTTGGCCGGCAAACGTCTTCACACCAAGTCGCTGGGCGTTGGAGTCGCGGCCGTTGCGACTGGACCCGAGCCCCTTCTTATGCGCCATCTGCTGTCTCCTTCGGCTTCGCGGGAGCGGACTTTGCGGCAGCCGGCTTGGCGGCAGCCTTCGCCGCTTCGGGCTCCGAGACGGTCGGCTTCGCGGTCGCCTTGGCGGTCGATGTCTTGGCGGCACCACCCATCGAGATGTCGGTGACCTCGATCCGCGTCAACTCCTGGCGGTGGCCGGTACGACGCTTGTAGCCGCGCTTGGGCTTGAACTTGAACACGCGCAGCTTCTCGCCGCGCTCGTGCGCCACGATCTTCGCCGTGACTTGGACCTTCTTCAGGCTGTCGCTGTCGAACACGGCATCCTCGGAGCGGTAGAGGATCGGCTCGAGCGCGACGCTTGAGCCCTCATCGGCAGTGAGACGCTCCACGAGCAGGGTTTGACCCCGCTCGACGCGGTACTGCTTGCCGCCTGTCTTCACGATCGCATACATGTCTACTCCGATGTTGCCTGGGCCTTAGCAGCCGAACGGCGCCGTCCGCCTCTGCGGCCGCGGCGCCGAGGCTTGGATTGTACCCCGTCCTGGTCCTCCTCGCCCGCCGGGTTCTCCGGCGACCCCTCCGCGCCGTCCTGCTCGGGCTCCGCCATGACGGGCGGCTTGACAGTCTCGACCCGCGCGACAGGCTTTGGCGTGCGCCGGCGCGGGCGTTTGGGCGCGGCGCGCGGAGCCGGCTTGATCGGCTCGCCCGACTCGTCGAGCAGCAGCGCCGAGGCAGCGGTGCGCCCGACGTTCTCGATGCGCACCATGCGCTTCTCGCCGACATTGCGGGCAGCGCCGGCGATCGAGATGATGTAGCCGTCGAGCTTGGCGACCGCGTCGTCCACGTCGTACATGTGCGGCTCGACAATGTCCACCAGCACCTCATCGCCCTCACGGAACGGCAGCGCGCGTTCTTCGACCTCCTCGCGCGTGCCCTGGAAAGTGATCGCGAAGTGGTCGAGCACCAGGCCTTCAGAGCCCTCGAAGTGAAACGAGCGCCCGGTTTGCGCCTCCAGGGCGTGCAGCACGCGCGATCCCTGACCCGTGAACTGGGCGGTGACGCGCGGGTTGATCTGCACAAGGAACGCCTCCGCGTCGGGATGCTCGACGACAAGGTCGCGCAACCGTCGCTCGAATTCGATCGCGATCGTCTCCTCCGAGCGGATCACGCCCTCTCCCTCGCAGGTGGGGCAGGGGCGACTCATGATCTCGCGCACACCCTCGGTTACGTTCTGTCGGGTCATCTCGACCAACCCGAGCCGAGATAGCTCAGCGGTGAACGTCTTCGTGCGGTCCTCATCAAGGGACTTGCGCAGCGTCTTCATCACGGCGTCGCGGTTGCGTGCGCGCGCCATGTCGATGAAGTCGATCACGATAATCCCGCCGATGTCCCTGAGGCGCAGCTGGTTTACGACCTCCTCCGCCGCCTCCAGGTTGGTCTTGGTGATCGTGTCCTCAAGGCCCGCGCCCTTGCCACGCCCGATGAAGCTGCCGGAGTTGACGTCGATGACGGTCAGCGCCTCGGCGTAGTCGATCATCAGATAGCCACCGCTGGGAAGGTCCACGCGACGCGACATCACCCCGTCGATCGCCTCGGTCACCTTGTAGGCGTCTAGCAGCGGCTCCGGCCCCTCCCACAGCTCTACGCGCTCGACCAGCTCGGGAGCGGTGCGCGCGAAGAACGAGACGAGCCGGCGGTGCTGCTGCTCGTCGTCGACGATCGCCCGCTCGAAGTGCTCGGAGAAGATGTCGCGCACCACCCTCACCGACAGGTCGGCCTCCTGGAAGACCATCTCAGGCGCCTGCGTGTCCTGCACGCGCTTCATCAGCACCTCGTGCAACTTGTGCAGGTAGAGCAGCTCGCGCTCGAAGTCCTCCCGTTGCGCACCGTGTGCGGCTGTGCGCACGATGACACCGCCCTCGCCGATCTCGAGCTTGGCGGTCTGGCGGCGCAGGCGCTCGCGCTCTTTGTCCTCAAGGCGCCGCGACACTCCGACTCCCTCGCCGGTGGGCGCGTACACCATGTAGCGCCCGGCGATCGTCAGCTCCATCGACAGGCGCGCGCCCTTGGTCTTCAGCGGGTCCTTGACGACCTGCACGACGATCTCCTGGCCCGGTTTGAGTAGATCGGCGATCTTGCGCCCGCCTCCGCGCCCGCCGCGCTTCGGAGCCTCCACGCCGGGTAGCACGATCTCATCGACGTGCAAAAACCCGTTCTTCTCCAGGCCGATGTCGACAAACGCGGCCTCCAACCCGGGCAGCACGTTGTCGACCTTGCCCTTGTAGATGTTGCCGACGATGGAGCGCCCTCCGCGGCGCTCGATGTACAGCTCAGCTATGCGATAGCCGGCTCCCGGGCGGGCGCCGGTGCGCTTGCGGGAGCGCCCGACGGGACGTGAGGCGCCGGGCGTTCCGGCCGCCTCCAGAAGCGCCACGCGCGTCTCCGCGCGATCGACGCTGACAAGCACTTGCTTTCTCAATTTGATCCAGTCTTTCGATATCTGTAATGGGCAGAGACCCTGGGACCCGTGTACTCGGGGCCCGTGGGCCGGCGGCCGCCTCCCGTGCGGGCCGGCGCTGGACCTCTGTGGTCTGCGGCGCGGCCTGGGCTGGTTGGGGGGAGGTTTCGGCGTACATTTCGATTGCTAGCGGACAACGCGGCCCTTAAGCGCCTGGGAGGCGCGTCCCTGGAGATAGATCGATTGCAGTAGACCCAACGCCAGAAGTGTCGTTATGACCGAAGATCCGCCATAGCTCATGAGCGGCAGCGTGACCCCGGTGATGGGCATTATCCCAACTGCCATCCCGACGTTCACGAAGACCTGAAACATCAGCATAGCCACGATCCCGGCGGCGAGCAGCGTACCGAACAGGTCCTTGGACATCGTCAGGATGCGCAGCGTGCGCCATATCAACAGCGCATACAGCGACAGGACGAGCGCCGCGCCGACGAAACCGTACTGCTCGCCGACCGCGGCGAAGATGAAATCGGTGTCGTCCTCGGGCACATAGTTACCGTTGATCTGCGTCGAGTTCACGCCCCGGCCCGTCTTTTGACCGGAGCCGATAGCCACCTTCGACTGCTCCTGCTGATACCCCTGCTTTTGCGGATTGCTCGACGGGTGCAGAAAGGCCGTCAAACGTTCCTCCTCGAAAGTTTTGAGCACGTGCACGCCGGCTGCCGGGGCGACCACGAGCACGAACGCTCCCGACACCACCACGAGCACCACGATCGCCGCCAGCTGCCGCCAGCTGGTGCCGGCCACGAACAGCAGCATGAACGCGATCGCCATGTACACCAACCCCGAGCCGAGGTCGGGCTGGGCGATCACGAACATCGCCGGCACGAGCGCCGCGAGCAGCACCCGGGCGGTCGTGTCCAGCTCGCGCAGGCGCCGTGAGCGCCCAACGACGAACGCCGACAGCGCGAGGATCAGGAGCACCTTGCCAAGCTCGGACGCCTGGAAGGAGAACAGCGGGAATTCGATCGCTCGCTGTGCGCCGAGGGCCGACTTGTGGCCGAGCGCAAGCACCGCGAGGATGCTGAGCAGCAGCGCGCCGTAGATCGGATACATCAGGTGGCGCAGGCGCGCGTAGTCCATGCGCGAGAGCGCAACCATCATCGCGAACCCCACGAAGAGGTAGATCGCTTGGCGCTCGATGTAGTAGTGCGGCTGGCCCGGCACGAATTTGGCCGTGACGATGCGCAGCGTGAGGATCGAACAGATCCCAAGACCGACCGTTGCGAGCGTGAGCAGCGGGTCGAGCGGTAGGCGCAGCGGGCCGCTCGACGCCACGGGCACCGGCTCGCTTGGCTGGATTGGACTGAGCGAAGACGCGGACACGCCGGCGCTCACTGATCCGGGTTGGTGCCGGTGGTCAACATCAGCGGCTTGTGGAACCACTGGGAGGCAATCAGACGTGCCGCGGGGGCCGCCGCTTCATCGCCGAAGCCGCCCTGTTCTACAGTGACCGCGATCACGATCGGATGCTTGGGATCGGGCAGATAGCACATGTACCAGGCCTGTTCGACCTGTCCTGTGCGTTCGGCCGTGCCGGTCTTGCCGTACACGGGGTGTTCGGCTTGATTCCAGCCCGACCACACGTCGGCCGAGGTGCCACCAGGCTCGAAGGTCGCGTCGTGAATGCCTTCCATCACGTCATTCAGATCGGTGTCGTTGAGATGCACATGGCCGATCGGGGGGGCGGGTAGCTCCTGCACGAGTCCGCCGCTTGAGTTGTCGATCTGGACGCCCAGGTGAGGACGCACGACGGTACCGACGCCGCCATTCGTGTAGGCGCTGGCGAGCGTCGAGTAGGCGACCGCCATCTGTAGCGGCGAGGTCAGCAGTTCGCCCTGGCCGACGGCAAGGTGCATGTTGTCGCCGACGGTCCAAGGACCAAGTTCGGCGACGATGTGACAGACGCTCGCGGCGTTCTTGGGGTGGCTGTGTTCGCAGCCTTCCTGCAGCTTGTTCTGCCCCTCGCGCCACTTGGCGTCCGGTACGGTCCCTTCGATCTCGTTCGGCAAATCCACATGTGTTTCTTTGCCGATGCCAAGCTCCTTGGCCATGTTTTGGATCACGTCGCCATGTTCGTTGGCGTACTCGCCGACCGTGAAGAAATAGGTGTCGGAGGAAACCTTCAGCGCGTCGACCAGCGGCAACGCACCGTAGTCGGTTTTGCCCGAGTTGCAGAACTGCTCGGCGCCGGCGGTGATGCACGAACCGCCGCCCAGCGCCTCTTCAGAATCGATTACACCAGCTTCAAGCGCCCCCATCGCAGTGATCGGCTTGAACGTCGAGCCTGTCGGATACTGACCTTCCACGGCCCGATTGAGCAGCGGCGCGGGAGGGTCGGGCCCTTCGCTTTCGCCGCTGCCGTTGAGCCGGTCGAATTCGGCCTGAGTCATCGGTTTGGCAAAGCGGTTGGGGTCATAGCCCGGGTAGGAGCCCATTCCGTAGATTTCCCCATTGAGCGGATTGATCGCCACGAATGCCGCTCCCGACCCCGGGTTGCCTTTGCTTTGCGCGAGCGACACCCCGTAGCGCAATGCCCGTTCCCCCACCCGCTCAAGGCCCAGGTTGATCGACAGCTTCAGGTCGTGCCCGGCCTTGGGCGGCGTTTCCGAGAGCCTCGTCGGTTCGGGCTGACCTTCGGAATTGACCTGCACGCGCTTGACTCCGGGCGTGCCGCGCAGATAGCGGTCGTAGTAGTACTCAAGGCCAGACTGGCCGACGACCGTGCCCTGAGGAACGCCCTTGAAGGCCGGCAGTTCGAGCTCTTCTTTGTTGACCTGACCGACGTGGCCAAGCGTCTGAGAGGCCAGTTCGCCGAAGCGATAGTCGCTGATCGCGACCTCCTGCTGTTTGACTCCGGGGAAGTCGTTGTGGCGCTCCCCCAGCACGGTGAGAGCGGCTGGACCGGCATCGGTCTTGATCGTGACCGGTGCGTATGGGAGCTGTGTGATGCCCGCGATCACGCGTTCGTAGATCAAGCGGGGACTGAGGCCAATTACCGGCGCAAGGCGCTGGAACAGCCCGCGAATCTCGACGGCCGAGGACGGCAGCGGTGGAATCGCAACGGCCCGCAGACGGTCTGCTCGGGCAAGCGCGTGAAGCTCGGCCAGCTGCGCGGCGCTGGCGTGTCGATGCCCGCGTCTGCCCCTGCTCTCATACGCGTTCAGATCGTTCTCATATGCCTTCAGCCGTTCACCGGCGCCCACGAATTCCCTGGCGGCTTCGGCCAGGTGTTCCTGGTAGACGCGGGCCTGTTCCTTGACCGATGCGGGCAATGCGCTCGGCAGGATTTGAACCGCGTTGCTGACCTGGCTGGTGACCAGCGGCTGGCCTTCGCTGTCGAGGATCTCTCCGCGCGGGGCCGCTGTCGGCAGTTCGCGCTGGTCGTTGGCCTGGGCCTGCTGGACGTACTGTTCGCCTGTCAGCACCTGCAGGTACCACAGGCGGAAGAAGATGATGCCAAACATCACAAGCGCCACGCTGCCGATGATCGCGATGCGCAGCGCCAGCTGCGGCGACACTGGCCCGCCGCGCGGCTCGCTCGGGCGCAAACGCTCGACGCTGCTCATCTGGGTGCCTCCGCCGCCGCTCGGACCGGCGTAGCCTCCGCCAGGAGCGAGATGAGCAACGTGGTCACCGGTCCGCTCTCCTGGAGCGCGACAGTGGGCTGAGGCCGCCGGTCGTGTAGGCGCGACGGCGACGGCGACGCGGATCGTCCGGTAGCGCCCCCACCAGGCAGCGACGCACCAGCGCCCAGAAGGGGAGCGCAACGGCCGTGTCCACGAGCACCCCGATGACGATCTCGCGCAACAGCTCGAGGCTCACAGGCGCGTCGACGCCGAGCAGGAACTCGACGATCGAATAACCAACGGCCGCCGCCGTCGCGGCGGCCGCGCCGACAAACAGCGGCGTGAGCGCCGCTTGCGGGTCGCGCAGCTCGCGCAGGCGGCCCGCCCAGTAGCCGACGATCGTGAACACAAGCGATGTGACGCCGAGCGTTTGCATCAAGGCAAGGTCAATTAGCAGCCCGACGCAGAAGCCGCTGACGGCGCCCATCGTGGAGCCGCACAGCAGCCCGACGAACGCGACCAGCAGCGGTGAGAGGTCGATGCTGACACCGAACACCGGTACCTCCGAGACGACGCTGATCTGCACGAAGACGACCACGACCGAGAGCAGCGCCACACGCCACACAAGCGAGCCCGGCAACCACGCCGATCCGGCCTGAGCCGCTCCGGAGCGAGCGCGCTGAGAGTAGCCGACGCGCGCGCTCATCCGCCTCCCCCGGTCGAAGCGAGTTGTTCGCCATTCTGGGCTTCTTCTTCTTCGCTACCTGTCGGGTGCGCCGGGCTGAGATTGGCCGCGACGCTATTCAACGCGGCCGCGCGCGAGCCAGCGGAGAAGGTCAAGACCTGCACGAATTCGAGGTTGTGCAGATCGGCCAGTGGGCTCACTTGCACCGACGTGAAGCCGCTCTGTTCGTTGACCGAGGTGACCTGGCCGAGCGGGATGCCCTTCGGGTACAGCGACACGCCATGACTTGCGACGGTACCGGAGGTCACAACGTAGTCGCCCGGTAGCGGGGCCGCGCTGGAGGCCGGATAGAGATACTGCATCAGCAGTTTTCCGGGCGCACCGACTTCCGGTTGCACCATGCCGATCGTGCCGGTGGCGCTGATCTTTGCGGTCACTTCGACTGCGCTGTCGGTGATCAGACTCACCTGCGCGGCGTCGGGAACGACCTCCGTGACCTTGCCGATCAGTGCTTCGCCACTGACGACCGGGTCATTGACGCGCACACCGGAGGAGGAGCCCTTGTCGATAGTGATGATCGAATACCAGATGTTCGGCGATTGGTAGGTGACGCTCGCGGTGACTGGCGTGTAGTCGGCGATGCTCAGCTCGTGGTCGAGATGGTCGATCTTCAGCAGTTCCCTGTAGGAGTGTTCGTTGACCTGGTTGGCCGTATACTCGGCGCGCAGCTTGTCGAGCTGCTTGCGCAGTTCGGCGTTCTGACTCTTGGCTTTCAGCGTGCTCCCGAACCAGCCGAACAGGTTGCGCACGGGCTTCAGCGCCTTGTTGGCGCCATCCTGGATCGGCGAGACCACCGTCAGGAAATCGCGCTGCACCGAGTGCAGGCCACCGCTCGGGGCCTCTCCGAAGTAGGCGGTCAGCAGTATCAGGGAGAGCACGACGAGCAGTGCAAGCACCGCGCGCCGACGCCGGACCGTCTTGTCATACACCAGTAGCGACCTTCCGAAGACGTCATCGAACAGAGTACCCCCGGACAGAGCGAGCAGCGACAGGCACTGTGAACGCACTTGCTTCGCCGCATAGAGCGGTGCAGCCAGACGCCGCGCTCATCGACGCCGGCGGCTGCGCGAATTGCGGTTGGAGCGGTGGATCGCCTCGAACTCCTCAAGCGAGCGTCCCGACCCGACCGCCACGCACGTGAGCGGCGACTCCGCCAGATGCGCGGGCATCTGCGTCTCCTCGCGCAAGCGCTGATCGAGACCCTGCAGCAGCGAACCGCCCCCGGCGAGCATGATGCCGCGGTCCATGATGTCCGAGGCAAGCTCGGGCGGGGTGCGGTCGAGCGTCTCCTTGACAGCCTCGATGATCTGCGAGAGCGGCTCATCGAGAGCTTGGCGGATCTCCTCGCTGGTGAGCACGACGGTCTTCGGGAGGCCGGCGACCATGTCGCGTCCGCGAATCTCGGCCTGAAGCTCCTCCTCCATCGGGCAGGCGGAGCCAATCTCGAGCTTCAGCTCCTCGGCCGTTTGCTGGCCGATCAGGAGCTTGTACTCCTTCTTGGCGTAGTTGATGATCGCCTCGTCCATCTCATCGCCGCCGACGCGGATCGACTCCGAGACGACGATGCCGCCGAGCGAGATGACCGCCACCTCGGAGGTGCCGCCGCCGATGTCCACCACCATCGAGCCCGTTGGCTCGCCGACAGGCAGGCCGGCGCCGATCGCCGCCGCCATCGGCTCCTCGATCAAATATGCGGTGCGCGCGCCGGCGGACAGGCAGGCCTCCTCCACGGCGCGCTTCTCCACACCAGTCACGCCCGAGGGCACGCACACGACCACGCGCGGGTGCGCCCAGCGATTTTGGTGGACCTTCTGGATGAAGTGGCGCAACATCTCCTCAGTCACGTCGAAGTCGGCGATGACACCGTCCTTCAGGGGGCGGATCGCCTGGATCGTGCCGGGCGTGCGACCGAGCATCCGCTTGGCCTCGATGCCGACGGCATGCACCTCGCCGGTGCGCGAATCGATCGCGACGACGCTCGGCTCGGAGAGCACGATGCCGCGCCCGCGCACATACACGAGCGTGTTGGCGGTTCCGAGATCGACCGCCATGTCGCGGCCGCCGAATCCGGTTAGGTACGTGAGGAAGCTCATAGATAGGGTGCAAGCACGCTCTGCTTCGGCTGTGCCTAACCGGTCATCCGGCAGCCGGTGGCCGGCGCGTGCTTCGCGAGGAGTCTAGCGGACCCCACCGCCTGCTCCGCAAGTTTGACAGCGCATTTGCAGGCACAATTCGTCGCGGTGGAACTCCGGTGGGGACCTGCAAGGGAAAGGATTACAAGCACGTTCTCAGTGGCGATCGCGAGCGTGCTCCATCAATAGGTTCGGGCACATGTCGAGCAACGTCGCAAGCGGCAACCCGACGACGTTCTCATAGTCGCCCCGAATCGCCCGCACCAGCGCGGCACCAATCCCCTGGATCGCATAGCCGCCGGCCCGCCCGCGCCACTCACCGCTCGTCACGTACCAATCGATCGAGTCTTCGCCCAGCTCGCGAAAATCGACCTCGGTGCGTGCCAGCGCGACCCGCTCCCCCGCCGCCGAGAGCAGCGCCAAACCGCTGAGCACCGTGTGGGTAGCGCCGGACAACGCGCGCAGGGTGGCGCGCGCCTCGCGCTCGTCGGCGGGCTTACCGTAGATGCGCCCATCGAGCGCAACCAGCGTGTCGCAGCCGAGCACGATCTCGCTCGCATCGCCGGACGGGCCCGCCGTTTCAGCCGCGGGCGACGACGCACATGCGGCACGGGCCTTGCGCAGCGCGTTCTGCACCGCCACCTCCCCGGGCTCGCCCCGCTCTATCTCAGCGACATGGGTGGGGCGCAGCTGGAACACCACACCCAGGCGCTCCAAGATCGCCCGCCGCTGCGGCGAAGCGGAGGCGAGTACGAGCGTGGGGAAGGACCCCATCGTCAGCTCCCGGGCGGGAGGGCCCACGGCGGGACCGGCGTCGCTTGCATTCTCGTAACCGGCTCCCGCTGGGGGCCAGCTACCCCGCTCAGTCGGCGAGGTCGGGAAAGAACAGGGCCGCCTCGCGCGCGGCGGACTCGGGCGAGTCGGAGCCGTGCACCATGTTCTGGGCCATCTCGATCGCGAAGTCGCCGCGGATCGATCCGGGGGCGGCCTCAAGCGGATTGGTCGCGCCGATCGCCTGCCTTGCGGCCTTGACGGCCTCGGTCCCCTCTAGCACCATCGCGACGATCGGCCCGGAGGTGATGAACGCGACAAGCTCGCCGAAGAACGGCTTCTCGGCGTGCTCGGCGTAGTGGCGCTCGGCCAGCTCCACCGACACGGTCATGTGGCGCAGCGCGACGATGCGCAGTCCCTTGCGCTCGAAGCGAGCGATGATCTCACCCGTGAGCGAGCGGGCGAAGGCGTCGGGCTTGACGAGGATCAACGTGCGGTCCATGTGGTCCTTTGGGTTCGGATTGTGAATGTTGGCTCGAGCTAGCCGCTCGAGCGCGGGCGAGCGGCGCGGTGCGTGGGCTCGCCGCCAGTCGGTGCAAGCTCGGTGGGATCTGCCTCGGAGCCCTCGGGCGCCGTCGGCTTGGGCGCCCTGACGGCCGCGCGTTCGGCCGCGCGCACGCGTGCCTGGGATACGTGCTCGGACTCAAGCGAATCGGTTTGGATGTCCACCTCGGCGCTCGCACGACTCCGCGCCAAGGAGCCCGAGGCCGCGGCGCCCTCCGAGGCGCCGCTCGATGCGCGCTCGCGACGCGCTGTGCGGCGCGCGGGCTTGGCCGCCGCCACCTCCGCCTCGCAATAGGGGCAGATCGTCCAGGCGCGATCCAGCGGACGCGAGCAGCTGGCGCAGCGCTCCTTGAGCTTGCGCAGACAGCTCGGGCAGCGGATGAAGTCGCGCTCGACCCGGTAGTCACAGTGTGGACACAGGCCATAATCGAGGTCGTGAAGCCGCGCTTCGGCGGCCTGCAACTCCAGTTCGCGCTCACGCACGTCCTCCAGATACTCGGGCGGGCGCAGGATCATGTAGACGATCGTGCCGACGAACGGAAACAGCGACGCGGCCGTTGCGCAACCGACGAGTATTGGATCGGCGATCCGCCGGCGCGCGTCGGCGTAGGTCCAGTAGAGCAGCGAGAAATACAGCACGACCGCGAACAGGATCAGCAAGTCGATGACGAGGCTCAAGCTTTTGCTTTCGATTCCGAAGTAGGCGATTGGTGGTGGCATCGATGTCCCTATACGGCTCCGCTTGGGGTTTTCCTTGCAAGCACGCGTGAAACGGGGCTCTTCGATCCTCGATGGCACATCGGGCGGACGAGTTTAGAGGCTATCGGGCCGAGAATGGGCAACCACACCCACCGGGGGCGTGTTGTTGGGACTCGCAAGCCTCACAAGAACAGCCG
>Ga0209007_1000609_pt1 | contig 12735 bp, 16 predicted proteins | sample JacPinW_OM1H0_O2_FD_187961 | JGI IMG/M metagenome (GOLD analysis project Ga0209007, IMG submission 187961) | Forest soil microbial communities from Algoma, Ontario, Canada - Jack Pine, Ontario site 1_JW_OM1H0_O2 (SPAdes) (version 2) | ecosystem: Environmental > Terrestrial > Soil > Boreal...
CACCGCGCACGCCGCACACCGAGCACCTGCGGCCGGGTCACAGCAAATAGCGCTTGTGCCTGCCACCACGCCGATCACAGGCGAGCAGAGCACCTTGCCCGTGATCGGGCACTCGACCGGCTCCGGCGGAGTGCGGTGGCTGCAGGTGATGCTCCCCGGGCGCCCCGACGGATTGACCGGCTGGATCGCCCAGAACGGTACCCGCAAGCTCACGACGGGCTGGCATATCCTGGTCGACCTCGCCGCGCGACGCGTGTGGGTCTACCGTGACGGGCTCACCGTGAGAACCTTTGAAGCGGTCGTGGGCAAGCCCTCGACACCCACGCCCACCGGCCAGTTCTTCGTTGAGGAGACGGTGCAAATGGAACCAGACCAGGCGGGCGGTCCCTACGCGCTGGCGCTCAGCGCGCGCTCGAATGTGCTTGAGGAATTCGAAGGCGGCCCGGGCCAGATCGGGATCCACGGGCGCAACCAGCTCGGAGGAACGCTGGGAGCAGCCGAATCACACGGTTGCATCCGACTGGCCACCCCGAGCATCGACTGGATGGCCGCTCGTATTGGCCCAGGGACACCAACGACGATCTACGCAGGGTAAGCCCCGCGGCAGCGTAGTAGCTGCTCTCGAGCCACGACGCACGATCTTGCTTGGATCGTGACCGAGACCGATCGGTCGTAGGGTTAGATGAATGCTTACCGATCGGCTGAGTGTAGTGCTGAGGGAGATAGTGGAGGCCGACGTAAACGGCTCTGCTTCGCTCGTCGATCGGGTATGCATGGCAGCGGTGAGCCTGCTCTCGCTGAAGGGAGCGGGGCTTTCGCTGATGGTGGACGGAGAGTTGTGTGGGGCTGCTGGCGTGTCTGAGCCGGGCATCGCGATTGTGCAGGAATTGCAGCTCACGCTGGGTGAGGGGCCGTGTGTGGATGCGTGGACGAGTAGGACCCCGGTGTTGGAGGCAAACCTTGCCGATCCTGCGATCGTGCGCTGGCCGGCGTTCGCCCGGGCCGGTGTCGATGCCGGTGTGCTGGCTGTGTTCGCCTTTCCGTTGCACCTTGGAGCCATTCGGATCGGGGTGTTGGTGCTCTATCGCTGTCATTCGGGCATCTTGAACGCGGATGAGATGGCATACGGGCTGGTGCTCGCCGATATGGCCACACAGGTGCTTCTTGCCCTACAGGCCGGTGCCCCGGCCGACGTACTACACGAGGTCTTGACGAGTGAGCCTTCGCACTGGGCGGAAGTTCATCAGGCGACTGGGATGGTCTCTGTTCAGCTTGGTGTCTCCCTGGATGTGGCCTTCGTCCGCTTGCGTGCTCACGCGTTCGCCGAGGGGCTACCGTTGCGAACCGTCGCCCGCGAGATAGTTACGCGACGCTACCGCTTTCAGGAGCAGACGTGACGTGCGATCACGACCTTAACTGCTCTCTAGTGGCAATATTCTCGTCTGCAGTCGAAGATATCGAGATCGGATCATGACACGCGAGCAGCGGATAGTGGAGACGTTCGTCGAGCTGGCCGACACGATGGTCGACGACTTCGACGTGATCGAGTTCCTGCATCGTCTGGCGGAACGGTGCGTCGAGTTGCTTGACTGCGCCGAGGCGGGACTGCTACTTGCCGACGCCGCCGGCGTGCTGCGGGTGATGGCCTCTTCGAGCGAGCGCTCTGATGCGTTGGACCTGTTGCAGTCCCAGAACGAGGAGGGACCGTGCTTCGAGTGCTACCAGCGTGGAGCGCCGGTGTCCAGCGAGAATCTCACGGGCGATGCCGGGCGTTGGCCGACGTTCGCGCCGATGGCCCTACAGAAGGGGTTTCGCTCAGTGCAAGCGATTCCGATGAGGGTGCGTGGCGAGACCATCGGGGCGTTGAACCTGTTTCGCGCGAGCACAGGGCGTTTGGTCGAGCAGGACTTACCGCTAGGGCAGGGGATGGCTGATATCGCCGCAATCGCGCTGCTACAGGAGCGCACCGTGCGCGAGGCGCACGGTGTGGTGGAGCAGCTTCAGGGCGCGCTCAGCAGTCGTGTGATGATCGAGCAGGCCAAGGGCGTGCTAGCCGAGCGCGCCCACATCGGCGTGGACGCCGCGTTTGCCCGCCTGCGCGCTCATGCTCGCGAGCACAACCTTCGTCTCAGCAACGTTGCTCGCGACCTTATCGACGGGCGCCTCGACGCCGCCTCGCTCAGTAGCCCCACGCGCGGCGCCTCAACGCCCAAACGTTGACACTCCGTCTCAGGCGAAAGTGTTTCGGACGGCACCGCGTGAGCTATCGGCATTTGGGCCCGACTACGGAACCTAAGCCAGCATTCCTGACTGCGACAGTGGCCATTCTCACCGAAGAGAGTTCTATTCTGTTCAATTGACAGAACTTGTCGATGTGCTAAGATGACTGTCGTCGGTGGTTTGATTTACTGTCGCGTCGCTCCAGACCTTGGTGGCGTTGTTAGCCACGGGACCCTAATTTCTGGAGCGTAATGTTCGTAGAGCACGAAGCCCAGCACGCCATGTCGGATGCAGCGGTCGCGACCGGATCGAGCGCTCGTTACGACCTCCGAGCCTCACCTTCGCCCTTCACGGCCTTTGCGCATCTTCAAGGCGACAGAGCCATCGTAATGCTCAATGGCGAACTGGATATAGCAAGCATCGTAATCTTGATCGACTCAATCTTGATCGACTGTTTTGTGGGGACCACGATCGCCGTCGAGGAGGTGGTGCTCGACTTCGCGGAACTCGACTTCATCGACGGGTCCGGACTGTATGCAATCGCCATGGTCGTCCAACAAGTGACTGCTCGAGGAGGCTCAGTGAGCATCCGTTCGCCGCGCCCGCAAATCCAGCGGCTGCTCGAGATGGTCAACTTCAAGCAGGTCGTGGCGATCGTGCCATGAGCATCATGGCACGGCAGCGGCAAGAGTGGACGCCACGGACCGCTCGGTGGTGGTCAGCTCTTGGCGGCGATCTCAACGAGTCTCGTCGGCCTCTTGCGCGAGCATTAATTAAACGGTAGGGCCTATGCCGGCAGCGGCGCGTAGTTAGATTTATTAGGATTATTCTGTATATATGTACGTCGAGTTGCTTAGATTAAACTAAGGCTGTGTCAATCAACCGTCGGATTATACGTAGGTCGTAGAGACCGGCGAGCCATCCCCGTCTATCGTGGTGATGAAGCCGCAGTGAGGAGACGCTCATGTACCGTGGCGTCCCGCAGAAGCAAGAGTCGCTTTTCCGTGACTCTCTCGGAGCAAGCCGGCGTTCCATCGTGCGGGCCGGTGGCAAGGCGTTTCTAGTAGGACTTGTCCTGTTCGGGCTCATATCCATCTTTGCTTTTGCGAGAGGCGCGTTCGCCTTCGACGCGGCACGGTGTTTTCGATCCGCCGCTAGGCATTTTGTGTTGAGCGCCTCGACAGTCACCGACACCAGCTGCCATGTCTGAGTCACTCGATGCAATCGCCGAGACGTTTGTTGATGCTACATCAACGCCATCACATAAGGGGATTGGCGCTGGTAGGCGACGCTGGTGGATGCTGGTTGCCGGAACGATCCTCGTAATTGGCTTGACGGTCTCGCTTGCCAGCGCGCTGTTGTGGCGCTCGAGCGTGCGTGCACGTGACAAGCAGACCTTTCAAACTACCGCGACAGACGTTACTGAGACGATGGAGACACAGTTGCGTCGCGACACGGACCTTGTCGCGACGTTGCGAGCCGTGTTGACGATGCAGCCCGGCTTGAGTTCCAGCGGCTTCAGTCAGTGGTACACCGATCTGGAAGGCCGCCAGCGTCAAGCCGGAGGTCTAGGTACCTTGGTAATTAGGTCAGTGCCTGCGGCTGGGCTCGCGGCCTTTCAGCGACGACGCAACGCTGACCCTGATTTTCGCGCACTCATGAGAGGAGGCGTTACGCCGTTCGTTGCGGATCGGCGCGCTCGCTACTGCTTGCTTTTGGCCAGCGGGATGAACACGCCGTTCCCGGCGGGCATCGCCCAACTACTTCAGGGGGATTGGTGCAATCCGAGCTCTCCGATCGGCGGATATCCGGCGAGCGGGACCTCTCAAGCGGGTCTTCTGCGATCGATCGCGGATAGCGGGCAGTTCCTTGTGCATCACGTCACGTCCTTGGGAGCGAGCACCTTCTTCGTCGAAGGCGCGTTCTACAGACGTGGCTCAAGCTTGACGAGCGTTGCCGAGCGCCGTAGGGCCCTCCTCGGCTGGGTCGCAAGCTCTTTCGATATTCCCACGCTTATACGGTCGGCGGTTGGCGAGCATCGCGGCCTTGCTGTCACGCTGTATCACAGCGATCCCGGCCAGCGCCCTGAACTCATGGGCCGGGAGAGCACTGCAATCGCCAGCCCGTTCAGATCAGGCGCAACGCTGCAGGTCGATGGTACATGGATCGTAAAGGTGGCAGGAGCCGGTGTTCTCGGAGGACTGTCTGCCAACGTGCAGGCGCTACTGGTGCTGGTGGGTGGGACGATCGTGAGCGTGCTTTTGTGCGCGCTGGTGCTGGTGCTCACGCGCTCACGCGAGCGTGCTCTGGGAATGGTCAACGAAAAGACCGGCCAGCTCCGCCACCAGGCGCTACACGACGCCCTCACAGGTCTACCCAACCGGGTCCTTGCGCTCGACCGAGCCGAGCAGATGCTCGCCCGTGCGAGACGCCAGAATGTTCCGGTGGCGGCGCTATACGTCGACATCGACGGCTTCAAGCAGGTCAACGACACCTTTGGACATGCGGCAGGCGACGACCTCTTGCGGATTGTCGCCACCAGATTGACGGGTGTCGTCCGCGAGGGGGACACGGCGGCCCGTCTAAGCGGCGACGAGTTCGTCGTCCTCGTAGAGGGCTCCGCGCTCGACGCGGGCGCTGAGCTCGTCGCCGAGCGCCTGCTGGAAGTGCTGCGCCAGCCCTACGACATAGAAATGAGCGGAGAGCTCGGTCGACAGCTCTCGATCACGCCGAGTATCGGCGTTGCTTCGGGGCTGCGGGGCGATGCCATCGAGCTGTTGCGAGACGCCGACCTCGCACTGTACGAGGCGAAGGCCGCCGGCCGGAACTGCTATGTGCTGTTCGAGTCTGGCATGCAAACCGCCGCGCAGGACAAGCTCGCGCTCGAGATGGAACTCGCTGAGGCGCTTAAGAACAAACAGCTGTTCCTGCTTTACCAGCCCACCTTCGATCTGCAGTCAGAATGCGTGATCGGTGTTGAGGCTCTGATCCGCTGGCACCACCCTATACGCGAGATCATTGCACCCATCGAGTTCATCCCGATCGCCGAGGAAAGCGGACTGATCGTGCCTATAGGCCGCTGGGTACTCCAAGAGGCATGCCGACAGGCCGCTATATGGCACAAGGAGGGACACATGATCGGCATGTCGGTGAACGTCTCCGGACGCCAGCTTGACCACGACAAACTCATCGAAGACGTGCACCAAGCACTCGAGCGCAGCGGACTTGACCCAAACGCGCTGACGCTCGAGATCACCGAGACCACGCTGATGCGCGACGCCGCGGCCACCGCCCGACGCCTACAGGAGCTCAAGCAACTCGGAGTTCGAATCGCGATTGACGACTTCGGCACCGGCTACAGCTCCCTCGCCTACCTGCGCCAGTTCCCGGTCGACGCCCTGAAGATCGACCGCTCCTTCATCGGCGGCATCGCTGCCTCGAAGGAGGCGGCAGCCCTAATCCGCACACTCGTGCAACTCGGCAAGGCACTACAGATCGAGACGCTCGCCGAGGGTATCGAGGATCAAGTCCAGCTCGAGACCCTCCAGCGCGAACACTGTGACCACGGGCAAGGCTTCCTATTCTCGCGTCCACTTGACGTCAGTGCAGTCGAAGCATTCCTACAATCGAGCAACACCTCGACGCAGCCACTCCCCGCTCGCTAAGGCCGACAGAGCGGCTCGGTTCGCCACCAAGGCTCGTGCGACGATGCACGCTCCATGATCGAGATGCCTAAACCTCAATCTCGGCTCTCATTCAAGTCTGGGTGACCGCCGGCCGATAACAGTAGGACGTGCTGCCGTAGCGATCGTCGCACGATTGTTGGACCCGGAGCCCGCCGGACCGTGGGCCGAGCAGGATCATTTTGGAGGGCGTCATGCCCAGTTCTCGTAGGATGCTCATGCTGGGCCTAGTGACGCTTACTGGCGTGCTCGCTGGTGGCGTTCCGGCGCTGGCCTCGCAGATCACACCATCGTCGAGCACAGTCGGATTTGGCTTGGTGGAAGTTCATTCGGGGGGTAGTCCTTCCCAGAACGTCTACTTCATCAATGAGTCGTCTTCGGTTACGACTGTCGAATCGGTCCAGGTCGTCGGTCCGGATGCCGCGGAATTCTCACTCGGACCGGATTTCTGCTCCGGTGAGATGTTGAGTTCCGGTTCATACTGCGAAGTAGGAGTCAGCTTCCTGCACCAGTCTCCTGGCGAAAAGCACGCGACGCTCAAGCTTCAGGAAACATCCGGTCAGGTCGAAGTCGCTCTCTCCGGGACGGGTCTCACCGGTACGCTGTCGGCTGAACCGACGTCATTGAGCTTCCCGTTGACAGTTGACGGTCACGGCGGTGAAACAGAGCAGGTGACGATCTCCAACGCGAACGCGGGCACACATGTCGACACTGTGGAAATCGCCGGTCCGGACGCAGCCTCCTTCTCTGTGGCCTACGGCGACTGCCCGAAGGCCAATCTGGCGCAGAACAACACCTGCGAGGAGGGCGTGCGCTTCTCTCCGACCTCACTCGGAGAAAAGACCGCAGAACTGATCGTGACCAGCGATGCGACGAACAGCTCCTTCGTCATTCCGCTCTCGGGCAGCGGCGCGAATGGACCGCAGCTCAGCCTGAGCTCAGACCAGGCGCTGCTCGGCGAAGTGCTCGTCGGCTCCTCGGTGCCCTACACCTTCACGGTTACGAACACCGGCGATTATCCCTTGGAAATCCAGAAGGCATTCCTAGTCTCAGGGACGCCGTTGATGTTCCCGATCCTCTCCAACACTTGCAGCGGCCAGGCCGTCGCAGCGAGCGCGTCATGCGCTATCACCGGCAACTTTCAGCCCACCACGCCGGGGCAAAAGGACGCCTCGATCATCATCGTCACCGAATCGGCAGGAGGACCGACGGCGGTCGGAATCGACGGCACTGGCGTCCTGGCCAGTGTTATAGCTTCGCCCTCCGCTGCCACCACGGCACCTCTCTTGGCCCCGAGCTTCTCGGGTCCTGCAAGTACGATAGCCACGCTCCCGAGATTGTTCGACGTACCATCGCGCTTGCCTACTGGATCTGTGGACACCGGGATTGGGGCAAGCTGCCCCAGCTCGGTCGTGCTCTGTCAGATCCGCACCACGATCACGACAACTCTCGCGTCTCGTACTTCCCGCACCTCTCGTGTGGACGCCGTGAAGAAGACCCCGATGATCTTGGGATCGACTTCCTCCTTGCTACGAGGTGGGCAGAGCTCCACAGTGCACGCGCGCCTGTCACCTACAGGTATCGCACTGCTCTTCCACCAGCGTAAGCTGAAAATCTCTATCACGGTTACGATAATCGTCCCTGGTGGGTTGCCGGTCATGCGGTCACGGACGTTTGTACTCACAACTAAAACACCGCGCTGAACGCCGTCCCAAAGAGAGGCCGCGAACATTGCGGAGCCTCCGCCGTTTCCACTAAAGGCCCAGGTGGTCGAACCCCGAGGTCCTGCTTGGTGCGCTAAGCGGAAGTCATGTTGCTATGTCTTCCGCTGGGCTGCGGCAACCGCGGCCTGGACGGTGGGATAGAAGTGGGTGACGGCAGGGTCCTCGATGACGCTGTGGAGGACGTCACGGACCTGCCCGATGTCGCGGGCCAGGAGCAGTCGTATGTCGCGGCGGTCCAGGTCTTCTGCGAGAGCGGCGAGCATGCGTGCGGCGGTGACGTCGATGAAGGGGATCGTCTCGGCGTCGAGGACGACGGCGGCGATGCCGTCCGCCTCGGCGGCGTCCAGAATGTGGGCGCGGATCGCGTCGGCGTTGGCGAAGTACAGGCTGCTCTCGACCCGCAGCACCGCGACATGCGACGGTAGCTCGTTGTCGGGGTGACGGTCGATGTCGCTGTAGCGGCCGTCGGGGCCGGGTTCGCGTCCGAGTGTCGCGATGTAGGGGCGGGAGGCGCGGTAGATCAGCAGCAGCAGCGAGATACCGATGCCGATGAACAGGCCGGGCAGCGTGTCGAATACGGTGACGCCGAGCAGGGCCGCAACCGCGGCGATGAAGTCGGGACGCGCGACGAACCCGAACTCGCGTCCGAACGCTCAGTGTGGGCGCGGTAGAGCTCGATCAGCGCGCGGTAATCCACGAGCTCAATCACGGCAGCGATAACGATCGCGGCTAGCGTGGCCTCGGGGAGGTCTTCAAATAGCCCTGTGAGCGCTAGCAGCGTGAGGATCGTCAGCGCGGCGACGAACAGCCGGTTCACGTGGGTGCCTGATAATCGGCGCGAAGCTGATCGGCGACGCGATCAGCGCACTGGCAGCATGACTTCCGGCTCACCGCCCGCTACCCGCGATGGTGTCGGCACTGGAATCATGTGCCCGCGTCGGCAAAGAGGGGGGCCCAGTCGTTCTTGATGCTGACTACGGTCCAGCCTTCGTCGTCAGCTCGCTCAAGCGATTGCTCGGCGCCGGCCGTGTAGTCGAACTCACGCTGCGGATCGTCGTGGAGTAGCAGGAGACGCAGCCCGTGGCGGGATGGCCCAGGGTCGAGTCGTGTCGATTTCCGGGAACGGCTTGCCGTCGGCGCTTGTGCGTGTCTCAGTAGTGCCGATCGGATTGATCGGTGGCAGCTCCGTATCGGGCGGCACGATGCCGAGCTGCTTCTGCCTGGCGAGAGTCTGCTCGCGCAACGCCTCATAGCCCATGTCGAAACGGCCCTTGAACTTCTCGATCCACTCCTTGGGCGCATGATGTGGTGCGTGGCAGGCACCGGGGAGTAGTAGAGGAAGAACGGCTTTTCGGGAGCCACCGCCTTGGCGTCCTTGATGAACTCAAGCGCCTTGTCGGTGATGTCCTCGGTGAGGTGATAGCCCTCCCCGGGGGTGCTCGGTTGATCCACCGGATGGTTGTCGTGAACCAGATCCGGATACCACTGGTTCGTCTCGGCTCCGAGGACCCGTACCAACGCTCAAAGCCACGGCCGCTCGGCCAGTTGCGCCGCGTGGAGGCGAGGTTCATCTCGTCGGTTGGGCACAGATGCCACTTGCCGACCATGAACGTGTTCCATCCCTGCTCGCCGAGGATCTCAGGGAGCATCCCGTTCTCAGGCGGTACCGTGCCGCTCGCGTTGGGAAAGCCGATCGCGGCCTCGGTGATGCAGGCCATGCTGTTGCGCGTGTGGTTGCGTCCGGTCAACAGGCACGAGCGCGTGGGGGAGCACAGGGCGGTTGTGTGCCACTGGGTGTAGCGCACGCCCTGCCGGTCACGGTCGCGCAGTTCGCGCGCTTCGTCGATGAGGCCGGGTACCTCACGCTTGCCGAGCGCCCACCCAATCCCGCCGCGTATCCAGACGCCGATCCTCCCTTCTGCGCGCGGGGTCGGTCGTGTTTCATCCCACGCCCGGCCCGGTGGCGCTGAACGATCCGACGCGCTGGTGGGCCTATGTGCCCGGCGCGAACTGGCGCCATCCCTGGGGGCCCGATAGTGAGAACTCTACGCGAGCCGACCATCCCGTCACCCATGTCGCCTACGAGGATGCCCAGGCCTACGCGGAATGGGCCGGCAAGGTGCTGCCGAGCGAGGCGGAGTGGGAGTACGCGGCGCGCGGCGCGCTTGACAGCGCAATCTTTGCCTGGGGCGAGCAGGAGCGCCCGAGCGGCGAGCTGATGGCCAATCATTGGCAGGGTGAGTTCCCATGGCGTAACACTGGCGCGAAGGGATGGCGCGGCACCTCACCCGTGGGCCTCTTCCCCGCCAACGGCTACGGGTTGCACGACGTCACCGGCAACGTCTGGGAGTGGACGAGCGACTATTACTTCACCCGCGGCTCTGGCGCCGAGATATCCCCGAACGCGTGCTGCAAGCCCTCGTCAACCCGCGTGTCGAGACGCCGCACGGGAGCTATGACCGCGGGCGCCCAGGCGCGAGCATTCCCCGCCGCGTGATCAAGGGCGGCTCACATCTCTGCGCACCGAGCTACTGCTTGCGCTACCGCCCCGCCGCACGCCAGCCTGAGGCGATCGACACCTCCACCAGCCACATCGGCTTCCGCTGCGTCATACGCGGGGAAAAGACAGAGAAGGAAGCCACCGTGAACTGACGGCCACCCACTACCGGTGTAGACTCGACCGAGTGCGTAAAGCCTGCCTGATCGCTGCTCTAGTGCTCGGTGTGCTGCTGGTGCTCGCTGGCTGCGGTGAATCCTCCCAGGAAAAAGCCAAGGCACAGGTGTGCCAAGCGCGCGCAGACATCTCCAAGGAAGTCAAGAAGCTCAGTGAATTGACGCTCTCCACCAGCATTCTCACCGAAGCCAAGAGTGGCGTGGAAGCGATCGGCAAGGACCTCACGACGATCAAGAATGCTCAACCCGACCTTGAACCAGCGCGCAAGGAACAGGTTCAGGCGGCAACCCGCACTTTCGAAAGCCAGATCAATTCGATCCTCTCGGAACTGGTTTCCAAACCTTCGCTCAGCAAACTTGAAACACAGCTCAAATCCTCGTTGACGCAGCTCGCCGGCAGCTTCGAAAAAGCGCTGGCTCCCCTCAACTGCTCCTAGCGTCAGGGCGGGTAGGGAGACTGGCGTTACACTCGGCGTAGTCCCCGCTTTGGGGACATCTTCGGTGCACTGATCAGGTCAGGTTGGACCGAGGCGGAGCGCAGGCCAATCAGAGGAGCAGCCATGAGCAACGAGGAGCTGGAGCTCGGTCCTGTCGACGTTGTAGTGATCGGCTATCCGCCGGACGCGCCCCGCACGGGAGAGGCGATCCCGCTGTTTGTGGATCTCGTGGATCGTGGGATCGTCAGGGTGCTCGACGTGCTCATGGTCCAGAAGGACGGCGAGGGAAACGTCTCCGGCCTTGAGATCGCCGATCTCGACGGCGATGGGGTGGATGACCTCCTGGTCTTCGCCGGAGCGCGCACGGGCATGCTCGGCGAGGAGGACGCGAGCACCGCCGGCGAGGCGCTCCAGCCCGGCGAAGCGGCGCTGATGATCTGCTTCGAGAATGCATGGGCTGCGCCGTTCGCAACCGCCGTGCGTCGTAATGGCGGGCGGGTGCTTGCGTTCGAGCGGGTCGCCGCGCAGGACGTCCTGGACACACTCGACGCGCTCGATAGCGCATCCTGAACTGAAAGGCGTATCTCATGCCACTACTTCGTGCCATGGCCCGCACCGCCGTCGTTGCCGGCACAGCTACTACCGTTTCCAATCGTGTCAGCCGTCGCCAGGAAGGACGCTGGGCCAGCCAAGAACAGCAGCAGGCGGCTGCCGCGCCGCCGCAGCAAGCATATGCGCCGCCGCCACCACCACCGGCTCAAGAAGCCGACCCGATCGAGCGCTTGAAGGAGCTTGGACAGCTGCACGAGTCGGGCGTGCTGACCGATCAGGAGTTTACGGATGCGAAGGCGAAGATCCTGGGCTGAACTGAGCAGCCGCTCGCCGGCGCGCCACCTTGCGCGCCGGCTCGTCGGCTGAGATTGAGTAGCTGCGCTCAGGTGGTCTTGGGCTCGCCGAGAACGGCGAGTCCGTGGATCACGATCAGGCAGATCGCGAAGATCCCAAGCGACCAGAACGGGTACGCCCCGCCGATCGACAACAGCGCGCCGACCGCTCCGATCGTGGCCGCGACGATCCCGACAAAGCGCCCGTAGGTGCCGCCGCCGAACAGCGAAAGCGCGGCGGTCAACTGGATGACACCGAGGATGATCGTGATCCAGCCCCATGTGTGCAGGCTGGCGAACACGTACCTGTTGTCGTTCACGAAGAAACTTGCGTTTCCAATGGCGGCGATGCCGTAGATGATGTTGATGGTGCCCGCGACCAGCAGCAGGATGCCCGCGAACAAAGCACTACCGACCCCTCGCATACGTACTCCTTCCGTAAGGATGTCTTGTGACATCTGGCACGAGATTCGAGGGAAGTGGCGGTAATCCTGTCGTTGCCCGCAGGCTGGAGCTATCCAGTGGTAGCGGGCGGGTCGAGCGCAACTTGCCAACCTAAAGCGAGTTTTAAGCGTGATGCTGGTGTATGCCACTTCAAGTCTGTCCATGCGCGCGGCCGGGGGGAAGTGCTGAGCGATGTCCGTCGCCGACACTCGGCCCACGCGCGCCGAAGCGCACCCCACGCGCCGAAGGATCCTCGGCACGCGCCCTCACGATGACGATGCCGCGCTCGTGCTGCGGGTGCAGGCAGGAGATGAGGAGGCTTTCGCCGCGATCTTCAAGCGCCACCACGCCTCGCTCCTGTCCTATTGCCGACACATGCTCGGCAACCGCGACGAGGGCGAGGATGCGCTGCAGCAGGCTTTCATCAAAGCCCATCAGGCGCTGCTGCGGGGGAGTGCACCGCGCGAACTGCGCCCGTGGTTGTACGCGATCGCGCGTAACTGCTGCCTATCGGCTATCGCGACGCGGCGACCGACCGCGCAGCTTCAGGATCGCGTACCCGCGCTCGCAGGGCTGTCCGAGGAAGTACACCAGCGCGAGGACTTGCGCGAGCTTCTCGCCGGGATCGGGCGCCTACCGGAGGATCAGCGCAGTGCGCTGCTGCTCGCGG
>Ga0209007_1000610_pt1 | contig 12734 bp, 11 predicted proteins | sample JacPinW_OM1H0_O2_FD_187961 | JGI IMG/M metagenome (GOLD analysis project Ga0209007, IMG submission 187961) | Forest soil microbial communities from Algoma, Ontario, Canada - Jack Pine, Ontario site 1_JW_OM1H0_O2 (SPAdes) (version 2) | ecosystem: Environmental > Terrestrial > Soil > Boreal...
CCCCGCGCAGGTCGCCCGCTGCGTCGGTGTCGGAGAAGCCGATGAGATTCGCGGCGAGGTCGCCGTTCGGGTAGACGCGGGAGTAGGACGCCTGCTCGGCGATGCCCTCCAGCCCGAGCGCGCTGATCCGGCTCCCGGCCGCGGCTGGCACGTTCTGCTTCAGCACCACGTACTGCGGCGAGGTCGGGTTATCGATCAGCGCCAGGATGGCCGACTGGGTCATGCCGAGGGGCCCGGACAGCGCGGCGGCCACCTGGCCGCGCCTTGCCTGCGGTATCTGGACCGGGTCGGCGTAGACCAGATCGGTCTGCTCGGTCATCGCCAGGATCGTGCCATCGCTGCTGGTGATTGAGCCGCGCAGGACCGGGATCGGGCTCGGCTGCAACGGCAGCATCTGCTGCTGCGCCAGCGCCCGGTACTGCGACCAGTGCAGGCCCTGAAGCTGCACCAGCCGGGCGGCGATGAGGACGAGCACGAGCCCCATGCACACCAGCGAGAGCTTCAGGCGCCGGCCGTGCTCGGCCCGGCGCAGGCCAGGGCGGGCGGGAACGGCCGATGCCTGCGGCGGCCTGGCCTGGCCGGGCCGGGCGGCCCGGCTGCGGCGATTATCGGCACGCGCGGTGGCGCTGCTCGGCCGCCCAGGTCCGGCGGCGCGCGGCCGACCATGGCCAGCCTGCTGCCTGATACCACCGTGCATCCGCCCGGAACCCTCGCGGGCGGGCCGGGGGCCAGCCGGAGGACGGCGGGGGGCCGACGGCCGACGGCCCGGGCCGTCGCCCAGTGTCACGGGGTATATCCGGGTACGGCGTACGCTCCCTCAGCCTTGGACGGCATCGTGTATCTGCGGCCTGTCTTCGGGTCAACGAAGTTGAGCACCTGCTGCGGCTTCATGCCGAGCTTGAGCGCGCGCTGCTCGATCGAGCCCGGCGACTGCTCGGACGCGACCTGCTGCTGCAGCTGCTGCACCTGCTGCGATGCCGTCGCGTTGCTCCGCTGCAGGTTGTCGATCCGGTACGACGCAGCGGCCAGGGTCGTGTTGACCACCAGCAGGCAGACCAGCCCGCCGCCGAGCAGGCCGAGCAGCAGCAGGATGAAGGGCGTCCGTGACGTGGGGCGCTTCGGCGCGGCGTGCAGGTCCCGCGCCGCGCCCGCAGCACGGGACCGCGCGGGCGCCGTCGCCGGCGTGCCCGTCCCGCCCGTCCCGGCTGGCCGGGACGGGCGCGCGGGCCGCAGCGGCCGGACGGGACGGCCCAGACGGGACGGGCCCGCCTGGCGCGCCTGGCGCGACTCGGGCGGCCGTCCCTGAGCGGGGCGGCCCGGCTTCCTTGGCGGCGTTTTGACCGTGGTATTCATCCGGCTCTTCCCGTTCTGTGTGTGCTGGAGCCGCGGGTCACGCCGCTGCCCTTACTCGCTCGGCCGCCCGCAGGCGCGCCGAAGCTGCCCGCGGGTTGGCCGCCACTTCCGCCGCTGTTGGCCGTTCCGCACCCCTGGTGAGCAGCCGGAATCGCGGCCGGGCCGCCTCCAGCTGGACCGGCAGGCCGGGCGGCGTCGTGTCGGCTGCGCTCGCCGCCAGCTCGCGTTTGACCAGGCGGTCCTCGAGTGAGTGGTAGGCGAGCACCACGATCCGGCCGCCGACCGCCACGGCGTCGAGCGCCGCCGGCAGGGCCAGCCGCAGCGCCTCGAGCTCGCCGTTCACCTCGATCCGCAGCGCCTGGAAGGTGCGCTTGGCCGGGTTGCCGCCGGTCCGCCTGGCCGGAGCCGGTATCGAGTCGCGGACGATCTCGGACAAGCGCATGGTCGACGTGAGCGGGGCCTTGGACCTCTCCCTGACCACTGCGTCCGCGATCCGCCGCGCAAAGCGTTCTTCGCCGTACTCGCGCAGCACCTGGGCCAGGCGCGCAGCGGGGTAGGTGTTGACCACGTCGGCCGCTGTCAGCCGGCCCGACCGGTCCATCCGCATGTCCAGCGGCGCGTCCTGGGAGTAGGCGAAGCCGCGATCGGGGTCATCGAGCTGTGGCGACGAAACGCCGAGGTCGAACAGGACCCCCTGGACGCTCGGCCGGCCGAGCGAGGACAGGATCTCGCGGATCGCGTCGTACCTGGCGCGGACCAGGGTGACCCGGCCGGCGTACGGCGCGAGCAGCGCGCGCGACTGCTCGATCGCCGCGTCGTCGGCGTCGACGCCGATCAGCGTCAGCCCGGGGTGCTGGCTCAGCAGCGCACCGGCGTGCCCGGCGCGGCCGAGCGTCGCGTCGAGCAGCACCGATCCCTCCGGCTGCAGCGCGGGCGCGAGCAGGGCCAGCACCCGGTCGATCATGACCGGCACGTGCCCTGGTCCCGTCGTGGCCATCGGCCCCCCTTCGCGCGTGAACATTTCAGCCACTGCAGAAAGCAGCACCGGACAAGCGCCTCGCATGCTTGCCCGGCCAGGTCCCCATCCGCGCAAAAGCGCTGATGGGCACTGCGCAGGTGGCTCTGGTCCGCCTGGCGCCGGGGAAGTGGCGTCAGCCGGCCTGGCCACCCAGCGCGGGTGGAGACCTCGCCGGGCACCCCGTGATGCGGGCGCCTGCTCAAAGAAGCCCGGGCAGCACCTCCTCCGACGCCTCGGAGAACGCGTCCTCCTGCTGGTCCAGGTAGCTGGCCCAGGCGGTGGAGTCCCAGATCTCCAGGCGGGTGTTGGCGCCGATCACCACGCAGTCACGCTGCAGCGCCGCGTACTCCCGCAGCGCTGGCGGGATCGTGATCCGGCCCTGCTTGTCAGGCATCTCGTCGGACGCGCTGGCGAAGAAGACCCGGCTGTAGTCCCTGACGCCCTTGGCGGTCACCGGCGCTGTCCGCAGCACCTCGGTGATCCGTCCGAACTCCGCCTGCGGGAACACGTAGATGCACCGCTCCTGGCCCTTGGTCAGGACGAGTCCGTGCGCGAGCTCGTCGCGGTACTTCGCGGGCAGGAACAGCCTCCCCTTGTCGTCCAGGCGGGGCGTGTGAGTGCCGAGAAACACCGGCCTCACCTCCCGAGTCCCCCACCCGCGCGCTTCTTTGGGGCCTGATCTGCCCCACGGCCCTCCACTGTACTCCACATTCCCCCACCGTCAACGAGCCAGAGCACCCAGCTGAGTCAGATTCCCCCACACGACCGAGGTCACAGCGGTGGAGCGCGGTGGGGAACGGTCGCGGTGGCACGGGCCCGGACACGCCCTGGAGCGGGGGCCGCGGAGGGATGAACCGGGCATATTGCCTGAACGCGGCGTGCGGTGGGACGTGCCGAGCACGAAGGTGGAGCGCCGTGGGGGAAGGGGGCAGGCCCGGCACGATGGTTCAGCGCCGGCACAGTGGCCGGGCGGCAGGCAGCAAGGCGGCGCCAAGCCGGCACCAAGCCGGCGGCAGGAGGATGACCGCGAGTCGCGTGCGCGGCCCCGCACGTCGTACTGTCTGACGCACGGCCCCGCCGGCCGACTGACCGAAGTTCAGCCGGCGGGCCGAGGAGCGCGCCGAGGTTGACGCGAGGAGGACATGTGGTCATCGACACGGGGAACCAGGCAGACAGCAGGAGGCTCGAGGAGCTCGTGCCGGTCGCCCACCGCGTCAGCGCGGCCGTGGAGACGGTGATCTCCGGCAAGCCGGAAGCGATCAGGCTCGCGATGACCGTGCTGCTCGCCGAGGGGCACGTGCTCATCGAGGACGTGCCCGGGGTCGGCAAGACGCTGCTGGCCAAGGCGCTGGCCAGGTCCATCGACTGCTCGGTCCGGCGGGTTCAGTTCACGCCCGACCTGCTTCCCGGCGACCTGACCGGGGTCAGCGCGTTCAACCAGGAACTGCGGGAATTCGAGTTCAAGCCCGGCCCCATCTTCGCCAACATCGTGCTCGGCGACGAGATCAACCGGGCGTCGCCCAAGACCCAGTCCGCACTGCTGGAGTGCATGGAGGAGCGCCAGGTGACCGTGGACGGCGCCACCTACCCGCTGGAGCTGCCGTTCATGGTGATCGCGACGCAGAACCCGATCGAGATGGAGGGGACCTACCCGCTGCCCGAGGCACAGCGGGACCGGTTCACCGCGCGCATCGCCATCGGCTACCCGGACCGCGACGCGGAACTGGCGATGCTGGATTCGCACGGATCGTCGTCGCCGCTCGACGAGCTTCAGCCGGTCGCCCACGGCAGCGACATCCGCGCCCTCATCGAAGCGGTACGGGGCGTCCACGTGGCGCAGGCGATCAGGCAGTACGTCATCGGCCTGGTCGCCGCCACGCGGTCATCTCAGGAACTGCGGCTCGGCGCGTCGCCGCGGGCCACGCTGCACCTGCTGCGCGCGAGCCGCGCCTTCGCCGCGCTCGACGGCCGGGACTTCGTGATTCCCGATGACGTGCAGGCGCTGGCCGAGCCGGTGCTTGCGCACCGGCTGCTGCCCACGCCGGAGGCACTGGTGAGTCACGAACCCCCCGAGCGGGTGCTGACCAGGATCGTGGAGAAGCTCCCACTGCCGCAGGTCAAGTAGAACGGCCTCGGGTTCAGTGGCCCGTCCGGATTCCTGGCCATAGATTGGAACCCAGGCGGAAGGAGGCCGGGACGTGCGAACGTGGCTCGCGGCGTTCACCACCCGCGGTACGTCGTTCCTCGCCGCCGGGTTCGCCGCTGCGGTGACCGGGCTGTTCCTGGGCGAGCGCGACCTCGTCAGCGTCGGCATTCTGCTGCTGGTGCTGCCGATGTTCTCGGCGCTCGCGGCGGGGCGGGCGCGCTACCGCCTCAGCTGCGTGCGCAGCATCTCCCCGGCGCGCGTGGCCGCCGGGCAGACCGCACAGGCCAGGCTGCGCCTGGAGAACGTCTCCCGGCTGCCGACCGGGCTGCTGCTGGCTGAGGACGTAGTTCCTTATGCGCTCGGCACCCGTCCGCGGTACGTGCTGAACGGCATCGAGCGCGGCGGATCCCGCGAGCTGAGCTACCCGCTCCGCTCCGACCTGCGCGGCAAGTTCGTTGTCGGCCCGCTCGAGATCCGGATCGCCGACGCGTTCGGGCTGGTCGAACTGGGCCGGTCGTTTTCCACCAGCACCACCTTCGTGGTGACGCCCAAGGTGGTCCCGCTGCCCCGCGCGGTCGTCACCGGCAGCTGGCTGGGCGACGGCGACGGCAGGGCCCGGGCTATGGCCGCCGCCGGAGAGGACGACGTGGTGCCGCGCCCCTACCGGGACGGCGACGAGCTGCGCAGGGTGCACTGGCGCTCAACCGCGAGGTACGGCGAGCTCATGGTGCGCCGCGAGGAGCAGCAGTGGCGCAACCGCGTGACGCTGCTGCTCGACACCAGGCGCGGGGCGCACGCCGGCAGCGGTGCAGGCTCGTCGTTCGAGTACGCGGTCAGCGCCGCCGCCTCTGTCGGCGTGCACCTTGCGCAAGAGGGTCTTGGCGGCCAGCTGGTCACCGACACCGGAGCGGTCAACGCTTCCGGCGCGTTCGAGGACGTGCTGCTGAACTCGCTGGCCGTGATCAAGCAGTCGCGAGGCCACGATCTGGCGTCCGGCACGGCCGCGCTGCGCAGTAGCAGCGGCCTGGTGGTCGCGGTGATGGGGCGGATGTCCCCCGGCGTGGCCAGGCAACTCGCGGCGAGCCGCCACGACAGCGGCCCGGCCATCGCCCTGTTGCTCGCGGTGTCCACCTGGGCCGCCCCCGGCCCCGGTTCGGATGAGGAGACCGATCAGGCCGCGGGCATCCTCAGGGCGGCGGGCTGGCGGGTGGCCCGCCTCGACGCGAGCACGCAGCTCGCGGTCGCGTGGCAGCAGATCGGCACGCCGACGTCCAAGCTGTCGCCCAGCCTGGTCCGGCCGGGCGCGAAGGACGGGCAGGGCGGGCAAGAACTGCCGGAAACGCCGGGAACACGGGGAGCGGCGGTATGAACCTCAGGCTCACCCTGACCTCGGCCGTGGCCGTGATCCTGGCGTCGGTGTCGTTGTACCCGCTGATCCAGAACGCCTCATGGTTCTGGGCCGGGGTGGGCGCGGTCATCGCCGTCGCCATCGCCGGGGCGGCGACCAGGCTGCCGACGCTGCAAGCGGCCGTGGCGACGTCGGTGCTCGCGCTGATCGCCGTGGTCCCGCTGCTCACCGGGCCGAACTGGGGGCTGCGGGTGCTCGGCGTGATCGTCATCGCGATCACCGCGGCAAGCCGGCCGCGGCTGCGGCTGCTGCAGGTGCTCGCCTGCCCGATCGCCTACCTGTCCGCACTGCTGATCTACCTGAACGCCGTGCTGGCCGCCCAGCAGTCGATCGCCGGCTTCGTGCCGACCCAGGGCTCGCTGTCCTACCTGTCGTCCCTTTTCAGTCAGGGCCGGGCCGAGTTCTTCTTCGAGCCCCCGGTGCCGAGCACCTCGGGGATCGTGCTGATCGCGGCCGGGGGCATCGGCCTGATGGCGGCGGCCACCGACCTGCTGGCGGTCCGGCTGCGCAGCCCGGCCATTGCTGGCCTGCCGCTGCTCGCGCTGTACTGCGTCCGGATCACGACGAGCGCCAGGCAGGGCGGCGTCGGCGCCACGATCGTGTTCTGCCTCGGCATGATCGGCTACCTGGCGCTGCTCGCCGCCGACGGGCGGGAACGGCTGCGCATCTGGGGCAGGCTGGTGACCGTCTGGCAGAGCTCGCCAGCCGACCAGGCCGAGGCCGCCGAGGCGCCGGACACCAGGGCGCTCGCGGCGTCGGGCCGCCGCATCGGGCTCGCCGCGGCCTGCATCGCGCTGGCGGTCCCGCTGCTGGTTCCCGGCATCAACGTGCACGACCTGTTCCGGACCGATTCGGTCGGCACCGGGAACGGCGGCGCCCCGGTGAGCGAGCCCGCGCCGCTGGTCCAGATGCGGCAGCAGCTGCTCGCCACCGCGCCTCGGACCGTGCTGACCTATACCACCGGGCTCAAGAATCCCAGGTACCAGTACCTGCAGGTGTACGTGCTGAACTACAACACCTCGCAGCAGACCTGGACCCTGGTGCTGCCGGAGACCCAGGCGTCGGCCCAGGTGGGGCACAACCAGACGGTGGCCGATTACGGGGTGACCCGCGGCACGTCGGCCTCGAAGCCCACCACCAAGATCACGCTCAGCCAGGGAACGGTGGGATACGACGCCAAGCTCGGCGTCCTCCCGGTCCCTTACGCACCGACGAAGCTGACCATCCCGGAGAGCGGCTGGCTGGAAGACCACGCGACGCAGATGGTGTACGCCACCGAGCCGCAGATGTCCGGGCTGCAGTACTCGGTGACCAGCACCGAGGTCTCCCCGCAACCGAAACAGGAGAATCTGGCCGCCTCCTACCCGGCGTCAGTCAAGGACAACTACCTGTACTTCCCGGCCGGCCCGCACGGGGAGCTCGCGAAGCTCGCCAGGCAGATCACCAGCGGCGCCAGCACCCCCTACTACAAGGCGCGGAAGCTGGAGAGCTACTTCCAGTCGGGCAAGTTCACGTACAGCCTCAGCGTGAGCCTGCCGAACGGCCTCGCCGGCCTGATCGAGTTCCTGTACAGCACCCACACCGGCTACTGCCAGCAGTTTGCCTTCGCGATGGCCGGCCTCGCCCGCCTGGTCGGCATCCCGTCCCGGATCGCCGTCGGCTACACGGCGGGCACCAACACGGGCAAGGGCGACTGGAAGGTCACCACCGCCGACGCGCACGCCTGGCCCGAGCTTTACTTCAGGGGCATGGGCTGGCTCCGGTTCGAGCCCACCCCCGGCGGCGCCGCAGGCCAGGGAACCGCGACCGTGCCGCAGTACGCCACCGCGGGGGGCGCGCCGCCCGGGCTCGGCCAGGAGCCGACCACGCTGCCGACCCACTCGGCCACCGGCAAGCTCGGCAAGGGAGCCAACGCGAACCTGTTCCACCTGCACCACCCGGACGTCGGCGGGGGCGGCGCCGCGGCCCAGATCGGCCGCGGGGACAGCATCGTCCCGTGGGTCCTGCTGGTCCTGGCGATCCTGGCGGCGCTGGCCCTGGTCGCGCCCGTGACCGCACGATCGCTGATCCGCACTCGGCGGCTGCGGGCGACCGGCGATGCCGCGCTGGCTCACGCCGCGTGGCGTGAGCTTCGTGATGACCTCACGGATTACGGACTCGCCTGCCGCCCCAGCGAGTCCCCGCGCGCCGCCGCTGCCCGGATCGGGGCAGCGCTGCAGCTTGACCGGCCCGCCGCCGAGGCGCTCGGGCGAATCGTCACCGCCGAGGAGCGGGCGCGCTACGCAACGGCGCCGCTGCCCTCCGCAACCCTGCGAGCGGACAGCGCCGCGGTCCGTCGGGCGCTGGCGCACGAGGCCGACTGGCCGGTGCGGTGCCGGGCACGGCTGATGCCGGCGTCGATGCTCGCCCCGATCCGGCCCGCGCTGCAGCACACGCTCGACGTGTTTGGATGGATGGACGCGGCCGGTTTCAGGTTCCGGGCCGGCGCGTTCCGCGGCGGTGCAAGCGGTAGCGGCCCGGATGCCGCGGCAGGAGCAGGAACAGCCCGGTAGCGGGCCCCAGGAACAGCCCAGTAGCGGGCCAGGCACAGCCCAGTAGCGGGCCAGGCGTGCGGACGAGCGGTGTGACTGCGGGCGGCCGCGATCAGCGGCCGTCGCGCTCCTGGCGCCTGCGCCAGCGCTCCTCCAGCCGTTCCATCATCCCGGTGCCGGACGACCGGCTGGCGCGGCGGTGCTCCTTCGGCTTGGCCTGCCCGCGGCCGCTGACGCGGCCGGCGACAAAACCGGTCATGTGCCGGTAGCTGGTCAGCGCCCACATGCTGCATGCGAGCATGACGACAAAGCCGGCCACGCCGATCCAGATGTACTTGGTCACCACCCCGGCCACCAGCATCCCGACACCCAGCAGGAACCCCAGCGCGGCCTCGACGACACGGCGCTTGTAGTGCACGCGCGGATCGCTTGAGCGGACGGCGTTGGCGAACCGCGGGTAATCGGCGTAGAGCGCCTGCTCAATCTGCTCGAGCTGGCGCTGCTCGTGCTCCGAGAGCGGCACGGTGCCTCCCATAAAACTTGCGCGCGGGGACGTTGCTTGTAGAGCTGCGCCTCACGGCCCTTCTTTGCCTCCAGAATACGAGTGCCGGCGGTTGCTGCGGAAGGGTACGCCGGTCTCCGGACTGACGCGCGCCGTGCCGACCGGCCAACAGCCGCAGAAAGTCACCGGCATATCGTCAGAAAGGATGATGAGCCGGGCTCACCGACCGGACCCTTCGCCGTCCACAAGGATTGCGGGGCGCACGGTGTCGGTGCCAAATCGCCCAGCGATCCGGTCCACCGCCCGCTCGGCCTCGCGCCAGGAGACCGGCCGGTCGCCGAAAGCGAGCTGCTGCACCGCGGCCGAAGCCGGGATCAGCCCGGTCGCGCGCACGCCCACCAGCCGCAGCCGGGCCTTGTCGTCGAGGGCAGCCGCGTACAGGGCGCACGCGGTGGCGTAGATCTGCTGCGCCACGTCGGTGGGCTCGGACAGGGTCCGGGACCGGGTGATCGTCTTGAAGCTGGCCAGGCGCAGCTTTACCACGACCGTCCTGGCCGAGCAGCCCGCGGCGCGCAGGCCGCGGGCGGTCCGCCCGGACAGCCGGAGCAGCTCGCGCCTGATCACCTCGGGATCGCAGACGTCGCTGGCAAAGGTCTCCTCGGCACCGATGCTCTTCTCCTGGGTGCCGGGTACCACCCGCCGCTCGTCGCGCCCGGCGGCCAGGGCCGAGAGATGAGCGGCTGCCGCCTGGCCGAGCTCACGCTCCAGCGCGCCGATAGGGGTTTGCGCGATGTCGGCGACCGTGCGCAGTCCCAGCCGGGCCAGCGCCTCGCCGGTCTGCTTGCCCACGCCCCACAGCGCCGCGACGGGCAGCGGGTGCAGGAAGTCGAGGACGCCGTCGGCCGGGACCACGAGCAGCCCGTCCGGCTTGCAGCTCCTGGAGGCCATCTTGGCGATGAACTTGCTGGTCGAGACCCCCACCGAGCAGGTGATTCCCAGCTCGGCGACCTGGGCCCTGATGAGCTCCCCGATTCCGGCGGGCGACCTGGCGAGCCGGCGCAGCGCGCCGGAGATGTCCAGGAACGCCTCGTCAAGAGACAGCGGTTCCACTTCCGGCGTTATCGTCCGGAATATCGCCATGACCTCCCGCGACACCGCCCCGTAGAGATTGTGCCTGGGCGGGATGACGACGGCGTGCGGGCACAGCCGCATCGCCCGCCCCATGGGCATCGCCGAGCGCACCCCGAACGCCCGCGCCGGGTAGGTCGCCGAGAGCACCACGCTGCGCCCGCTGGTCCCCCCAACGATGACCGGCCTGCCGACGAGATCCGGGCGGTCCCTGAGCTCCACGCCGGCGTAGAACGCGTCCATGTCAACGTGCAGGATGTGGCACCCGGTGTCGTCCGGGACCGGCCCGCCGGACTCGCTCGCGGCACGTTCGTGCGCCACCGCTGGCCCCCTCGTGTCGTCCCGTCGTAACCCAACCTAAGGCAGGCCACCGACAGCCGGGACCCTGGCGGGGGCGCTAGCGGTCCGGGGCGGCTTCCAGCTCGGGCTTGAGCTCCAGCAGGCGGGCGAGCAGGCCGTTGACAAAAGCGGGCGAACCGTCGGTGGACAGCTCGCGCGCGAGCAGCACCGCCTCGCTGATCGCGACGCCGTCGGGCACCCCCGGGGCCCAGAGCAGCTCGTACACCCCGATCCGCAGGATGTTCCGGTCCACGGCCGGCATCCGGTCCAGCGTCCAGCCCTGGGAGTGCTCGGACAGCAGTTCATCGATGCGGTCGCGGTGCGCCTGCACGCCGCGGACCAGTTCGGCGGCGTAGCTGGAGACCGGCGGCGGTCCCGTTCCGTCCGGCGACCGTTCCGCGGCGGATCGCTCGGCGAGCAGGTCCAGAACGGGCTCGCCGCGGATCTCGGCCTCGAAAAGGATGTCGAGCGCCCGCTTCCTGGCTTTACTGCGGGCAGACATCGGTCAGCCTCCGGAACAACGGGTGGCCGGTGCTGGCGGTCACGCCCGGCTGAGGTACTGGCCGGTGCGGGTGTCCACCCTGATCTTTTCGCCGGTGGTGATGAACAGCGGCACATGGATCTGCGCGCCGGTCTCCAGCGTGGCCGGCTTGGTCCCGCCGGTCGACCGGTCTCCCTGCAGGCCGGGATCGGTCTGGCTGACGGTCAGCTCGACAGCGGCCGGCAGCTCCACGTACAGCGGGACACCCTCATTGAACGCCACCGTGGCGTTCTGCTCCTCGAGCAGGTAGTTCGCGGCGTCGCCAACGGTCGCCTCGGGGATGTGCGGCTGGTCGTAGGTTTCGGTGTCCATGAACACGAAGTCGTCGCCCTCGCGGTACAGGTACTGCATCTCGCGCCGGTCCACGCTGGCCTGCTCGACCCGCACCCCGGCGTTGAAGGTCCGGTCCACGACCTTCCCGGACATCACGTTCTTCAGCTTGGTGCGCACGAACGCGCCGCCCTTGCCGGGCTTGACGTGCTGAAAGTCCACGACGTTCCAGAGCTGGCCGTCGATGTTGAGGGTCATGCCGTTCTTGAGGTCGTTGGTCGTGGCCACAGCGTTGTGTCTCCATCGTGGGGGGCCCGCCCCGTTACAGGACGAGAAGATCCCTGGTTGTCGTCGTGAGCATCTGGTGTGATCCCGCCGCCTCGGCGTCGGTACCGGCCCGGGCGGACCCCCGCACCACCAGGGTGTCCTCGATCCTGACACCGCCCCTGCCGGGCAGGTAGATCCCGGGTTCGACGGTAACGGGAACCCGGTCCCCGAGTGTACCCGTCCTGCCATACCCGATCGTCGGTGCCTCGTGGACCTCGAGGCCGACCCCGTGGCCGAGCCCGTGGCCGAAGTCGCCGCCGTACCCGGCGTCGGCGATCAGGTCGCGGGCAGCCGCGTCGACAGTGCGCACGTCGGTTCCGGCCGTCGCCGCCGCTACCCCGGCCCGCTGCGCCGTGGCCACGATCTCGTAGATCTCCCGCTGCCAGGCGGCGGGCTCGCCGAGCGCCACGGTCCTGGTCATGTCCGCGTGGTAGCCGCCGTAGCGGGCGCCGCAGTCGACCGTGATCAGGTCCCCGGCTGTGAACGCCCGGTCACCCGGCACGTGATGCGGGATCGCCCCGTTGGGCCCGCTGGCCACGATCGTGTCGAAGGCCAGCGCCTCGGCGCCGAGGTCGATCATCGCCCGCTCCAGCAGCACCGCGAACTCTCGCTCGGTCCGGCCGGCCGTCACCTGGGGCAGCACCGCCTCGAACGCCTCGCCGGTGATCGCGCACGCCCGGGCGAGCAGCGCGATCTCGCCGGAGTCCTTGACCATCCGTAGTTCCTCGATCATCCGTCCCGACGGAACCAGCACGGGCCCGCCGTCGAGCGCCGCGACCTCCGCGTGCCGTTCGACGGTCATGACCTGTGCCTCGAACGCGACGGTCCCCAGCCCTCTGGCCGCGGCCAGGCTGGCCAGTGCGGTGTCGATGACCCGCTCGACGATCAGCTCGAGGTCGGGGCAGTCGCGGGCCGCCGCCTCCGCGTACCGGGAATCGGTGGCCAGCACGCCTGGCCCGGCAGCGGGCAGCAGCAGCGCGGCGTTGGAGCTGACCATGCCGGTTAGGTAGCGGACGTTGGGCAGGCTGGTGATCAGGGCAGCATCGGCGCCCAGGTCGGCGATCTTCTGCTGCGCTCGTTCCCGCCGGGCGGCATGTCTCTGCGGCATAACCACGACTGTACGGCTCTGCGCCGATCGGCGGCGATGACGGCTGGTACGGTCGCGGCATGG
>Ga0209007_1000611_pt1 | contig 12724 bp, 12 predicted proteins | sample JacPinW_OM1H0_O2_FD_187961 | JGI IMG/M metagenome (GOLD analysis project Ga0209007, IMG submission 187961) | Forest soil microbial communities from Algoma, Ontario, Canada - Jack Pine, Ontario site 1_JW_OM1H0_O2 (SPAdes) (version 2) | ecosystem: Environmental > Terrestrial > Soil > Boreal...
GCAGATAGTGGTCAAGTAGTTTAGAGGCATAAGCACGGATGAATGTGCAAGCGAAATTTAGGGGCGCCATGCTTGGCCTCGCAGTCGGGGACGCCGTTGGAACCACTCTCGAATTTAAGTCTCCGGGATCATTCAAGAAAATCGATGACATGGTGGGCGGCGGGCCTTTCCACCTAGCGGCTGGGGAGTGGACGGACGATACGTCCATGGCTCTTTGCCTTGCAGAGAGCTTAATCGAGAAACGAGGGTTCGATCCCATAGATCAGTTGGAGCGATACACGCGATGGGCCAAGCATGGCCACTTAAGCAGCAACGGTCGTGTGTTTGACATCGGGAACACCGTGCGATATGCACTCGCGAAATTTGCTAAAACACGTGAACCCTTCTGCGGATCATCGGACCCGAATTCAGCGGGCAACGGTTCGCTGATGCGATTAGCTCCCGTTCCTCTCTTCTACGTGCAAAACCCTTTAGAAGCAATCGAGCTTTCAGGTGAGAGTTCCCGGACCACCCACGGGGCAAGGACTGCTATTGATGCGTGTCGATACTTTGGAGGATTGATAGTCGGAGCCGTTCTGGGCGTCACGAAAGAAGAACTGTTGTCGGATCGCTATTCACCAGTGCAAGGATATTGGCGAACAAATGGGCTTGTACCTGAGATTGACGAAATTGCATCAGGCTCTTTCAAACGATTGAAACCACCACAAATAAAAGGCAGCGGGTACGTCGTGAAATGCCTTGAGGCAGCACTCTGGGCTTTCTACAGCAGCGATTCATTTCGTGAGGGATGTCTCCTCGCCGTGAATCTGGGAGACGATGCAGACACAACTGGGGCAGTCTATGGTCAGATCGCAGGTGCCTACTACGGCGAGGACGGGATACCCGAAGACTGGCGTCGGAAACTGGCCCACGTGGAACTGATTAAGTCTTTTTCTGATGGTTTGCGAGAGCACAAAGTTGCGGCTTGATTTGTAGTGCTCACAGTCCGACGCAAGCGGAGAGAGTCAGCGCCATTTTCAACCGAGAAAAATCGAGTTTCTAATGCCTCCATCGAAGACCAGCACGTCGCACCCATTGAGAATTGACTCTGTAGCGGTCGGTGGTGCGGGCGGTCGCATTGGCCTGACATTCTGCCCCGGTAAGAAGCAGACGGACGCGCAGTCTGGCGTTTGGGATCGAAGCCTAGATGATGACATGAAAGCGATCAAAGCTTTTGGGGCGGCAGCATTGGTAACTCTTATGCCGGATAGCGAACTTCAATCGCTCCATGTTTCTCCCGATCAAATCAGGCGCACGGCTTCCGAATTAGGTGTTGAGTGGTACCAACTGCCAATTCCAGACGCAGGCATACCGGACGAAGGTTTTGAACACTTGTGGGTGGACGCAGGAATGCGCCTCCGCGCTCTGCTGAAAGATGGACACAATATTGTTATTCACTGTAAGGGTGGTCTGGGTCGAACTGGCACGATAGCCGCTCGCCTCTTGATAGAGTTCGGGGCGGACCCAAGAACAGCCATTCAATCTGTGCGGGAAGCCCGTCCCGGCGCAATAGAAAACAGTTTGCAAGAACGATACGTCCGGGGCAGGACTGTCGGTCGATAAATTGGCGTTCAACGTCACTACAAGAAGAGCCGATCCTGAATCTCAACGACCTCCACGGGCGCGGAACACGCTGCGTCGTCGTTAACCACAGAATTTATCCGAGTGCTTATGGGAAAACACCTCATCAGCCGGGCATCGTAGGGCTTCAGTAGTTCATCAACAGCGGCCACATTCTGCATTCCGGGGTCAAGCCACAAATCGTAGCTGTCGGGGTCGAGAATCACTGGCATTCGGTCGTGAACGGCTGAGGTCACAGCATTTGGCGTCGTTGTGAGGATCGAGCAAGACTTGACCCAGTTTCCACTGGGGTCTTTCCACCGATCCCACAATCCCCCAAACGCAAACAGCGCGCCTTCACCAACCTCGAAACAGTACGGCTGTTTGGTTTTTCCCGTTCGCATCCACTCGTAAAAGCCATCGGCCGGAATCAAGCACCTGCGGGATTTCATGGCATCGCGGAACGCGGGCTTCGTGCTCGCTGTTTCCGATCTAGCGTTGATCATGCTGGCGGCCCCGGACGAGTCCTTCGCCCACGAGGGAATGAGACCCCAGCGCATCAGTGACAACTGTCGGATGGGTTCCTTCGGATTCTGGCGGATGACTGGAATGGGCTGGGTCGGAGCGACGTTATATCGTGGGCTCCAGTCTTCTTCACCCGAGATGCTATCGAAGTGCTCCTCAATGATCTGCTTTCGCCGGGACAATCGGTAGCGGCCGCACATTAGGAGATTATGGCAGAAACGTGCCGTGTGGATTGAGCATGGACTAGAATTGGCGCTGCCCCAATGGAGGAAAGAAATGCGCCACTTTCTTCAGTATTGGAAAACCTACAACCCTGAAGCCGAGCGTGGCACTCCACTCGACTTTGCTGCGAGCGCACAATTCAAAAAGCTAATGAAGGGTGATGTCTTATGGATCGTTGCCCTCCGGGAGCACAGGCTGACGCTGCTCGGAAAGCTGGTCGTCGGAAGCGTCGTTCCCCGAAAAAGGGCAGTCGAGCAGTTGGGGGACAGAGTGTATGATGCGCCGCTCGTTGCACTAGCGGAACACGGAACCGATCAAGACATCCTCGAAGCCGACATTCAGGAACTTTCATCGCAGTTACGTTTCGAATCTCGTCATGATCGCCTTGATCCAGAACGGACTGTGGGCCAGCAGTTGCAGAGGTTGAGGCAGTTGACGAACAAGAGCGTCCAAGAATTGCAATCAGCACTGGACTCTGCTCATGGTGGGCAAGCACATTTTCCACGGAGAGTCCTATTTGCCAGAGTTGGATGGATGACGTACTACGCTGGCCCGCAGGTTGGCGATGAAAAACCTGTTGGAGGTGGGGCAAACAATAGTAAAAACATCGGACACGAAGTTTTCAATTTTACGAATTTCGGAGGAAAGGTTTATGGCTTCGTCCGTGCTGCGGAACGGCGAATCAAGCTGGAACGGATCGACCCTTCGGTTGCAGCAAGCGACAAACTGAGTGATGTGTTGATCATATTCGTGGCGAGGCAGCGGATCGTGGGTTGGTATCGAAAAACCACAGTTCACAGGATGGAAGCGAGTTTTCCTCTCGCTGTCTCGAAAGAGATAAAAAAGCGTCTCAAACAAGGCAACACGAAGAACTTTAGTCTTGAACGGTATAGTTTCGAATGTTCAGCGGATGATGCGGTTCTCCTACCAAAACACGACCGAACTTTCGCCATTCCAAAGGCCGTAAAGGGGGGATTTGGCCAATCAAATGTCTGCTACACACACCGAAACGGCGGCGAGCGAAAAACGTCTTCGTGGATGAACCCAGCGGTGGCCTACGTCCTGAATTATGACAAAGAGAATCTGCTCACAAATCCTAATGCCGATAATGAATCCGAAGAAGCAGCAACAATGTCTCAGGAACAAGCTGCTGGATTTCAATCAAATCCAGCAATCCGCAGGGCCATCGAAAACTTTGCCATGAATGAAGCTCGCTCCGCTCTCGTGGACAGACACTATGTAAAGTTCACAAATACTTCCAAATCCAAGCCCTACGACTATACGTGTGAGCGAGATGGCAAGACGTTTTTTGTTGAGGTCAAGGGTATGCAAACGCTCGGAAAGACGCTAATCCTAACAAGGGGCGAAGTTCAACACATAACCAGCCATACCCACGAATGTATCCTCGTGCTTGTCCATTCCGTTAAAGTTTCTGCGACCGATTCTCGAAATGGAAATGTCCATGTGAGCGGTGGCACGACAGAAATCAAGGAGTCGTGGAAATTGCGCGCGAATGACCTCAAACCCATTCAGTACGCTTGGACGGTCGGCTAGACTCTGAGCGGCTAAGAAAGAAGCTTGGCCTTGGCTTATTGTTAAAGAATTGAGGAACTATGGTATGCCACTGAATGAGGTTGAAGCGATAGCACATGAATGCGCCAACCTGCTTCTCGTTTACTACACCTATGTTGAAACGATCAAGCGATTCGATCCAAAGGGTACGAGGTTTGATCTTTTTAGGTGGCAGATTCAAATCAAAGTGACGGAGAATGATTTGATTTTGCGATTGTGCCGCCTAGACGATGATGACAGAACAAACCACTCGCTGCGCGAGGCAGGCCGAAGCATCCGTAATTCCTTGCCACAAGCTACAGTGACAGCAATAGATAAGCGTCTCACGAAATACCGCCAACTCATCAACCCACTGAAGATCAAGGCAAGAAATTACTATCTGGCGCACTTAAGCAAAAGTGCTGAACTTCCTCACGACCGTTTCGTGAACTTTCAGAAGCAGGTGGACGAGGCAATCACCATCTTCGACATGATCTCGGGCGAGCCGGTTCGCTACGTCTTGCGGGCCGGGTCTCAGGAGCGAGAATTGGACTTGAGGCAAGAATTATTGAAGGGAAGCCAACCCGAGCCGAGGTCATCCAAGTCTGGGCGGGGGTCCCGCTAGTTGAGTTTCGCTCGCTGCTGCCGATCACTCATGGTTCCAATAGGAAGGATTGATTGTGTTTCCGGCTCCTGCCCAGTGATCCGCAGGAAATGCTCGGCGAGCAGTTCGAGCCTCTGCTTCTTTAGCCTGTGTTCCGGCCATTACCCCGCAGTCCAAGCACCAGATGAGCCCAGATGTTCGTAATTCCGCCTGCGGGTCTACAATTCGATCGGTAGTCTTCGCGTTGCAGACAGGGTTAGGTTCGGAGATCATCATGTTCGCTCGATACAAGAAGCAACGAGTGAAGGAGAGCGACCGTTTTCAATTTGTTGAACAAGTCTCCCTATTCGGATGCAAAGAAGGATTCATACCGTGGCTCTTGGCTAAGCAGACGCTCTCTTCTCAGGAGCCCTGCAAGTGGCATTTGGATGTCCAATCTGCACTAGACAAAACTGAAGATCGGGACTGCGCGCTCGTCATCGATCTCAAGCCAAAGCAGAAGGAGCTATCTCTTTACGAGGTTTTGGATGTCTGGGGATGCTCCGATAAGGTATGGACACCGATTCTCCTCCATCTTAGCGGTCTATTCGTGGACACTGATCCGAAGGGAATTGATCGCAACAATTTCATTATCGAAGACCAAGAACGGGAAGGCCCGATTTATGAGTTCATGCACTTAGAGGGCGGTGTCTCCGATGGCAAGCTCATCGGAAAATGGATAACACCTCGTCCAAGCGCGACGAACTCCGTTCTCTTGTGGCCCGATTACCTCAAGTATTTCGTGCACTGTATTCGAGAACGCACGCCGCAAGTGTTGGGCCAATAAAGTTGTGCGACTTTTTGTGTGGAGTCTGAGTGGAAACGTTCGAGTCTGTGGGAGGTTGGTAATGAGCGCAGCGCAAAGTAACGCCGAAATCGAACAGTGGAGATTCCTCGAAGATGTGGTGTTCGCCTCCGAGAGCAGGAGACAAGCCCTTGTCGGACGTGGCTCAGGTAACGTGTATAAGACCAATATTCCGTCAGAGCAAGACGCGGTGCGTTTTGAAATCGAGCGTGCTCTCCTCGACTTCTCGGCGCGATACCCCGGCAGCACAATTGATGCCACGGTTGAAGGGGACGCCCACGTTGGAAACATCATCGAACTCGCTGAGCGCGTCTCTCAAGAGGTTGGCAAATATCTCGTCGGAGATAAGCTGACGGTAGGCAGAGCACAGAAGGCACTCAACCTCTACCTAAAATACCTCTGGTGTGTGAGCCGAAAACTGGAACCGCCACATTGCCCGTTTGACGGCAAAGTCATTGAAAAGCTGGACAAACTGAAGACACTGCCCGCGGGATTCGAACCGTGGACAGCGATAGCCGATGGCGATAAATACCGTAACTTAGTGAAGGAAGCGAGAGACCGAGTAAACGAGTCCCTTGCTGTTTGGGAACTTCGGGAATGGAACTTTGAGGCGTTGCGACCGTCAAACCACTATTGGGCGTCCAAATCCGCGCATGTCACAGCCATCTGAGGAACACGGCGCGCCGCCGCATGTGTCGCGAGCACAGCTAAAACGCGGAGAACTCGTTCAGCCCGAGCGTCTGCATTACTTCCGGGTACTTGGCGCAGAGCCGCTGGTAGTTCTTCCTAGCCCGCCACGCCGGGCAACTTCTATCCATGAATGGATGTTTCGCAATCAACAGCCACCGCTGCATTTTTTTACGAATCAAGATTTCCTGAACTTGTGGTCTTGCGTGCATTTGTTTCTGACTTCCTCCAGAAATAATCTCCGAAGCCCGTTTTGCGCCAAAACTCCGGGTTCGCAAAATTTGTCAGGCATCGATTTTCCCAGTGCTTACCGCAAATCGTTCACCTGCGATTCGAGGCGCAACGTTGATTTGCGCCTTCAATATGAGGTTCTGAAAGTCCGTGAATTGCACCTGAATATGCTTTGAGAATCCTTCAAACGGGAGTTCGGAGTGTTTGTATCAACAACATCTCAAGCCCCTGTGACGTGCGACGTTGAGACGTGAGACGTTGAGACGGTAACCGTCTCCCTTCTATCTATCTCAATGTACTGGTGGCGTGGGGGTTAGCAGTCAGTGTCTCAGTGTCTCAACGTCTCAAGCCCTATAGCACGGGCTGTTTGAGACGTTGCGTTACATAACCTCAGTGTCGGGCATCCGGATTTCTGGCTCGTCTTTGTATGGAAGGAACCACCTCTTCGGCTTGGTAGCACTACTGGTCAGGTTCATCTCTTTTGCGGCCCGGAACATGGTTGCCCGGCTGATGCCCTCTTTTTCCTCTGCCCGCTCAATCAACTTGAACTGAACGTCATTGCCTGCTTGTAGGCTGGTCGCGAGAAATGCCTTCGCAAGCCCCAACTTGCCATCCGAGCCGCTGCTACCGTTGGCCTTTTTCTCCCGCTGCTTGTCCATGACATCATCGGCGCTCATCTCCGTGGCTTCCAACCAATCCAACCTGACCGTCTCCAATTCCCGCTTGTCTTCGGTCACGGCGGTAGCCCCCACGGTGCGGAACTTGAGACCGTTCCACTCGTCCGTGTAGTTCACCTTCACGTTTGTCATCACATGGTCGTGCTTATCATCGGAATCCGGATCACGGCTGAACAGAAATGCAGCCCTAGCAGCGCCAGCCATCGTGGAACCACCTTGGATTTTGTCGATGGCATCTGCGTCACTACCTCGCTTGTTGGTGTGCGCCACCCCAAGGAACGTGAGGTTCCTTTTTTCACACAACTCGATCAGGTTCGCCACGATGGGCCAGATTTCCTTGTTGTGGTTTACGTTGGTATTTCCCCAAATTCCGGTGATGGGATCGCACACCATCAGGGCGATGTCCGGGTGCTTGCCTAGTAGTGTGAGCAGTGCGGGCATGTCCTCGTCCATTGCAAGACACCGCTTTATTTTGACGCCATCGGGACAATAGGTGCGGAAGGAACGGCTATCCAGCAGATCGATCTTGCTCAAGTCTGCCCCCGCTGCAATCAACCGGGGTACCACGACACGAGAGATGCTATCTTCGGGACAGTACATCAGTACCCTCTTCGGTCCCATCGTGTTCTTCGCTCCGTCGGCCCAATCCCTGCCCGTGCTCACAGTGGCCGCAACATTGATGGAGGCTAGGCTCTTGCCCTGCCCCGGCTTACCCACGAACCAAGTAATGGAGGCATCGGGGATGCGGTTCTTCCACGTCCATGTCAGGGCTTCCGGCTTGACCGAGGCGGCGTTGATGCCTACCACTTGCACCCTGTTCTTGCCTTTCCTCGCACAGAGCAGTTCCACCTTGCCCTCCTCCACGGCGGTAAGGGCCTTAGCCATGCAGGACTGGCATTCCTGATCCTGCGCTCCCGCAATCAGTTCCTCCTTGCATTTGGGACAAGGAGTGCCCTTGTGGTTGTACGACTCATCGTGACCATTGGGATTGACTGCTGTTTCTTCCGGCATCGCATCTTCTGCTGCCGTCACGTCCTCGGCGAAATTGGAAAAGTCCTCCTCGCCCCAATCCCAAATCTTGCCGGGGAACGGCGGATAGTGCTGATTCAGATGTTTCATCACTTGTCCGAACGTCATGTCGGAATGATCGTCGCTGAAGCAATGAAATTCCGCCATCCCCCTGTCAAATCTCACTCCGCTGAACTTGCTGCCTGTGTGTCGGTGTCCGGGACATTCAGTGCCTTCATAGGTCGGCGGGCAAATGCTGGTTACCTGCCAGCCGTCGCGCTCCTCTTCGCACACGAAGATGTCGCTGTAATGTTCCCACCACTCCGCTTCATCGAAGTCTGGATGTAACAGTGGTGCATCGCCTTTCGCTGCTGTGGGGTTCTTGGCTGGAGCCTTGTACTCGCAAGCCAGTACGCCAAGGTGTGCCAGCGAAGCCGTGCCCCGTGCCTTGGTGAGGACGGTGGATTGGCGATGCGGGCGGCCCTCGGCCTCGGGATCACGGCGATTATGGCTTCCCCACAACCTTATGATTTGTTCGGGCTCGCTGAGGCTGGCGTCAATTTCAACCGCCTCGCTGTCAAACCTTTGCTTGATGGCCAGCAGGCATTCCTTGTATGTGGTCGTGGTGTCTTCGTTTGGGGCTATGCCATCGGTGAAGGCATTGGGGCGCAGGTTCCAGCATAGGTGGAATCCGTTCCCGCTATCAGCCAGCAATGGGTGCGCACCCAGTATGCCGCTGACCCACTTGTTTACCTCATCGGCTGCGTTGCGGAGTGAAGCCCGTTCCTCATCGCTGGCATTCACGCGGACACCATCAACCTTTTTGTTCCTGCGGTCGATATCCACCAAGAACCTGACATATGACGCCACATCCTGACGTTTGTCGGTAGTGCTACCCGGCTTGAGATGCTGGAGGTTGACGTAGATGTTCGTTACGGCGGGGTCTTGGTCAAGGGACTCGGCAAACCCCGCTGCCCCATCGATGCTGGTGAAGGCATTCTTTGCCATTCTGTCGTTGTTGGCGACGAGGTACGACACGATGATGGCATCCCCCTCATGGAACAGCAGGGAGAGGGTTTCGTGGATTTCGCTTACTGCGGTTGAATTGGTCGATACTGCGTGGGTTTCGGACATGGCTAGAGTCCCATGAACGAGAATGTCCTCATCAGTGTGCTGCGCTGAAATGTAAACATTGTGGTTCCTTTGCTTTGAATTTTGTTCACTTCGCTTGGGTAAGCGCCCTTTCCAGCGGGAAAGTGAACGGGGCGGCGAAAGGAACCGCCCCAAAAGAGTTGTGGTGGACACGACTCTACCCATAAGTGAGTTCTGTAGTCGGCAAAACTCGCTTCGCAGGCGACAAACCTGACAGTGGCTAATACCCAAGAGGCCCGGGGTTTTGAAGGTAGTACCCAGCTCGGACGAAAGTGAACTCCAATTTTTCCAATCCCAATGCCTTTTATAGAGACGGCTGAAGGCAATGCCGCAGACAGAAAGGCCCGACCATGAGGAAGAAATGTTGTTGTGAAGAAGAGGTGTTCGGATTCGTTTGGGAGCATGCCGCCAGAACGGAATGTGGGAGGGGAACGACCAGACCTTGGCGGCGGCATTTGGCGTGGCCGAGAACGAGGCCTACGCCACCCTGAGCGATCTAACCGACCGCAACCGTCTCCAGCGTCTCGGGAGCGAAACGTACCTCATTACGGCATGGCGGAAACGGGATGAGCCTGCTGACGAAGAATTGTCGTTGTAAATGAGGCGGGCGTTCGGTCTCCCTGCTCAGTCTGCGTGCCTGCTGCCTGCCCGCCTCTTAATGTGTTGATGCTCTATTAGGCCCTTTCTTCCGCTTCTAATTCCGCTGCTTCCAATTCTTCAGCAAAACGCTCACGCAGTTTTGCCAGCGCCACCCGCGAAAAATAGTCCCTAACCCATTGATTCGGGCCGAGATTGAGGTGGCCCAAACCTAGATAGTCTGGGACGGCGCTACGTATACTTTAAGTAGAAACAGGAAACACAGCAAAGCTAAGGGCCAAGTAAAGAGTTGAGGACCTATGAGTCCGACGCCGCCAGAGCAATGAGACAACCCGCTGCGCTCTACAGCAGCGACCAATACCCGATTGCAATCGGGGGGTTCGTTTCGCTGACAGACGGCACACCGAAGAGCGTGTGCCAGAAATCAACGAGCGAACCTAATGACGCAGCCATCCGGATCATCCGCGCCCGATTTCAAACGACCTTTCCGAGTTCCGAAAACGCCCCGGACTACGGCCCGGCCCAAGCCCTACTCAGCCCGTGCGGCCTTGTCTATACACAAAAAGCCGTTCGAATCGTCAGGTCATCGACCAATTCTCTCGGCCCATCCGGGGAACAACGCTGACTTGCTCCCCCATATTCTGGAACTTTACGTCCCTGAGGGCAGCAAAGTCGCCGACGTGACGTGGGGCAAGGGAGCCTTTTGGACAAAGACCGATACCACCAAGTACGACCTGCGGCCCACTGACTTGCTCACCGGAGTGGATTTTCGCAAGCTCCCTTACAAGCCCAGTTCCATTGATTGCTTGATCCTCGACCCTCCGTACATGCATGGCGGCCCGACGATAAAGGCCAGCCTCAACGACTGCTATCACAATGCGAATACTGGCCACGAGAGTGTAATTCGACTCTATGCAGGCGGGCTGCTTGAAGCCGCGAGGGTATTGCGGAAGAAGGGCATCTGTATCGTCAAATGTCAGGACGAAACTGAATCAGGCAAGCAGTGCTTTTCTCATGTGGAACTCATCAAGTTGTTGGAGATGTTTGGCTTTGCAGTCGTTGACCTCTTTGTGATGGTACAAAACACGATTCCCATCATGGGGAAGGGACCGCAGAAATCCGCCCGGAAAAACCACTCCTACGCATTGGTGGCGAGGTTCCGCCGCTGAGCACTCCGTCTAAGGGAACCCTTGGAAGTTGGGCCACATCGAAGAAGAATAAGGTGGGATTCACCTTCTGCCACACGAAGTTCTATTTGGTTTCACCGATTCGAGAAGGCTGCGGGAAGTGTCGCCACTTGCCATGCGCAGCCTTTGGTTATGGATTTATCAAGTCTGATACTCAGAGTTTTGGTGTCAGAGGTCGAAGGGCATGAACCCATGTCGAACCATCACCCTTAGAGTGAATAGCTGCCTCAGACGAATGGTGAGCTTCGTTGGTCATCGGCTCTTCTCCCACTCGAATCGTGAGGAAAACGCGTGACTCCTCACTTTTCGGCACAAGGTTGATGACCACCCACCCATATGTCGTACCGGGTTCCACGGAGAGAATGGTGCGCCCACCGAGGATGTCATTCAATACTTCTAGTCGCTCACTGGTTAGCTGTTCGGTTTTGTGCTGTTGCGCTTGATTATTTTTCATAAATTATTCCTTTACCAGTCAGTCCGCCCCCAAGCACGTGAAAAGGGGCTAGGGTCTAGTACCTTTGACTTCCATGGCCTCATAGTCCATGTAGCCATTTGACTCATAGACTCCCCCCTGCAACTCTTTGACCGGGATTACTTCTATTTCAGGATGTGGCGTGTCAAATACCGTGTGGGTCAGTTCAGCTTGAAATCTTTGGACTTCTGTCAGGTTAGCGGCGGAGGGATTAGGATGTATCTTCCAAAGCTTTTCGTCGTGCGTCTCTCCATACCGCAACCCGCCAAGCCTTTTAATGGTGATGAGGGCGATGCGGGTGATTGCCTCCCGTGGAATGACGCCACTGTAAGCCACCGTACCGTAATGCAGCAGGCAGTCACGCCAAGCCAAGTGTGCGCCTTCCAGTTCGTTGTTGGCGTAGTAGATTTCCAGTCGGCGGAAATCATCCAGCGTCCATTCCTTGGGCTTGGTTCCCTCCCTTATAGATTGCTTTGCCTGCGCCATCATTTGTATCTTAGCCATATAGTCTTCGTCAGCCAGCAGGTGTGCGTGGTTGAGATTGTTCATGTCCACTTCAATCACTGCGCCCCTGACTGGATTTATGTCGTGCATGAAGGTGTTGATTTGAATGTCGGACGCATACTTCACACCGTAAATGTCGGTGAGGTAAACGCAATCGCTACGACTGGGGGCGTGCTGCCACCTGCTGGGGCGTTCGGCGCGTGGTAACAACCCTTCGCCGTTGTCCAGTATTCGCCGTGCCACGGTTTCCGTAGTGCCGTGATACAGCCAACGATTGGACATTCCCGTGGTGTCCACCCTCGGGCCTCTCTTTTTCAGTTCGGCTATTTCCTCTTTCCTGCGCTTCGCCTGACCCACTACTTTTCTCCTTTTTCAAACGCCTCCGGCGCAAGCTCCTTCGCCGCTTGTTCCGTGATCACGCGGTAATGGCTTTCGTCGCCGCCATAAACTACGTGCTCTTTGCCCCAAACCCCGCTAACCCACTCCCTCACCCGCCGACGTTTTTCACATTCCCCAATAGCGGTGCATTTGGCCAACAGGATCGGGGCATCTTTTTTGCGCCAGTCTTTCTTTCGCAGCCAATCGCCGATCACAATGCGGTGATCTCTTCCGGCAAATAACAGCTCTGGGTTTTGGAGAGTTTCGAGTGTGATGTGGGCCGGTAGTACTCGCTCCATCACGGTGCGAAGATAATCTGCCAGCAGTAAAGATGCCTTATCTCGATCCGGCTCCGCGGCCAAATTGGTTGTAATGTTTTCGTCCCGCAGCTGTTCGGGAATCTCCTTGGTATTGCCCTCTAGTCGCCGCCGCAGAACGCTGATATCCAAGTCGTATTCGACAAGCGACTGTTCCAGTTCCTCGATC
>Ga0209007_1000612_pt1 | contig 12712 bp, 10 predicted proteins | sample JacPinW_OM1H0_O2_FD_187961 | JGI IMG/M metagenome (GOLD analysis project Ga0209007, IMG submission 187961) | Forest soil microbial communities from Algoma, Ontario, Canada - Jack Pine, Ontario site 1_JW_OM1H0_O2 (SPAdes) (version 2) | ecosystem: Environmental > Terrestrial > Soil > Boreal...
ATCTCGGCCGGGGACCGGGTCGTCCTCGTATTCGGTTCAGGAAATCGCGATCCGGAAGTCTACGACCAGCCCGATGAAATTCGGATCGATCGCGAGGACAACAGGCATCTCGCCTTCGGCGTCGGCATTCACCGCTGTCTCGGTTCAAATTTGGGTCGCCGAGAACTTGTCATCGCCTTGCAGGAGTTTCTTAGTGTCGTCCCGGAGTTTACTTTGACGGATCCGGCCGAACAGTGGCATGGCGTGGGAAGTCTTGTAATCAAGATCAGAGGTTTGGAGAAATAGAATGAAGGTTTCAGTTGACCCTGACCGCTGCCAGGGTCACGCAAGATGCATCACCTTTGCACCTGCGGTTTTTGCTATCGACGGTGACGGCTATGCCAGTGTTCGCGAAGGGCGCGAACAGGTGAGCTCACAACTCCAAGAAAGCGTCAGGAGAGCGTGCTCCAACTGTCCGGAACGCGCAATTTTGATCAGTGATGATTAGGATTGTACTGGACGACCGCTTCAACTCGCATTCCGGGAGTCTAATATTTACCCGTGTCCGGGGACGGGGAAGAGCAACGTAACGCGGAGTGTCCCAAGGCAAGCTATACAGCAAGCTTCCTTGCACAAGGCGCCAATCGGATCGCGCAGAAGTGCTTGCGGAAGTGGCTGAAACACATGACAAGGTCGCCGCCGAACCGGCCGGCTGGAATTACTGGTTGACTCCAGTGGCCCCACACGCGATTTACCAGCGACGCGCCGCTTCGCCCGCATGAGATAGAGACCCATGAGACCTCGCGATGCAGAGCAGGCAATTACCCGAGCAACATCCGGACCGTCACGTGAGGTACTAGACTACGAGGACGCTCCGTTTACGCCCTTTCATGCACGCGTAGCGCTTGGCTGCACGGGAAGTTACTTCAGCGACGGTTTCGCATTGGGAATCATCGGCCTCGCGATAGCTGCGGCGACCCCGCATCTGCATCTGACGCCAACGTGGGATGGATTGCTCGGAGGCGGGTCGCTCGCGGGCTTGTTCTTCGGCGCCCTGCTTACGGGTCCCGCTGCGGACCGTTTTGGGCGCCGTCTAATTTTTCTATTTACCATGGCTTTTCTAGCAGCCATTTCTCTCGCCCAAGGCTTCGTCTCATCTGCAGCGCAGTTGCTGGTTCTGAGGCTCATCCTCGGCTTCTTACTGGGAGCGGACTACGTTGTCAGTCAAGCGATGCTGACCGAGTTTTCGTTGCGTCGGCTTCGCGGGCGCATGCTCGGCAGCCTGCAAATTGCCTGGGTTTTTGGGTACGTTTGTGCTTATTTTGTTGGCTATTTGCTGATTGACATCGGACCTAATTCTTGGCGATGGATGCTGATGTCCAGCGCAGTGCCGGCGCTGCTTATCCTGCCGCTCCGGATCACCATACCCGAGTCGCCCTTGTGGCTTATTGGTCGCGGTCGCAGTAGCGAGGCTTTGCAGATCGTGCGCGACAAAATTGGCGCCAATGTTAATTTGCCTCCAAGCGTTTTCTCGGTCTCTGCGCAGGGGGCGCACTGGAGGCGACTTTTCTCTCGGACGTGGCGTCGCCGCACGATCATCGGCTGCATCTTTTACACGTGCCAAGTTATCCCGTACTTTGCTCTAGGCACGTTTGTGCCGACGGTCATGTCTGCGCTGAAAGTCCACGGGAATTACTGGGGAGGATTGATATACGACGCCTTTCTCGTGCTGGGGGCAGTCCTCGGCATTCTGGTCATTGACAAGATATCTCGCCGGAGCTTCCTCATCGGCAGTTTTACGATCACGGCAAGCGCCATGGCTGCCCTGAGTTCGTCGGCGAGTTGGTCGTCATACACTGTTGTTACGCTGTTTGCGGTCTTCGCCTTTACATTATCCGCGGCGGCTAATCTCGAAGGCGTCTATTTGTCTGAGCTTTTTCCGACCGAATTGCGGGCCTCTGGGATCGGACTTGTAGTAGCTGCGAGCAGGGTCGGGGCTGCGACCGGGACCTTTCTTCTGCCGATCGTCGTCTCGCAACTGGGCGTGGGCCCCGCGTTGGAGTCTTGCGTAGGGGTGCTGGCGTTCGGCGGCGTGGCTTGCCTGTTGTGGGCCCCGGAAACAAGAAATGCGCAGATAGGCAGCTCCGGCGCATTGGGCAATGTATAGATAATCATGTGCACGGATACGGCACGGCGTACGACACCGACATGGATCGTGCCAGCGGCGAGTGCAAGACATCACGTCAAGGCAAACCGCTGCGGGTTATAGGGTTCAGGATCGATCGAGGTCGGCTCGTTCGAGAGCAGATGCGTTAGCAATTGAGCGGACCCTGCTGCCATCGTCCAGCCGAGGTGTCCGTGACCGGTATTCACCAGGAGATTTGCCACAGGTGTCCGACCAATCAATGGGACACCGTCGGCCGACATCGCTCGTAGACCGCACCACGCCCTAGCGGTCGCCGGATCGAGCCGGGCTTGGGGCAGTACCTGTCTCAACACGTTCATTAGGTTGTGAATGCGCACGGGCGAAAGCGTCAGATCATAGCCGGCGAATTCTGCCGTCCCCGCCACTCGAACGGCGCTGCCCAACCTCACTACGGCGGCATGTAGCGTATCGTCAATGATGGGAATTCGTAACTCAGCATCGTGGGGTGGGCGATCGAACGATATGGAGTATCCCTTCGCCGGCATCACGGGCAGATGAATACCAACCTTGCGCAGCAGGGGCGTGCTATAGCTGCACGCCGCCACGACATATTGATCGGCCGCAAACCGTTCTTGCGTTGTTATCGCCGCTGTCACGCGTCCTGAGCGAATCTCCAGCGATACCACGTCCGTGCGAAAGCGAAACTCGACGCCCCGCTGGCTCGCGTACTCTGCGAGCGCCGTGCAAAAGCCGTAAGCATCACCGGTCTCGTCGACATCGTAACGAATTCCCCCGGCCAACTGACTTGCGATCGGCGCCAGAGCCGGCTCGGTCGCTAGCACTTCGGAGCTCGAGAGCCTCCGAAAGCTCAGGCCTTGCCGTGCCAGGTAATCCGCGCTGGCGACCGCACGATCGAGGGCGCCAGGCTCTCGGAAGATTTTCAAACTGCCGGTTGCGCTGCGCTGATACTCAATACCTGTTTGCCTTCTCAGTGATTGCATTAGCTCAAGAGAATAGAGAGCAAGCCGCAGATTGCTGAGCGTGTGACGTTCGAAGGCGCCAGACTTTGAGTTCATTAGAAACTGGGCACCCCACCCTGCAATTGAAGGAAGCGCCCGCAAGCGAAGCTGCAACGGTGCATCCGAGCGAGTGAGCGATCCGAGGAGTCCGCGCCAGCTACCGGGGGCGTTCCACGGTTCCGGCATGCTTGGGGTCAGAAGCGTGCCGTTCGCGAAGGTCGTTTCACGTCCGGGGCCCTCTTGCCGCTCAATGACGGTAACCTCGTACCCTCGAGACCTAAGAAAATAGGCGGTGGTCACGCCGGCGACGCCGCCGCCGATTATCAGCACTCTCACAGCGCGACACTATGGGGTTCAGTTGCAGAGAGCGCGAATGCGCTCCAACAGGCCCACATCAATATTCCGGGGTGCCGTGGACAAACGGTTGCTGTGCCGGCGTGAGCCCGGCAGGCGCGCGCCCTCAATCGCAGCGAAGCGGCTGAAAAAACTCTCACAATGTTCAGCCCAGTCCGGGCCCGCGAGGAGCTCCGGGGAAATCGCCAACATAAATTCTCCACCGCGTGGGGGACCACCGTCTTTGTTATCAGCTTCGGCTGCTTCGAAGCTGAAGCGTTCGCCTACCGCGCCGGCCGCCAGTAACTCGACCATGAGCGCGATGGCTGAGCCCTTGTAGCCGCCGAACGGAAGCAACATCCCCTTGAGAATTTCCTTCGGGTCAGTCGTCAGGTTGCCGTGCTCGTCGAGCCCGGTGCCTAGCGGGACCAAGTGGCCTTCGCGCGCAGCGATCTGCACCTCGCCAAGCGCCATTGCCGCAGTAGCCATATCCACCGCGACGGGAGACCGTCCCGGCCGCGGCCAAGCAAAGGAGATAGGATTGGTGCCGAATAACGGCTTTGTTCCTCCAGCCGGCGCCATGAAAGGCGTGTAGCAAACACAGGCAATGCCAATCAGTCCTTCGGCCGCCAAGGCCTCAGTCTCCGGCCATAACGCAGCAAAATGGTACGTGTGGGTGATCGCCATGACGGCGACCCCTAGTTCCTTCGCCGCTGCCGCCAAAGCAGGAACACCCCGTTCAATGGCTAGAGGCGCATAGCCATCGTCACCATGAACGCTGACTATGCCCCGGGTCCCGCGCGCCACCCTCGGACTCGCCTTGCCGTTGACTTTGCCGCTGCGCAGAGATGCGATGTAGCCCGGCACCCGGAAGAGCCCATGAGAGAGCGAGCCATCCCGTTCGGCGGTGACAACCGTACGCACCAGCGCTCGAGTATTCGCGGCGTCACAACCATGTTTAGCAAACACGCGGGCCGCGAGCTCGCCTATTGCTTCCAGAGACAGCGATTCGGTGCTCATGTGCGAATCCCCGGCATCTCTCACTTTGTGCCGACACCGCACGGCAGGCTGCGGCACCAGAGCTTCCGTAGGCGGCCCGGCGTTGCAAGTCACCCACTCAACGCAGCCAGGGTTACCGAGTGGTCAGGCGCAGTTGCCTTCGCTTACCGGGGGACTCTATCACGGTGCCGAACAGGTAAACCCCGAGATAAAAGTCCGTATCCTTCCGATGACGTGTTTTCACACATATCGTGGCGCACTCCTACTACCCGGTGCGCTGCCCCGTGATCCTCTCCATGATTGCGATGCGTATCTAGCATGGACGCTTGACCAGCTCGAGGTGCTGGAGGACATGGCTCGTGCTGCGTATGATGTACTCGCACCGAATGTCCGCCGAAGCTTAGGACGGAGAGGACTTTGTCCAAGGGCATGGGCAAAGTACCAATGCATTCAGCATAGAAAGGTCACACGCGGACACAGAGCACGATAAGGCAATCCGAGTCGAGGGGGAACGAAGTTGACCATAGATTCGAAAACGCTTCACTCAAAGCGTTTGGACGCTAGAGCTGTTACGCCACCTCATGCTCATCCCCCGAATGTTCCACGGCGACATGACGGCTCACCCGCTGCCGTGAGCGCGGGAGCGACAAAGCTGCTGTGGGGCGAAAAGTTGCTTCGCGTGGGCTTCGTTTTAACCAACAACTTTACATTATCGACGTTTGCCGACTTCATTGACGTATTGCGGCTGGCTGCGGACGACGGAGACCACAGTCGGCCAATTCGTTGCCAGTGGCACGTTATGTCCTCCTCAGAGGAGCCCATCAGGTCGAGCTGCGGTCTGCTCGTATGCCCGACGGCCAGGCTCATCGACCCGCTCGACTTGGATTACATCGTCGTGGTTGGCGGCCTTCTTCGTCAACACTCTCCGCTCGATAAGGGAACGGAGGATTACCTCGCGCGGGCCGGGCACACTAAAGTGAAGATGGCAGGAATTTGCACGGGGAGCTTCATTCTGTGCCGCCTGGGGCTTTTAGAGGGGAAAAAGTGCTGCATCAGCTGGTTTCACTACGGGGACTTTCTCGAGGAGTTTCCGAACCTCGTGCCAGTTGCGGATCAAATCTATGTGATTGATGGAGACAGAATTACCTGCGCCGGAGGCTCAAGCGTAGTATTTCTAGCAGCGGAAATCATAATGCGCCACCTGGGCTTCTCGACAGCGCAGAAGGTCCTGCATATACAGCAGATTGACCGCTTCAAACCCGGATCGAGTGCGCAGGCGGCCCCACCCTTCGGGGTTTGCGGGGATAGCGCTCGGGTGTCGCGCGCACTGCTATTTATGGAGCAAAACCTCGCTCGTCCTGTTCGCGTTTCGAAAATCGCAGCGAGACTGAACACGAGCACTCGCCAGCTGGAAAGGCTCTTCAAGGAGAGGGTCGGTTGTGCCCCACAGACCGCTTACCTGCGACTGCGGTTGAAGCATGCTCGGTGGATGCTCCGCTCCGACCTTTCTCTTGCATCCGTTGCGGCGAACACCGGCTTTTCGGACGGGGCCCACTTCGGGAAAACGTTCAAGGCCGCGTATGGAATTAATCCTTCCGAGGAGCGTCGGCAGCTTGCCAGGAAGGGTGGCCCACTCGCTGCGGCGGGAGGAGCCGGGAATCTGATGCGCGTGTTCGATCCGTCCGACGTATCAACCCCTTAGCTCTCCAAGAGCCAACTCGAGAAATGCTCCGCCCAGCTGCGATCTACGAAGCAGCGGAATCTGCCGGCCTGCCCCGGCCTCCAGACGATCATGGGCACACCGGCCATGGCGGTGCGCATGACACGGCCGGGCACGAACGCTTCGGGACGAAGGTCGAGCGTGCAGCCCGTCATGAGCATGTCGGAGGCTTCCGTGCCTTCGACTTCAAAGCACGCTAGTCCATCGCTAATGTCCGTCACTGCTGCCAGCGTGGCAGCGAGTTGCGCCATAAGTGGCCCGCGAATACTCGAGGACTCCGATCGCGGAGCGATGAGCAGCCACTCTCGCGGTGTGATCCACAACAGGGCTCGGGCCTGCTGGACGCTCGCTTCGAGCGGTCCGGGTATTCGCAGGCCAAGTCCCTCCTGGATGACTTTGCCCAGCAGCGCGTCCCGAGGATCGCCCTGAATCAGCAGCAGCCCGTGATCCTGGACGACCACGTGTAAATCTCGCCGTCCCTGCACGTTGGGGCCGCTCGCGGCCGACTGAAAGCGGATGGCTGGTCGATGCTCAAGCACGCAGGCGCTCCCCATTTGGGTCATACCACGCGGGCGAGACGATACGGGCCGGCCAGTCCCTTCCAGAGGCGTACACGTGAATGGTCTCATTGAGCCGCTGACGCCCGGCGCGTACCAGACCGAGTGCCACGCTCCGCCCCACCGCCTCACTCGCGCAGCTCGAGGTTACGTATCCATGACTGCCTGAACGGCTCTTGTGATGGGGAACCACGTGTGCGCCCACCGGCAGCACGACTTGCGGATCCTCCGCTGCAACTCCCACGAATTGCAAACGATCCTCGCGCAGCGCATCAGCCCGCGTTAGCGACCGGCGGCCGATGAAGTCGTCGCCTTTCTTCGCCAGCATATCGCCCATCCCGACATCGGCGGGGAGTGTGCAGCCATCGGTGTCGGTGCCTACGTGCAAAAATCCCTTCTCGGTCCGCAGCTCTTGCAATGCATCGATCCCAATCGGGGCGACACCGAGATCAGACCCCAACTTCAATAATGTCTCCCACAGCGCGAGTGTGCAGCCCGCCGGCACATTCACTTCGAAGGACAATTCCCCGGTAAATCCAACGCGCGCGATGCGCGCAGGAACTCCCTGCACGAGGCCACACCGCACTGTAAAGTGTGGAAACGCCCCACTCGAAAGGTCGATGTCCATTCCCAGGCGTTGCATCAGCTCGCGGGCGCGTGGCCCCGCCACCGCGACGTTTCCCCAAGCGGAGGTGACATTCGTTACCAGGACCCGTAGATCCGGCCACTCGCACTGTATCAAGTCCTCGAACGTCGCGAAGATGCGGCTCGCGCCACCGCTCGTTGTGCTTACCAGAAAGTGGTCTTCTGCAAGGCGGATGCACACTCCATCATCTATGATCGTTCCGTGCTCGTTGAGCATCACCCCGTAACGCACGCGACCGACACCCAACGTACGGATGTTGTTGTAGTAGAGCCGATTCAGGAATATCGCTGCATCAGGCCCTCGCACCTCGATCTTACCCAAGGGCGAGCCGTCGAACAGGCTCACCGCATCGCGCGCCGCTCGCTTCTCGTTTCGGGTGCTGGCCTCACGTGTGTCACCGGACCGCGTATACCACGCAGGACGACGCCAGCCGCCGAAATCCTCGAATACCCCTCCGTGCGCCGCGTGCCACGCATCGATCGCTGTGCGACGCAGGGGATGATAGAACTCTCGGACACGCCGTCCAGCGAGCGTGCCCAGCGTCACAGGATCGTACGGAGGACGGAAGGTTGTTGTTCCGAGTCTTCCGATCTCCACGCCGTTGAGCTTTGCCAGGACCCCGAGCGCATTCATGTTGCTCGTCTTGCCCTGATCCACCGCCATACCTGTGGTCGTGTAGCGTTTAACGTGCTCGACAGAGCACAGATTCTCACGCACGGCCAGTTCAAGGTCGGCGGTAGTTACGTCATTCTGAAAGTCGATCCATGCCTTGGCACCTCGTGCCCGAGGAGAGCCCCAGAAAGGCGAGACCTGCGTTGACGCTCCTGCCGCCAATGGCTCTCTTCCGCAGTCGGCGACGGCGCCCACGCGTTGAGCCGCTTCCCGACCTGCGGCAAAGCCGTCCCTCAAGCACTGATGAATCGAGAAGCGTCCAGCGCTCGCGCCCGCACACTGAACGGTCGAAGGACCTGCATCAGGCACGAGCGCCACGGCATCAGACGCGTAGCGAAGCCGTCCACCCGCTTGAGAGAAGAGGTGCACGGTTGGTGTCCAGCCGCCGGAAACGCATACCAGGTCGCACTCCAGGCGCGTCACTGGATCGGAACGCCAAGCACGCCCATCGTCCGCGAGGGGGCGTACTTCAAGCGCCTGCACGGCGCGCGAGCCCAGTACACGCACGGGCGCATGCCCGGTCAGCACTTGGGTCCCAGCTGTCTTCGCCGCGACCGCGACCGACCCGGGCTCAACCCGAGTGTCGACGATCGCCACGAGCGCCGCTCCCCGCACGCGAAGCGCCTCAGCCGCCTCGTACGCCGAATCGCAGCTGGTGACGACGACCACCCTCTCCCCGGGACGCACCGCGTACTGTACGGCGTAGCTCATCGCCGCCGAGGCGAGCATTACGCCCGGAACGTCATTGTTTGCAAACACCAGTGGCCGCTCGATCGCGCCCGTCGTAAGCACAACCTGCCGCGCGCGCACCTGCCAGAGCCGTTCGCGCACAGCCCCCAGCGTCGATCCATCCGTCAGCGCCGGCGCCGTCCGCTCACACAGAGCCACCAGACCGTGATCGTAGAAGCCGAACGCCGTCGTGCGTGTCAGTACTCGCGTTCGGGGGCCCGCTCGGAGTTCTGCCTCGGCATCTGTTACCCAATCGTGCGCTGCCCGATCCTCGATGAGCGCGTCCTCCCCCTGCAGTGATCCCCCGAGAACCCCTCGATCGTCCACCAGCAGAACCCGGGAGCCCGACCGTGTTGCAGCGAGCGCCGCACTCAAGCCTGCCGCGCCAGCGCCGACCACCAGCACGTCACAGTGCTCGTACCGCTCCTCGTACCGATCGGGGTCGGGAACAGTGGGCGCAATGCCGAGGCCGGCCGCGCGGCGGATCAGCGGCTCGAACCAACCCCAGCTCGGCCACAGAAACGTCTTGTAGTAGAACCCCGCCGGCATAAATCGGCTCAGAAACTGTGCAACCCCAAAAAGGTCGAAGTGCGCGCTCGGCCAACAGTTGACGCTGCGTGCGTGCAGGCCATCGAAGAGCTCGATCTGCGTAGCTTTGATGTTCGAGACAAGCTTCGCGCCCTCGCCGAGCTGAACGACCGCGTTCGGCTCCTCGCACCAGACCCCGACAAGCCCGCGCGGCCGATGCAGCTTGAAGCTTCTCCCCACAATCCGCACACCGGAAGCAAGAAGCGCAGACGCGAGGGTGTCCCCAACGAATCCCACATAGCGGGTTCCGTCGAAGGTGAAAGATAGCGGCCTCGACCGGTTGATGCGCCCCCCGCTCGGAAGCCGGAAAAGCTGGGCGCTCACGCTCGCACCTCAGGTGTCGGATCTGAAATCCTGCTGGTCGAGCAAATCTCATGCGTCACCGTATTGCGCACGACCACGAACCATTGCCGACAGCCGAGAGCATGTAGCCACCGCTCCCGCACCAATCCCTTCGGATTGTCGCGAAAAAATAGGTAGGCCGCCCAATCCCCCTCTGAGACGAGCTGCGGTGGGCCTGGCCGGACCAACGGAACCTCACCGCCCCAACGGAATTCAGGCTCATCGCGCCGCCCACAATACGGACACTCAAACTGCAGCATCAGACCGTCCTCTGTTCACGCAACACCATCCCGAGCAGTGCTCGCTTCAATGCGAGATGCCCGCGGCAGAGGCCTCGTCGATAAGCGCGCCGCTGGTGAACCGTTTGAGCGTGAACCCTGTGGCAAGCGAATGCGGACGCCCAGTTGCAAGCAGATGTGCAAACACGAAACCGCCCCCCGGGATTGCCTTGAACCCTCCGGTCCCCCAACCGCAGTTGAGATACACGCCCTTCACCGGCGCCGCATCGATAATCGGTGAAGAGTCGTGAACAACATCGACGACGCCCGCCCACTGCCGCAACATGCGCAGCCGGCTGAAGCACGGAAAGAGCTCCATCAGCCCAGCCACAACGCCCTGCAAGGTCGGGAGATTGCCGCGCTGTGCATATGAGGGATAGAGGTCGAGCGCTCCGCCCACCACGAGTTCCCCCTTGTCCGACTGACTCAGGTACACGCCGGTCGCCATGGACAGCGCCACGCACTTGAGGACTGGCTTCACTGGCTCGGTCACGAAGGCCTGCAGCGCATAGCTCGTCACCGGCAGGCGAAACCCCGCCTTGCCGGCGAGCACGCTGCTGTGTCCCGCAACCGCCAAGCCAATTTTCGGCGCTCGGATAATCCCCTGCGTAGTCTCGACGCCAACAATCCGATCACGATCGCGAAGGAAGGCAGTCACCTCACAGTTCTGGATGATGTCGACCCCGAGCGCATCCGCTGCGCGAGCGTAGCCCCAGGCGACGGCGTCGTGACGAGCGATTCCGGCGCGGCGCTGAAGCAGCCCTCCCCGCACCGGGTACCGCGCCGTCGTCGACTCGTTGAGCAGTGGTAGCCACTCTCGCACCTGCGCCTCCGTGAGCAGCTCCCCGTCCACTCCATTCAGGTTGAGCGCATTCGCCCATCGCGACAGCATCTCGAGCTGATGTGTGCTGTGGCCCAGTGTGATCATCCCACGCTGGCTCAGCATGACGTTGAACCCAAGCTGCCGAGAGAGCCCCTCGTAGAGGCGCAGTGACAAGTCGTACAGGCCTGCGCTCTCCGGATAAAAATAATTAGAGCGCACGATGGTGGTGTTGCGACCGGTGTTGCCTCCCCCGAGCCAACCCTTCTCAAGGACCGCCACTCTTCGGATGCCATGTTCCCTGGCGAGGTAGTAGGCGGTCGCAAGTCCATGACCGCCGCCGCCAACGACGATCACGTCGTACTTCGACTGCGGGCGCGGACTACGCCACAGCTTCGGCCACTGCTCATGAAAGGTGAGCGCGTTACGCGCCAGGGCAAAGGCGGAGAATCGCATGAGGGTAGCGCTCGCTGCGTCCAGACCCTGCTTTGAACTCAGGTCCTGCTCGACACCGGCAGCTCCTGACCGCCTGCCTTGCCTCTGCGCAAGATCAGCCACAGCCCGCGTGTCAGCACTGGCACGGCGATCAGCGCAAGGAACACATAGGTACTGTACCCATAGCCCTTCGCAATCAAGTCAACAATTCCTATCCTGCTTGCCAGCACCGTTGAGATAACCATCAACGCAACGGCAATGCCTGCGCGCAACCATCTTGGCATCTCCTGCTGCCGTTCACTCATCATATCCGCGATGCGTTCATTGAAGCCGTGGATCAAAGCGGCCCCTGCCTCCACTAGGGTGCCAAAGATAACCAGCTGAAAGACCGCGTCAAACACCGGTGCGCGCAGCTGCGCCAGCATGTAAACGATTGGAATATGCTGGTCATTAACCTCTGGATAGCGCGCTACCATCGCTAGATAAAACAAGAAAGCCGGAATCATCGCAATCGGTCCAGAGAGCAGTCCCGACATCACCGCGTCCCTCGGGCGGGTGAAGTGCCGGGCGCAATACAGGATCGTAGGAATCGGAGCCATGGCGTAGCCGGAATACAGGAGGCCGTCCGCCACGGCGCCTGCCGACACGTGGCTTGCTGTCCATCGCGCAACAATGTCCGATCCGAGCGTTCCGGCCACCCATACAAAAAAGACGAGGAAGGCTCCGTACAAAACAATCGCCCAAGCCGTAAAGAAGCGCTCGATAAAGCGCGTGCCGTAAAGGACTATGCTCGCAACGCATAGCATCTGTAACGTCGTGCCCACAAAGTTCGGCACGCCGAACTGCTTCGCGACGATTTCCCCCGACGCCGCACCCAGCACCGACAAGATCAGCGCCAGCAGCGCAAGGAAGGCCACCTCGTAAACAATCCATCCAGGTCCGAGCAGCTTCCTCAGGAAATTCCGATAATCGTACAGCCTGTATCGGCGCGCCAACTCAAACACCACGGCGAGAACGGCGCTGAAAATCATCGCCGCAACCACCATGCCGAAGAAGCCCGTTACCGGACCACTACGGAGAAAAAACTGAACCAGCTCACGGCCTGTGGTGTATCCACCGCCAATCAAGACCGACTTAAAGATGAGCGCGCTAAGTAGATAACGCTTGAAGAAACTGTTGGCTGATGAAGTCACCGGCAACGCGCGGATCAGTGAAGCTCAAGGAGCAGAATGGAGACGATACCTTGGCTACGACGTTGTGCCGGGTGTCCGCTGTCGATCACCACACCTTGGCGCAACTTTTTGTTCAGTGGTCCTTTAGTCCCGGTCACACTCAAGTCTATATGTAAGCAAACTTGCGTCGATAGCGTGACTACGCCGACGCCTTGGTAAAAATGCGCCATCGTGGTCGGCACCGCCGGTTCTTGACGCGTACGCAGACCGCGTGATC
>Ga0209007_1000613_pt1 | contig 12706 bp, 7 predicted proteins | sample JacPinW_OM1H0_O2_FD_187961 | JGI IMG/M metagenome (GOLD analysis project Ga0209007, IMG submission 187961) | Forest soil microbial communities from Algoma, Ontario, Canada - Jack Pine, Ontario site 1_JW_OM1H0_O2 (SPAdes) (version 2) | ecosystem: Environmental > Terrestrial > Soil > Boreal...
ACATCACAGTTCAGTTAGCCGCGATCCTCAGACTGGCCAATGCTCTGGATGCCGCGCACGACGGCCATATTCGCCGGCTGCGAATTGAAAACGCCAACCCGCAACCCAACCATCACAGCCGGCCAAGCGATGGATTGCTGCGCAAACCCCTGAAGTTAGCACCCAACGAAGCCTTGATCATCTCCGCCGAGGGATTTATGGCTGACAGTTCCACCGCCCAGGCCACCGCCGCCGAACGATATTTACTCGAAACCGTTCTCGATCGCCCCATCGTAATCAAGGCCATGAAGACTCGCGTTCCGCGGCGACTTACGAATCGACCAAGAAGAGTAGCATCGTGACCCGCAAGAATTCACGCCATTCCGCCGCTTGAGGTTCGAAGGTAAGTGTCAGAGGAAGCACATGGTTGAAAGGCTGAGTCCTCAGACAGTAGGATTTCGCCCCTTCGTCCTAACTCCTCAACCATGAGACCGATGCCATATTTATCGAATGCGCGGACAGCTACGCATTCGGGGGCGGCGCGGCCACAGCCAGTAAGCGAATGTGCCTGCGCTTTATTGGACTTCAAACAACTGGTACCCAAAGGCGGGCAGATTGAACTCAACTCTGTTGTCGATCAGAACTCTCTCGCCACTACGCAAATCTGTGAGAGATTGCGCGAGAAGACCGCTAGTGTCGATTTTTACTTCTTGGGCTGTGGCCCAGAATGCGTCATCCGGATAATCGGACGAACTACCCCTGAACTTCGATGCGATCTTGCTCAGCTGGTCAGGCGGTCGTTTGAAATTAACTTTACTCCAGAGACGCTGACCCTCTCCAGTGCATAGGTGTCCCCGGTCCAGGCGAGATGTAAATTGCCTGACGAGGGCGCGTAACAGCGCACGGTTATCGCTTCTTTGTTGTCGAAGAAAGTCTCGATCACCGAGCCATCCATCCACAAATTCAGAGTAGAAATTCCGTCTCGATCCGGAGAGAGCGGTAAGGTCTTGTCGTCTATGGTGACGCAAGGTTTATCCTTCGCGCCGTCGTACTTCATCGCAAACAGCGGCGCGGCTTGGCCGCCAGCCCTCAGTTCGAGTCCGAAGGCGCTCTCCCCCGCTTTGAACGTGCAGACGATCTCACCAGCGCGATTTTGAATTGGCATTCTGGTAAGAGCGGCGCCGAGTGTTCCAGCGTTGTGCGCTTTCTGCAAAGTCTGAACATTACTACGCAGCGACTGCAACTCCGGCAGCACTTCCATCCGAAGCTCATTATCCGTCCCCAGTGTAAGCACGCGTGGGAGCGCCATAGCTCCGGCCCACCCAGCAACTTCGCACTCCGCAGGGGAACGGGTTTCCTCCACCCATCCCCACAAGATTCGCCTGCCCTTCGCGTCCACCATGCTCTTCGCCGCATAGTACGATCCGTGATCAAGTAGTCCTCGGGTCTCGGAGTGGAACACGAGTTCACGCCGATCAAACGTGCCTACCTCCCAGTGAACCTTGCGTTTAGCGGAGTAGAGCAGGACATACTTATCCTTAAGCGGAAAGAAGTCCGGGCACTCCCACATTTCACCGGTATCGGCGGGATTGCTGCCTTGCGCAATGGGATGGAGATAGGTCCAATTGCGTCCGTCCGGCGAGCGATAGAGCAGCACCGCGCCGCCAACCTCGTGGAAGCCTGAACCTAAGCCCAGATACCATGTGTCGCCATCTTTCCACGGGCAGGGATCCCGAAATCCCGTTACCTTCAAACCTGGTGGGGGTCCATCCAGTACAGGTTTGTCCAGCTTTTTCCAGGTCCGCAGATCGGGATCCGTTGACGTCGCAAGGCACAGAACCTCTCGCAATCCTTTGCCGCGAATCGTCTCGAGTTCAACCGAACTTTTCGTCACACCGGTATAGAGAATGCTCGCGGCCTCGCCGCCGGGCAACACGCTTCCAGTCCAACAACCATACGCGTCATAGAAGCCTAGCGTAGGTGACAATGCGAGCGGCATGTGTTTCCAGTGGATAAGGTCGGGACTGATCGCATGGGCCCAATGCATGTCGCCCCAGACGGCTGTACCTGGGTTGTATTGGAGAAACATATGGTAGTGGCCGCGAAAGAATTGAGGCGCACAGGGATCGTTCATCCAGTTCGCCTTTGGTAGTAAATGAAATTGCGGCCTCAAGGGATCGCGCCGGAGCTTTTCCCTGAGCGTCGGAGACAGTTCTTCTTTGGGCACTGCCGCCTGCTGCGATTCTACGAGTCTAGAGTAGGCGTTGCCATGCAAGGCGCATAGCGTGGATGTTGCGGCCGACGTGACGAGAAATCTTCGACGGTTCATTAAAGTACTCCGTTGTCTGGCACGCGATAAAGCGGACTTTACCGAGCCGGTTGCTATTTGAGCTCCCGACTGCCTGCAGCTACCATCGCAGCTCTGATCTTCTGCTCAACCTCGTCGTTCCTGTAGCCACAATCCAAACGCATATAAGCTGAGGTGTACGGGATCGTCGTGTGGTCTTGATGAACAAGATCCGAAATGTCTTTCCGGCCTCGTCAACTTTGGTCATGACGTCGGTGTGCGGAATACTGGAAGCTCCTCCTTCGGAAACTGCGCCGTGATTTGCTTGCGCAGCTCCGACACCCCCGGGTAGTCATGTTCATCGAGCAGATGCGAAATATCGCGTCTGGACGCATCGCATTGCCTGCCTCGCGATCCTCCATGCCTTGCGCCTTAACCGTGCTATTTGTCCGCGCCGAACGACGAGCGTCACCGCGCCGGCGATTCGCTGGTCATCGATGCTCCGCTGAACTGCGGTGCCGATCCTCTCCAACCGCTACGAAGACAGGCCAACCGTCTCCGGCTTGACGGACCGGAAATCCTGGGCGAAGCCAATGGCAACCAAAACGAACGCGCCAACCACCAAGCGGCTGGCCTTTGGCACGGCTCGTTGCGGACGACGCATGGTCTTCACTCCCTGCCTTCTGAATGGGACGCTCAAGAAAACGTTAACCCCAAGTGTGCACTAGACCTTGGATTCGACTGCAAGAAAGGATGCTTCCGATCCCAAGCGGTCATTTACAAAAGCCTTCACTTCGGCCCAGGTCGGCATTGAGGGCTGCGCTCCGTGATGGGTCACCGAAATCGCGGCGACGGCACAAGCAAAAATGGCGCTGCGTGCGACCGTGGAACCGCGCATCAGTCCCACTGCAAATCCTGCGTTGAATGCGTCCCCGGCGCCAGTCGTATCCACAGCATTCACGGAGAATGCCGGGACACGCTGTTTCGCTAGAGTCCCTTGGGCAATGAGGCAACCGCGCGATCCCAACTTCAATAAGACATTCTTGACACCGCAATCCAGGAGGCACCCTGCTGCCGCGTAGGCTCCCTGGTCGCCATTCTCAAAGTTGATCCCAAGCAGTTCCTCGGTTTCAGTTTCGTTTGGGGTAATCCAGGACACCTTGCGAAGCAGCTTTCCAGACAGCTCGCGCGCCGGTGCCGGGTCGAGTATAAGCGGGATGTTGTGTCGCTCGGCGAACTGGGCTAGGTATTCAACCGTTTCCAGGGGAATCTCAAGCTGCGTCAGAAGCAATCCGGCGTGTTCCAGAATCGTCGCCGCTTTTTCCAGCTGTTCCGGAGTGAGGTGGCCATTGGCACCCGGCACGACCACGATGTTGTTCGCACCACCTCGTCCGGTAGTGATCAACGCGACGCCGGATGCCCCTTCCACCGTATTCACGTAGGTTGAGTCCACGCCGGCGTCTTCCAGGCCATTGCGCAACTGAGTTCCAAAAGCGTCGTTGCCGACATTTCCTACCATTGAAACCGGGTACCCAAGTTTTGCTGCTGCGACTGCCTGGTTGGCTCCTTTTCCTCCGTGAAGAGTGTTGAAAGTATTGCCAATGATCGTCTCCCCAACCTGCGGAATACGATCCGATTCCACTACTAAGTCGAGATTGATGCTACCAACGACAACAATTGGCTTCTGCATAACGATTCGATTTCGATTACTTCACCATGGGTGCGATCGCGATTGATCCTAGTCCCAGTAAAAAGAAGATAAACATCGCGGGAATCAGTTTGCGAGAGGACTGCGGAGCGCTGGCAAATTCTTTCCAGATGAAGACGCCCCAGACGGCCGATACCATCGTCGCACCTTGCCCGATGGCGTATGAGACCGCCGGACCGATTATTTGTGCGTGGGATGCAACGAAGTTGAACACCGTTCCCGTACACCAGATGAGCCCACCCAGGACGCCCCAGAAGTGCCAGGCCGCTTTCGCCTGAAAGTATTGAGACATGTTGACGGGTGGAGTGCCGGTGAGAGGCTTTTTCATGAACAGGTAGTTCACCGGGATTGCGCAAAGGACCACTCCGAAGGCGAAGAACAAGGCTACGGAGTATGGCCCCAAGGAATGCTCTCCAATAACAGCCTTGGTCACGAGCGGATAAAAAATGCCCATGAGCACACCGCATGCGACGCTGATCCAGATTCCACGCACGCTAATGGAGCGCCGCTCGCTCTCTCTGCGGCGATAGGCGAGTGCGTCAAGAATAATCGCCAGAACCACGAGCACCATGCCACCGGAGAGCAATCCGGGATGGCCCTTGGGAGCGATGGCGTAGTTCAGGAGAACACCCACCACCAGTGCCAAGCCGATTCCGATCGGGAAGGCCACTGCCAAGCCAGCGATGTCAATGGCTGCAACTAAAAGGAGGTTGGCTACATTGAACACGGCCCCGCCGGCAATGGCGAAAAGGATATGCCGCGAGTCTGCCTGGCTGATGTTGCTTAGAAATGAAAGATTGCCTCCGCCCCAATTCCCCAGGGTCAGACCCCAAACCAGGCTGCCCAGAAAAATGCCGATTACGTAGTCCCAGTAAAAAAGCTGGAAGGCAAATCCAGGAGTGAGCTTCATCGTGTTCGCCCACGACCCCCAGCAGAGCATACTGAGAAACATAAACGACAGTGCAATTCCGTACGCCTCAGGCTGATACATGGCCCTCCCGGTGAATCACACGCTCCTCCGAGAACAGCGTGCCGCAAGCGGGCGGCGCGAGCGACGGGGTAAGCTCGCGCCGCGATCGAAAAGTCACAACGTGTCTAGAACACTATCTTGGCGGCAAGTTGGATAATGCGCCCTTCGCGGCTGCCGGTAACTTCTCCAAACGGGCCCGTGCTGCCGTTTAATTGGGTACTCACCGCGTTCCACTGCGTGTGATTGAACGCGTTGTACATATCCGCGCGAATCTCGGCGTGGAGATTTTCATGGAAAGTAAGGTTCTTGCCGAACGAGATATCCCAATTGTTCTGCCCTGGTCCCCGAATGACGCCCGGGGACGCAGTGCCTTGAACGTTGTTTGGCGGCACGACGAACGCGCTGGTATTGAAATACTCCGCAAAGGTGCGCTTGGAGTGTGAGAAATTAGGATTCGCCACCATATCAAGGTTTCCCAGTCCGTTATAGGCTGCATAATCGTTCGCCTGGTTGCCAGCTCCGTTAAAAGCAGTCAGAGCATCGCCCGATTCGAAGGTGGCGATTGCCGAGACGTGCCAGCCAGCGAGAGCAGGCCGTAAGTAGGTGGACAAATGCTGCCCATACTGGGGCTGATAAGTCGTCTGGAACAACAAGCGATGACGGTGGGAGTAGATTTCTTCGCCGTACGACCGGATGATGCTTTGCGGATAGTTATAACCGGTGTCTTGCGTGCCCTGTCCGTTGATGCCTCGATCGCCGAGGGTCTTGGAATAGGTGTAGTGGGTGAGAATCTGCAGCCCATGGGACATTTGGCGCGTGAATTTCACAATGCCTGCGTTGTAATTGCTGTTCAGGCCAGCCCTCTGCAAGTAAATGTCGCCAAACCTCCCGGAATTGAAGGGCCGGGCGGCGTTATAGGCGTCGATAGAAGCCCATCCCGTCTGATAGGGCGCAGCGTTCTGGTCATAAAAGTACCAACCGTTCCTTCCTTCCGCCCCGAGGTAAGAGAAGGTGATGGCAGAATTGTGGAAGAGTTCCTTCTGCACATCAAGCAGGTAACGGTGGATATAAGGCGTGCGAAACGATTGTTGCCGGTCGGCGTAAAAGAGCGTCTGATAAGCACCGGCTCCGTAATAGCCTTGCCCCGGGCCGGTAGACACAGGGAAGGTTCCCAGAGGAACTTGCGGCGACGGCTGAAACACTTGCGACGTGCTCGCTTCCTGCGGGGTGGAGTTGTCGATTTCATCGCCGACGAAGCCGCCGGGGACACCCCCGTAAAGGGCTCCGTCAAGGACATTCGATATCTGGCTCGCACCGGAGTTGTAGTAAAGGCCGTATCCCGCGCGGACTACGAGTGTGGGTTTCACCTGCATCGCCAGGCTGAGTCTGGGAGCAAAATCGTGCTTGGGAGCGGAGGCATAATGCTCGGCCAAACCGGGGGTGATTCCGGGGATGGAGATCGTATCCGTGGCCGGCTCGTAGATGCCACAGCAAGTGTTGTTGGTAGCGAAGATAGGAATGGGCAGTTCGTAACGGAGTCCGTAGGTGACCGTCAGCTTCTGCGTGACCTTCAACTTGTCATTGAAGTAGGCTCCGTAGTATGGAATGACTACATTCGGTTCCGGAGCAAACGGCCCACCTTCGGAATAGCTGAAGCGCTGATGGATCACCGAAGGCAAGCCGAGTAAGACTTCGGCGAAAGCGTCGCCGCCGACTCCATTGTTCGCTGTAAACAGCTGCGGACCGTTGCCGCAGTATGCTCCCGGGGCGGGTGCACAGCCATAAGCAACGTAGCGGACACTGTCGAAGTCCTCTTCCCCTTTGCGCAGATAGGTAAACCCGAAAGTCATGGTGTGACGGCCGCGAATCCAGTTCAGGTTGTCGGAGAATTGCCGCGTGTTATTGGAAGCGAGAAAGTATTCGTCATAACCCACGGAGGGCTGGGTAAAAAGCTGGCCGTAGTTGAAGATATTCAAGCCAAGGATGCCGGTGTTGCCGCCACTGGCCGTCCCCGTATTCTGGAAGATCGAGTTAAAGGGGTTGGAGGAGCCGTTGGTGTAGGAGAGTTCCGATGGGCTCAACGTTAGCAAGGCACCGCTTCCTATCGCAAAGATGAACTCGTTGGTGAAATTCGCGTTGAACACATGAGCTTCATCGACCGTCACGATGTGGGATTTATCGCTTACGTTCGAAGGGGTACTCAGGTTTGGGACTAGGCCACCGGTATTGTTAGGGATGGCATTGTATTGGGACCAGGCGACAAACACGCTATCTTTCGATGAGATGCGGAAATCGAAGCGGCTATCCCAATGATAGGGGTCGACTTCCTGCCTCGCCGGGTATTGGTAATTAGCGCCGGCATTGGCCAGGGTCGGCGCCACATTGGCATGGGGAAAGAGGTTGATGATGCCGCTGGTTTGCGAACTTGCCGTCGCCGGATTGTAAAGTCCGGCAGCCACCAGGTTATTGAAAGGGATCGCGTTGCCCGTGTACGGGTTGTAAAGCTGCCCAGTTGGATTGGAACACTGTCCGTTCGTCGCGAAGGTGCCAGCATTGACCGGGCCGGTGCAGTCGATTCCAAAGTCTCCTGCCCGCTGCGTGTCGGAAGGAACTATGGCGAGGTTATTCCCTCCGGCGAGTGAATGCGGATTGCGCTCATAGTTGACGAAGAAAAAAGCACGGCCTTTCAGATTGAGAACCTTCGGGATGTAGACAGGGCCTCCCAGGCCGCCACCGTAGAGGTTAAAACGATATGCGCTTTTGGTAAGCAGCCCCTGCGCCTTGTTGATAGGAACTAGCGCATTCAAAGCATCGTTTTCGAAGAAATCGTAGACTTCGCCGTGGAAAGTGTTGGTCCCCGCTTTGGTGGTTGCATTGAGGTTGGTAAAATCGCGGCCATATTCGGCGGAGAAATCCGCCACGCCGACTTTCACTTCGCCGATTGCTTCGGCAGATGGCTGGAAGCTCGCGCCACTTTCATAATTCTCGTTGGCGTTCACCCCATTGACGTAGTATCCATTGTCACGAGAACCCTCCGCGTTGCCGCCCGCAGTGTAATCCGCGCCGCCGGATGTGTACGATGCCCCGACTTCGAAGGTGCCGCCCAGATTGATGTTCACACGCGGAGACGTGCTGACTCCGGGGGTCAACTCAGTCAATGCGGTCCAGTTACGACCGTTCATCGGCACGCTGGCAATTTGTTCCTGGCTGATGTTTTGATCGAGATCCGCAGATTCAGTTTGGAGCAAGGGCGCGGAGGAGCCAGTCACAGTGACCGTCTCCGCGATCGAGGCCAGCTGGAGTTGGATGTCGCATCGGACTTCGGATTGGGGCGACACCGTCAGTTGGGCCGAAACCGACTTCTTGAATCCCGCAAGTTCGACTGAAACTTGATAGCTCCCCGGTAGAAGCTGTGAAAAGTCGTAGTGCCCGCTCGCGTCTGTGCTGGCAGAGGACTTTTGATTTCGGCCCAGGTCGAGCAGCGTTACCGAGGCTTTGGGCACGACTGCACCGGATGCTTCGGTGACCACGCCGCTGATGCTACCGCGCTGAGAGAATTGAGCGAACGAGGCCAGCGTTAAAACGAACAGAGCCGGTAGCGGAATCATGAACCGCGACAAGGGGGTTCGCATGCTGTTTCTCCTGGGGGGCGCAGGCTCAAATCGTTGCCCGATTCCCGCTGTGCTTGAAACGTTTCAAACAGAAAACAGAAAGAACCTACCGCCACCAGCTTGCAATTGTCAATTAAAAAAAGAGACTTGGCGGGGAAAGTCTTGACTCGGCGCTACTTGCTGCGGCTGCTTTTCAGTGCCCTCGTTCGTCGCCCGGAGACGTCCTCGACGGAGGCATGGGGCGGTCCCACAGAATTGCGCTTCTTCAGTTCGGTCGGGAGAAGCACCTTTTTGGGCGCGGACCGCAACCCGTCGACCCTTTGCAGCAGAAGACGGGCGGCGGTTGCACCCAACTGATATCCGGGTTGGTAAACAGACGTCAGGGAAGGATCGGTGAACTTGGTGAACTCAAGGCTATCAAAACCGGCAATCGACAAGTCTTCCGGACATCGCAGTCTAAGTTCCCGCGCCGCCTGGAGCACGCCAAAGGCCATCAGGTCGTTGCATGCAAAAATAGCAGTCGGACGCGGGAGCATCCGGAGGAGCCGAAGGGCCGCCTGGTAGCCACTCTCCGTATCGAAGCGCGCTTCCTGTACAAACTCCGGCTCAATCTCTATGTGGGCTTCGTTTAACGCGCGCCTAAACCCTTTCAAGCGTTCCGCTGCGTTGGTCAACCGGAGCGGCCCAGCGATCACCGCCAAACGTTTATGCCCCATCTGAATCAAATGGCGCGTTGCCAGATACGCACCTTCTGCATTCGCCACCAGGACGGCATCGCCCTTCCACCCATCCGGGACCCGGTCAATGCAAACCACGGGGACCGAGGCCGACGCGTAGGCCCGAAGGTGACCCGCGATGTCCGGACCTACCGCTGGAATGATCAGTAGGCCAGCGATCTTATAGGAGCGCAATTCGCGAACGTACGATGCTTCCTTGGCAGGATCGTTGTCAGCGTTGCAAAGGATCACGCGGAGAGAGCGCTTGTAGGCCACGTCTTCGACGCCCCGAACCACGCCCGGGAAGAACGGGTTCGTAATGTCCGGAATTACCATTCCGAGCATGTTGGTTCGGTTTTTACGGAGTCCTTGCGCTAAGGCACTCGGCTGGTAGCCCATGCTGCGAATTGCCTCGACCACTCGCTCCCGTAGCTTCGGCCGAACTGTCGCGGTTCCGTTGATTACATGCGAGACTGTTCCGATCGAGGCACCGGCACGCTCAGCGATTTGCCGCATTGTCACGGTTGCTGTCATGGCTTGCCGCGTTGAAGCAAGGGCGGGCGGTGTTTCTCGCCGCTTCGGACCGCTGCCGACCAGATCATTGCGAGTCTGCTACGCACCGGAATCCAACTCCCCCGGAGCGGTCCATGCTGGGGGACATCAGCAGCAGCTTTCCGTGCTCGTTCAGCTTATAGGTCTGAGGGAAGTACCAGATCGAGCCCTGCGGCTGATAGTAGCTGCCGCCGCGAAGAATGCCGCCCCGTGTATGCTCGTCAGTAAACTCTTCCGTCCATTGCCACACATTTCCCACCATGTCCATCACGCCGAACGGACTGGCTCCCGCTGGATGTCCATCCACCGGATCGGGACCTCGCATGGTGCGTGACTTGTCGGGAAGCGGAACCGCGCTGTCATTCCACTCGTTCCCCCATGGATAGAGGCGTCCGTCCGTGCCTTGGGCTGCGTACTGCCACTCCCACTCATGGGGCAGGCGCTTTCCGGCCCAAGTCGCATATGCCCGCGCGTCTTCCTGTGAGACCCAGGTCACTGGTTTGTTTTCCCATCCCTCGGGGTAACTTCCATCCTTCCAATCGCGGAGAAAATTTAGGTCGTCTTTGGGGCGATAGTGGGTGGAGTCGATGAACTTCCTGAATTCGGCGTTTGTAACCGGATACTTATCGATATAAAAAGATTTCACCTGCATGGGGTGCTCGTGAAAGCGCCGCGCAGAGTCCTCCCACGGATATTGGACATCGACGCCAATATCGTTGAACCCCTCAATCTCGATTCCGGAAACCTTGAAGAGAAAATCTGCCTCAGGGATCTTGACCATGCCCGCAGGCGCACTGCTTGCGGTCTTCGTCGCTTGGATCGGAATGATCTGCTGTGGCAGGACTTTCCATTCGTGCGAGTAGTCGGCCAGCGGGGTTGCCGTCACCTCTTTCATTTTAGACATCAGGGCCACTGCCTTCTGGTCTGGTGCGCTGTTGGTCGCCAGGACGGCGCCATACCCCTTGGCTTCGATCGAAAAGGCAAGTACCATTCTGCCACCCGGCCTCGTTTGAGGCTTGAGTTCCACTCCATGGTAAAGATCAAAGTAACGAAGATTGTCCTTAGCTGCGACCTCGATCTGGTCGCCATCGACCTCGTATTCATTTCGGTTCACAATTGTCCAAACTGCTTCTCCGCCCAGCGGCCAGTAACTGGCATACACTCCGTAGCGAAGCATGGGCGACATCGGTTCCCAGTCTTTGCTGATGAGGAAAGACGAAACGCCACGTTCGATCGTGGCGACGCGTCGAGTAGCTTCTGCGTCGCGCGGCGTGATTCCATTCCAGATGCCCCAGATGTTCTCCCAACTCTCCCAGCCAATTCCGTTGAAAAACGCGAACTGTAGATCGTCGGTTTTGGCGCGGTTCCAACGGTGCGAGATGTTCACCATGTGCCGCGGTTCAAGCCACTTATATTTGTCCACGAGGGGAGTGAAAGGAAATTCGTATTGGCCCCACGTCATGACGTTCCATGCTAAGGCTTCGTCTGACGGGCTTCCCTCGGGCTCAAAAGCGAGTGGATGACCAATTTTGTCCGCGGCTGAGGAGAATGCTAAGGGAACACCGTCCTGCGTGTCGCCGTTGATGCCATCGGCGCCGACTTCCGCCATCAGACTGGCGATCGCATCTGGCCAAGGCATGCCGGGATCCCGTGTTCCCTGGTCCCACATCATCATGGGAAACAAGACCCGGACACCGCGGTGATGGAATTCGGCAATCATTTGCCTAACACCGGGAACTCCGCCGGGCATGGTGCGAATCAAGTCTTGCTGATTGCGATTGTCGATTCCCATGTTCGGGTAGGTGGGCCAGATCAGGACCGCATCAATACCGCCGTAGCGCTTCTCAAGGTCGTCGAGGTACCGGTCCACTGTATACTTCCCCGCCGCGGGATCATAGAAGTACCGATCTTGCACCATCATCTGGGGTTGCATAAAACTCGACTGCGTCCATTTCAAGGCGGGCAAATCGTACCTGACGCCATCATAGCCGACGCGTATGCGGCGTTCGTTTCTCCAGTGAGTGATATCGGCAAGCCATGCCTCATGTTCTGTCTGGCTGCACGGTTTCGAGCCGCCCTCCCAGAGCCCCTTCATTGTCAGGCAATCTGGTACGGGAATCTGCTGTCCCTTAGGTCGGAAATGCGAGTCCTGGGCAGAAGAAATCAGGGCGCCAGCGAGTACAAGAAGTGCGATTTGCAGGAGTGACTTCATGAAGTGGCTCCTCGGTCTCGATATCAATTTCCGCTCGTAATATAAAACGTTTCAAAATGGTTGTCCACACTTGACGGCGCGATAGATGACGGGCACGTAGCGCCCTAAATGACAGGTGTGTTGGTCAGACGCCTACGGTACGAAGCGGGGAAGCCACCCAGTCACTTTCGCATTTTTGACTCTCCCGATAGAACTGTTCTTGTTTCCGTTCTGCCGAACGACGAGAACCGGACGCCGAACCCATGACTCACACCCAACTCGTAGAACGAGCTGTGCGCTGGCTGCGGTCCTATCGCTGCGGAGTAGTGCTTTCCGAACAGGCCTGCGTCAGCGGAGAGATGCCAGACGCTATCGGCTGGAAGCGCGCGAACCATTCCGTGCTGGTCGAGTGCAAACTCACCCGCGCCGATTTTCTCGCGGATCGCTGCAAGCCCTTCCGTCAGAAGCCCGAGCAAGGAGTGGGCAGCGAACGCTTTTATCTGACGCCTTCCGCATTGGTAAGGCGTGAGGAACTGCCCCCAGGCTGGGGACTGCTGGAATTCCGCCGCGGAAGAGTCGAATTGGTGGAGCCCTCAGCAAAGAATCTGCGCACTGCCGCGGGATTCCGCTATGAGATGAATCTGTTGCTCGCCAGTCTGCGTCGAGTGGAAGTGCGCATCGAACCGCAAAGC
>Ga0209007_1000615_pt1 | contig 12698 bp, 13 predicted proteins | sample JacPinW_OM1H0_O2_FD_187961 | JGI IMG/M metagenome (GOLD analysis project Ga0209007, IMG submission 187961) | Forest soil microbial communities from Algoma, Ontario, Canada - Jack Pine, Ontario site 1_JW_OM1H0_O2 (SPAdes) (version 2) | ecosystem: Environmental > Terrestrial > Soil > Boreal...
AAACATGCCGCGGCCGAACACGAACATGCGACCTCCAAGGTTGTCGGCACAGATCATCATCACCATCCGCATCGCCGCGAGCCCCAATATGGCGGAGCTTTTTGGGGGAATGGTGAGTATGGTGCCATTTGCGATCAGGTACCGGACCCGTTCAATCCCTGGTACAACTGTTACGGTCCCACTAAGAAATTAAAGGGCCACACTTAAAATCTCTTGAGAGCCAGGAAAACCGCTGGCCGGGCGGTCCTGCTCGCCGGGATTCTGGTCAGTGCGCCCTTGCCGCTCGCGGCTGAACCGACGGTACCGACCGACGAGGAAACCAGCGCGAAGCAATTCGCCGCGGCCATCGATAGTTTTAATTCGCTCGACCCGCAATCACCCGATACCCTGAACACGCGCCTCGCCTACGCGAATTTCCTGACAAAGCTCGACAGCCGCGACTGCCGCGCGCATTTGGATGAGGCGCAAGCTCAACTTGACGCCGCGCAGGCAACTCGGGCGCTCGCGGTCGCGCTGCCTTCCGGCCTGGCACGCGCCGCTGACGTCGAGTACCAACTGCATTCGGCACGCGCCTCATGCGGCGCCAGCGCTGCTGTGCGCGACCAGGAATTGCATGCGGCGCTTGAGTCCGCGCAACGCTCCGTCGATCTCTACCGCGACGCATTCGATGCGGTGTCGATGGTCACCATGCAGTTCAACGTCAGCGTTGCGTATCACGACCTGGGCGATGCGGCCGCCGCCGCTGCGGCGCTGCGCACGACCCTGGATTTGGATCGCGAATACGGTTTTGCGGACGATGCAGAAGACAACTACCGACTGCTGTTGCAGTGGAACAATGAAGACGCCGGCCCCGAGCAGGTCGCAGTGCGGATGAAAGACTTTCCAGAGCGCTCCGCGACTCTGTCCTTCGGTTGGTTCGATAGCAACGCCACGCTGGCATTGCAATCGGACGTCTCACAGCTTGCCGGCGCGGACTTCGTGCATTTCCAAGATTCGAGAACCGCCCGACGTCAGGTGCGGATGCACTGGTGGGGTTGGCTGGCGTCCTACCAACTCGACGAGCCACACTTCAAGTTCGACGAGCTACCTGCCGAGTCGTTGGCAGAGTCGCCCGCGAATTCTCTCGCCGGCATGCTGGCGCATTTTCACGACTTTAGTCTTAACATTAACGGAGACTTCGACCAGGGCAAAGCCGACCTCAGATTCGGATTCCGCGCGCGCGCCGCCGCCAAAACCTTGGCCCGCGACCTGAGTGCATTGCATCTTGACTCAAAGGGCGCCCGCTCAACTCCATTCGCGCGCCGACTCGAAGCGGCCGTTGAAGACGAGTTGCTGCCCGCGTCCCTCGAGGCGCGAACGGCCGAGGACTACAATCTCGAAACCGGAACTTGGATCGGCGCGACGCTCGAACAAGGCGTTTGGTACGACATGACGGCGGCGCTGTTCCTGCCGCTTGCACCGCATATCTTTCTGCCCCACAAAATACAGTTCACGTATTCCCGTTCCGTGCCCTGCCTGCCCGACTCATCAGAACCGTCTTGCATCGAGATCGTGTTGCGCGCAGCACCCGATCCGAGCGTTCTCAAAGCAGGCCTCGACACGTTAGCCCACCGCTTGCATCTGGCGGACGGTCACGTGCCGCGGTTGTGGTCAGCCACCACGATGCGTCTGGTCACGGATCCGGCGACGCTGTGGACCTACAGCCGCGAGACGCGATGGCACGTGTATTGGTCGAACGGGCTACCCGGGCCCGATCAAACGCTGATCGAATCGGAAAAAACCCTCGTATCGATGTCGGCGCCCGCGCGACCTTAGAATCGCTCTCGGCGTTCTCCCCGAGTCCGAAAAACGCCGAGGAGACCAGTACAACACTATTTGAGGAGTCCAGTAGCGATCAGCTTTTTTCCCTTTGGGTTCCGGAGTACGCTGATCCCGTCATGCGGAACATCAATTCGAAACCGACGGTATTCAAGATGCCCACTGGGACGATAAAAGCCGTGACGATCCTCCTCATGGCGCTCTCGGCGGTGAGCGGTGGAATTGCCTCGGCGACCGATGCACAACAGGCCGCATCGCCCGTACTCATCGAGCTATTCACGGCGGAGGGGTGTTCATCTTGTCCTCCCGCCGATGCCTTCCTTCGGATATTGGATGAGTCTCAACCGGTTGCGGGAGCTCAACTGATCATGCTTGGCGAGCATGTCGACTACTGGGATGACCAGGGTTGGCGCGACCCGTTCTCCTCAGCGTCGCTCACCGACCGTCAGCGCGGTTACGAGCGCGCCCTTGGGCGCAACGAGCCTTACACGCCTCAGTTCATCGTCGATGGCACTTCAGAGATGCGCTTGAGCGAGCGGCCAAAAATCGCGCAACTGCTGAAGGATGCGGCGGCCTCCCCGAAGATTCCGGTGAGTATCGACTCGCTCAAGATAGAACCCGGCACACCGGCGTTCCTGAGCGGCACGGTAACGGCCGATGGCAATACTCAAGGACATAAGAGCGACGTCTTTCTCGGGCTGGCCCTGGATCATTTCGAGTCAAAGGTGCTGCGCGGGGAAAACCGCGGCCAGACACTCACGCATGTGGCCGTCCTGCTCGAACTGGTCAAGTTGGGTGCGCTGACACCGGGCGGTAAGTTCAGCCAAGATTTTCGTGTGCCTGTGAAGGCCGGTGTGGACCCCGGCAATCTCCGCGTGATCGGCTTCGTGCAGGAATCCCGTTACGGGAAAGTCATCGGCGCAGCGCTCAGGCGAACCGCGACGGGTCTCAGCCAACGCTAATTGTGCGCCAACACCGGCTGGCCGCTATACAACTCCGGAAACGTACGCTTGAAATTTTCGACCTTGGGTACGTCATACGTGGCGATGTAGAGGTTAGTTGGATTATGTATCAAATAGTCCTGATGATAACCCTCCGCCTCATAAAACCCTTTTAGCGGATCTACCTGGGTAACTATCGATCTCGCAAATACATGGGCCTGATCTAATTGAGCGATGTACGCCTGGGCTATGCGCTTCTGATCGTCGTCGGCGTAGAAAATCACGGAACGATACTGCGGGCCGACGTCGGGACCCTGACGATTCAGCTGAGTGGGATCGTGCACCACCGAAAATGCGATTTGTAATATCTGGCCGTAGGAAATCTTTGCCGGGTCGAAGATTATCTTGACCGATTCGGCGTGACCGGTGCTACCGGTGCCGACCCTCGTATAGTCCGCCGTTGATCTTTCGCCGCCCGCATAACCGGCAATTGCCTTCCGCACACCCCGCACGTGCTCGAACACCGCTTGCACGCCCCAAAAACAACCGCCTGCCAATACCGCAGTCTGCACGGGACCCGCTGCCTTTGGATTGTCAACGGCAGGCGGCGGGATGATCACCGGCGCCTCGGCTCCGAACAACGGTGAATTCCACAGAAGAACCCCCATGACCGCCACACCCAGCAGCGCCGTGAGTCGCGGAGTTCCCAGTTTCCGAGGTGACATATCTATTCCTCGGCCCTACGCGCGGGCCGCAAAGTGCAACGCCACCGAATTCATGCAATAACGCAAACCCGTGGGCTTCGGGCCATCATCGAATACATGGCCCAAATGAGCATCGCAGCGACGGCAGGAGATCGCCTCGCGCTGCATCCCCAGACTCTTGTCGGTGCTCTTGACGATATTCATCTTTGATATTGGTTCCCAGAAGCTCGGCCATCCGGTGCGCGAATCGAATTTGGTCCTCGAGTCGTATAGCACTGTGTCGCAACACACGCAGTGGTAGAGGCCATCGGCATTATTGTGGTCATATTCACCGCTAAAGGGGACTTCGGTGGCCCCCTGGCGCGCAACACCGTACGCGAGCGGCGAGAGCTGCGCACGCCATTCCGCGTCGGTCTTCACGATCTTTGCAACCCGCACGACGCCTTGGCTTTTGCCGGCCGGCGAGAAATTTTCGATCGACACGTCGCCACTTTGCATTGGCCCGGACAAGGTTGCTGCCGACCCTTTGTCGATCAAAGAAATGGCCGCCAGTGCGGTCAAACCCGCGACAAAAAAACGACGGCTCGCTGCTTCGCTCATGACGTACCCCCGCCCAACAGCTCTCTACTATCCATGACCCGCTCAATGCCCATTGATTCAATTTAGATGCGACCAACGCTTAAATGCAACCAGCGCCGAACAACCATCTGACGAACATCAAACCTCGTTCCCGACACGCACATCCCAAAAAAAAAGCGGGCCAGAAGCCCGCTTTCTTCGACTGTAACCCTATGAGGGGTATTACATGTCCATTCCACCCATGCCACCCATGCCGCCGCCCGGGGCGCCATGTGCATGCTCTTCTTCCTTCGGCGACTCGGCAATCATGACTTCCGTCGTGAGCAGCAAGCCCGCGACAGAGGCCGCATTCTGCAGAGCCAGACGCGTCACCTTGGTCGGATCCAGGATGCCCAGATCGATCATGTCGCCGTACTCGCCCGTCTGGGCGTTGTACCCGAACGTGCCCTTGCCCTCGCGGACTCGGTTCAGAACAACCGCGGCATCCTCACCCGCATTGGTGACGATTTGACGCAGCGGCTCTTCGATTGCGCGAGCCAGGATCTTGATGCCCGTGGTCTGGTCTTCGTTCTTGCCGACCAGCTTCTCGATGGCCTTGAGCGCACGGACCAGAGCGACACCGCCGCCCGGAACCACGCCTTCTTCGACCGCCGCACGGGTTGCGTGCAATGCATCTTCGACGCGAGCCTTCTTTTCCTTCATTTCGATTTCGGTCGACGCGCCGACTTTGATTACGGCAACGCCGCCGGAGAGCTTGGCAACGCGCTCCTGCAGTTTTTCCTTATCATAGTCAGATGTCGCTTCCTCGATCTGCTGACGAATGCTCTCGACGCGGCCCTTGATGTCAGAGGCCTTGCCGGCACCGTCGATAATCGTGGTGTTCTCTTTTTCCACCAGAATCTTCTTCGCTTCGCCCAGGTCATTCAATGTCGCCTTTTCGAGCGACAAGCCGACTTCGTCGGAGATGACCGTGCCGCCCGTGAGGACTGCAATGTCTTGCAACATGGCCTTGCGGCGATCACCGAAGCCCGGCGCCTTGACGGCGGCGACTTTGACGATGCCACGAATCGTGTTGACGACCAACGTGGCAAGCGCCTCGCCTTCCACATCTTCCGCGACGATCAGCAGCTGGCGGCCGCCTTTCGCAATGGCTTCCAGCAAGGGGAGCAACTCGCGAATGTTCGAGATCTTCTTGTCGACCAAAAGGATCAGCGGTTTGTCGAGCTCGGCGCTCTGGCTCTGCTGATTGTTGATGAAGTACGGCGAGAGGTAGCCGCGATCGAACTGCATGCCTTCGACCACTTCTAGCTCGTTCTCGAGGCCCGAACCTTCTTCAACCGTGATCACGCCTTCCTTGCCGACCTTCGCCATCGCGTCCGCAATGGTCTTGCCGATGCTCTCGTCGGAATTCGCGGAGATCGTGCCGACCTGCGCAATCGCCTTCGGATCCTTGCAGGGCTTGGAGAGCTTCTTGAGCTCTTCGGTAGCCGCAAGGACTGCTTGGTCAATGCCGCGCTTCAGGTCCATCGGATTGATGCCCGCCGCGACGGCCTTCAGGCCCTCACGGATGATCGCCTGGGCGAGAACGGTGGCGGTGGTGGTGCCATCGCCGGCTTCGTCGGAGGTGTTGGAAGCAACTTCCTTCACCATCTGCGCGCCCATGTTTTCGAACTTATCCTTGAGCTCGATTTCCTTTGCAACAGAGACACCGTCCTTGGTGACGGTGGGAGCGCCGAAACTCTTGTCGAGCACGGCGTTACGGCCTTTGGGACCCAGTGTGACCTTGACGGCATTCGCCAAAATATTCACACCCTTGAACATGCGTGCCCGAGCGTCGTCGCTGAAGCGTACGTCTTTAGCTGCCATTTGCTGATACCTCTAATTAATTTTGATTTGCGGGACTACGAAGTGCGTCGCTCGGAGGCTTACTTGCCTTCCACCACGGCCATAATGTCTTCTTCCCTCATGCAAACTAGCTCGTCTCCATCCATCTTCACTTCGGTGCCGCTGTACTTACCGAATAGAATCTTGTCGCCGACCTTCACGTCCAGCGGGCGGATTTCGCCGTTCTCTAAAATCTTGCCCTTACCGACGGCAATGACCTTGCCGAAAATGGGCTTCTCAGTCGCGGTATCCGGGATCACGATGCCACCGGGAGACTTACGCTCCTCTTCCTCTCTTTTCACGATCACGCGGTCATGAAGGGGACGAATCTTCATAAGACAAGACTCCTAGATTGGGTTTGATTAACAAAGGGCGGGTGTTGTTAGCACTCTCCCATAGAGGCTGCTAATCATAGCGGCGAATTGTGATGATTCAAGCCCCAGACCGCTTAATTTTTGCTGTATCGCAGCAATCCTGAGGGGCTGGCGCGCCCACGCTGCGAGAATTACAGTGCCCGGCATGAAACGACCTCTCGGCACTGTTGGGATCGCTCTTTTCTTGGTCTCGATGCTCGGCCTGGTGGGGGCGGCACAGGCGAAACCCTGGTGGATGCGGGGCATCGACTCCAACGAAACGGATTTTTTGCCGCCCGATGTCGCCTTTCGAGTCGCCGCACGGATCGACGGCGATGTCGTGAAAGTCCGCTGGGTCATCGCCGACGGCTACTATCTTTATCGTCAAAAAATCGAAGTCAGGGCGGAAAGTCCGGATCTAGTCGTATCTGCGCCAAAGCTTCCGCCGGGCACGGTCAAGACCGACCCCTATTTAGGCACACAGCAGGTCTACACCCAGCAGGTCGAAGCGATAGTGCCGTATTCGCGCATCGATGCCGGCGCGCATCCCATTCAAATCAAGGTGACCTACCAGGGCTGCGCGGAAGCGGGCCTGTGTTATCCCCCGATTACCAAGGTGGTTTTTCCAACCGTCGGGTCCGCTGCCGTGGTCGCGAGCGAACCACCCCAGCCCTGGGAAAGCAGCGCAATTATCGGCGGCGCCTGCGCATTTCTGCTCGCAGGACTGGTGCTACGCAAGGGCCGCAAACTCGACCTGCCGGCATGAAGGCCTCGGGACTGCGCTATCTCGGCGCGGCATTGGTCGTCCTGCTGGGAATATGGGCCGGATTGAAGTTTCATTCGGTTCACAGGGTCTCTGAACCCCAAGTCGCGGTGCCGGCGGGCGTGGCCAGCGCTCCTGATCCAAATGAGGATTCCGTGTTGGAAGCGGCGGCGCATCCCGTGGTTCCGGCGCGGCTGCCCGATTTCGCGCTCAGTGACCTCTCGGGCAAGCCGACCTCGATCGGCGCATGGAGCGGCAAGTCGTTGGTGATCAATTTCTGGGCAACCTGGTGCGCGCCCTGCCGGCGCGAAATACCCCTGCTCAAGACCCTGGCAGCCGACTGGGCCGGACGCGACCTCACGGTCGTCGGGATCGCGGTGGACTATGCCGACAAAGTTCGGCGGTTTGCCGGACAGTTCAAAATCGACTATCCCGTGCTCATCGGCGAACAGGACGCTCTGGAAGTCGCCGCCAAATTCGGCATGACCTCGCCAGCCTTTCCCTTCACCGTTTTTACGGACCGGCGCGGTGAGGTCGTGGCCTTATTCGTGGGCGAATTGCATCGGCCACAGGCTGATTTCATCCTGTCGGAGGTCCAGAATCTGAATCAGCAGCGCATTGCCCTCCCCGAAGCGCGTCGGGCCATCGCCGATGGCCTCCAGGCCATGGCGGCAAAAAACACCGGATAAGCGCATTAGGGCGACGTTCGCCGCCGAAGCTTGCCTTTTCACTTCAATTTCTGGTTATTATCGCGGACCTTTGTAGCGCAGCGCGCTGGGAATTGACTTCAAGTGGCCCGAGTTTTGCTTTTGAATGGTCCAAACTTAAACCTTCTCGGGACGCGCGAGCCGGCTATCTATGGCAGCGCCACGCTACAAGACATCGAGACTAAGCTCAAAGCGCAGTGCCAGGCCTCGGGAAATGAACTCATTGCGGCCCAAAGCAACGCCGAACATGAATTGATCGCCAAGATTCACGGCGTCAAGCGCGACGGCGTCGGCTTCGTGATCATCAATCCGGGTGCCTTTACGCACACCAGCATTGCGCTGCGCGACGCCTTTCTCTCGGTGGGGGTGCCGTTCATTGAGATTCACTTGAGCAACGTGTTCGCGCGCGAAGCTTTCCGACATCACTCTTATTTGTCCGACATCGCGGTCGGCTGCATATTTGGATTGGGACCGATCGGCTACGAGCTTGCGCTCCAAGCCGCCATCGCACGCCTGACCTGACCTTAAAACGAAATTTGAAGGGGTTCGCGGATGGATATTCGCAAGGTTAAGAAATTGATCGAGTTGCTGGAGGAGTCAGGCATCTCGGAACTCGAAATATCGGAGGGCGAGGAATCGGTACGCATCAGCCGCCATCCTCGGGCCGGGATGCAAGTCGCAGCCCCCCAGGCTGCACCGATGATGTATGCGGCGCCGGCCGCGGCGCCGGCAGCGGCCGCAACCTCGGCCGCCGAACGCGCGCCTCGCAATGACGAGCACACAGTCACTTCTCCCATGGTGGGCACGTATTATTCGTCCGCCTCTCCCGGTGCAAAACCCTTCGTTGAAATCGGCAGCGAAATCAAAGTCGGTCAGATCCTCTGCATCATCGAGGCGATGAAGATGATGAACCAAATAGAATCCGACAAGGAAGGTCGGGTCACGGCCATGCTTGCGAAGAACGGCGAGCCGGTCGAGTTCGGCCAACCGCTGTTCATCATTGAATAGTTTGAGATGATCGAAAAAGTCGTCATCGCGAACCGCGGCGAGATCGCCCTTCGCATTCTGCGCGCATGCCGCGAACTGGGCATCAAGACGGTGGCCGTCCACTCCACCGCGGATTTCAATACCAAGCATGTCCTGCTGGCCGATGAAACCGTCTGCATTGGGCCGCCGCAATCCGCGCTCTCATATCTCAACATGCCGGCGATCATCAGTGCGGCGGAAGTGACGGACGCGGTGGCGATCCACCCAGGTTACGGTTTCCTGTCGGAAAACGCCGATTTCGCCGAGCGGGTCGAGAAGAGCGGATTCATATTCGTCGGGCCTCGCGCGGAAACCATCCGTCTCATGGGCGACAAAGTCTCCGCCATCAAAGTCATGAAGGCGGCAGGTGTCCCTTGCGTACCCGGATCGGACGGGCCCCTGGGTAAAGATGCGGATGAGAGCTTCCGCATCGCGAAGGATATCGGTTACCCGGTGATCATCAAGGCATCGGGCGGCGGGGGCGGTCGCGGCATGCGCGTTGTGCATACCGACGCCTCATTGTTGAATGCCATTGGCGTGACGCAGTCGGAAGCGCTGGCCGCATTCGGCAATGATCAGGTCTACATGGAGAAGTTTCTCGAGAAGCCGCGGCATATCGAATTTCAGGTGCTGGCGGATAATTACGGCAACGTGGTGCATCTGGGCGAGCGCGATTGCTCGATGCAGCGCCGGCATCAGAAGGTTATCGAGGAAGCACCGGCGCCCGGGTTGACCGCCAAGCAGCGCAAAACCATGGGAGAGCGTTGCGCCAGGGCGGTTCGGGAAGTCGGCTACCGCAGCGCCGGCACCTTGGAATTCCTGTACCAGGATAACGAATTTTATTTCATTGAAATGAACACGCGCATTCAGGTCGAGCATCCCGTGACGGAACTGGTCACCGGAATCGACATTGTCAAAGCGCAGCTGCTGATCGCGGCGGGCGAACCGTTGCCGTACGGACAGAACGACATTCAGATCCGCGGCCACGCCGTGGAATGCCGTATCAATGCCGAGGATCCGAAAAATTTTACGCCGAGTCCTGGCCCGATCCGTCTGTGGCACTCGCCCGGCGGCCCGGGAATCCGGGTCGACAGCCACGTCTATACCGGCTACAACGTGCCGCCGTTTTACGATTCCATGATCGGCAAGGTCATTGCGTATGGCGACACTCGCGATACTGCGATCGCGCGCATGCGCAATGCGCTGGCGGAGATGGTGGTCGAAGGCATCAAGACCAACATCCCGCTGCATCAGGAGATATTCAATCACTCCGCCTTCAAGCAAGGTGGAACCGACATTCACTATCTCGAGCGGCGATTGGGGCTAAAGTAACATCTGCCGGGATGTTGCATCGATGACGTTCTATGAAATCGAATTTCCGCTCGCCGCGTTGAGTTCCGACGCGGTCGAAGCGGCCCTGCTTGAAGTCGGCGCAAGCTCCATCACATTCGTCGATCGCGGCGACGAGCCGGTGCTCGAACCCAAGCCAGGCGAGGTGCGGCTGTGGAGCGACACGTTGGTGCGTGCCTTGTTTCAAGAATCCAGCGACGCGGCGCTGAATCTCGATCGGCTGGCCAGCGCGTTGGGGCCGCATGTCACGCAAACCGCCCGTGTGCGCGCCGTTCAAGACCAGGTTTGGGAACGCGCCTGGCTCGTCGGCTGGAAGTCTTTGCGCTTCGGGCGCCGGCTTTGGGTTTGTCCACGCGCCGCCGAGGCGCCCGAGGACCCGCAGGCCATCGTTGTGCGGCTCGATCCGGGGCTGGCGTTTGGCACCGGCACGCATCCCACCACGGCGCTGTGTCTGCAGTTATTGGATTCATTGCCCATCGAGGGCCGAAGCGTGATCGACTACGGCTGCGGCTCAGGAATCTTAGGGGTGGCGGCTTTGAAGCTCGGCGCCGCACAAGTCATTGCCGTGGATCTTGACCCTCAGGCGCTTATTGCAACGCGCGATAACGCACACCGTAACGGCGTCGGCTCGAGCATCACCGTGCAAGGCATCGAAGCTTATCTGCCGAGCGCCTTCTGCGTGGTGGCCAACATTTTGGCCGGACCCTTGATCGAATTGGCGCCCAAGCTGACTTTGGCCTGCGAGCCCGGCGGGCACCTGCTGCTCTCCGGGCTGTTGAAAACGCAGGCCTATGCCGTAAAAGGCGCATATGCATCCGGTTTTGATATGGTGCAGGTCATAGAGCGGGATGAGTGGTGCTGCATCCACGCCCGGAGATCTCCCTAGCGTGTTTACGCAATGTTCTAAATGCGAGACTGTCTTTAGGTTATCCGCGGAAGTGCTGCGCGCGGCGGGCGGTCAGGTGCGTTGCGGCAAATGCGGAGAAGTCTTCAACGCCCTGGCGCATCTCGCGGAGGATGCGAGTGCGTTCACTCACGGCGAAAGCTCATTCGATTCGGAGACACGGGCCGACAATATTTTGGGGTCGCCCGCTCCGCCGTCCCCGCGTGCGCCACCGAGCGAGGAGGATTTTGCTCCTCCGGGAGTCGAGATAGCGCGATTGCAAATTCTCGATTGGGATGAGCACGACGAGTCCGAGTTACCCGCCGCGGAGTCGTCGGATCCAGCGACGGAGCAACCGGGCGAAACATCGCTGGAATTCACACTGCCCCCCGGCGAACTGGATCGAATTTTCGTCGAGACCAAGCGCGGAGTTCGGGCGCGAGTGCCCCCAGCACTGCCGCAAGAGTCCGCGGAACCCGAAGAGATCGAGGTATTCAACGCCGCGCGACCGAACACCGCCGTTCCAATCGCGCCCATTCCGCAATCTGCGGCTCCCGTGGCTTCCGTGGCTCTCGTGGCTCCCGTGGCGGCGAGCCCTGCACCCGCGCCAAGCGGCTTCGACGTACCCGAAGATGTTCGGCTTGAAATGCTCTCCGGCATTGAATCCGCGGCCGACGCCGAATCGATCGTGGAACTCGAGCAGCCGAGGCGGCCTATCAGGCGCCGCAGATCGCCGTTCGACCCGGCGCCGCAGGAATCCGGTCAATCGTTGATCCCATGGCTCGCCGCCGCAAGTATCGCCGGCGTGCTGCTCATCGCTCAGATCGTTCACCAAAATCGCGATTGGCTTGCGGCACACGCACCGCTTGGAGGATCGCTGCGCGCGTTGTACTCCACAATGGGCGCCCCGGTCGCGCCGCCCGCCAATCTATCCGCCTATCAGCTCAGGCAATGGGGCGTAACCGGTGATCCGGCCGGCGATGGCACATTGCGCGTACGCGCCAGCATCTTGAATACCGCCGCGCAATTGGAGCCCTACCCGCTGCTGCGCGTGACGCTTGCCAACCGCTTCGGCGGCAGCATCGGAACCCGCGATTTCGAGCCTTCAGAATACCTGGGCAAGCCCACAGCGAAGCTTCTCGCGCCTGGCGAGCGCGCCGATGCCACCCTGGACATCCTGGACCCGGGGAAAAACGCAGAAGGATTTGAGATCGACGTCTGCCTGCGTGGCGCTGACAGAAAGGTTTCCTGCGCAAACGACAAAGCGCCGGCTCAAGCCAAGCGATGAGCCTCAAGATAGGTCCGTATACGTTGCCATCCAACGTCTTGCTCGCGCCCATGGCGGGCGTGACCGACCGGCCGTTTCGCATTCTATGCCGCCGCTTCGGCGCCGGTCTCGCCGCCTCGGAAATGCTCAGCGCCGATGTGCGGTTATGGGACACGCCCAAATCGCGACGCCGCATGGATCACAGCGGCGAACCCAGCCCGCGCGTGGTGCAGATTGCGGGCTTTGACCCTAAGATGATGGCGGATGCTGCGCGCCGCAATGTGGATGCGGGGGCCGAGATCATCGACATCAATATGGGCTGTCCCGCCAAGAAGGTCTGCAATCGACTGGCGGGTTCCGCGCTGCTCCAGGACGAGCAGTTGGTCGCGCGCATTTTGCGCGCCGTCGTACAGGCGGTCGCTG
>Ga0209007_1000617_pt1 | contig 12611 bp, 7 predicted proteins | sample JacPinW_OM1H0_O2_FD_187961 | JGI IMG/M metagenome (GOLD analysis project Ga0209007, IMG submission 187961) | Forest soil microbial communities from Algoma, Ontario, Canada - Jack Pine, Ontario site 1_JW_OM1H0_O2 (SPAdes) (version 2) | ecosystem: Environmental > Terrestrial > Soil > Boreal...
AGAAGCCGGAGAAACAACTCAAACCGGAGGCTGGGCTGAACCGCTTCGTCTGGGATTTGCGGTATGAAGAGGCGCGTCACGTTCCGGGATATTATTTATGGGAATACGGCACAGGTGCGCGTGGACCGGTCGCTGTGCCGGGGCACTATCAGGTGCGGCTTACGGTCGGAGGGCAGACGCAGACTTCGGGATTCGATCTGAAACTCGATCCGCGGGTGAATGTGAGCCAGGGCGATCTTGAAGCGCAGTTGAACCTGCTGCTCGAAACGCGCGACGAATTGAGCAAGGTCTACGACACCGTCAACCAGATCCAGGATGTGCGGTCGCAGCTGTCAGGACTGAAGCGGCGTCTACCGGAGAATGCGAGCGCGAAGAATATTGTTGCGGCCGCAGACGACCTGGAGAAGAAGCTGGTCGCAGTGCGCGAGGATCTGATCAATCTGGATATCGATGCCAACGAGGATTCGCTGGCGTATCCTCCTCAACTGGATGCCAAGCTCGCTTACCTGGCGATGGATGTGGGCACTGCTGATTCGGCCCCGACCGAGGCGGAAGCGCGACAGTTCGACAAGCTGAAGCGCCAGAGCGGTGAGCTGGTAGCCCGCTGGGACGACCTGCAACGGCGCGATCTGGCGGCCTTCCAGAAGCTTACTGCTGAGGGCAGCCTGTCGACGGTCGTGGTGCCTCCAGCGGGATGGGTTCCGGATGAGCCCGTGGCGGCACACTGAGCTTTTGAGTTGATCTTATGTCGCGGAGTTAGGGTCTTTGGGCTCGGGTAACGCATCCAAAGGCCTGATTCCAAAGACTCGAAGCCTCACACGGCAGACCCAGACGCACATTCCGTATTCTGCGTGCTCCTGCAGATTACTTCTATTACCTCCGTGCCACGCCTATGGCACTGTTGTGCCTTGTTCGTACTGAAGACCGTTGGTATTGTGCCGATAGGGTTATATGTAAGTTCCTCCCCTGAAGGTGAATGAGCGAGCCGGATTGGGGGGTGTTTTATGAAAATGATGCACCTGTGTTACGCGGCGATAGGCTTTGCGGTGGCCCGATGGATTTTCAGGCGGCAAGCGACGCCGGTGGCAGACCCAGTCAGCAGGTTTCGGTCACAGGGCCTTCTGTAGAGGGGTTTTACCGAGCTCTGGGCGCGCGCACCCGTTGCGCATCCATTTCGTCTAACGCGCGCCCACAGTCTCCTCCCTCCGTACCGTTACCAAGGTTTTCCTGGCCCTTCTCTCCTTTCCTCTTCTCTCCATACAATTGACGAGAGACCTTTTCGGATGCATTTCGCGTCCGCGGAGTACTCTGCTCGCTTGCAGCATTATGTCCAGGGTCCCGGGAATCCGATTGGTAGTCGTGCTGGCCGCCCTCTTGGCCGCGTTCATGCCTGTTCAAAGCGTTGCCCAGGATGATCCCAATGATGTGCCGTTAGGCGATGTGGCGCGCAATCTTCGAAAGAACAACCAGCCGTCCAAAGTCAACGTGATCGACGACGACAATCTCACCCAGGTGATGGACCAGCAAGACGCGCGTAAGAACGCGGGCTCATCCCTACGTTATCTAATGGCGGGCGAAACCAAGGGATTTCAGGTGTCAGCGCCGGACGTGACCTGCAGCCTGGCCTTCACTCCTAATGTGAAGTCGCTGCTCGCAAGCAGCCAATATTCCCAGATGGATTTGCCAGCTGAGAATCTCGGCAAGCTTGAGGGGCCAGCGACAATTGAAGGTGATGCGCTGACAGTCTCCATTTTCAATGCAACCGACTGGCACGTAAGTGAAGTGGTCGTTGCCCTCACCGTGGTGAAGAAGCCGGGAGATGCGCTCTCCGCGAATTCGCAGGGGGGTGGTGCGGGAAACGACGGCACGACAATCGGCAACGCATTTCAGGACGTTCGTCCCGAGCGAAAGCCGGATATGACATTGATGTACCACATGCGTGCGCCGGCGCCGCCTTGGTCGCGAGCCGTGTTCAGCGCGCCCCTCAATGTGGATCTAGCGCCGGGACAAGAGTGGCATTGGGCGATCGTGCAAGCTAAGGGATATCCACCGCAGGGATTTGTTGCGAGCACGACGACAACCGCGCAAAGCAATCAGCCTCCGGTGCAGGCTCCTGCGCCAGCGGCTTCACCCCAAGCTGAATCAGCGACTCCGATTCCGCAAGACCATCAATAAATGCTTGTAGACCTACCGACCTCCCAATAACTCAAGCGTGCTGTGGTAATCATCTCCCGTTGGTCCTGATCCCTTATGGCCACTGACGAATCCCAGAATGCGTTTTTTCACTTCGGCTGCATCCGGAAACTCGCGATCGGTCCAAAAGCGCTGTGCGGGATCGAAGTATCCGATCCGCGCCAGAAAAGAGGTGCCGTAGTATTCCGCATCTTCGATCGATCCGTCGGCGACGTGGACCTTGAACGATCCGTCCGGCTGCAAAGAGTCGTGGAGACACCATGTGAGCATGCGGTCGATCTCGGCGGCCATGGCTTTCTTCTGCGTGGCGCTGGCTTCCGCCCAGCCGTAGTGAAATAGCGCGACCACGTCCATGTTGTTGTGATTCCAATACTGGCCTTTCCAAAGCCAACCCGCGGGATAACTGAAATCCTTGATGGCGAGCGTCGTGTCAATCACGCGCGGCATCTCTGGGAGCTTCCCCTTCAGATACGAGATGATGTGAAAGGTCATGCTTAGGTCGTCGGGGAAATCCTCGCGCCCGTCGCGGCGGTAGCGCTCTCCAAAATATCCAGTCTCGGCACTGCGGTAGCGGTGCAGTACGCGATCGACCAGCGCGTCACGCAGCGCAGGGTCGACCGTATAGTTTTCGGGTTTGCGGCGGACAATCATCTGCAGCAAAGTTGCCACAGTCTCGTTGAATTCGCGCTCGTGATCGACTCCGGTATGGCGAACGTCGGAGACGGAGAGCGCATCGAGAAGTGCGACTAATTTGTCGGGCGTTGCGGCCCGCGCGAGGAATGCCGGAAGAGGATGCGGCGCAGGATCGTCTCCAGTCGAGGCTTCCAGATGATCGTAGGTGGCGTAAAGCTTGAGATACCACTCTTGGTAGCAGGCGCCCCACATGCCGTCGGCGTCCTGCTTGTCGGACGAAGAGTGCCCAATGTTGGCCTCGAGATCGTGAAGCCGCGCATCGATCACCTTAAAATCCGCGGAACTGATCAGCAGGGATCCGAGCTCAAACAGGACTTGATGTCCGCAAGCGTTCTTTCCTCCGTTGGCTTCCTGTCCATACATCCGCTTGGCTAAAGCCATCGTTCGCGTTACCCGCGATTCGTGCTCCTCCGTGTAATGCGGATTGAAGGCGATGAAATCCTGTTCAAGCAGGGTAGAGGCGTCGCGATCGAGAGCCAGTTGCTGAGGTGTCTGGGCTGACGCAAGAGAAGCCAGGAAGAGAATCAGGGTGAAGCTCAATCTCATGCAGAATTTATACACGAGTCGCGTTGCAAGACCCCGCAGCGTTACGGTCAAATCAATCTTTAATATCTGAACCACGAAGGACGCGAAGGAGCACGACCGGAAACCTACTGTGCCCCTGCTTTCAGCACCACTGTATTCCGCTCGTCCCCGGCAATGATGCGGTAGAACTTTTTCAATTCGTCCGCTCGGGCTACGGGAACGCTGAGCTCCTTTACTTCGAATGTCCGGCTGTAGTGAATCAGGTTACCCTTCACTTCGGTTTTCGAGTGATAGCTGGCGAATCCATAATCCGCGTCCACCGCAGGGGGCAGATCGTCCACAACGTAACCCGCCGGAATCGTGATATCGAACGTGTCCGTATCCCGGGCCGGTCCCGTAAACTCGATGGGAAAGATCCGAGGCTCTTTTGTCTCCATGATGCTCAGGCCCTTGTTTCCCAGCACGCGCGGGCGCACGAGCAGCAGGTCGCCTGCATTCTTGGCGTAGTTCTGCGATTCAAAGCTGTAGGTCCATCCAAACGGCTGGTCGGTCTGCTTGAGATTCTGATACGCAGCGTGCGTAATGTGAAAACTGGAGAGCGAAGTGGAGAGCAGGGTTTCGATCGGCTTGATTCGATCGTTGTTATCGCTGATGCTCATCAGGCGGTATCGTTCCGACGTCGCGCGATCGCCAAGCCGAGTTTCAGTGACGTCGCCCCGTAAGTTTCCGTTGGGGTCGAGGCTCAGTTTTGCCACGCGCTCGATGCTGTTCATCGATGAAGGCTGTTGCGGAAGTTCGATGAGCTCGCCACCGTTCGGCGTGACCAGCAATCCGTAATTTGACTGTAGAGCGCCTCGTATCTGGCCAAAGGGCGTAACTGTGTCCGTCGGGTCGAAGAAGAGAAGCCTGCCGAGCTTCGGATGCTGCACGAACGCAATCAAAGATGGATCGGAAAGACCATCCGGCAGGCGGATGGCGTCGATTACATGATTGAAGCCGGAGTAGGCTGGCGTTTGCGGCGTGATGGCACCACGCTCCGTGTAAATCACGACGTGATATGACTCGATCCCAACCTCGTGCAGCATCGATCGGACAAGGGTCGCTTTGTCTTTGCAATCGCCGTAACGATTTGTGAAAACGTCAGCGGCGGGATGAGGCTGCCAGCCCCCAATTCCGAGTTCAATCGCAACGTATCGTACTTCCCGCTGAACAAAGCCTGCGATGGCTTGCATCTTGGCCAGAGCAGTCGCCTGGGAAGCGGTAAGGGTAGTGACTTCCTGCTGGATTTGCGGCGAAGCTTGCAAGCGGTCGCTGGTCAAGTTCCAGTACCACTTTCCCATCGTGTTCCAGTCAGCAAATCCATTCAGAGCGGGGCCACCCGGGGGGAAAAATGACACGATCATCTGTCCGCTGACACCGCTGAAGGGCGGCATATCAGGCTCTGGTCGCAGTCCCTTGACGTCGTTCAAGGTCCACTGCCATTGATTGTTTCCTGAATCGGTGGGCTTGGCCTCGGCATGATTCAGCCACGAGGATTTGAATTCCCAGCTGGGGGGCAGTTGCAACGAATAGTGGCTCTCGCGCACCGGATCAACGCTTTGAAACTCCCAGAAATCTTGCAAGAAGAAGGGCTGTTCCTCGACTTCGTATTCGTATCCAATGATGTTGCCTGGATCCGGAGCGGGAATACGCAAGACCCTCACCTTCACATCCTGCACCAACTCACTGCCCGCAATCATCGGCGGAGATACTTCCGTGGAGTCCTTGTCTTTCACCTCGTAATCCGCGCCAGCAGCGGGAATGCACCACCCGTGCAGGCTCTTTACCTTCTTTCGAGAGTTAAGATATACCCAGACAGTGCCGCGATTGCGTCCTTCCGGCCGCAGGATCTTGTATGCTTCGCGAACCTGGGTCCTGATCTTGTCGGTCGAAATCACGCTGACATTGGTTTCCGAATACAGAAGGACAGCTTCCGTCTTCTCGGTATGGTCTGGCAAAGGGGCGGTGACGAGCGAATGCATCCATGGCGGAGCGCTTCCGGCCAGAGCCACGGGAGCCGACGCAAGCACGAGTGCCGCGGCGAGAGCCACGTCGAGAGCCACGTTCAACGAATTACTTACTCGCAGTTGTCGTTCCCGACTGCAGAACAATCTGAGCTTCATCGCCGGTCCTCACTACCTGAAAGAAGTTTCGAAGGGACGCGTAGTACTTGACCTCCAACAGGAGGAAGTCGAAGGTCATCTTTCGTGAAATATGCAGCACATTCTTATCCGTCGCAACGCTTAGGTTGTAAGTAACAATGTGACCATCTCTGGTTTGTGGCTGCGGTAAGCTGCTTGCCTGCCAGCCCGCAGGGAGCTCGATCGCAATGTCATCCACTTTTTCGTAGGGATATTGGAAGTAGATTGGATAAACGCGATTTGCGTGATCGAACAGACGCTTTTCGCCGCTGCTGAAGAGTCCTGCTGGCAAGAGAGCTCGCTTCCCGGCACCTGATGCCCACCCAGCCACTTTCAAGTCAAATTCGGCGACCAAAGGACTTTCCGCGTTGGTCCAGTCGGGGTGATTGGTGAGTTCAACGTCAGCCGCGCTAGGAATCTGATCTTTGACATCCTCTTCAAGGAATTTCTTGCGCTCCACGTCGTCGGAGTGCCTCATCTCGAGCCGGCGATACATGGCTTCCAGTCCCGTGTAAGTGACAGTCAACTTGCCTTCTAAGTCCCCGGACTCCGACAGAGTCAGCTTTGCGCGCCGGTCCATCTGTGATTCCGAACTGTACGGAAGCGTCGTAACGATCCAGCTTCCTCCGTCCTTATCGAGGCGTAGACCTTGTACGCCAGTTTCCGACCAGGTCAGCAATCCGTAAGGCGTGAACGCCCCGCCTGGATCGAAATACAGATCTTTGCCGTTGAGCTTGACCAGAACGACATTGGCGTCGAGCTTTCCGCTCTGCATAGTCTTGGGATCGAAGAAATAATTGCGGCGGTCCGACACCCAGCAGCCATACGCCTCGAACCCGGCCGCGCGAACCAGTCCGAGGTAGAGCCATGTAAGCTGCACGCCATCTCCATAGCCGCGTTTCCAGAGCTCGTCCACGTTTTCAATGGGCTTTTCTTTTTCGCGCTTCGCCTCTTGTTCCGTTTTGCTGGTCTCGTAGGTCGTGTTCCGCATCTGCTGCACGCGGTCGTAGATCTTGCGCAATTTCACTTCCGGGAGATCGTTTGCAGAGACAATCTGCGCCACTGCCTGTTCCATCGCCTTACGCTTTCCGACGAAACTTTCCAGAAGTTCATTACGCTTCTTTCCAATGCGCTTCCAGAAGGCATTGGGATCGCGATCGGGCAGTTCGGCTTCATAGATGAAATCCACCCTCGATTTGAGTTCATCTGGGGGAGGCATGAAGTCTTCCGTCTGGAATGCGGCGATATCAGCAGTGTCCATGCGGATAATCCGGTCTGGTCCTTCTTTCGGTTCGGTACCGGGGGGAAGGTTGTTCCAACTCCAGCGCAGAGTGATCGGGATGTAATCGCTTTTGTAGGGCTTGAGAGAGAAGCGGGCTGACTTGGTGTAAAGATCTTCGCTTAGAATCCAGTGCGAATCATAGATGTGCTCAAGATCGAGTGTGTAGCTGTATTCGATCACGCATCCTGGTTCGACCGCCGGAAGGGTAAATGTCCGCGCCAAAACCTTCAGGCCGCGAGCCTTCACGAGAAACTTGTCGGCGACAATGCCGTTGAACTCAACCGTGGAACCGTCTGGCTTGGTAGTACGTCCCTGGATGCGGACAACCTCGTCCTCCCCTTTAACGAAAGGGATCTCGATGTCCGCGTTCTTGCGGCCTTCCTCGGTAAAGATCTTGATCCTGTAATAGTCGTTCTCGTGGGCCGTTCCATGCCCGGTATCGTCCCGGTCGACCTGGCGATAAAGGATGACCGCAGGCGCACCAGGCGCCTTGGGTTCGCTCGTCATCTTCAACTCGGATTGAGGCACCGGCGGGAAGTTGGAGGACCAGGCTGGTGCTGCGAAAGTACCTGCTCCAAGAATGCAGGCCGTAAACGCACGCAGACAGCGAAAACGCAGACGAAGACAAGACATGGCGTTATTCACCTGTGGAAATCCTTGTACCGCGGAGGCCGCCAGCCAGAAGGGGGAAGCGGAGGCCAGAGAGGCTGCCGCGGCGCCCGAGTTACTCGAATTGGTCGAGCACGCAACTTATGGGTCGCCACGATACAATTACAGCCCCGAAGTGTCAAGAGAATCACGGTCCGGATAGAACCACAAAAGTAGCGCTGGTGTCTGTAGCCGGGATCACGCGCACTTATGCATCCGACCAGCTGCTAGTAAGGCAACCAGATCGCCAAGCCGCTTATGCCGATAAGTCGCAAGATTTCAGGTCTTTATACCGACCACTGTTTTGGCCAACCGCATTGAGTCTGCAAACATTTGCAGGCACCGCAGAAAGTCGCGAACCGGGCCCCTCTTTTACGAGCGTGCTAGACTAATTTCGATCCCGCAAATTGAGGACTTCCATGAAATTTGGCGTCATCATTTTTCCCGGCTCGAACTGCGATCACGATGCCTTTTGGACCATTCAGCACGTTGCCAAGCAACCGGTAACGTTCCTGTGGCACGAGTCGCACGATCTGGAAAACTGCGATGCGGTGATCGTCCCTGGCGGCTTCGCCTATGGCGATTACCTTCGCACCGGCGCGATCGCCAAGTTTTCGCCCGTAATGGAGTCAGTGCGCAAGTTTGCGGCGGGCGAGGGACTCGTCCTCGGGATCTGCAATGGCTTCCAGATCTTGTGCGAGTCGGGGCTGCTGCCTGGCGCCCTGATGCGCAATGTCGGCCTGAAGTACGTTTGCAAGCCGGTCCAGGTGCGAGTGGAGAATGTCGAAACTCCGTTCACAAGTGCCTGCTCGAAGGAAGAAGTTCTGACCATCCCGATCGGACATATGGAAGGGAACTACTTCTGCGATCCAGAGACGCTGGATGAGTTAAGGCGGGACAATCGCATCGTCTTCCGCTATTGCCTTCCCTCAGGAGAAATCAGCGCGGCTGCCAATCCCAACGGTTCGCTGGAAAGTATCGCCGGCATCTGCAGTCCTGGCGGAAACGTCGTCGGCATGATGCCGCATCCCGAGCGCTCGGCGGAGCCGGAACTCGGCTGCACCGACGGCGTGAAGATATTCCAGTCGGTGGTCGGCGCATTAGTTGCCAAGTAAGTTGTGCTTCACTGAAAGGCTTGCAAATTTTTCTTGGTGATCAACAGCTTTTCGTTATATCTTCATTCCTTCTTCCCCTGATAGGTGCGGTGGTCCAACCTCTAGTTGATGCATAGGCACACGCGGGGAGGCGTGTCTCTAATGACACCGAAGCAAATTCTGGATTCTTTTTCTGAAACATTAATGCGGGACGAGCGGATTCTCAGCTCGCGGGAACGCGAGTTGCTGCAGACATTGCTGCAACACGCGAAAGCCGCAAGCACCGAGAATCATCACATGCAGGAAGCCGTGCGATCCGTGATCGCGACGGCAGTGGGAGAGACCGTTGCCCAGCGGGCATTCGCAGTGCTGGGCGGTAGTATCGTCGACCGCATCCTCGAAGGCAGCACGCTGTCATCCGATGCAGCGAACCGGACCGCCGAAGTTCTCGGGCCGAAGGATCCCGAGCCACCGGGAGTGAAGGCTCCGCCCAAGCAACCGGTGCGGGACCCCGAGCCGCCAGGAGTCAAGGTGCCTCCGCGGCCTATACGGGATATTCCAAGGCCGCCGGCCCCGCCAGATCCAGAGCCTCCGGGTGTAAAAAAACCGGGCAAACCGATGCGCGATACGCCAGTGCCAGATCCGGAGCCTCCTGGGCACGGAGCGACTACAAAAGTGATTTCCGGTTCGAGCCTCGGTGTGGCTGAGCGGCCGGAATTCTTGGGCGCGCATTGCGTGGTTCTCGACGAGTTCCTAGCGCCGCAGGAGTTGGACGCCCTGACTCGCTTCACTCTCGAGCATGAGAGCGACTTCAGCGCCAGCGAGGTCGTCTCTCCCACCCATGAAAAAGGCGTGGTCAACTACGATCATCGCCGCTCCCGTGTATTAATGGATCTCGGCAGCCACGAGAACGTCATCTTGGCGCGGATCAAAACGGTTCTGCCGCAGGTTCTCGAAAAACTGGGGATGCAGGAATTCGCCATTGCCGACGTAGAGGCGCAAATTACTGCCAGCAATGACGGAGACTATTTCCACTTCCACTGCGATAACGGAAGCGGTAAAGTCTCGTCCCGTCACCTGACGTTCGTCTACTTCTTCCATCGCGAGCCGCGGCAGTTCGAAGGGGGCGAACTGCGGATTCACGACGCGCACTTGGACGGAGGCACCTACATCAGCGAAGGCAACTATCAGACGATCGTTCCACAACAGAACCAAATCGTCTTCTTCGCATGTGAATTGCTGCATGAAATCACTGCGGTGAAGTGCTCCTCGCAGCTCTTCGCCGATAGCCGCTTTACCTTGAACGGATGGCTTCGTCGATAAATAACTCGGCGTGGCTGGAGTGGATGGCAAGCCTGATGGGAGGGGTGTCGCGGCGGACTCATGCCGCGACATTCCCCCCAGATCGCTTTTATTGCCTGCTCGACGAGTTGCCACTGCATTTGATTCCGCAGCGGGATCGCCACTCGCTACAGAAGAAGGGAAATCAGCGGCAACAGCTCTATCTCAATCCTGAGTGCACCATTGGCCCCGCGGAACAAATCCCTGACGAACTCGCCTCGCGTCAGGACTTGCTCTCTCACTTCGCCCTGCAAGGGACCACAGCGTGGGTTCGTGAGAGTGCGACCGCGACGCTGCTTCCGTTCTGGCTCGGGCCTGAACTCGAAAAGACGCTCCGAGGTTTGCGCCTGGACCGACCAGTTCCGGCCGCAATGCCAGCGAACGTGGGCCGCTTGCTCACGTCAGCGGGAATTCTTATTCCTGAAGAGCGCCTCAGACACCATTCTAGCGAGCCTGAAGAGGAAACCAGCAAAGCTGCAATGCTCTTTCGAGAGAAGGGTTACGCTCCCCTGGGGAATCTGATTCATCCGTTCCACGTTGCGGCGCTGCGGCGCTACTATCGTCATCTCATCCGCTCGGGAGCGATTCAACTGGGTGACCGTCAAAGTGATCGGCGCTACGTGGCCTACAACGAACCCGTAGCTCGATTCTTCCATCAGCAGATTACGGCGAAATACAGCGTGATTGCCGGAGAACCGCTCAAGCCCTCATACGTCTATCTTGCTTCGTATCTAAGCGGCGCTGAATTAAGGAAGCACAAGGATCGTGAGCAGTGCGAGTTCAGCATCACGTTTTGCCTGGATTTCTCGCCCGAACCTGAGTTTGCCACGCCTTGGCCCATCAAGCTCGACACGCCTAAGGGGACGGTAACTGCTTATCAAGCGCTCGGTGATGGCCTGGCGTATCGTGGAACGCGATTGCCTCACTATCGCAGCGTCTTACCAGAGGGGCAAACGTCGATGTCGATATTCTTCCACTATGTCTCGGCAGATTTCGATGGGCCGCTGGGATGACTCCCTATAAGCGATGATTCGCTAATCGACTATTGCAATCCCATAACCAGATAAAGGACGGAGATCGTCTGGTTGTAGCTGTAGGCAAAATTCTTCCCATCGCGGCTCACCACCACAGGAGCCACTGTCACGACGCCCGCGGGAGCACCCGGCTTTAGCTCGTGGAGAGGACTTTCTTTCCCCGTAGCGATTTCGAGCTTGTACACCCAACTAGGAAATTCCCCCACATGATACCCATATAGAACCAAGCCATCGCTCGACCATTGCACAGGATTGAAGTTGTTCTTCACGTCCGGGATCAATTGAGGGGGGCCACCGTCAAGCGGATAAATTGCGAACGATCGGTCTTGTTTCACCCCTACAATGGCGCGGCTGTCAGGGGAGAATGGTCCGCATGTTACTCCCTCGGGTGTGACCCCCTTCGCCTTCCCGCTGGCAATCTCCATCACATAACAGCGGGGGGCGCGCCCATTCTCATCGCCATTGAGTGCAATGCGTTGCCCGTCCGATAGGAAGCGGGCCCACCCATTCTGAACGTGGTCGAGACCCGTAATCTGGATTGGGTGAGACTGGCCTGCGCCGATTGGCAGCAGGGTGATTTGCGGCGCCTTGTTCGTAGAGACCGAAATCGCCCATTTTCCGTCGGGCGAAATCCCGCCCGCGCTTCCTTCCCCAAGGCGCACGGGAAGGGTCCCATCAATTTTGCGGATCGCGACCGCATACCCGGGACCAGCGGCCTGGCTCGAATCTTCAAACAAAACCGACTTCCCGTCGGAAGAAATATCGTGAGCACCGTTCAAGTCGTGCCACGAAAGATCGATGTCTTTGTCACTCCCAAGAGTGGTATACCCCATGGCCATGCGCTTCGAGTTCAAGGACACCAGCACTCGTCCGTCGGCGGCGATATCCTCCAGCGTAATCGCCATTGGCAGATCCAGCAGAATCCGCCGCGAGCCGGAGAGATTCACCGCCATGAGATTTAGCGTGTTACCCTTCTCGACCGCAGTGAACCAGACTTCCTTTCCATCCGGGCGCCATGCCAGCCCACTTTCAGAATCCCATTCGCGGGTCAGAGTATCCACGTGACCCGATAAGTTGACGACTCGGACCATGCCGCGATTGTCCCAAAGTGCCGGATGGTCCATAAACGCTATCTTGTCCGCTTTCGGAGAGAAACGAATGTTGCTGATCCATCCGCCGCTCTGGTAGAGCACGGTGCCGATGGGATATTCGAGGCGGCAGTGACCCTCGAGATAATGCACCACTGCCAGTTTGCCTTCAGGATCCCAGTCGGCCCAGCGAACGTCGGAGAGCAAATCGCGCGGAGATCCTCCGGCAAGCGGAGCGCGCGCCAACATCCCGTTGATCGTTTCTAGTTGTCCTGAGTGCGTCCCGCCTAACGTAAGCGCCAGCTCGTTATCGTGGGAAACGGCGAGCAAATTCGCTTCGGTCAATTGCAGTGGCTGGGACAACAACGAGTTGCCCACCGTCGAGAACAACTGCGTCGGTTTTCCATCCCACGCGGCGCTATAAATGATGGATTGTCCGTTAGAGGCAAACCGCGCGGCATAGACCGTGCCCGCTTCAAATGTCAGACGGCTATAGGCCGGGGGGACAGGTGGAGTACGAAACAGCTGAGCGA
>Ga0209007_1000619_pt1 | contig 12561 bp, 9 predicted proteins | sample JacPinW_OM1H0_O2_FD_187961 | JGI IMG/M metagenome (GOLD analysis project Ga0209007, IMG submission 187961) | Forest soil microbial communities from Algoma, Ontario, Canada - Jack Pine, Ontario site 1_JW_OM1H0_O2 (SPAdes) (version 2) | ecosystem: Environmental > Terrestrial > Soil > Boreal...
CGTCTGTTCCAGCGAACCGCCGCCTGTGACAAGTGTGCTCGAGCTGGTGCCGAACCAACTGTTCGGTGGTTCGCTCGTAGGTGCCGGCATCGTCCCGATCAGGCTCCATTCGTTGCTGCCATCGACCTCGCGATAGACCTTGAATTCTGCCGCGTGACAAACCGATGGAAGCATCAGCGTAACCGAATTTTCCGAGCCGGTGACCGTTATCGGCGCCGACTCGACAGGCGTCGATTCGCCGCCATCGGAGACGAAGTCGTCGGTCACGGCGTAAACGTATGTGCCCGGGGCGAGGGTGCCTCCGGTTGCCGACCCTTCGGCCGAGTTCAGGAAAGGCGGATCGATTACCCCCGGGCTGCCCGGGACCAGGTTCGCCAGTCCAGAATGCTCACCGGTGATGATAACCCCAGGGTTGTCGTTGCCATCCGCGGCCGTCGGTTCGGTGCTCTCGCTCAACCCCAGCGTACTGGCAGCCCAAGCGTTGTTCTCGTTCAGCTCGGCTTCGATGTAGCTCTGTGTGGCACAGGTCGCGTCCAACTCGCCGTGATCCCACGTGTGACTGATCCAGCCAAACGAGTTCTTAAATTTTTGGAAAGCGGGGAGCAGCGGGTCGGATCCATGCCCATGTTCTTCGGCATACACCTGGCTGCCGTAGCCGTTGAACAGCATGTCGATTCGAAAGTTGTTTTCTTTCGACCAGTTCGCCGCATATTCGACATCAGCCGGACCCTCGCGAATCGCGTCGGCGGGGAGATAGTCGTTGGTATGTGTCGTTGTGTCCCATGTATCGTCGGACAGGAAGTTGTCGTCGATATCTGCCTCGTAGTAGTTGCGCTGGTCACCAAAATAGATGCCTCGCGTAACCCAGTTCAGCGCACCGTGGCGCAACAGATCAGCCTGCAGCTGGTACTGATTCTCATCAAAAGTCTCCACCATTTCCTGGGCGCCGCTCGGGCGCGTGTAGACGCCAACGAGCGACGCGCCGCTCGGGCTCGAGACGAGCGTTTCGAAACTGGCCCCGGACGCCTGGGAGGCCAGTGGCGTCGCTTCGCTGCCGTAGGTGCCTGTGTCCATCGTCACAGGGCCCTTCAGGTATGGGAAGATCGTTTTGCCTCCCGTCGTAAGCGTCGCCGTGATGCCGTCCAAGGCTCCCGTGCCCGTCGGACCGTTGAGACCGTAGGTGGCACTGGGGTAGATGTCTCCAGTCAGCTGACGCACGTTGAACGTCTGCTCGTACTCTTCGAGCGCGGTCCATTCAGATGTGGTGAGCGTTGACGTGCAGCTTCCTTCTTCTCCGGCTTCCGGGCACTTCGGCAGCGCCCCCACCGAAACTATGACCGCCTGGTACTTGGCTTCTTGGGTGCCGCTCGCCAAGGTATCCGAGAGGGTCGCGGCGGTGATCGGCGCATGACCCGCTGAGGTGATGATCGTTTCGAACGGAACACCTTCCCGCTGCAGCGCGCCCTGCCAAGCGGCGAAGTCCGGATCGGTGGTGGAGGTTCCGAGCAACAACACCTTCATGTCGATGCGCTGGGCCGCCCCAGCCACCGCGGGAGCGCTCAGTACGGACGCCATGGCAACCGAGACAACGGTTATCAGCATCGCAATCGTCTTCAGGCTCGGTTTTCTCAGCACCTCAAACCTCTCTCTGGGTTGCACATCCATTTGCAAATCGACGCTCGTCCTCATGACTCACGCCACGCTGTGGGCAAACTCGGACGAGTCACCGTCCGAGCGGTCCGGCTCGGCCTCCGCAGCCTCGCCGGGCGACCCCCCGAGACGCTCGGGCATCAGGCGATCGCCAGCGCGGCCCTCGATCTCGCCTGTAAGCGCCTCCAACCTGCCACGTATTCCCCGCATCGCCTGCTGAGCCTCCCGACAGGCGTGCATCAAGCCTTCGCGCAGGGCGAGCGACTCCGCGAATGCCTGCCCCCCATCGACGCTCGACAAAGACCCCGCATCCCGCTCAGCGGTCGGAGCCTCCTCCTCCTGCCTGATCGAGCGCATGCGCTCGATCACGTGGCCCGCATCGGCCGGCCGATGACGCTCGACCTTCAGCCGCGCGTTTTCCTCACGCAACAGCGCCAACTCGGTCTCAAGCTCGCTCATCGCCGCCATCTCGCCGGAGGACGACTTCGCCCCGTCAGAGACTCCCATGCGCAAGAGTCGGGCAATTGCCGCGCGGCGCCGCCGAGCATCGCTCGGTTGGCATCCCAACTTGTCAAATCCACTCGCATCCATGCTGCAAGTGAGTGTCTTGGTTTCAGCCCCGATCACCAATGGGTCGGGTGCCCCATCTTGCGTTCAGGCACCTGAACGCAAGCTCAACCTCCCGGGCTATCAGCAGGGTTCGAACTGCGTACCGTTGAGTTCGAGGCTGTAGAGCGCACCCATGATGCCCGCCGCTTCGTCCGCCGCGCAGAACGAACTCGTGGGCAGGCTGTACTCAATGTCGATGACCGGCTTGTCCGCCGCCAGATATGGCTCGAAGCCGGTACATTCGCGGTATTCGTTGCACTGCTCGACGATCTCGCCGTCGAAGTACGGTTGAAGTTCCTTGACCTGTTCGCCGTCGTTCTTCTGGAAGACCGCCATCCCCAGCGAATGGACCTCGGTCGCGACCCACTCGTTGTAGGTCAACTGCTCGGCGGCGGTGATCGGAAACCCGGTGTCGGTTTCATAGCCATCCATGTTGTCCGGATCGACGGCGTCAAAGCCCTTTTCCTTACACATCTTGAAGCGCGCCGTCATGATCGGCTCCAGAACGCTGAGCTGCCTGATGTCAAGCCACTGCTCGCCTGGCCAACCGTCGGAGTCGCCCAGCACCGAGGCCGGGAAGGACGAATAGTCCGGCCGCCAGTTCTCGGCCGTGCCCACGTCTATGTAGCAGACCGCGCGCTTACCCTGCGCGTGCAAGACCGAGACCTCGGCGACAGTGTTTTCAAACCCGTCGATGTCATACGCCGCCACCGGCTCATCGTTGTCGACGGTGCCCTCCAGCTGCAGATACCAGGTCAGATGCTGGGGAGGCTTCCACCATGCGCCGCCTGTCCATTCGGCGCCTTCCATGCCTTTGCCGCCATCCGTGCCGCCACTCGATCCGCCAGTACCACCAGAGCCTTCGGAGGAACCGCCCGAGTCGCTCGTCGAGCCACCTTTTGAGGCCGCGGATGGCGCGACCAGCGCGGGGGCAACCAGCATCGGGGCGAAAGACGCGGGGGCAAGCGCCACCGGAGCAGGAGGCGCCGGGGTGATCTCGTTTGGGCTGGTGGCGGCGTCTCCGCCTACGACCTGGAAACCGGCTGCTGCCTTGCTCAGCCGACGAACCAAGCCGCTTCGATCGCGCGCGGCCTGCTCGGCGATCACACGCAACCGGTGATCACGGCCCGCCGGAACGACGAACCTGACTACAAATGCCCCCCGTGGGCCGGCTCGAAAGGACGCAACATGTTGCGAGCCAAACACAACGATCCCCTCCAACCGCGGGCGAAAACCGTAGCCCCTCACCGTCACCGGCTTGCCGACGGGTGCAGAGCGGGGAGCGATCATGAGTCGCGGCGCTGGATTTGCGCCCGCCACACCAACCAGCACGAGACTCACGGCAACCGCCGCCCAGCCTACGACGAACCCTACGACCCGAAGGGAGCGAGCGCACATACCGCCAGTATCGTACATGCGCACGACACCATGAATCTTGCACCCACAAGTCCAATGGCTCGCTCGACCGGCGCTTGATCGATCGTCAAACGAGTTCACGCCGGGATCACACAGCTGAAAGGGGCGCGCCGGTCGGCGCGCCCCTTTCGGACCCATCCATCAGCAGTGTCCGAGTCGCTAGCAGAGCTCCGACTCGCTCAACCAGTAGGACGGGAGCGATCCGTACGGATTCGGTTCGTTGAGGTTCGTGTCGTACACGTAGCCGGCGCCACCCGTCAACGGGCAGCCAAGGATCGACGAGCCGTGCACGATGTTCGCGATCCGGCCCGATGCGGTCGAGGCGACCCACGCGGACGGACGGTAGGACGCATATTCGCTGGCGCCGCCCTCGAACGTGACGACCACGTCGACGTCGTTAAGCTGCCAACCGGTGGACACGGTCGCGCCGGGGTTGCCGATGACGATCCCGCTTCTGGCATGAACATAAGCCTCCAGCGCCGCGTAATATGCTTCGTCAGGCTGTTCGGCCATTTCGTCAAAGAAGATGCCGTCGACGCCTGGGTACCAGGAGTAGTAGTCGGCGATCTGCGCCTCGACCGAGCTGAGGCTCCGCTTGCCGTATTCGGTGTAAACGTAGCCGACGACCTTCTGCGCATGCGCATTGCAGTAGGTGACCGCTTCCGCGTAGTCATTCAGCTTGGCCCGCCCCGGCCCATTGTCGGGGTTCGCGATGTCGATGGAGCCGGCGGGCGCCTCTGAGCACAGAGTGTCCCAGGGGTTTGGTGTGCCTTCCGGTTCCCAGTATGCGGGCACGATCAGGGGCGTTGCGCCCAAGCCGCCGGTCAAACCGCCCGAGCCAGTCGTGCCGCCTGAGCCGGTCGTGCCACCAGAGCCGGTCGTGCCGCCTGAGCCGGTCGTGCCACCAGAGCCGGTCGTGCCACCAGAGCCGGTCGTGCCACCAGAGCCGGTCGTGCCACCCGAGCCAGTCGTGGACCCGCCGGTGCTCCCTCCCGTCGAACTCCCGGAGCCACCTGTCGTGCTTTTCGAGGATTTTGATTTTTCGGTTGTAGTCCCTTTATGGGAGACGGAGACGTGCTTGGACGAGACCTCAAGCGTATATGAGCTTCGCGAGGCGGCATGAGAGCAACGGCGAGCCTCCAGCTTGGCGGCATGTGAGCGCTTCCGGCGCTCCAGGCGACTGGTGCGAGAGCAGCGTACCGCCGCCCGGTGGGCTGGTCGCGCGGCAGCGACACCGCCGGTGAGAGCAAGCGCACAAAGAGCCAGCAGCGCAAACAGCACCATCGCAATAACAGCGCGCTCCGCGTTGTGATACGAGCGAGTGAGCATCAGTTACCTCCAGTGACAGGCACGACCTTGGCGTGGTATGTGTCGCGCCTCGTTGAGTGAGCGAGACTGCTGCGCCGACAGAAGCTGTTGCAGCACTCAAGAAGTCGGCCGGCCCGGCGCTAACGCGGTGCGGTCAGGCGATTAGTGGACGTATGACCGACGCGCGCTAGTACCTATAGGACAAACTCCCTATAGGCCCACAGTATTAATCCCTGGAGATCCTTTGGTTTATCAGGACCGTGCGTGCAGCTCGATCGACCAGGCGGCGCGCGTCGCCACACGCACACCAGCATAGGTTCCGCGCGACAGTCGAATGTGCCCGCTTGGGGTGCTGCTGCTCACAAGGATGAACCCCTTGGCCGTGAAAATCTGGATCGGGGGATGCTGCGCCCCCCACACGAGCACCTCCGGCGAGCCCAGCTTGATGGTGCCCAAGCTCGTGTTGCCCGATCCCGCAAATCGACGCAGCACCGGTCCGCTCGCCAACGGGGGTGCGGCGGCGCTCGAGCTGGGCGCCGTCGACCCGGGCGCTTTGGCTTTGGTCGCTTTTGCGGGAGACGACTCGGGGCGGGCGGTGGACGTGGTTTTCGAAGCGCTCGTCGAGCCCGTGGGTGCCCCGACGGTCGATGCGGTGGTGGATGTGATTGTCTGCGTCGTGCCGGTGGAGGACCCACCGCCACAACCCGCCAGCGCAAGAGTGGCGAGTAGCGCAACGCTCACAACCGCGCCGGGTCCGTGCAAACGCCTACGTGAGTGCAAGCCCATCGATAGCAACAAGCGTCGAGCTTATTGGATCCACAGGCTCGTGGCGAGCACTCGCCCTGGGCGCAGCAGCACCCGCAACAGCGCCGGCAGCGCCACGATCATGCCCACCACCGCACCAGCGATCAGCGCGGTGCCCGGCACCGCGGCGTGGCCGGGGAGCACGAGCTTGCTGAGCACAAGCTCCGTGGAGACGGCCGCAAAGGAGGCAAAGAACGCCCAGTGCGCATACGCGAGGGACTCCAAGAGGTTGACGAGCATCGTCACGAGCGCCACACAGCCGAAGCCCACAAATAGGCTAAGTCGGTTGGTGCCCGAGGTCCACTGTCCGATCGCGATAACGACGGCCGACAGCACCACCGTCGTGCCCACCAAGCGCGCCAGCGAGCCCAGGAAAATGCCCATCGCCGAACCGCGCAGGTTGCGCTCGTTCGCGCGCTCGATGCCCACGCCCTGCAGTCCACGCGGCACCGCGTCGTAGAACTTCCACAGGTAGTACCCGCCCCAGAAGCTACCCAGCACCGAGGGCAGCAGCGCGAGCGCCGGAAACGCGCCGTGCACACCCCAGCCAAGGCTCGAATCGCCCACGAGCAACCCCCCCAGCGCAAGGCCGATCGCCCCCGCCCACAGCGCTCGCCCGATGCGCCCCGCCGGTTCGTCCGAGCGCCCGCCGCCCGTGGCCACCCCGACCACCGCACCAAGCACCACCACCGCCGTGAGGCCCTCAAGCAAGGGGTAAGCCGAGACGTCCTGGCGCAGGCCAACCACCGCGCCCACCAGCAACGCGCCGTATGCCAGCGCCCAGCCCCGGCGCGCCAGCACCGTTCCCCCCACCCAGATCGCCACGAACATCCCCGCGAGCGGGCCAAAGGAATGCATCGCCATCAGCGGCGCCTCGACACACAGCAGCCCCAATGCCGCTACCGCCATCCGATCGTGCGCCAAGCAGGCCAGGCCCGAGCGGCGGCTGAGATAGCGGCTGCGCATCGCCCACTGAAGCGCCAGTGTCAGCGGCAGTGCCACGATAATCGCCTGCTCGAGCACCGAGGTTCCGACCTGACGGCTCAACGGTCCCGCCCACGACGCCACGGCGAGAATCGCGAGGATCAGGGCGATCGCCTCCGTCAGGACACTGTCGCGACGTCCCGACTCCTCCGTCGTGAACCTCCCAGGAGTCCACCCGGGTGGTTTCGGGGGTACGACCCTCGATCCCAAACTCAAAGCAGCATTGGCGCGCATCCCGCCCCACGCCTCCAGCACGACCGCGGCCTCGAGCACGTCCTGCGCGCCGCGCCCGAGCCGCGCCTCGATCACGCCCGTCGCATACTTGGATGGCTCGTGCTCCATCGCCGCTAGACCCTCCCACCGAGCGGCGCCTGGCGCCCACTCTTCGTTGTCAGCGTCATCGGCCTCATGCGCTCATCGCCGCGCTCGTGAGTTCGCCGAGCAAGTCGCGATAGCCACCCACGCACGCTGTCCGTGTATACACTCGGTGCACGCGCTCAAAGCCGCGCTGGCCCAGTCGCCTGGCCAGTTGCGGGTTGCGCAGCAGCGTCACAACCCCCGTCGCGAGCGCGTGCACGTCGCCCGGGGGCTGCACGATGCCACACCCGCGCAGCACCTCGGGCACGCCGCCAACGGCGGTGGCCACCACCGGGCGCGCCTGGGCCATCGCCTCCAGGATCGACATCGGCAGACCCTCGGAGATGCTCGTCATCAGCATCACATCCGCGTCGCGCACCACCCCATTCGGGTCTTTGGTCGAGCCCATGAATTTGAAGTGCTGCTCGGCGCCGAGCTGACGCGCAAGCTCTTCGCACGCGCGTGCGTACGTCTCCTGCCCTTTCGTCGGCGGACCCCAATACTCGAATTTCGCCCCCGGCACGCGGCGCCCGACCTCAACCGCCACGCGCAGCATCGTCTGCACGTCCTTCAGCGGATCGATCCGCCCCACCGACACGATCTTCAGGTTGCCCGGCGGATCGGTGTAGCTGGAGGGCGCCTCGATGCCGTTCTGGATCACGCGGATCTTCTCCGGCGCGACGCCCAGCCCGCGCTCCCACGTCGCGTTCGCCTCGGTCACCGGCGCCACCCAATCCGCCGCGGTATAGGCGGCGCGGCTGAGCCCGCGCGCCAGACGGCTGGAGAGGAACCGCTCGCCCTGAGAGGAGGGACTACGGGCCGCTGCCAGGTAGGCCTCGCGCACATACACGCCATGCTCTGTCAACAACATGTCAGTGCCATACAGGCGCTTGTGGATAAGCGCCGGTATCACTGCCCAGCCAGCGGCCGTCACGTGCAGCAAGTCGGTCTTTGGGGTCGGTATCCCCGCCGCCCGCGCGATCCAATACACCGTCTGGTAGAGCCTCGCCGCCTCGACCGCGTCGAGCTTTGGCGCCACGCCCGCGTCGGGATGGTGTTCGGCCAGCACCTCTTCGAGCGCCGCGATGAACGTCTCCCATGCGCGCGCGCCGCGAAAAGCGGTGCGCACCGCGTCGGGCCTGCGCCGGCACCACAGCAGCGCCTCCAGCAGGTCCTCATAGCTGCCCTCCCAGCCGATCAGCGCCCGCGTCAATTTTGCCGGCAGGCTCTCCTTCGCGCGACGTTCGGGGCGGACCGTCAACCGTCGTCGTGGCAGGCGTTCCGACCACAGTTCGATCTGGCCAACCAGCTTCGCGTGAGGCGGCAGCTCGAAAATCGCGCTCAAGCGACGATCGCCGGCCATGATCGGAAGGATCTGCCACTCGAACTCCGGCAGTCCCCCGATCACCAGGTCGCACCACGAGCTGACCCCGCCGACCGCGTAAGGATACGTACCCTCGGTGGTCATCAGAATGCGCGGACGGCGCACCCCGCGCGCGAGCGGCGCGGATACAGCGCGCAGCCTGGCCGGGGCCAGCGTGTCTGGCGCCGGCATGTCCGGGGCCGGCAGCGCAGGCGTCCGAGTAGCGGGAGCGTGCAATGCAGGGACGGCCGGCGCGGGGATGGGCGGCACAGCGGCAGGACGAGCTGCCGCCACCGAGGAGTCGGGCACGAAACGCGATTGCGCCGGCGCGCCGTCCGCACCGATCGCCGTCTGTGGTGTTGCCATCAGGATGCCGCTGCGCTATTGGAGCCGTTCACATCGGCCGGAGCGCTCTCCACGTGGTGCTCGCTGGCACTCGGCCCTTGGGGGATCGAAAGCGTCGCCGGCGAGACCGCCTGCATGCGGTCGTGAACGGCGTCCATCGTCTGCTCTATCTCCCGGCACGCGTCCAGCAGTCCGTCGCGCATCACCAGGCATTCGGTCATGAGCCCCCAAGCCTCCTCCAGCAGCGCCCACGTCTTCTCATACAGGCGCTCCACATCGGCGTGCCCAGGGTCGGCGCTCTGCAGTTCAGCCTCAAGGCGGCGCAACGGGTCGCCATCGCGAGCCAAATCGGAGAGCTTGTCGCTCGCGCCCCCATCGGACTCGGTGGCTACATGTAGTACTGCGCGTGGTGTGGTCATCCGATTTGAGCCCGCTTTCGTTATCCCCGTCGTCCTTGTCGAGAGCCTGGCGCGCCGCACCCGGTAGCTTCCAAAGAACCGACCCCTACACGCGGGTAGGGCGAGAGTGCGCGCCCGGCGCAACCAGTGTCCCCGCTGGCGGCTCCCTGCCCAATGGCCCACCCGCCTCATCTTGCGTTCATCGGTTGAACGCCGAATCCACGAATCGCGGTTATGCTTGACGGTCGCATGAGCTTTACAGGCAGGGATACGCCATCGAGCCCATGATCGATTCGGCCGCCACGGCGCTCGTATTGCACAGTCGCTACGGGCAAACGATGATCGACACAGTCGCCGGCCTGATCGGTCTGCTCGCCGCGTTCGTGTTCGTCGAACGATTGCGCTCCACGCACAGTCGTCGCGACCTTGCGATCGCGCTCTCACTGGCCGCGCTAGGCCTCGTCAACCTCGCACTCGCCGCCAAGCCGACCCTGATCGACTCAGTCTCGCCGCCCCACGGCTTGCAGATCGGCCTGGCGGTGGTCGCGGCGCTGGCGGCAGCCGCGCTCGCGCGAGACGCGCTTCGCGGCGGCAACCGGTTCGAGGGCACACTCGCCGTCGGCGTGGCCGTGCTCGGGCTCGCCTCGCTCAGCTACTTCGTCGCGCCCTCGACGAACGTGGAGCGGCTGCACCTCGGCGACTTCCTCAAGCTCCTCGCGGTCGCCACGATCCTGTACGGGTGTCTCGTCGAGTTTCGGGCGCTGCAGCGCGAGTTGGTCAAGCGCGTGGCCATCGACGAGCGCCGGCGTATGGCGCGCGACATGCACGACGGCCTCGCCCAGGAGCTTGCGTTCATCGCCAGCCACTCCCAGCGCCTCAGCCACACAGGCGAGGACGCCACCACCGTCGCCCACCTGCGCTCCGCCGCCGAGCGCGCACTGCACGACTCGCGCACCACGATCGCAGTGCTCACCGCCACCGAGGAGCTGCCCCTCGACCGGCTGATCGAGCGCACCGCCGACTCCTTCCGCTCGCGCTTCGGCGTCGAGATCGAACTGGACCTGCAACAGGACGTGCTCGTCGACGACGAGTGGCGCAACGCGCTGCTGCGCATCCTGCACGAGGCGCTCAACAACGCGGTCCGCCACGGCTCGGCCGAGCACATTCGCGTCAGCTTCGGCGCCAGGGAGAACGGCAACGGCGGCGTGCCCGCGCTGCGCATCGCAGACGACGGAGTCGGCTTCGACGTGCCCACCGCGGTTAGTGTCTCGAGCGGCCTCGGCCTCACCAGTATGCAGGAGCGAGCCGGCCTGCTCGGCGGCAGCCTGCGCATCGCCTCGACGCCCGGAGCGGGCACCGTGGTGGAGGTGGCACTGCCATAGCCGAGCGCCTGCGCATAGTCCTCGCCGACGACCACGCCACCGCACGTCTCGGCGTTCGCCTGGCCCTGGAAGAAGGCGACTTCGAAGTCGTCGCCGAGGCCGTGGACGCCCGCGGCGCGATTGAGGCCGCGCTCGAGCACCGCCCCGACCTGTGCCTACTGGACGTCTACATGCCCGGAAGCGGCATCGCCGCCGCCGGTGAGCTGGCCGAGGCGCTGCCGGGAATGCCAATCGTGATGTTGAGCGTGTCCGATACCAACGACGACCTGTTCGACGCCTTGCGCGCGGGCGCGTGGGGCTATTTGCTCAAGGACACCGACCCAGCTCGGCTGCCGTACGCTTTGAGCGCGGTGCTCGAGGGCGAGGCGCCGTTGCCGCGTGTTCTCACGGCACGACTCATCACCGAGTTTCGTAGGCATGGCAAAGAGCGGCGCATTGCCGATGCCGACGGGAGTCTTGTTACTTTGTCCGAGCGCGAGTCGGAGGTGCTCGAGTTGCTTCGCGGGGATTTGAGCACCAAGCAGATTGCTCAGCGATTGGGAATATCGCCGGTTACCGTTCGCCGGCATCTTTCGGAGGCATTGCGGAAGTTGCGGGTTACAGATCGCGACGCGGCGCTTCGGTTGACTGGGGAGTCTTTGCGCTAGTGGCTTTAAGCCGTGGTGACCGTGCTAGCGGGCACACTGACCGCCAGGTATCCGGGTATGGCGACAATCGCCGTCGCGACTACGCTGACAAGCAGGAAGCTCGACAGCGCTATGAGCGCTTCGACTCCGAGTGCGACCGGTAGGCCGGTAACCGTCGCGAGCGCGTGGCTAATCAGCAGCTGCCCATACAGACCGAAAAGCGCGCCGATCAAGCAGCCGGCGACGAGCATGATCGCGCTCTCACACAGCAACCAGCGCCACAGCACACCGCGGCGGTACCCGTCTACCTTCATGAACGCGATCAGGTCGCGACGCTGCCAAAGCATCGAAGCCATCGCCCCAGCGATAGCAAGCGCACCCGCAACGAGGATCAACAGCTTAATCTGCTCGAAGTGCGAGAGCCCCTGATCGATCAGCGCATAGTGACGCCCTCGACGTTCCCCGAGGGTTTCGACGGACAGACCTGTCCGCGGACCGAGGGCCTGCGCCACGAGACGCCGCACGCTCGCCGGCGACACTCCGGACTTTGTTCGGATCTCATAGGCGCTCGGTTCGCTGGAGCCCCACGCCCGCACATAATCGCCCGCGTTGAGGATGATCGCTCCGGGAGACCATCCGAGATTCGTGCTCAGTGCAGCGACCCGCAGTCTCACAGGCAGCGGCGCCGGCAGCACAAACACTGAACCGATACGCAGATGCTTTTCGGCGGCAAGCGACTGGGAGATGATCGCCCAACCCCCTTTCCGAATTCGCGAGTCGGCAATCGCCAGATCTCCTTCCGCTAGCTGGCTCGGTGGAATCGGCTGTTGCGTGCTCGATGGCGGAGCTCGTATCCACAGCTTGCGATCCCCCCAATTGAGAAAACTTCCGCGGTAGGAACCCAACGCGGCGACGCCAGGGAGGGCTCTGAGCACGCGAATGTCGGCATTGCGAAACGGCGCAGCCGCAAACAGACCCGCTTCGCCGCTGGGAGCGACCCATACGTTCGCGCCAGCATCGATCGCGCTGGCCGAAGCCTGCAGGCCGTGCTGCAAGTTCACCTGTGCACCGCCCACCGACACCGCACCGAACACAGCTATCGCGCCGGTCGCCGCGACCGCCAAAGACCGGACACGAGTGCGCGGGTTGCCCAACTCGGTGACCGCGAGAACGCTCGCGGCACCGTCGAGAAGGCGCTCTTGCAAACAGTCGAAACATCTCACCAAAACGTCGAACAGCAACGGGAGCAGACAGGCCAACGCCACCGCCAGCATGACGATCCCGACAAACCAGCTCTTGGTACGAAACAGGATGATCGT
>Ga0209007_1000621_pt1 | contig 12542 bp, 10 predicted proteins | sample JacPinW_OM1H0_O2_FD_187961 | JGI IMG/M metagenome (GOLD analysis project Ga0209007, IMG submission 187961) | Forest soil microbial communities from Algoma, Ontario, Canada - Jack Pine, Ontario site 1_JW_OM1H0_O2 (SPAdes) (version 2) | ecosystem: Environmental > Terrestrial > Soil > Boreal...
TGTGCCAACAGTGATTGGACCCGTATAGGTGGTGCTCGTCAAAGTTGGCGTGCTGCCATCCGTCGTGTAGTGGATTGTCGGGCTGCCCGTGGTAGTCGAGATCGTTACCGTCTGGACTGACGTATAGGTGCCGGCCGCAGGGCTAAAGGTGGGCGTGGCGGCAGGTGGGTTGATCGTATACGTCCCGCTGGCGACGGAAGAATCAAGGAACCCTGTGCCGCCCCAAACCATCTTCAGGGTCTCTGTAGTCGCTACGGTGATCGAACTAGAATACAGCGTGCCTGAAGTGCATCCCGTGGTGCCGTTGGTGGCGGGTGTAGCTCCGTTGGTCGTGTAGCAGCCGGTTGGTGCGCTCGATCCATTGCTGGCCGTGACCGTCTGCGTGCTGGTGTAGGTGCCGGGAACAGGCGAGAATACCGGGGTGGCGGCTGTGGGTGTGCCGCCTCCGATGGTAAACAGGCCCACCGTGAGGTTGCTCGGCATGGCCAGTCGTGCAGTGTTGCCCGACATAGCATAGAGCGTCTGAGTCGAAGAAACAGAGACAGGACTACTGTAGAGCGTGCCGACCATGCAGCCGCCGCGATTGTCTACCTGCGGAAGCAGCGCGGGAAACGTGGAAGAGAGGATGTAGCAAGAGTACGAGCTTCCGGAGGAACTGGCAATCGTGACGTTCTGCGTGCTGCCGTAAGTACCTGCCGCTGGAGAAAACGTCGGAGCATTGACCGGAGTTCCCCCTGAGTTAGATTGCGAGGTGTACGTCGAAATCGATGGATGCGTGGGAGGCGTGTCCACGACGTAACTAAACGAGTTGATCAGAAGCGGAGTCGTGGTGTTTGCATTTCCCGTTCCTGCCGTCAGTCCCACCCATGCCGTGTTATTGCTGCCCGGCGCCGTTGTGCTGTCGTAGACGAGCGAAGGGATATTGATCGCACCCCAGGACTGCTGAAAGAAAGTTCCTGTGCCTGATGTGCTGGAGGAACACGAGCCATTCGCCGCTGTCACATCATAGAGGCAAGTTGAGAAGGTAGTTCCATCGTAGCCGTAAAGTACTTGATAAGTGTGACCGGTGAAGGCATTCATCCCGCCGCCGCCTGTGAGATCAATCGGCAGAGTGCTGATCTTGTTGGTGTTGTAGTAGACCGGCTGTGAGTCGTTTGGGATACAAGGACTCTGCATCTGCTGGTAAATCTGGGCGTTGCTGTGGGTGAATCCCGCGCCCCCAGTTGTCGAGTCGTAGGAGCTGAGCACAAAGTAAAACTCGTTGTCTGGAGGCAGCGGAACGCCACTGACCGGGAATCCTTGATATGAACCGTCCTCGCACCCAGCGCCTGCAACGAATTGATTCTGCTGAAATCCAGGCACATTGTTGACGTTCTGAATGCTGAGCGCGAGCGTCCACCCATTCATCACGAACTGGTAGCCGCCGTGAAATGCCTGCACATTTTGCCGAGTCTGGTAGATGATTCCCTTGCCGACGTGACTCAAGCCGGTAGGAATCATGGTCAGCACACCGCCGCCAACCGTGGACTGACCCGGAGCATTCTCGCGGAAGCTGCCGCTGGAACCACTGAGGCTGCATTGGCCGCTGGAGGACCACGACGTGCAATTCCAGCCCTGCGCCCCAGCACTTACCGCAGCCATGAGAATGATTACGTATAGGAGTCGTTTCATTGTGTCCTTAGTTTGTGCCTTCAATGGTGAAGGTTGAGCCTGCCGTGATGTTGCCTCCTTGGAATGCGAAGGCAACAGTAGAGATTGCTGGATACGAACTATCGCCGTTGCTCCACATACCGCCTCCCACACATCCTCCAGGCCCCCCGCTGAATCCTCCACCCCACGTCGAGGAAGAAACTCCATAGACTTTTCTGTAGGAAGTGTTGGTATAGTCCGCAAAAGTGAGGGTAGCCAGCGTCGGTATGACCGGAGTCGCGGAGCTGCCTGCGAGCGTGACGAAGCCGTAATTTCCTGCCGCCGAAGTTTGTCCAGTGGTGCTCACCACGCACTGATAGCTTGACCAGTAATGGGCACTGTTATCTCCATTAAGGGTAAGCGTCAGATTGTCATTGCTGGTATCGCTGCTGCTGCCCGAGAAGGTAATGATAAGTTTCGTGTAACCCCCAGGGATACTGGCAAAACTGACCGTGGAGGCTGCCGTTCCGACCGTGCAAACTCCTGCCGTCAGAGTGCATCCGGTAGCGATGTAAGGGATGCCAAGTTCTCCCAGGTTGACGTAATTGCCAGAACCCCCGCCACCGCCGCAGGGTGATCCAGTGCCAGCAAATACACCTGAAGTATTTGCCTCTACGCATTGAGTTGAGCCGGTTATGCCGGAATCGGCGATCGATGCAGCCGTTAGACCATTCACCGAAAGATTGCCGTTTGTGGTGCTCAGTCCCACCACAGCAGCGGTCATGTTGGTGGCGTCAATATCGTTAATGTTTTCTAGCGTATTGTTGACTGCACTGCCTCCGAAACTCACACCATCCGTTGCAAAACCGGTCAATCCTTTTCCGCTGATGGCGTTGTGTGCTGAAGTACCGGTAATCAGGATTTCTGCCGTTGCCGAGGTGCCGCTCGCGTTGTAAATGATCTTCGGTGTGATGATGTTGTTGTTCGAGTTAGTAACGATGATGTTGTCATTCGTAGATGAGTTCCAGAGGTTTACTCCGTCGATGATGTTGCTGCCGCCTCCGCTGATCGAGATGCCAGCCGTTGAGGTCGCGGTGGTGTGCTGTGTTACCTGAAGCCCCCGGATATTCACACCATAACTGTTGATGACGTCTACGATGTGCCCTACTGTGCCAGCGGTCGCACTTGGACTGGACCATCCTCCTGTTACCTCAACGCTTGGAGTTGAACCTTGAGTCAGGCCCGAGAAGTAGAGGCATGAAATACGACAGTCGTTGTCGATTGGGTGCAGGACGTGAATATCGCTGCTGCCGATGTTCGACGTTGTGCCGCTGTAGATGTAGGCTTCTCCGTATTGCATGTTCTCCGTCTCAAAGCCTTCAACCACCAGATCGTTGATCTGTGTTCCGGTGTCGATCACGCCGTAAGTCGTTCCTGTCAGCGTTTGATGATCCGAGGATGCCCCATACTTCACCCTTGCTGAATCCAAGGCCGTTCCATCTGCGGAATCGAAGTAGAGGCAGGCCCAGGTTGTATTCGTGGTTTGAGTTACTCCCGCCGTACCCCAGTTGCAGATCGGGTTGGTGATCTCTCCGATTCCGAAGGACGGTATTCCTTTGAAGTAAAACCCTCGAATGCTGTCATTCGATGTGACATTCTTGACCGTCATACCGCCTACAAAGCTCACCGAAAGACCCGTTGCCGTCCCAGTTGCCGCTACTGTCCTTCCCATACCAAAGTTGGAGAAGTTGTTCCACGCGAGATAATCTGAACCGCTTCCTGCCACATCGATAATGTCTGCCGATGCACTTGTGCTGATGATCGTGGAGGCCGGGCCGGAGTTGATTTCTAGTCCCGTTTGAGGGACGTATCCATCCTGTGAACCGCAAACGCCCTTAGACGGCGTTGTGATGCTCACCGCTGCCGTTACCTTATAGGCTTTGGCGAGAAGGTCTACGCACCCCGCACCAAGCGAGTTGAGAGCGAATTGAAATGGCGTGGTGTTATCCGTGCCGGACGTTCCATTCCAGTCTCCGACCATGCCGAACCATTCGCCCGGCATCTTCGGATTTCCGTTGAGAACCACTGAGCCAGTTCCAGCAATGAAATGCGTGTCTCGCGTAGAAGCAGTGACCGTGTCCGGGACCGTTAGCGCGAATCCCGTTCCGTTGACCGTCCAACTGCCGTTACCCTCAAACTTCGGATTGACGTTGGCGTTGAGCGTGTGACTTGCAGTCAGCGTGAAGGTCTGCGCAATCGATGAGACGTAGGTGCATGGGCTAGAGCACGCTGTCTCGATAGAGGAGATCGTGTCTGCTGCCTGGGCGTAGAACACGTTCGTCTGTGCACCGAAGCTGCCAGAGGCATTGATTTGAGGATTACCGTTCACGCCTGCGGGAGAGCCGCCAACACCCCCAGCAATAACAGTGGCGAGCGAAGCATGAGTTGCGGACGCTATTCCTCCGAGTGCGGTGCATCCGGTTTCATCGTTCATCCCCAGCGCGGGGCTAAGGCCAGTACCAATCGAGTAGCAGGTATTCCAGCCGATGAATTGATTGTTGGTGAACGCCGTAGATTTCTGGGTCGTTCCCGAGATTGCGAAATCTTGAAAGCCCTGGTCGGTGCTCACATTGTTGTCGATGATCTTGTTGTCTTGGACCAAGTAATCGCCGCAGGTGAGACCTGTGGTATTGCACAGAAGCTCGATGCCGGGGTAGGCCGTTCCAGCGGCGAACTGGGGCAGCATAGGCGGTCCTAAATCCATCCAGTCGATGTTGTTATCGTGGGTGATGGTTCCCGCTGCGGCCTGAGTGCAGGCAGGCCACGTCGGTTGCGTCGATCCGGTGAGATTAGAGCTCACTGACAGACGGAACACGCTCTTTTCGAGGCAATTGTTCGTATCTTTGATGATGTAATTCTGCTCAAGGGCGGTGCTGGCCGTCCAAGCATTTCCTGGGACCACGCCCGAAGTATTGATGACGTTGCCTGTGACGCTGATTTGCTGGATAACCGGATTGCCGGTATTATTCCCATTTGTCAGGACAAGATTGCCCTGCATGATGTTGTTATCGGTGAAACTAGAACTCGTGGTGTAGACCGTCGCCACGGCGCCCGCGATGCTGTTATTGGAGGCGTTGTGGGTTTGTCCGAATATCTCAAGGCCCGGCAATCCGGCCATCTGTCCGCTCTCATTGGTGTAGCTATTTCCGGTAGTCGTGGACGTGTCGGCAAAGATGCTGTATCCACCGAAGTCTCCCGAAGTGCCGCTCCCCGCATGGGTCGATGACAACTGGGTAGCCACGTTACCGCTGATGTTGAGCGAGGTCGGCATATAGCCGTTGAACGGCCCAACCTCAATAGCAAAGCCAAAGCGATTCTTGATCGTATTGTTAGAAACCGTGATATTGCTGATGACCGATGGTACGGAGTTGCTGTGGATCGAGATGCCCTTCGAGAATACAAGATCCTGCGAGTTGTCGATGACGTTGCCAGAGATCACATCGTTGTTGCTCGCATCGAAGACAACGATATCGTCAGCGTTGTTGGACTGGACTGAGTCGTTCTGAACGCGCGATCCGGTAACGCTGGAGAAATATACGCCCACCCCATTGCCGTTGAGAACGGTATTCCCAAGAATCTGGATTCCCGAGATACTCGTTGCCAGGATCGTGTCACCAGTAAAGCCTCCGCCGTTGAAGGTGCAGCCCTTGATGACGACGTTGGAAGCTGTGATGGTGATGAGATTTCCGTTTGCGCCTCTGGTGACCGTTGCTCCCGGCTGACACTCAAGGGTAAGAGCTTTGGCGATGGTGACACCTGCCGTAGGCGTTTCCGCGTAGGATGCGGGGAGAATGATAGTTGAGCCTGCCGATGCCGCTGTGATGGCCGTTTGCAGCGTGCCTGCCGCGTTAGAGCCTGGGTTGAGCGTTACGAGGCAGTTAGTGCATGATCCCCCAGTACCGTTGGAGGCCGCTGTGACACGCCCCTTGGCATCGATGGTGGCGTTCAGGTTCGTATAGCTTCCCGCTGTGACGCCAGAAGTCGCAAGGGTAAACGCTTGAGAACCACTTCCAGGCCCAGCGGTGCCGTCGCCGGTGAGTTGAGTGATACCACTGCCAGACGGAGCACCAATATCTAGGAGATCAATGCCATTAGCAGCAAAGCCTACAGCATGTCCTGAAGTTCCAGCCGTTCCGACTCCAGGCACCATCAATTCACCGATACCGTTCGGATTTTGAATGATTCGATGAAGTGCCAGCGAGGACCACAGGCAGTCTACGTTCGCGCCTGGAGTGCATCCTTCAGTTCCTTCCGTCAGAGTCGCGCTTGCTCCCACTCCAGATACGCCAGTCAGAGACAATCCACCGGTGCCGCTATAGTTGAGCACTGTTCCGCTATCCGAAAGCAGCGAATTACCGAGCGTGTCAGCCCCGGTTGCGACTGGAATGAAAGGCGATGAAACCGTGCCGCCGATTGTTCCCGATCCCGCTCCGATGTGAACCCAGTTCGTGCCATTGAAGTAGCAAGGCACGGCCGCAGTTGGCGTGGTTCTATCAATAGCCCAAGGATATGTCCCGGTACCTGGAGTATTTGTTGGGCATCCGGGTTCTGAAGGATCGTAGTGCTGGCCAAAGCCGTTGACACCAGAAAGCAAGCCTCCACCAAACTGCTCATAGTCGAGGAGGTCTGCCGCTTGCTCCAGCGATCCCTGTGCGTGGAGAGCAATTAAGAAATTTGCGGAGGAAGCTCCTGTAGGGGGTGAATTAGAGGGCCACGCCGCAGAAAATGTACCAGTTGATGAAACAATTTGGGAGGCTGAGTAGACCGGACCTTGGTTTGTCAGCACGCCATTCATGTTGAGGGTATAACCAGACGGAACGGGATAGGTCACACCTGCCGAAGGTGCAATCACGCTAATGATCACATCATTTGCGAAGGTTGTTGTGATCGGCCCTGTCGTAGGCGGATACGTCCCCGTCGTGTTGACGGCAGAGACGTCAAGAGGACTAATCTTTGCAATCCCGCTACGCTCTTCCGCCCAGCATTGGTGTACCTCGTCATTCCCTGTCGTTGTGATGACAAGATTTCCACCTGTCACATTCACGGCTAGGAATGCGGATGCAGGAATTCCCTCGGAGCTTGAAGCGATAAGGCTGTAAGCGTTCAGTGCGCTATCTGTTGCGGCTCCCGCACCTGCTTGACAGTAAACGATGATGGCATTTCCTGTCGTTACTCCATTCAGGGGAATAAGCGACTCAAAGAGCGGAGCACTCGTGAACTTATCTGTAGCCGACTGCACATAGCCAGGTGACTCGAAACCTCCACCTGCGCCGATCACCTGAACAGGAACAACCTCATTGTTTGTGCTTTGGAAAATCCACGGAGCCGGCGAAGTGTAGTGCGAGGCGTTCGTGATGTTCCAGTCAGCCGGCGTTCCGACGCACGTTCCACTAGGACCGATTACGAGGAGTTCTCCGAGCGTTCCAGTGCAGGCCGCTCCACCTCCGCCGCCAGTTCCACCAGCCGTATAGACGTAGGAGTAGACCACCGTCTGGTTAACCTGGACCTGGATGATGTAGCTGCCGCTGGCCGCCCAAACGCTCAGGTTCCCGTACTGGTTGAGGGCGTAGGGCTGCGTCAAGGGACTGCCGGAGAGACTGGGATTCGAATAGATGTTCGCCTGCGGAAAGCATGGCGTGCCGGTTGCCGTGTATGGGCAGACGGTGACACGCGCGTTCGATGCTGGCGTTCCGGTTGGCGTGACAAACTGGCCGGAGATGGCGGAGCCGGTCTGCGCCTCAGTTGCGGTCGAACCGAGCAGGAGGATCGAAGCCACGAGAAATAGGAGGCTGAAAGCGTTTTGAACCTTTAGCGGTATTGCAGCGGGGATGAACCACGGAATTCTTTGGGTTGCCTTTTTCATCTTCAATACGATCATCGCGATGACCGCCTCCCATGCCGCGACCATCTGCGTGGTCGAGTTGGCACTCAACCAAAGAAACAGGGCGTAAACAAATTGGGCAAATTCCGTTCTGTCTTTGCCAACAGCGCATTTTTCTGTGCTTGTATTCCGCCCTGCCGGCGTCGTTATGGAGGCAAATCTCACGACCGTCCTCCAGCCTTTTGACCGCCGTTGGATTTCTGTCGAGCGGTTTGAACCGCTTTCTCGTAGCTCTCATCTAGCAACCCCTTCGCCAGCAGCAGCCAGCCTTCTTCTTCGCCTTCAAGCGCCTTCCGCCGGCGCATCGACTTGATAGTGCCCTCGATCAACTGCCGGGCCTGGTTCACCGCGGCAATCAGATTCGCGTCGTTGTGCAAATCGGCAATCATGAACTCGAGCGCCTGACCTTTTGAGGAAAGCTGGTACTTGGTCTGGACCGACTCGAGCATCGTCTCCATGGCCTCTTTCGCCAGAAACGGGACTCGGACCACCATGTTCGTCAAGGGCTCGCGCTCATCGCCCACGGTCTTGTTGCGGGCGGCAACGAGCTCGGCGAGCTTGGTGGATTTCATGGTCTGGGCTTCGCGGACCCAGTTGTGATCGAGCCAGAGCGCCGGGTTGACCTGGATCAGGAGTTCGGCGTTCGTTGTCGGGATTTTGGTCAGTTCATCCAGCGTAAGTTGATGTAAACACTGTCCTATGCGGACGTGTTTGAAATAGCTACTCCGAGGAATATCGAGCGAATCCGCGTAGGCTTCTTCGCCTTTCGAACCCGGAGCGAAGCCGATAGCCGTCCATCCCTGGTTCAGCCGCATCTTCCAACCGTAAAAGGCGATCTTGGCGAGACTCTGGCGGAGATTTCTGGCGGCCGACTGGAGTTCGGCGTGGTACTCGCGGATCGAAACCTGCTCAGGCGCAAGGACTTGGCCTTGGGGGATGTAGCTCGGAGACGGCAGTGAAAAATGGGTGCCCACGTCGCGGATTGTATTCGCAGCGAAGGTCTTAGGGGTTGTTTTGCGGAGATTAATTTGCGGGTCGGACGAGGGGAGAGGCTGATTCCTCTCCCCTTTGCGCTATCGGCGTGGGGTGTATAGGACGCGGGGGAGCATGTTTGGAACCGCCAAGCGCCAGAACATGACCAGGGAAGAGGACTCCCCCACTATTGACAAGATACCCCTTCTGGGATTTAGTCTGCAAGTGCCAAGCGTAGCAATTATGACCAATCCCCGAAAATATCGGCTTGCATTGCTCATGAATTCGTGCGCCTCGGCATCTGAGGAAACCCTCTTGCAGGGGTAGGCCGCTGGGGTTAGCAATGGGCGGACGATTGAGAGCCGCCGGAGCGATTGACCTTGATTCGTTTAGCCCGGAAACGCGGGAATCAAGTTCTGGCCCGACAATATAGCCCTTCGACAAGGCTGCGGAGTTGATCTGCAGGACGCCGAGACGCCAAAACTGCATGGCGGCAGAGCACTCTTACCTCAGATACTATAGAGGCTCTTTAGGGCAAGCCCCCTCTTGCAGGAAGGCGTCCGTGTGCCTGATTGCTTTCCAACTCCCGTTTAGTAAAGGCGTACTTGAATATCGGATTGAGCGCAATCCACTGCGCCGGCGTCCTCTTGCGTGGATCGTCTCCAATCCGCTGTACGTTCGCCGTCGGTCGCTGTACGAACGCCGCTTGAGGCCGACGAGTGATCGCCGCGCGCCAGCCCTTCGGCGGTGGCCATGGTACGCCTAGCTTGCGCAGGGAGACCTCGCTAAATCCGCCTTTGGCTGTCTTGGCGGCCTCGACTTCGGCTTCCGTGAAGAACTTTTTGGGAGTCCACTCGGTCATCCGACCTTCTCCAGTCCAGCTAATGCCCGGTCTCTATATGGACCGTCCTCGACGAAAATCTCCTTAAAATCCTTATACCGATAGCTCCAGTTCGAGCGGTCAGACAGACATCCCCACCCACCCATAGACTGAATGGCGCGGAGGATAGCGGAGGAAACCTCGGGGGCCTGGGTGACGAAAACCTTGCCATCGCGCCGGACGTATTTAGGCTCCAGCCGGTAGGCTCCCTCAGCATCAATCCTCGCGTAGTCGATGAAAACCTGAGTCGCCAGAGTCCAAGCCTCGCTCGCCGCACTAATCGGCGTGGTCCACTTTAAGCCGGCCATTTCCCGCACGCGAGCGATAGAACAGTCCCAACGTCGATGGCTCACCTTAATCGTATCGCGGACGGCGCGAACGAATCGCTGCTCGCCTATTTCCTGCGCAAGCTCGGCAAGGAGTTCGAGACGCAATTCAGCCGCCGCGTCGCTTTCCGCCTGCTGCGAGGGGAAAATTTCCCTAATTAACGCTACCGCTACCGCTGCCAGTTTCAGAGCGTCGGTTGATAACGCGCTCGAGTTGCTGACGCTCTTGATCGTAGCCATTAGCTGGCTGTCTAACCCAGGATTCAGGATTGTGCTCATAGCGGGCCTCGTCAAACCACTTTTTAGGTGAAGGTACAAATTGAAGGTCTTCGATAGGCCACTGACCGACAGCCTTCGCGTAGAGTTGCACTTGAGTCGTCAAACGGAGATCGGCGTTATAGGCGAGCCGGTACGTGTGCCAAGGCTCCATGTCCTTCTCGGTTCGCTCCAGCGCCTTGTCGATCGCGGCCAGCGCCGGCAGAAACGTCTGTACCTGCCCGGCAATGACTCGCGCCTCCGGCATTTTCGGGTAGCAGGCCAAAATGCGGATACAGGCCGACATGCGCGCCGGCAGCTCGACGGCCGCCGCAGACCGCAGATAGCGACTCTGGTGTGCCCAAGTCGTCATGTGGGGAATAAACTTAGCCTCCCGGCCGCCCATCTCGACTCTGGCGCCATCGACTTTGCCGCGGAGAAACGTGATCGCCTCCTGTACGCTTCGCTTGTCACCGTCGATTTCCCCGGCGCAGATCCGGTCCAGGGCCTCACGTATGCGCTTGAGGGCTTCCTTGCGGTTGCACTTGCGCGGGTAGGCTTGATAGATCGAGAGTAGGACAGATTCAGGGTAGGTGGGCGTGTGGTCGTCGAAGAGGGTATCAGAAGGAGCCATGGTCGTCGCCCTGCCTTCCTTGCCAGTAGGCCTCTTCGGCCGCGCCGCGTGCTTCTCTGGCGGCATCGCGAATTTCGTCGATATACTGCTCATGAAGCGCCTTTAGATCGAGCCTCGTCTGAATCAATTCAGCGGCTAAGGCGCGGCAAGTCGAGTCATATTGGCTCGTACAGACCGCCATGTGTTGTAGGGCTTCATCGGTGAACTTCACACTCATCGTCTACCTCCAAGAATCAGCATTCGGGCGGAGTCGTCACTGCAAGCAATCAGCCTCTGGACTCCAGCGCGGCGAATACGGCGATAAGACACGCCTAGTCTCTCAGCTAGGCCGACAGCGCCATCCTCGATGGTCTTGCGGCCTGGTTTGGGTAGACCGCGCTCTTTCCAGTTGAGGGATGGGTTGAACCAGGTGTCGGTCATTGAGCTTGCCTCCGACGAATTTCTTCCTTGTGGTCCCGAAACCACTTATTGCGAGCCTTTGATGTCGGTAGGGTCGGCGATGCCGCTCCACACGAGCACTTAACTCTGCCGTAAGCGCTTCCGCCATTAACCGAAACAAGCAGACCAACCTCGCTACGGTGACCTTCGAGCTTTCCATTCCTCGCCAGTTTCATCACTTCCCTTTCCAGTCCGGCTTAATCCTCTCGCCGCACCTGCTGCAGTAGACTTCGCGCTCCTCGGCGTCGAACAGGATGCGCTCGCCTTCGTCAATGTTGCGGGTGCAAGAGCAGCATTCACCCTTGTATTTGGCTGTGATCCAGTTCATTGAGACTCCTCGGCTTTAGTGATGGCCTTATGTGCCGCACGCAGATGCTTCTTCCATCCCGGCCCTTTGTATTTCTGCCCATGGATTCCGTACTCTAAGAGCAGCGCATTGTGGAGGAATGGCTCGACATCGGTTATGCGATCCGCCAGGCCCTTGAGAGCGGTCAGCAAGCTAGTGCGCTCAATTTCCAGCGCATTGATTCGCTTGATAGCGAGTCCAAGCCTCCGCAGTAAATCCTCGGCGTCGAGTTCAGTGCTCATCGATACTCCTTAGTCGGCGGCCCATAGTCTTTAACGTCGAGGTCGCAGTTTCGCCAACCGGCTCGAATCACTTCGGCCAGAATCTCATCCTTCGGCATGAATCGCGGGCTACCACCTTCCGACCATTCCAACGCGGTTCCAGTCGCCTCGGCAATCTGCTTCGCGATCTCCACGCGGTCACCAAGAGCATCGAGGTGCGGCGGGTACATCGTCCATCCAGGGATCCGGTTGACTCGCGCGATCATGCCTTCGAGGGTCCAAGGGTTGACTGTTGCATCCATCTCGTCGCTCATTTCATCTCCCCGCAGCAGATCGAGATCACGTCCGCGTCATGCAGCGCGTTGCCGATGTTGATGATCTTGTGGACGATGCTGCCCATGCTGTCAACCAGCCACACCTGATCCTTGGGAACAAAAGCGTGCGCCTTAAACGGTATGCCTGCCATGTTCCAGATATCCGGGTTGGCTTCCGTCAGACGGTCCATAGCGATATTCACCGCATTGATATAGCCCCGGATGCGCTTCGGAACTGGCGGCTCTGGCAGAAATGAGTCAGGGTCGCCCATGTAGCGATTAAGGAAACTATTATCCGCCTTGCCGTCTTCAAAGATAGACCGCGCCAACTCTTCTTCGGATGGCGGATTGATGTCGAACCAGCAACCAGGCCTAGCAGTGAACTTAGGCTCCTGCGTCACCTTCGGAAGATCGAAGATGCCGCTACCTGCCACCGTCGAATACGGCAGGAGGTTATGCGGGCAGGTTATCTCCCGCAGTCCGTCGTCGAAAGTCTTGTCGCATAAACCGCAATCAATCTTCACTGTTTCACCGCCAAATTCACAATCTGCTTGATAGCCTCAAGGTCTGCCTCGGACAGGCTCCT
>Ga0209007_1000622_pt1 | contig 12532 bp, 10 predicted proteins | sample JacPinW_OM1H0_O2_FD_187961 | JGI IMG/M metagenome (GOLD analysis project Ga0209007, IMG submission 187961) | Forest soil microbial communities from Algoma, Ontario, Canada - Jack Pine, Ontario site 1_JW_OM1H0_O2 (SPAdes) (version 2) | ecosystem: Environmental > Terrestrial > Soil > Boreal...
CCCGAGCAGCCCTTGCCGTGCAGCTAGCATTTCCCCGTGTCGGGTATGCAGAGGACTTTCACCTCCAAGAGAGTGCGCCCTGCCGGGCGCACCAAAAAAGGGCGAGAGCGCGCCAGCCGCGCCCATCGCCTGGAACGGTCTGGTCTTCATCGGCGACGCGGGAGGGGACATCAAAGGCGTGAAGGGGCGGATGTACGCTCTGGACGCCAAAACCGGAAAAATCGTCTGGGAGTTCTATCTCGTGCCGAAGACCGAGGGGGATCCGACACGCGGACCCGAGGGCGCCTCGCCGCTCAACACGTCCACGTGGGGCAACACTCTGCAGGGAGTGCCGATCACCGGCGGCGCCACCTGGACTTCGTACAGCCTGGACCCGGATACGGGTCTGCTGTATGTGCCGGGTGGCAATCCCGCGCCCGATTTCGCCGCCGCCATGCGCCCGGGCCCGAACCTTTATACCGGCTCGGTCGTGGTGCTGGATGCGAAGACTGGCGCCTATATGAACCACTTCAAGATCGTGCCCAAGGACTGGCACGATTGGGACGTTTCCAGCGCTCCTGCGATCATCCGCACCGCGGGCGGCAGCAAGGTGCTGTCGGTCGCTCCGAAGGACGGCCACCTGTACGGCTTCGACCTCGATACGAACGCCCTGCCCTATCGCACGCCGGTCACCCGCGTCGAAAATGCGGATGTGCCATTTTCCGCTGGCAAGCCCGTCCACTTCTGTCCGGGCTCGACCGGCGGCAACGAGTGGAACGGTCCCGCTTACGATCCCCAGACCAACCTCGTTTACGTCGGCGAGGTCGAGTGGTGCACCACCGCTTCGCTCATGCCGGCGGAGAAGATCGCGGCCGCCAAGCCCGCCACGCCGTGGTCCGGCGAAGCGTCGCTCAACCCGTTCAACACCTGGGGCAAACCGGATCCGATCTTCGACTGGGCGGGCTGGACCTACGCGGTCGACGCCGACACGGGCGCCTGGCGATGGAGAGCGAAGACGAACTACCCGATTCAAAGCGGCATGACGCCGACGGCCGGCGGCGTCGTCTTCTTCGGTGACATGGGCGGCAATTTCTATGCGCTCCAGGCCACGGACGGACGCAAACTGTGGGGTCAGAAGATCGGTGGCGCGATCGGCGGCGGGGTCATCACCTACGCCATTAATGGAACGCAAAGGGTCGCCGTCGCGACCGGCCTCACCGAAGTCCTTTGGCCGACGCAGATCACAACTGCGAAGGTGTCCGTGCTCGGACTGGAGTAGCGCCTCCGGCGCCACACGTGGGGTGTGTCAGGTCAGCAGCCCCACTTGAGAGCTACTCTCAGGTCTTGATTGGGGCCTGACGGAATCTCGCGAAGGAGTTCACGGCACTAATTGAAACCGATTGCCGCAGAGAGGGTCCAAGAAACTTTCGTCTTCGGATAACTAGCACGCAGCGCGCTGGCGATACTTCGACCCTCAGGCCAGGCGGCTCGCGATCGCCTTCAGCACCGCGCTGATGCGGTCACGCGCATCGAGCTTCAAGAGCAGGCGTGAGACATGATTCTTCACCGTGCCTTCGGTCAGCCCAAGCATCTCGCCGATCTCGCGGTTGCTGAAGCCGCCGGACATCAGCCGGATGACGCCGCGCTCGCGTTCGGTTAGGGGCTCCTCGAATTCATCATCGAGCCGCGACTCGGCGCGTCCCTTGATGTTGCGCAGCAGCGTTTCGGTGATCGAAGGTTGCAGGACCAGGCGCCCCTCTGCGACCGCGCTGATCGTGGAGGCAAGCTGCTCGAGCGAAACGTCCTTGAGCAGAAATCCGCGGGCGCCCGCCTTGCACCCTTCGAACAGCGCGTCCGCGTCGTCGAACGTAGTGAGGATAATGAAGTGCGGCGCGCGACCCGGTTCTGCAAGGCGGCGCAGCACGGAGAGGCCGTCCATCTCCGGCATGCGAATGTCGAGAAGGACGACATCGGGCGCCGCCGACGGAATGAGGCGCAGGGCCTCGGCTCCATCGACGGCCTCGCCGACAATCTCGATGTCAGGCAGAAGCGAGAGGAGGCTTCTGATGCCTTTGCGAACCAACGTCTGATCGTCGACGAGGAAGACGCGGATCACGGCAGCGAAGGCCGTGTCGGAATCCAGCCCCTCACCCTGAAGCCGCTGCCGCGCCCACTCTCGAATGCGATTTGGCCGCCCTGCTGCAGGAAGCGTTCACGCAGGCCCTTGAGGCCGTGGCCGAGGCGAAGCTGGTCGGTGCCTTCGCCATCATCGCGGCTATCGAGCCGTACACCACCCTCATCCGCCCTGAGCGCGAGCCAGAGATTGCGTGCGGCCGCGTGGCGGAGCGTGTTGGTGATGATCTCCTGCGTCGAGCGCATGAGGGTCTGCGCAGCTTCGCCGGATTGAAGCGCAAGAGTTTCGGGAATGTCGAGATGCACGTTGAGCTGCGGCGCGTCCGTCGCCAACGCTTCAAGCACCGGCTTGATGTCGTGTCCGTCGTAGCGCCGCAGCGTGCCAACGACGTCCCGCACCTGGGAGAGCAGCGACTTCGCGAGATCGCGCGCCTCGATCGCGCTCGCGCGCCCGAGTTCGGGGGAGACATGACTCGCATATTCGAGCTGCAGGCTGAGTGCGGTGAGGTCGTGCCCCCACGCGTCGTGGAGTTCTCGAGAAATTCGCGTCCCTTCGGCTTGCGCGGCGCTCTCTGCGAGGAGCGCCTGCGTCGCCCGCAATTCGGCGTTGATCCGGCCGAGCGCGAGACTCCTCTCGGCTTCCCGACGCAGCGCATGAACCGCACCGACCGCGATCAGCTCGCCCGCAACGTCGACGGCCAGAAAGTAGAACCAGCCTACCAGGTCGGCGTTCTGCTCCCATAGTCCCAGCCGGATCAGTATCGATTGCACCACCACCCAAGCAAGAGCGCGGCGTGTGCCGAACAAGAGCGCAACCTGCAACGCGATGGGCGTGAGGAGCGGGCCGGGCGAGCCGCGGTTGGTCGCCGCCATCGCGACAACCAACAGCGTTTCGAATCCGATCAGCAGCACTTGGCTCGTCCGCGAACGCAGCCCGATCAAGACCGAGGCGAAGAGCGCTGCGCCGAACGCAGCGAAAAGAAGAATCCAGACGAAAGCGGACGCTTGTGCGGCGTCGGCACGGGATGGCATCAGGGCCCTCGCAAAAACACCAACCCCGATCCAGATCGTGACGGCAACCGCGAGGATCAGCCAATGAAAGCGCTGCTCGAGCCTCATGGCACGAGCATAACACCGGACGGCTTCTCCTCGACGTGCCGAAAGTCATGGGCATTCATGGTGCCGGTCGGCACTTCCGCGGGGGCTTCCGGCCATCTACGCTTTCCACACGTCGACTGGCGGTGAGCTCGACGATCGCCGTCAAAGGAATCTTCTTGGACATAACGCCACTTTTTTGGGACGGCTTTTATACAAAGATTGCCGAGCCGAGCATTGTGCCGTCACCCGCCAGGCAGCCACTCCAAGTGGTCAAGAACGAACTTGCGTCGCATCGAAGCACCGTGATGTTGCTTCAAACAAATCAAGTGAGGAAATCACTCGAATGAACCCAAAGCGAATCTACAGCGCCTTGGCAGTATCTTTTTTTGCTCTGTTCTCAAGCGGGCCGGTCGCTGCCCAAGCTCCGGTTCCCGGAATGCAATTCCGCGACTGTTCGAATGGTTGCCCCGAAATGGTGATGCTGCCGCAGGGCAGTTTCCTCATGGGGGCTCCGCCGGGGGAAGAAGAGCGCGAGAGCGTGCCCGCTTCTTTTCGCGGACACTCGGTACCACAGCACTTGGTCAAGATCCGATACAAGCTCGCAATCGGCAAATTTGCCGTGACGCGAGATCAGTACGCTCAGTTTGTGACGGAGACAAATCGGCCGGATCCCGATAGCTGTTATACGCCCGATGTTGCAACCGGTATGGAGAATGACAAGCACGGCGCCAATTGGCATTCCCCAGGCTTTTCACAGACCGGAAGAGACCCTGTTGTCTGTGTAAGTTGGGACGATGCGCAAGCCTATGTGGCTTGGCTGAGCGCCAAGACGGGGCATGTTTATCGTTTACCAACAGAGGCAGAGTGGGAATACGCCGCGCGCGCGGGGACGACAACCGCGCGTTACGGGAGCGATAGGCCTGCGGAACTCTGCCGCTACATCAATCATGGTGATCTGAACTACAGTGAGCGGCATCCTCGCGATCCCGACGCGAATCGAGAGTGCCGCGACGGTTATGCATTTACGTCGCCGGTTGGGAGTTTCCCACCGAACCAATTCGGCCTCTACGACATGCTTGGCAATGTCTGGCAATGGAATGAAGACTGCTGGAACGCTACCTACAATGGCGCGCCGTCGGATGGCAGTTCTTGGCAAAGCGGCGATTGTGGTCGGCGCATTGTGCGAGGGGGTGCCTATAGCAATGTTCCGGGACTCGTTCTCTCCGCCGTTCGCAGCAGGCACAAATCGTCGGGCCGGGACCACAGCGGCGGGTTCCGCGTGGCCAGAACATTCTAGACTCGGGGACTACGAATCTCACAGCTCGTGTCAGGCAAATCAAAATTGCCAACACCGCGGACTTGCGAGCACACCGCGATCTACCAATCGTGGAAAGAAGAGGCGATCAAGCTGGCAATGCTGGATACGGGCATGTGCTTCTCGGTGCAGCCGGGCCTGTTCGATCCGGAGACAGGTATCGGTCCGGTTCGTCATGAAGAATGGAGAGGTGGTCAGAAATGATTTCGCTTCGCACTGAAGTTAAAACCCTGCGCATCATTCTGGCGCTCGCCTGTAGTTTCACTGCCTCGATGCACGCTGTGGCGCAGACGACGGCACCGCCACGCGCTGCCGGCACCGTCTTTCGCGATTGCCGCGCCTGCCCGGAGATGGTCGTTCTGCCGGCCGGCAGCTTCACCATGGGCTCATCAGCCGAGGAAAAATCGTGGGCGGCAAGCCATGGCGGTAGTTTGGGATCGGTTGCCGATGAGGCGCCGCAACATCAGGTCTCATTGGCGTCATTCGCCCTAGGCAAGTATGACGTGACTCGCGGGGAGTACGCGGCATTTGCTCGGGACACTGGATATCCCCCCGGCGACGGTTGCGGCCGCGGCCGCGCCATCTTCAAGTGGGAGAAGGATCCGAAGATGACTTGGGAAAATCCCGGCCATGCGCAGACTGACCGTGATCCAGTGGTGTGCGTGAGCTGGCAGGATGCGCGTGCCTATCTCGCGTGGTTGAATCGCAAGGGGCAGCGCGGCAGCGCGGCCTCAGCAAACGGACCTTATCGGCTGCCCAGCGAAGCGGAGTGGGAATATGCTGCACGCGCCGGAACGATAACTAAGTTCTACTGGGGTGATAACGACGCTGCCGCTCCTGGCCACGCCTGGTTCAATGCCAACTCCGGCTGCAAAATAATGACCGGCCTTTTTTGCGACCCCGGCCAGACACATCCGGCGGGCGCGAAGCCGCCGAACGCATTCGGCCTCTACGACATGGCCGGAAACGTTTGGCAGTGGACCGAGGACTGTTACGACAACAGCTACGCCGGCGTTCCCGTCGACGGGCGCGCGAACGAGCTCCCGTCGAGCGACCCCAAGGCGAAGGACGGCCAAGGCAATTGCCTGCGAGTTGATCGCGGCGGCTCGTGGATGTTTCCGGTGTGGCTGCTGCGACCAGCCACCCGAGAACGCAATCCCGCCGACTATCGCGACGCGATCATGGGATTCCGCGTGGCGAGGACGCTTCCTTGAAACTGACGGCAATGAAGGCTACAAGCTCGTGCCGATCATTGTGCCGATAAACTGCGGCAAAGCATAACAGGGGAAGTGCGCGTAGCGCGCTAAGCCTATAAAAGGAGATGCCCGTGCAGTGGTTTCTAAGGTTGACGATTAATCAATGGGCAGCATTGTCGACTCTATTGGTTGGTCTATATCTCGAAGCGGTGGAGTGGCTCGACTTGTATCCTTGGACGACGAGCTTCGCGATTACGCACGGTGATAATGGACAACAATCAATCGACGTCATTACTGGAATCGTCTTGCTCGCAATGGTCTTGGCCCTCTGGCGGGGAGGTCGCATTGCTTCGGTTGTATCTGCCCTACTGCTCGGGTTCTGGATGTGGTTGCTCGCTTGGCTCGCACCGCTTGACGAGAGCATTCCGACTTTAGGAACTCACATACTGCGCAAGTAGTGACCCGAGGGCGATCCCGATGAGCGCCGCGCCGATGCCGATAACCACATGAGCCAGCGCGCGGCGCCGCATCCGCGCCAGGTCCTCGGGCGAGATCTCCGCCTGAGCCGCAGTGGCATCCGCGGCGATCGTTGCCATCAGTGCGAACAGCGCGAACATTACGAGCGTCTGCTGCTCCTTGGAGAAGGCAGTGCTCGTCATGAGCCACCCCATGGCCACGCCACAGAAGCCGCCCAGAATGGACGACACCGTCACCATGGACACCGAAATCGCGCTGCCGCTGTGCCCGAAGAGATTCATCAGACCGCGGCGCAGTCCGACTCCAATTCCGCTGCCGCACGCAAGTGCCAAAAGCATCTTCCAGGTAGCCGGGTTCATGCTGCATCGCTTCCGGGCCCACAACCTCTGTGCCTAGGCATGCGCGCTTCCCCTAGCTCACAGGCTCGCCCGGCTTGCTGTGAAAAATCCGGCGGTAGAGGTCCTGCGCAAAGCTCGTCTCGAGCGGTTGGCCCTCCTCGATCCGAAACGTGCGCTCTCCATCGGGCAGTCGCTGTGCCCGAAGAAATAACGCACTGCGCATTCTCTTTGCCCAGAACCCATGCGCCAGCTCATACATATGAGTCACGTAAAGAACCTTGATCCCCTGCTCCAGCAGCGCGGTCACCACCTGACGGCCGATCTCGGACCCCTCCCGCTCATTGGTGGATCCGAATGACTCGTTGCAGAGCACCAGGCCGCGGGCTCGCACCTGATCGACGATAGAACTCATGCGGCCGAGCTCCTCATCGAGCTTGCCGCTTTGCATGCTCGCGTCTTCTTCCTTCTTGTAATGGGTAAAGAGCCCCGAGCAGACGTTGGCGTGGAAGGATTCCGCACAGACAGGCATCCCGCATTGCATCATCAGCTGGGCCTGTCCGACGCTTCGCAGGAACGTTGACTTCCCGCCCCGGTTAGCGCCGGTTATCAGGATGAGCGCTTTCTGATCGGCACTGACATCGTTTGCGACCACGTCCTCCTGGAGCTTCAGGCTCAAGGACACGTCATGGAGCTTGCGTGCGGTCAGCGCATTCGAGGCCATAGGGAGCGGTTCGGGCAGACAGAGGCCCGTCCCGCGACCGGGCAACCGCTCGCGCAAATTCAGGCAGCCGATATAGAAGGCCAGCTCCCGGCGCAGCATGGTAAGGAAGCTCTCCAGGTGCTCGGTTGCCTGTCCGAGGGCGCTCGCCACCCGCGCAAGCCCCCTGCCACGCAACTCCCCCAGCGCGCGCGCGCCATTCTCATCGCGATCCGGGATCTGGTACGTATAGCTCGGCGGCTCTTTGCGTAGCGTCCCGGCCTGCCAGGCCTGCAGGCGCTGCCACCACTTCCGCTTCAGCGGAAGTTGGCGCAGAACGTACTCGACTCCCTCGTTCGAGCAGCCCAGCTTGGCGCTCATCGCCATTTGCTCACGCAGAGCCAGTCCCTCCAGGTGATGTGCAACCTCCGCGAGAAAGCTGTCATCGAGCTCGGATACCAAGAGGGTCATGAGGCGCGTGAGTCCTTCGGAACGAAACTGTCCCGCGTGCCGCTCCGCCAGAGTCCGCAAGCGCTTCAGCAGTTCGAAAAAGATCTCGAGTACCTGGCGCGACCAATTCAGCATGCCTTCCGGGGATTTGCGCAGCGAGGCCCAGCCCCACACTTGCTTCTGCCGCTCGAGCGCCTGCACGGCGATGGCATAGAGCTCGCGCACCACCGCGGCGTGATTCAGGCAATCGCTCAGAATTTCCTGGCGGTAGACGATCTCCTCGGCAGTCTCAAGACTGCTCAGCACGGCGCGCCGAACGATATCCAAGACAAACGGATCGTCGCCCGCCATTGCCGCGAACAGCGTCTCAAGCTCCAAGTCCTTGATTACCGTCGCGGCGTTCTCGGGAAGGGGCGCCGACGCCGCAAAGTTCCGCTCCCGGAACATGAGGAACGCCTTCATGCCGCCAACCTCTGCTTGGCGCGCTCATACGTCAGCCCGTGCTTGTCCGCAATCGCTAGCGCGTACGCAAGTCCGTCCGCCGGTTTGCGCACGATCTTGAAGGTGCGTTGTGCGGGATCCTCGGGCTTTACAGTAGCAACCATGCTCACCGTAGTGCGGCCGAGAGTGGAGAGTTCGTCGAGGAACGTGACGAAGACGCAGATCAGGTCGAGTTCGATGATCCGCTGCAGAATCTCCTTGCTGAGGAAGAGCGCGTCCTGGAGTGTCGCGGAGCCGAAGCTCTCGTTCATCACGAGAAGGCTCCGCGGCGTGGCGCGCTCAAGGATCGAGTGGACTCGGACTAAGTCATCCTCGAGCTTGCTGCGCAATGTGCTCAAGTCCTCCTCGCGCTCGAAGTGTGTGAATACCTCATCCACGAGAAAGACTCTCGCGACACGCCCCGGGACGGGACAGCCGAGGCGGGCCAGGTAGTACACTTGTCCCAGCATGCGGGCGAAGGTCGTCTTGCCTCCTTGGTTGGCCCCCGACACCACGAGGATTCGCTCGGGTCGCTGCAGCGAGACGTCATTCGTTATGGGCGCGGCCGGAACGTTTGCGAGCTTGGCAGCCAATGCCAGATCGAAAATGTCAAGACACTCTAGTGCCTTGACGTGTTCACTTACCTCCGGATAGCAGAAGCTCAGGCCTTTGCGCTTGAGCCGTCCGATGTGCTCCAGATACCCGAGGTAGAACTGGATCTCGCGATCAAACACGCGAATACGCGGATCCAAGTAATCGCGACGCCGGATGCCATATTGCTCGAGCGCGTCAAATACCTCTGGGAAAAGCAATGCGACGCGGTCGAGAATCGCAGCATCTACGGAGTTGATGCTCCCGCTGCTCGCAGGATTGTGAAAGGCAAAGCCACGTTTACCCGTGTCCTGGCGAAACTTCTCAAAAGTACGTGCCACCTCCGCGCCGTAGTCGGGGTCGGACTCGTACCGGCTGACCTTGATGCGGGGCCCCTCAATCTGAAGGCGGTAGTGAACGTGCAAGAGGTCGGTTCGAAGTTGAGCACTCTGCGAGCCGAGAGCCTGGAAGGCCTCAGATCGCTGATAAGACTTCAGGTAGTCCCGGAACGTGCAGAGCGCGATGGACCTCAGCGTCGAGGACTCCAGATCGCGTGCCAGGTAGTTCACCGCGGCGCAGTAGGAATCGACCGCTTCCAGGAAGCCCCGCTGCTTCTGGCGCACGTGCCAGTGCTGATTTGCCTGGGCTAGCAGTTCACGCATCGTGGTCATGCGGTGCGCAAAGAAGTTAAGGTGTGAGACGAGTGTCGGATCCTCCAGGTCGTGGAAGACCGCCTGCCGATACCCAACCGTCTGATGACGCTCAAGCGGGAGATAGAAGTAGGGCTTGAGGTCGCAGTCCTCTCGCCCGTTCGTGACGGATGAGACGATCTGGTCGAGATTAAGATCCTTGAAGCACTCCGGCTCCTCATGGCTCTCGACTACTTCGCCAGCAACGACGTCGAACAGAATGCTGTGGGGCTCCACGTCCTTCTCCCGCAACGCGGCGTTCCTTGCCGCGCAGTCACTCGCACTTTCTGTCCCGTTGAACGCCGCGGGCCCTCTTGCAGCTGTTCACCCGGGACTGCAAGGCAAGGCGCGCGGCGCTCAACGAAACACGGGTAGTCATCACTCAAGCCTCAATGCCAGGCGGTTCCGTCCCGGTGCCTTCCCGGAACAGGTAGCTCGAGCGACTGGTCGGAGGCGTCCCCCGTCGGCCTCGGTGTGTGGCGACCGGCCGAGAAACCACCGCGAACACTGAAGTCGCGACCGGCGTACCGGCCGGCGTTGCCCAGTGCTTCCTCGATCCGCAGCAGCCGGTTGTACTTGGCCACCCGCTCGCCCCGTACAGGGGCTCCGGCCTTGATCTGTCCCGCGCCAGTTGCAACCGCCAAGTCCGCGATGAAATCGCACTCGGTCTCCCCGGCCCGATGACTGATGACGACTCCATAGCCGCTGCGCAGCGCCTCGGCGATCGTCTCGAGCGCCTCCGATACGGTCCCCACCTGGTTGAGCTTGATGAGGGCTGCATTGGCCAGTCCCTGACCGACGCCAGTGCGCAGCAGCTCCACATTGGTCGCGAACAGGTCATCACCGACCAGTTGGACCCGTGAGCCCAGAGTCTCGGTCAGCGCCCGCCACCCTTCCGTATCGACGTCCGCAAGGCCGTCTTCGATCGACCAGACGGGATAGTGCTTGAGCCAACTGGCGTAGAACTGAATCATCTGCTCGGTGCTTCGCCGGCGACGCATGGACTTTCGGAAGACGTAGCTGCCCTCCTCGTAAAGTTCACTCGCCGCGACATCCACGGCGATCACCATGTCCTTGCCCGGTTTCAGGGCTGCGTGCTGCATCGCCTCCAACAACAGATCAAACGGCTGCGTATGCGCATCGAGGTTTGGAGCGAATCCCCCCTCGTCCCCCACAGAGGTGGCGAGGCCCGACTTCTTGAGGATCGCCCGCAACGCTCGATAGGTCTCGACGCCCATCCGCAGCGCTTCGCTGAAGGTGGGCGCCCCGACCGGGGCAATCATGAACTCCTGAATGTCCTCGGTGTTGCCTGCGTGGACCCCTCCATTCAGCACGTTGAAGAGCGGCACCGGCAACCGATACCGCCCGTTCATGGCGAGGTAGTGGTACAGACTCCGCTCACCGGCAAGCGCGCGGGTGACGGCGATGGACACTGCCAAGAGCGTGTTGGCACCCAATCGACTGCGATCGTCCGTGCCATCGAGGGCGATCAGCTCACGATCCAGCGTCCAGGGTCCGTCAAGTTCCAGGCCAACGATCGCCGGGGCAATGACCGATTGCACGTTCTCAACGGCTTGTCTCACTCCCCGTCCTTCGTAGCGCAGCTCATCCCCATCTCGTAGCTCCCGAGCTTCGTGCCGCCCACGGGAGCCCCCCGAGGGAGCCGCAGCCCGTGCAGACGAGCCGTCACTGAGGCGCACGTCCACTTCGATCGTCGGCACGCCCCGGGAATCGAGAATCTCCCGGGCCTGCAATTGCGCCACCGCACTCATGTCAGCGTGTGCCTCTGCGCAACCTGCGCCGAGAACCCATCACTTCGCCGCTGTACTGGAGCGGAAAGGCATGACCGCGCTCGTGCGCGGAACGGCCATCGCGGACGTCAGCGCCGCGAGGATGGAGGTGATGAGGCCAATGTAGCCGCCCAACGCTAGGAACAGCCGGGCGCCGGTCCAGTCGTGGATCGCCAGCGCCAGCAGAGCCAGCCACAGCCCAAGCAGAAACAGCATCCGTGTTAAGCCTGCGCTGAACGAGCCGAGCCAGACGTAGAAGAAGAAAACGGCCCAGATGAAGTAGTACCACGCCGCGTAGTGCGCAGGCTCCCCGGCCGCCCCGGCAGACATTCGCCGGAACTCATGGCCCGCCCAGAATAGTCCCGCCCCTCCGAAAAAGATGATGGCGTCAAGGGCCGTCTCATTAACGAACGCCAGAATTCCCATCACCACGAGCACGAGCGCCAAGGGGTACATCATGGAGGTGCCATGTCCCTGCACCGGCTCGAACCATCCCGCATTCGGCATGGACAGCATCCAGCCGGTCAGCGCCAGACACATGTAGCCAATCGTCGAGGTAATCGCCGCTTTATTGTTCATGATTGCTGCTCCGCTACGGTTAAATCGCCTGTGGGGCGTGCGCACGCAAAGCAATGCGAAAGCGCCGCGTTGATGCCCGGCGCCGCCAAGCGCAATACGAGCGAACACGCGAGCGCACGGCGCCTTGCGCCGTGTCTAACGGCAGTCAGGATCGACGACGGTCGTAGGGGGAGAGCGCAGAGCTGCCCCGACGCCTTGCACTTTTGCATACCGCACCCGTCGCGCGGGTGGTGCGTGCTAAGACGCCCCACCGCGCGCATTGGTTACGCACGGTAGGAGTCATCAGCTTTATGAGGCGGTTCGCGGGGGACTCCATCCCCGATTCGCAAACACTACAGAGCCTAAGGAAACTGCCTGCGCCCGTCAACTGTCCTTAGCCTCTGTAACGGAAGACTCCCAGAGGTGCTTTCAGACGACGAAGGCGGAGAGGACTTCGCCGCTGGTCGCGGATCAGACGACGCCGGGGTCGTCGTTCTGGAGCGGCTCAAGTACGGTTCACTTCCCAATCCTGGTAACGGCGCCCGACCCATAGGAAAAGCGGTACGGCTGCAAGCTCCAGAATGACACAGAACGCAATGGCCGCAGTCAAAGAGCGCTCGTAGAGCAGTCCAATCACCGCACTTTGGGCTGCTACCGATTCGGATGACACCACCCTTAGCCTGATCGCCTCTGTTGTTCGTACTCCAGTGGGCTCAGGTAATCCAATGTCGAGTGTCGTCG
>Ga0209007_1000623_pt1 | contig 12515 bp, 10 predicted proteins | sample JacPinW_OM1H0_O2_FD_187961 | JGI IMG/M metagenome (GOLD analysis project Ga0209007, IMG submission 187961) | Forest soil microbial communities from Algoma, Ontario, Canada - Jack Pine, Ontario site 1_JW_OM1H0_O2 (SPAdes) (version 2) | ecosystem: Environmental > Terrestrial > Soil > Boreal...
GACCAGGCTTACTGGAGTGAGCTGCACCGACTCGCTGCCAAAGAACACGGGGTGCGCTATCGGGTGAACCGCCGACCCACCCCGGGCCGACCGCTGAGCGAGTACCAGCGCAACCTCAACCGGTTGCGCTCGGCCACGCGGGCCCGTGGTGAGCATGCTTTCCACGTGGTGAAGCGGCTGTGGGGCTTCACCAAAGTCCGCTATCGGGGGTTGGCGAAGAACACCGCAAGGCTGTTCACCATGTTCGCGCTCGCCAATCTGTATCTGGTCAGACGGCGCTTGCTCGCGACATAGGGGACGTGTCGATGCAAATCGCCGATCACCGGGGTGCACAGCGAAAGAACTCAAGCAAACCCTCAGATCCATGCCCTTACGCACCTTGAAACCGTCCCGCCTCGTGCTCGCGCTCACCTGCGCAGAGCTTCCCTAGGCCACCTCCTAAGTCTTCCAACGTATCTCGGAATGAATCGAGTGTGGCGATCATGCTCGGACGCGCTTTGGCGAGCGCATCCATGTCGGACCATTCAGCAATGATGCAGTACTTTCGGTCGGCGGCCTTAATAATGGTGACTCGCCGCAGTCCCGGCCAATCGGCGACTAGGTTCTTGTGTGCATCGAGGAATTCTTTATCGCGTCCGGGCTTCACGCGGAATCGTACTGCGTTGAAGGCGGTCATGGGACTTCCTCCTTATCGTGGAATCCAAACGATGTGAATTCAATCTGGCGGCGCCTCCTCTATTCGTCCCAGGCCTGCACGATCGTCTGTTCAACGATCAGTCCATCCTTCAGCTCCAGCACGGCGATGCAGAAGACCTTAGCGCCGTCCGGGTACAGGCATGCCTGAGTGAATGCCAGACGGTCGCCCTCGGCGATGCTCATGTCGACGCGGTGGGTCATAGCGCGGCCGCAGATATCGTCCCAGAACCTTGCGATGGCGGCCCGACCCTTGACCTCCCGAGGCTTACTGGGGGGATTGTTGTGGTCAATGATCCGCGTCACCGCATGTTCTGCATAGAGCTCGGCCAGCGTCCGACCGTCGCGTGCCTCGATCGCCCGCTTGATCGCATCGCCGGTCACCCGAGTTGCTTTGGCAAGCATGATGATGGTCTCCAATCGGTACGTAGTCGCCCAGCCGGGTTCGGACGGCAGGGTCTGGTGTCACTTAACTTTTGCCTTGGCCATTTTCGCCGCATGTGCGAGCACGGCGTCAGTCTCGTGACGGAATACGGCGGGATCGACCTGCATCCCGTTCAGCACGGTCGACCAGTGCCGCGTTATAGCGGCCATGGCGACGGCCTCGCGGATCTCCTCGTCCGTCGCACCGTGCAACTTCGCCGCCGCGGTGTGGAAATAGACGCAGTACTGGCATGGGATCTGCGCAGCAACGGCGAGCCCCAACAACTCCTTGGTCTTGCCGTCGAGCGCGGTGGCGGAGTTCAGCTGGACAGATTCGAACTCGCTCCAGGCTCCGGCGATCCCGACCTCGGGGAAGACCTTGAACATGCCCGGCACCGAGCCGAGCTTTTGCTCGATATCCCGGTACGTCGCTTTTGCCGGTGGGTCACCGGCCATGGCCCGCGGTGCGACCAGAGAAAATGCCAAGAAGGCGGTGCCGAGCGCGAGTGTTGCGACTTTTCTGGTCAATTTCGCCATAGACTTCTCCATACGGTGTGGTTCGAGCGGCCGTTGGCCGCGGCAGTAGTACGATGAGGATTCTGCTGGATGCGAGCCGTTCCCGCTTCCATCGAAAGCGCCATGCCGGCCATGGCCCGTCGGAGCCAGTGACGCATTACCGTACCAGCTGGCGTGCCAGCAGAGCGGCGGCCGCCGTCCGCGTCGGCAAGCCGAGCTTCAGGAGAATGTTCGCGACATGCCGTTTGATCGTGTGCTCGCTCAGACCGAGTTGGACGGCGATGTCGGGGTTGCTTAGACCGTCGGCGATGAGCGCCAGCACTTCACGCTCGCGCGCGCTCAGCGTGCTGGGATCGGCGGCACGCATCGTGCGCAGAACAGGCTCGAGATGCCGTTCGGGCGTTAGTGCTACTAACGACAGGGGGTCGTGGACGCCTTTGATGACTAGCGTTCCGCGGTCGACGAATTGGAATCCGGAGCCGAATACCAAGTCGCTCGCCGGCCGAGAGAGTAGGATTTCGGACGCTCGGGCGTTGGCCGCGATCCTGTCGGCGATTTCGAGCGGGCTGCCGGACAGGGGCTTGCTGGAGATATCGATCTCGCCCACATGGATTCCCTGCGCGATCGAGAGACCCAACGAGTCGGCCGTCTCGCGCAGCGCCAACGCGGCCTGCAGTGCGCGCGCTGGCCCGTCGAAGCGGGCTGCGATCCGGCTGGTGAACGGGTCGGCGCAGCCGCCATAGCGCTCCATGACGCGCGGCACCGCCTCGCGGAAGCGCTCCGCTCGCTCATCGGCAAACCGCCCTCCGACCGCGGAGGCGTGGAAACCAGCTACCGGGCGCGCGACGAGAAGCACGGCAAGCACGCGGTTGCTGTGAGCGATCGGGCGCTCGCCAGTCACGAACTCCTCAACGATATCGGCCATACATTCGACATCGCCCATCCAGATCAAATGGTCACGACCGGGAAGTTCGACGAGACGAGCGTCCTTTATCTGTCGCGCGAGCCGTCGGCCCCCTTCAATCTTCGCGTAGGCGTCTTCCGCGCGGTGGATGACGAGTGTCGGAGCCGAGACGTCTGCTAGCAACGCGCTTACATCAATTGCCGCATTCGCCCACGCTAACGCGAGCGCTTCCGTCGGACTCGCCGACAGTCGCTCGAGTCGCGCCCACCATTCGGCAAAACGGCGATCGTCTGTGCGGGCAGGCGCGAGCAGCGAAAGGGTCGCACCGGTGCCCCAATCCGACTGGATGGTATGGATGAAGCCCCGGAAGCTCTTCGCGTCCATCACCGAATCACGGAAATGCGCATAGCCGCCGCACAGCGCGAGAGCCCGCACCCGCTCGGGCCGGGACGCGGCAAACAGGATCGACATCGCTGCACCTTCCGACGCGCCGATCAGGGTGGCACGCCCGCACCCGGCGGCATCGAGCACCGCGCGGATGTCGTCCGCCCTCGTTCCCAGGTCGTGGGCGTGCGCAGCCACGCGGTCGCTCAAGCCCGTCCCGCGTTTGTCGAACAGAATCAGCCGCCCAAAACCGGAAAGCCTCTTGACGAACCGGCCATAACCGGGGTCTTCCCACAGAATGTCGAGGTTGGAGAGAAAGCCCGGCACGAGCACGAGGTCGAGCGACCCCTGACCGACCACCTGATAGGCAATCCTCGTCTCTCCATTTTTCGCATACCTGGTTTCAACGGGACGCACCGCTTTCCCCCCATACTGACAGCCCGGCACCTGTCAGTTGGTCGATCCTAGCAGAGCGTGTTTGCCCGGGGGGCAGCTCCGGCCGAAACCATAGCGGGTAAGTCTTTAAGAGCTTCGCCGCAGTTCGCCCAGGTGCGCGGCGGCTCCAAATCGTTTGACTGGATGGGCCATGTTCGAACGGTGTTGACCCGCCTGACCGGCACCCGAAATCACATCCTCTATGTGGGGAAAGTGAGCCCGGCGCTCAGCGCTGGTTGGTTCGTGGCCGCGCCTGCGCCAGCGCGTCGTCGAGCATTCTTCAGAGGCGGAGCTCGTAGAACACGAGCCAATCTCTCAACGCCGTCGGCAGTTGATAGTATGGATCAATACGACGGAAGCCCAGTTTCACATACAATGCTTGGGCTTCGAACTGCCTCACGCTCGTATCGAGGCGCATGATTGCATACCCGGCAATCTTGGCGTCCCGGATGATTGATTCACCCAGTACCCGACCAATCCCTTTGCCATGGTGTTGTGGGTAAAGAAACATGCGCTTCATTTCGCATGCTCGTTCGTCGATGCCGCGCAACGCCACGCAACCCGCTGGCTCTTGACCGTAGTGCGCTAGAAGCAGCTGCCCTTCGGGCGGCGTGTACCTACCGGGCAAGGAAGCGAGTTCCGCCTCGAATTCCGTCCGATCAAAATACTCGTCGATCAATTCCAGGTCTTCGCTGTGCCGCTGCCGATGCCACGCGACAAAAGCCCGCATCAGAGCCCGAACTTCGTCCAGCTCGGCGACAGTATCGGGGCGGCCGACTGTAATCATGAATATGTCAGTAGAGCAGGAAGTCCCGCCCGTCACACTCAACGACTACGTCCACGCTCCTGCATGCGTCGCGCTACGCAGCCCTGCTCATGTGCACATCCACCGGCACACCGCTGCGGATCGTCTGATAGACGACGCAGTAACGCTCGGTAAGCTTGATCAACTGGTCGAGCTTCTCCTGAGGTGCGTCGGAGTCGACGACAAACGCCAGCCGTATCGCCCCGAACCCGACCGGGGCGTCCTTGGCGACCCCAAGCGTGCCTCGGAAATCAAGATCCCCTTCCGCGGTCACCGTTGCAGATCTCAAGGGAATCTCCAGCGCCGTCGCCACCGCCTTGAGCGTCACTCCGGCGCAGGCAACGAGCGATTCGAGCAACATGTCGCCGGAGCATAGCTCCAGCCCCGAACCGCCTGTAGCCGCATGTAGGCCGGCTACTGCCAGCGCGCGGCCGGTCTCGACGCTACACGCGATGCGCGCCTCATCGAGCGTGCCCCTCGCCCTGAGGGTTATCCGCGCCGCTTCCGCGTCGCCCCGATATCGCTCCTTGATTGGAGCCTGTATCGACCGCAACGTAGCCGCATCCATAACACCTCTCCGACGACGACCGTGCCCGGGCGGCGCGTCACTCCGCCGTCGTCGGATCGATGATCGTCGTGACACGCGTGATGCGATTCGCCGGAAAACCGCCGAGCTCCGCATGACGCCGGATCAGCGATTCGTCCTTGGCGTGATACACGCAGTAGATCTTGTCGCCGGTGACGTAGCTTTGCATCCATTGGATGCTCGGGCCGAGGCTACATAGGACCCCGAGGGATTTCAGAGATACGCTCTTCAGCTCGGCCGGGCTGAGCTTGCCGGCACCGGGAATATCGCGCTCGATCACGAACTTGGGCATGGTGGTCTCCTGGTTGCGTAGATAGGTTTCTATGGCCAGTTCATGATGGCGCACGGGTCACGCGCCGTCTTGAAATCCTTCTGAAAGCTTTCTGAATCGTCGGTCGCGCCGCAATTACGGGCGTCAGGCGGCAAGCCCCAGGGCGAGTGCACAGGCGCCGCGCTCATCGAGCGGCGCGCTCCGGTCGACCGCGGACTCACGCCAGCCAGCTCCGAGCTCGCGATCGAGGCAGCTTTGGATCTGCGCGCACAGGCGCGCCTCGGTCAGGCGGCGCTCGCCCTGCCCGTGCAGGGCGTAGGCGGCGTCCGCGCAGGCGGCTATGCGGGCTGCAACCGTGAAGTGCTTCTCGGCGCAGGCGAGCTGCGCCATCGCATCTAGCGCCGTGTACAGGCGCGCCGGCTCGAGGCGTGTTCCGACCTCGAGTATCTCGTAGGCGATCGCACGCGCTTCCTGCAGTTCGCCGGTCTGCAGCAGGGCCTGTAGCGCCGCTACCAGCAACCCGAAGCGCACGCCGCTCCTGCTTGAGTACCGCAACCGGTCGACCAGTGGCCGTGCCAGCTGCAGCGCCGCGATGGGCTCGCCGCAGGCCACATCCAGCTCGACGATTTCGGCAGTTGCAGCAAGCGCCTGCCGCTCGCTCACGGTCAGCGAGGCGCACAGCGCGCGTTGATACGCAGCGCGCGCGGCCACGAACTCGCCGCGGGTCAGGAGCAGCGCTCCCTCGGTCAGCGCGCCAAGCCCCAGCAGGCGCGCAGGCCAGGTCGAATCCTCGAGCGCGTGTGCGGCGTCGAAGGCCGCGCGGGCTGCCTCGTTGTCGATGCGCCAGTTGCTCGCCAGCAGCATCAGCGCGTAATAGCGGGCCTGCAGGTCGCCGCTGTCCGTGTGCATGCCTGCGGCGAGCTCCGCGGCGTAGCGTGCGCGGTCGCACTGCCGTGTAGATTCGAAGGTCGCGATCGCCTCCCAGAAGCGCGCGACGCGGGCGCGTGGCAGCCCATCGGACAGGAGCCCGACCGTGTTGTGATAGCTGTGGCGCCCCTCGGCGTTCAGGTCCGCCTCGAACAACAGCGGCCAGGCGGAGCCGAACAGGGCTACCGCGAGCGCCGGCTCGTGCGCCGCTGCCCAGGTTATCGCGCTGCGCACGTTCTCGAGGTCCGGCTCATAGCGCGCCAGCCACAGCGCCTCATCCTCGGACCAGTACTGCCCGTAGGCGCGGTCGAGGAGCTCGAGCACAGCCGCTCCCATGGCGCGCCGCGCGGCCTGCTCTTGGCCCGCTGCCGCGAGACGGGCGAGTGCATAGAGGCGCGCCGTCTCGGAAAGCTCATAGCGCGGCGGATCCGACGGTAGCGCATTGACCAGCGAGCGGTCGACAAGCCGCGAGATCAGATCGATGGCGTCGCAGCCGTCCGTCGGTCCGTCAGCGACACTGCGAGCTGCGGTATCCAGAGAAAAGCCGCCGGCAAATACCCCGAGCCAGTTGAATACGTGCTGCTCGGCCGGCGACAGCAGCTGGTAGCTCCAGTCGAACGCGGCCTGCAGCGCACCGTGGTGCGCGTCGTCGACCGCGGCGCTCGTCTTCAGCAGCCGCAGCCGGTCCCCGAGACGTTCCAGCAGCGCAGCGACCCCGAGCGCCGGCACGCGCGCAGCAGCAAGCTCGAGTGCGAGCGGATTCCCGTCAAGACGGCGGCAGATCTCGGCGACCGCCGCCCGATTCGCGCTCGTGAGCGCAAAGCGCCGGTCGGCGGCCGTCGCGCGTTGCACGAATAGCGCTATTGCACCGGACGCGTCATCGGGCGCCCCTGACTCGGCGCGTTCATCGACCGTGAGTGGCCCGAGGCGGAACACGGTCTCACCAGGCACGCCGAGCGGCACCTGACTCGTTACGAGCACCCGCAACTCGCCCGTGCGGGCGAGCAGCTCCGCAAGCGCCGGCGCGAGCTCGGTGGCGAGGTGCTCAGCGCCGTCGAAGATGAGTAACAGCGGCGCCTGCGCGAGCGTTTGCTGGAGTGCAACGAAGCCGTCGCCGCGATCGGGCAACGTTACGCCGACAGCCGACGCAACCGCGCTCGCCACGTGACGCAGTTGCGCCAGCGGCGCCAGGTCCAGCCAGGCGCCCTGACGCTCGGATGTGGCGACCGTCCGTGCGAGCACTTCCTGCGCAAGCCGCGTCTTGCCTATACCGCCACCGCCGACCACGGTAACGCAGCGTGCGCCGCCGAGCGCTGTCTGCAGCGCCTGCAGGTCGCGGTCCCGGCCGATGAGCGGTGTCAGCCGCCTGGCAACGACGCGCACGGGAAGCGGCGCGGGTGCGGGCGCGGGCGCGGGCGCCGGCTGCACCGCACGCGTCGGACGCACGACCTCCAGCTCGAGCCGGTAGCCAAAGCCCGGCACCGTACGGATCGCCCCCGCGCCGAGCACGCGCCGCAGGCTCGCGATCTGCGCCGGAAGATTGTTCTCATCGACTACCAGTTTCGGCCAGACACGCTCGAGCAATGTCGCCTTGGTCACAAGCCGCCCCGACTGCTCTGCGAGGACCTGCAACAGGTCGAACGCGCGCGCACCGAGCTCGACCGGCTGCCCGTCGCGCAGTAGCTGCCGCTCGGAGGACACGAGCTCGAAGGGGCCGAGCTTGATGACTTCGGCCGCGACTCCAGCCGGCGCCGCGTCCGGCGCAGGCGCGCGTGAACTGGAGTTGGTACCCCCGGCTTTCCCCGCCCGTGTCTGCAAGAGCGATGCGATGTGCTCGGGGAATGCCTGCGAGACGGCGCCACCAAGCAGGCGCGTCCACTGCACCGCCCGAAACGATTCGGGCACCTCGGCCTCCGCTTCGTTCGTATCATCGATACACACCGGCACGATGAACGCCTGGCTGCGCGCCATGAGCAGCGTGCGCTGATCAGCAAGATGCCACTCGAGACGGAAGTAGGCTTCGGGGCGGAGCGTCGTGTGGCGCGAAATCACTGGCACGAACAGCACACAGTCGCGCAGCTGCTGCCGGATCCTGAGATCCCAGGCGTCGCCACCCTTGAGCTCGTTACGGTCGAGCCACGCTTCCACCCCGGCGCTGCGCAGCGCTGACGCGATGCGCAGCGCCGCCGCTTCGTCCTCGGAGGCGTGGCTCATGAAGACGGCGCCGGAAGGTTGGGGTATTGCCATGAGACCCGGGACCTAAGAGCCTTAAGATTGGCCCCTTTTTAACATGATAACTTGAGGAGGCTGAGACGGGGAGAAGCGCACGTAAGCTATTGCGCCACCGGTGGAATCTGCCGACGGTCGCTTCGTGCCCCCGAGCGGTCACCAGAAAGCTCAACTCTGGCAACCGATATGCACCTTGGTGCCACCGTTCGGGACAACCGGGACGGTTAGCTTCATCGACCGCTCCCTGAGCTTTCTCGTCCCAGCTCTCGCCGCAACGCTTCTTCCCGCGCATCCTCAACCGCCACCAGGACACCATCGGCATCAGCGGTCGTCTCGTCGCGCGTAAAGACTCCCGTGAGACTGCTGTCCGCGGTCAGCTCACCTTGCTCGAACAGCGCCCACATCTCGCGCGCGAACTCGGTCACCAGCAGCTCCGGCGCGAAGCGGCTGAGTGTGCCGCGAATGTTGTTCACATCACGCTCGAGCATTGCCAGCGCGCCGTTATTGCCCGCCGCGTTCACGGCCTGAGGTAGATCGATGATCACGGGCCCCTCGGAGCCGATGAGCACGTTGAACTCCGAGAGATCACCGTGGATCAGCCCAATGCTCAACATGCGCACGACCTGCTGGATGAGGAAGCGGTGGTACTCGCGCGCTGTCTCAGCCGACAGGTCGACTTCGGCAAGGCGCGGCGCAGGGTCCCCGGCGGCATCGGTCACCAGCTCCATGATCAGCGTGTCGTTGAAATATCCGTAAGGCTTGGGCACGCGCACGCCGGCGGCGACCAGCTTGTAGAGCGCGTCGACCTCGGCGTTCTTCCACTGCGCTTCCTGCTCCCTGCGGCCGAACCGCGTGCTCTTGGCTATGGCACGCGCCTGGCGGCTGCCGCGCACCTTGCGGCCCTCCTGGTAGCGTGCACGCTTCTGAAAGCTTCGCTGGCGCATGTCCCGATAGACCTTCGCGCAGCGCGTGTGCGCCCCCGAGCGCACCAGATAAACCGTCGCTTCCTTACCGCTCTTGAGCGAGCGGATGACTTCGTCGATCACGCCATCATCGATCAGGGGTTGCAGGGCGGCGGGTGTCTTCATGAATCCTTAGATTGACTGATCGGGAACTGTTCGGCCGGCGCGGTGTCTCATTGCTGACCTTCGCGCAACGACAGCTACAAAGAGTGGGTAGAATCCCACCCGCGGACGGCAAGCACTGACGCTCGCCCCCGCAGCCGCCCCTTCGGGGCTGCGGCAAACACCTCCAGAAAGAGAATCGAAATAAACGCTAAGCTATTGTTTTTATTGGTGCCCGGGAGAGGACTCGAACCTCCACGGAGTTACCCGCTAGTACCTGAAACTAGTGCGTCTACCAATTCCGCCACCCGGGCAGGTGAGGAAGGCGGCGAAATGTACGCAGGGGTGCCGGGGCTGTCAATTGAGCCCGCGTAGAACGAAGTTCGGACGGCGAGATCGCCCGGCGACGCAGTCAAAGCCGTCGCACGAGCCGGCGCACAAGCCAGCGCACAAGCCAGCGGCGCACGCGCTCCGGCACAGGAAATCCGCTTCGGCACCACGCGCGCAAGCCAGCGCCGCGGATCGGCACAGCAGCCCGGGCCAGCATAGGAATAGGAACAGGAGTGGGTTCGCTGCGCCCGCTGCCGCGGCCACCCAGGTGAAGTCAGGCTCAACCGTTGAAGGCACCGTGAGCGCCAACCGCGCCGGCTACGGTTTTCTGCGCGTTGCGGGTCTGAAGGACAGTGTGTTTCTGCCGCCGCCGCAGATGCGCGGCGTGATGCACGGCGACCGGCTGCGCGTGAAAGTGTCACGCGATGCGACCGACCGCTGGTCGGGGTCGGTGGAGCAGGTGCTCGAGCGCGGCGTCACGGCGTTTCTCGGCACGCTGCAACTCGAGGGCCGCAGCGCCTGGGTGAGCGCCGCCGACCGCCGCCTGCAGCTGCGCTGTGCGGTGGCACCTCAGGACCTGCACGGCGCCAAGGACGGAGACTGGGTGATCGCGCGCATCACGCGACACGCAGGTTCCGCCTCGCACGCTCAGGCGGTGATCGAGAAGCGTCTCGATCCGGACCGTCCGGTGGAGCTCGCGACCGAGTCGGCGATCGCACGCTTCGACCTGCCACAGGAGTTCCCTGGCGCGGCGCTGCGCGAGGCGCGGGCGTTCGGCGAGCAGGTCGATGGCCACGAGGCGGGAGCGCGCGTCGACCTGCGGGATGTGCCGCTCGTCACCATCGACGGTGAGGATGCGCGCGACTTCGACGATGCGGTGTATGCGGAAGCTCACCCGCAGGGCTTTCGCCTGCTGGTCGCCATCGCGGACGTGAGTCACTACGTGCGTCCGGGGACCGCGCTCGACGCGGAGGCGCAGCGGCGCGGGACGTCGGTGTACTTCCCGACACGTGTGTTGCCGATGCTGCCGACAGCACTCTCGGATCACCTGTGCTCGCTGGCACCGGCCGTGGACCGGCTGTGCTTCGCCGCCGACATGGTCGTGAGCCGCAGCGGCGCGCTCAAGTCCGCGCGCTTTTATCCGGCCGTGATGCGCTCGGCGGCGCGCCTCACCTACACGCTCGCCAACGACGCGCTGTTCGCGGGCCGCCCCGCCGCGCGTACGCAGCTCGGGCCGCTGCTCGAGAAACTACAGCCGCTGGTGGATGTGTATCGCGTCCTGCACAAGGCGCGCGGCCACCGCGGCGCGCTCGATTTCGACGCCCCCGAGGCCGAGTTCGTCATCGACGAGACCGAGCGGGTGCGCGCCATCGAGATGCGCGCGCGCAACGAGGCACACCGTCTGGTCGAGGAGTGCATGATCCTCGCCAACGTCGCCGTGGCCGAGGAGCTCGAGAAGCGGCACACGCCGACGCTCTATCGGGTGCATGGCACTCCTGAGGACGAGAAGCTCGAGCGGCTCATCTCAGCACTCAGGTCGCTTGGCATCGATGCGCGGCTGCCGCAAACGGTCACCACGCGCGATCTGCAGGCGATCGCGCGCCGGGTCGGCGATGCCTCCGAGCGCGCGTTCGTCGAGACCCTGGTGGTGCGGGCGATGCCGCAGGCGGTGTACCAGCCGACCAACATCGGGCACTTTGGCCTCGCGCTCACTCACTACGCGCACTTCACCTCGCCGATCCGCCGCTACCCGGACCTGGTCGTGCACCGCACGCTCAAGGCGCTGATCGGCGCCAAAGGGGGCGCCGGCGCGAGCTACCCGGTCAGCGAGCTCGGCAGCCTCGGCGAGAGCACCTCGCGCCTGGAGAAGCGCGCCGACGAGGCGGACCGCTACGTGTCCGGCTTCCTCAAGTGCACCTATTTAAAGGAGCGCATCGGTCAGAGCTTCGACGGGCTGATCACCACGGTGGTCGAGTTCGGCTGCTTCGTGCAGATCGTGGAGGTCGCCGTGGACGGCCTGCTGCACCTCGATAACCTGCGCGACGACCAGTACCTGATGGAGGACGACGGCCACGGCTGGCGCGGTAGCCGTTCCGGCCGGCGGCTGCGGACCGGGTCGCACGTGCGCGTGGTCGTCACGGCGGTGAACCCCATCGAGGGGCTCATCGATCTCGCGCTGGCGGACGAGCCCTGACCGCGGGCTGGTGAGCTTCGCGCGCCTGGCCGACGGCAATGGCGGACACCGAACTCATCTTTGGGATGCATGCGGTTCGCTTCATGCTGGAGCGCCATCCGGCGCGCGTGGGCCGCGTGCTCCTCATCGAGCGGCGCGAAGATGCGCGAGTGCGCGCGCTCGAGGAGCTGGCCCGAGGCCACAATCTGCCGGTCCAGCGCGTCGAGCCGCAGGTGCTCAGGCAGCAGCTGGGCGACGTCGTGCATCAGGGGGTTGCGGCGGAGATCACGCCGCTTCCGCCCTGGAACGAGGACCAGCTGCTGGCAGCGCTCCAGGGCGCGAAAGCCCCGCTCCTGCTGGCACTCGACGGCGTCCAGGATCCGCACAACCTCGGGGCGTGCTTACGCAGCGCGGACGCCTGTGGTGTGCTGGCGGTCGTTGTGCCGCGCGACCGCGCCGCGCAGCTAACGCCCACCGTACGCAAGGTGGCGGCGGGAGCTGCCGAGACGACTCCTGTAGTTGCCGTCACGAACCTGGTGCGGACGCTCAAGCTGCTGAAGGAGGGCGGGCTGTGGGTGGTCGGCGCGGACCCGGACGGGGTGAGCGCGCCGCACGAGCTTGATTTAGCGGGACCGCTGGTGCTGGTGCTCGGTGGGGAAGGCACAGGCCTCAGGCATCTGACGCAGCAGAACTGCGACTTTCTGGTGCGGCTGCCGCAGCTGGGGGCGCTCGAGAGTCTCAATGTCTCGGTCGCAGCGGGCATGCTGCTCTACGA
>Ga0209007_1000625_pt1 | contig 12494 bp, 6 predicted proteins | sample JacPinW_OM1H0_O2_FD_187961 | JGI IMG/M metagenome (GOLD analysis project Ga0209007, IMG submission 187961) | Forest soil microbial communities from Algoma, Ontario, Canada - Jack Pine, Ontario site 1_JW_OM1H0_O2 (SPAdes) (version 2) | ecosystem: Environmental > Terrestrial > Soil > Boreal...
CCCGAAAATGCGTCGAGCAACGGTGCATCCGAGGTCAGGTAGGCGTCGGTGTACGAGCCCAGCAATGCGAGGGTGAGCCCCGAAATTGGCCGCCACGAAAAGTTCCATTCGACGCCCTTGCTGGTCGCGCTGCCGGAATTGCCATTGATGCCTACCGGGCCTGCGGGGGTCTGCACTTCGCTTAAGATTTGGATGTCCTTCCAATCGATATAGAACACCGCCATGTCGATCGAGAAGGTTTTGTCGAACAAGTCCGTGCGGAGTCCGATCTCGTAATTCTTGGTCGAATCCGATCGGAACGAGGGCGGGTTCGGCAAGGTGGGCGTCGGGAGATTCGGGCCGCCGGGACGAAAGCCCGTCGCCACGCGTACATAGGCAAGCGTGTCCTCATTGATGTGCCAACGCGGCGCCACCGACCAGGTCGTGCTGTTCTGCGCCGTAAATATCGCCGGAAAGCTCGTGTTGGTAGGACCGTAAAGAACGCAGCAGAAGGTGTTGACCTGCGAGTTTTGCTTCACGTTCGTCTCACGCCCGCCGAGTTCGAGGTCAAATGCAGTATTGAAGTGATACGTGACGTCGGCAAAAAAGGAGTGTTCCAGATAGTCGCCCGGTATGATGGCGCCGCCAAGCGCGGGGGACAGAATGCTCGAAGGATTGGTCGCCTCGGTCGCTTCGTAGGGCTGGGTGAGCGTTGTCTGCTCGTGCGTAAAAAAGCCGCCGATCTGCCAGTCAAACCCGTGGCCGAAAACGGTGTTGCCCGCATCCGAGCTGAGCCGCAGTTCCTGATTGAATTTGTGCACGAACTCGACTTGATCGCCGATGATCAGAGCGGGCTGCCCGTAGACCAAGGCGCCGAAATAATTTCCGTACGTGAGACCCGGCGCCAAATTTGAGGTGGTCAGATTATTGGTCGTGTTCAGATTGAAGCGTCCATAGCTGCCGGCGTACATCAAGGTCGCCCAGTGGAAATCGTAGGCCAGATTCAACGCGCCATACTTGAGAGAATTGTCCTCTTCAAGCGGGATTGCACTGTTTTGGACCAGATTGCCAACGGGTTGAAACTGGTTGGCCGGCGGCGCCGCCGGGTTGGCCGCGGCGCCCACCGCCTGCACGGTATTGTTGCCCGTAGTCCTTAAGTGCTGCTCGAACACGGTGACACGTGCAGTGAAATCGGAGACCGGCTGGACGAGCAAGGAAGCGCGTATGCTGTAGCTGCTGCCACTGTTGACGTTGCTCTCGCCCAGTTGCGGATTGTCGACCCAGCCCGGAAGTTGCGACTCGACGGCACTAACCCGCAGCGCGGCCTTGTTGTCCCAGAAGGGCAAATTGATCATGCCCTTGATGTTTCCGGCGGCGGAACCGCCGTCGACACTCTGGCCGCCCACCGAGATATCGCCTTCGACCTTATTGAGATTGGGCAGATTGGTCACGTACTTGACGATGCCGCCTTCCGCCGCGGCGCCGTACAAAGTGCCCTGCGGTCCGCGCAGCACTTCGATGCGCTGCAGATCATAGGTATCGACGTTGGCGCTGAAAAACGCGCCATCCGCCTGTGCCCCTGACATGAAGAACGGAATGTCGTCCACGGTCGTGGCGATCTGTGCGCCCACGCTGCCGACATTTTCTCCGCGGAGGATCAAGCGTGAAAACGCGGGATCGCTGGTTTGCAACGACAGGCCGGGAACTTGGGCAGCCCAATCGAGAAATCCGGTTTCCTGCCGCAGGGTCAACTGATCCGCGCCGATCGCGGTGACGCTCATCGCGACATCGTGCAATTTTTCGTCGCGCTTGCTCGCGGTCACGACGATCTCATCCAACGCGCCGCCCTGCGAAGGGTCCGTGGCGGCGGCCGCCCAGACTGCAGCGCTAGAGACGAGAAATCCCGCAGTCACGACCTTAACCCCGAAATGTCGGATAGGCATTGCATTCCCCAATTATTTCAGCCGATCGCGAGCAATATCGAGCGTTCTTGCCCGCTCAATCCACGTCTCATCCGGAGCTTCCCTTTGCTCACACAGCTTCACCTAGAAGGTGCCCTGCCGCCCCGGTCGTCGCTGCAATATATTTTTAATTATCCTGATTGGCAACTAGTTTCTGATTACGCCAAGTTTTGCCTAGAATTTTGTGTGGTGATATATCCAATCCCCTAACTGTTGAGGCCAACCAGACAGACGGAACGGCCGATTTGCACCCCGCGCGGGGCGTAGATTGGCCGTTTTAGGCCCGCGCTGCGCAGTTTGAGCCGCGAAAGCCAGTCTTTGGGGTGTGGCGCCGTTTCTGTCGCTGATCCAGCCCGAAATTGTGGGCAAGTAGCCAAAGCGGAGTTTTTCGTTGTAGAAAATTTCTCTTAATGTAAACATCCCATTCGACCGGCGTCAGCTTCAAGGGGATAACAAATGTCTCGTCAATGCTCATCGCTTTTCTCGATCTGCCTGTCTTTCTGCTTATTCAGTGTCGCAATCGCGACCCGCGCCGCGCCCGCAGAGCCGGCCGTCGAGGCCAGTTCGACTCCTGCGGCGGCCCATCCCCTCGAGCGAGCCGATCTCGAACCTTGGCTGGACGGCCTCATGCCCTACGCGATCGAGCGCGGCGATGTTGCCGGTGCAGTGGTTGCCGTGGTCAAAAACGGCGAGGTGATATTCGCCAAGGGATACGGATTCGCCGACGTGAAGAAGCAGAAGCCGGTCGATGCGGAACGCACGATGTTCCGGCCTGGCTCGATTTCGAAGCTGTTTACCTGGACCGCGGTGATGCAGCTGGTGGAGCAGGGGAAGCTGGACCTCGACCACGACGTCAACGAGTACCTGGACTTCAAGATCCCGCCGCGTTCCGACGGGCCCATCACCTTGCGCAACATCATGACGCATACGCCGGGTTTCGAAGAGCAGATCAAAGCCCTGATCGTCTCCGATCCGAAGCAGCTTGTGCCTCTCCAGGTTTATGCCCGAGAAAAGACGCCGGTGCGTATTTTCAAGGCCGGATCGACACCGGCGTATTCCAACTATGCGACCGCGCTCGCGGGCTACATCGTGGAGCGCGTTTCAGGGCAATCGTTCGACGACTACGTCGACGCCCATCTGTTCAAACCGCTGGAGATGTCGCATGCCACTTTCCGGCAGCCGCTGCCCGGGACGTTCGAGGCCGACATGTCCAAGGGCTATGCGCTCGCATCGCAGCCTGCGAAACCGTATGAGATCGTGGTGGCGGCACCGGCCGGAAGCCTCGCTGCCAGCGGCGTCGACATGGCGCATTTCATGATTGCGCATTTGGAAGGCGGCGAGTATCACGGCGCGCGCATCCTCCGCGCCGAAACGCTAAAAATGATGCATGAAACGCCCACCGACATGATCCCGCCGCTGAATCGAATGATGCTTGGATTCTACGAGCAGAACTACAACGGCCATCGGATCATCAGCCACGGCGGCGACACGGTGTACATGCACAGTTACCTGCATTTATTCTTGGATGATCACGTGGGTCTATTCGTGTCGGTCAACAGTCAAGGCCGCGAGGGCGCCGCGGGCGCGATTCGTGGCGCACTGTTCGATGACTTTCTAAATCGCTATTTTCCTGGCACCCCGGATGCGCGGACGGTCGATGAAAAAACGGCCGCAGAGCATGCCAAGTTGATGGCGGGCTACTACGAAAGCTCGCGCCGTGCCGAAACGTCGTTCATGAGCATCGGCAACTTTGCCGGCCCGTTCAAACTCGTGGTCGACAAGGATGGCTTTCTGACTGCGTCGTCCTTCAAAGGCCGCAATGGCGCGCCGCGCCGCTACCGCGAGGTCGCGCCTTTTGTGTGGCGCGATGTCGAGAGCGGCTGGCGGCTGGCCGCAAAGGTCGCCGACGGACGGGTGCAGCGCTTCAGCATGGATGAAATTTCGCCCTTTACGGTGTACGAGCCTGTTCGCTGGTGGCGTTCACCGGGTTGGCTCTTGCCCGCTGTGGAGATTTCATTCGCCGCGCTGTTGCTGACCACGCTGCTTTGGCCGGTCGCCGCGATCGTGCGCCGCAGAAATAATCTGAAACTGGATCTCGTGGGCCGCGATGAACGTGGCCGCGTGCTGTCGCGCGTCGCAGCCGTCGCAGTGACCGTGGTATCGCTTGGATGGTTGTGGTTGTTCACGGCGCTAAGCTCGAGAACGGCAATGCTGGGGCCCGGCCTCGATCCCTGGCTATTTCTCCTGCACCTGGTCTCGATCCTGTGCTACGTGGGCGGGGCCATCGTACTGGTCTGGGCCGCAGCGATCGCTTGGACCGGCAAGCGCAGCTGGCAAGGCCGGATTTGGACTTCGGTGCTCGCCGTCTCCGCGGTGGTCATGCTTTGGATGGCTTGGGTGTATCACTTGACTTCATTCACTTCGAGGTACTGATACGCGCGATTTTTGCGGGTGCGCGGGACGATGAAGCACCGGACGCCGCTATTGAGCGCGATCGGCGCGATCGGCTTCCGGGTAGGCGTTGGCATCGGCGTCTGCGCCGCTGTCGGGGGCCTGGGCGTGGGCACGCTGCTGCCGGCTCAGGCCTTCGCCGCCGACTACCCGGTCCTCGAGACAAAAGTCTACGATCGCGCGGCGCAATTCCTGGCGAGCAATCAAGACAAGCTCGTATCCAATGCCTCATTCACGCCGCATTGGCGCCGCGGCCCGAAGGAGCGCTTTACCTACCGGCACGAACTCGGCGACGGCAGAGCCGACTTCGTGGAGGTGGCAGCCGCAACAGGCACGCGCGCCGCGGCGTTCGATCAAGCTGTCGTCGCCGAGGGTCTGTCCAAAGTTCTCGGCCAGGTGGTTGAAACGCAGCGATTGCCCTTCCAAGACTATGAAGAAATCGCCGTCGATCAGATCGGCTTCGCGGCCAATGGCAGGAACTGGAACTGTTCCACACGCCGCGCGGATTGTGCTGAAAAACCGGCTCCAGAGACGGATCCAACTGCGATTGCCTCACCCGACGGACGCTGGCTCGCCTTCATCGACAATGGCAATTTGTGGATTCGTTCGACCGACGGCAAGATTCGGTTCCCGCTCACGACCGACGCGATGCCGCACTATGGCTATGCAGCGCCGGTCGAATCCACCGCCGGCGTGGTCGCGACGGGTGCTGCCGCGCGCGCGCTTGCCGTCAAGGATGGGCACGCCCTGCCCGGCCCTCCCGGGCCGCCCCCGAAACCGATCGTGCTTTGGTCGCCGGATTCGAAATACTTGTTTACCCATCGACTCGACGAGCGCGGCGTTCGTGAGATGACGCTCGTACAATCAACACCGACGGACGGCAGCGTTCGGCCAATCGCGAATCAGTGGCCCTATGCCATGCCCAATGACGCCGTTGTTGCGCAAGCCGAACCGTGGTTGTTCGACGTGGCGAATCGAACCGGCCGAGCGGTCGGCGCGGCCATGCCGGCTTTATTCTTTACACCGATCGACGCCGGCGATGCTTGGTGGTCGCCCGACAGCGCGCGTGTGTACCTGATAGCGCGCTCGCGCTACGCGAAGAGCATGAGTCTGAAGCTCATTGAAGCCAGCGACGGTACATCGCGCCAACTCCTGTCCGAAACCGGCGATACATTCGTCGAATCGGCCGGTCTGGGGGAGTGCCCCATGGTCTATGTACTCGGAAATCGTGATGTCTTGTGGTTTTCCGAGCGCGACGGCTTCGGTCACCTCTATCTTTACGACGGCTCGACCGGCCGTCTGAAGCGGCGTGTCACCGCCGGACCCTGGACGGTTCGCAACGTCCTGCATCTCGATCGAGCGCATGGCTTTATTTATATCGCCGCGAACGAACGCGAACCCGGCCTCGATCCCTACTACCGCCAGGTGTATCGAATCGGTTTGAAAGACGGGCGAGTCCGACGACTCACCCCCGAAGCCGCGGATCACGCGGTTCGTTCCGAGCAGGAAGCCGGCGTGTTCGTCAACAAGGCGCCGGACGCTTCGGGCAACCCGGAGGATTCCTACGGCTTCTCGCCGTCGGGGCGTTACTTCATCGATACGTACAGCCGAACCGACTTGCCGCCCGTTACGGTGCTGCGCCGCGCGGATGGCAGTTTGATCGCCGAGATAGAGCGCGCCGATGTGTCGCGACTGATGGCGACAGGCCTTGTCCCGCCGGAGCGATTCAGCGCGCTGGCCGCGGACGGCAAGACGATGTTGTATGGCAATCTGCTGCGGCCGTCGAATTTTGATCCGAGCAAACGCTATCCGGTCCTCGACTCCCCCTATCCGGGCCCGCAATCACATCGCGCGCAGCCGAATTTCCTGGCGACCGTATTCGATCGAATGGGCGCGCAGGCTTACGCAGAATTGGGATTCGTCGTGGTCGTAGTAGACGGGCGCGGCTCTCACGGCAGGTCAAAGCGCTTCCATGATGAATCGTATGGAGGTCTCGCCCAAGCAGGGCATCTCGACGATCACGTAGCGGTCCTGCGCGAACTCGGGCGCCGCCACTCGTACATGGACCTGGATCGAGTCGGAATCTATGGCACTTCGGGCGGCGGCTATGCGACGGTGCACGCGATGGAAATGTTTCCCGACTTTTTCAAAGTCGGCGTCGCGGATGCCGGGAATCACGACCAGCGCGGCTATATCGCCGTTTGGGGCGAAACGTACAACGGTCCTGAGTCGGGCAGCAACTACACCGATGCGGCGAATCCCACGCTGGTTGGTACTATCAAGGGCAAGCTTTTTTTATTGCACGGCGACATGGACTCTAATGTGTTTCCAAGCCAGACATTGCAACTGGTCGATTCACTGATCCGTGCCAACAAAGATTTCGAGCTGCTCATCGTCCCGAACGCAGGTCACGGCACCCTGCTGTTGAGCCGCTACGCATTGCGCCGCGCTTGGGATTTTCTGGTGCGCAACTTGATGCATGCGGAGCCGCCGCCGGCATATGACTTGACGGCGACGGGCGCGTCGACGGCGGCTCACTAACCGCTGCTCATTAACCGCTGCGAGCTAGCCGCTGCGGACTAAACCACTACGGGCTGACCGCGACGGACCGCGTTGCCTTGCGGCGTGCGTACAACTGCCACACCCCAATGGTCATGACGGGCAGCACGAATACGGCGAGGAACATGTACGCCAGGCCTCGATAACCGCGCGCGATCAGAGTCACCAATCCGAATCGCGCCGCCAAGAATATCGAGCCCAAAAGCAGCGCGCCGGTAATCCAGAGGCGTGCGGATTTGGACAGGCTGCCGCCTTTGCGAGCGGAGTAGGCTTGCGCGATGCGCTCATTGAAGGCATGCACGCAGCCGGTGCCGCTTTCCAGCAGCGCCAAAAAAATCATCAGCTGGAACAGGTAGTGAAACGCCGGAAAATTCAAACGTTTCAGCAGGAAATCCGACGGCAGCGCTTCGCTGCCGATCTGCGGATAATAGGCAATCATGCAGATGAAAAAGAGCAGGGCTGGAATCATGGCGAACGGACCGGCCAGGACGCCGGCGATGATCGCGTTCTTGTTGCTGGTCAAATGCCGCAGCACGGGCAGAATGATCACCGCGCCGACCACGTTGTAGCCGGCATAGGTGAATCCGCCCAATACCCATCCCTCGTGCGGCGCGGGCGCCGCCAAGTTCACCAGGATTCGATCGCCGAAGGCGAAGAACGACAGTACGACGAATATGGCGTACACCGCGTACAGGAAAATCGAAACCCACTTGAACAGGCGCTCCACAGAGGCGGTGCCGTAGGTGGTGACGAAACTGATGCAGGCGATCAAGCTTAAGGTCCCGACGAGCGCGGGCCAGCCCAATAAAGCCGTGCCGATGGCTCCCGCGGCGGCGCCGAATACCGCCAGAATCAAAATGATGAACAACAGGTAGCAGACCTCAAAAATCACCCAGAAGGGCCCGAGTAGATTTTGGAAGAAGGTCCGATAGTTCCAACTCTTGGTGGCGTACGCCAAGCAAAATGTCACCGCGCAGACCGCGCTCCAGATGACCATCGCCAAAAAGATCGCCAGCAATCCGCCGCGCGGCCCGCTTGGCAGAAAAAACTCGGCCAGTTCACGCCCAGTTGCATAGCCGCCGCCGATCACCACCGCCTTGAAGGCGAAACCCGGCAGCAGGTAGCGCTGAAACCAGGACGAGCCGCTTTTGGTCGCGGGAATCGCGCTCACGGCGACTGATGTGCCGCAGGCGACTGCGATGCCGTGGCGGCGTCGTAGCCGGCGCCCCGTAAAACCTTGCCGGGCTTCGCGCCCGTGTGGCGGCCCTGGTCAATCACCAACTGCCCGTTCACTAAAACGTAATCGATGCCGGTGGGATAGGCCGTGGGATTCTCGTAGCTCGCCACATCGTCCAACCGCGCTTCATTGAAAATGGTGACGTCCGCCTTAAGGCCCTCGCGGATGACGCCGCGGTCATAGAGGCGCATGCGCGTGGCGGGCCAGGAGGTCATTTTGCGAATCGCGTCCTCGAGGGTGAGCACGTGGCGCTTTTTCACGTACTCCGCAATGACGCGCGGAAAATTGGCGTAGGCGCGCGGATGCGGCAGACCGATGGCGTCGATTTTGCCCGGCTCTTCATTCGCGCCGGCATCGCTGCCGATGCTCATCCAAGGCCAGCGCAAGGCCGTGGCGATGTCAGGCTCGCTCATCATGAAGTAGAGTCCCATGGCGCGATGCGGCTGCGCGCCGAGCACGATGTCCCAGGATACGTCGGCGGGATCCTGATGGAGCTGCTTGGCGATGTACTCGATGCTCTTGAAGCGATACTGGTCGTACTTGGGATTGAAGGCATTGGCGAGCACGACGTGATCCCAGCCGCCGCTGGCCTGAACCAGATTGGACCACCCGGGCGCCGAACCGGCCGCGACTTCCTTTTTGAGGCGTACCCGCACCTGCGGATCCTTGAGGCGTTCCAAACCGGTCTTTGCGCCCTGCTCCCAAACCCAATTCGGCACGGTGATGTCGAGGCCCGTACCGCCCGCGGTATAGACATACATGTCGGAGGCGATGTTCACGCCGCGTGCGCGCGCCGCGTTGATGAGCTCGCCCGCCTGCGGAACCAGTTTCCCCCAGCCCGGCGCATAGGCGCCCTTGAAGTGGAAAATTTCGACTTGGATGCCGGTCTTCTCGCCGATTTCGATCGATTCGCCGATGGCCTGCAGCAGCTTGGCGCTCTCATCGCGCATATGGCTGGCATAGATGCCGCCGTGTTTCGCGGCGACGTGCGCCAGCGCGATGAGATCTTCCGTGCTCTGAAAACTATCGGGTGGATAAATCAGCGCCGTGGCGATACCCATGGCGCCGGCGCGCATGGCTTCATCGACGTGCACCTTCATGGCATCCAACTGCTCAGCCGTGGGGTGGCCGGCGACATCGCCCATGACTTCCACACGCGCCTGCCCGCTGCCGTAATACGAGCCGAAATTCAGCGAGATCCCCTGGGCTTCGAGCTTTTTGAAGTAATCGGCGATTTGCGCTGAAGGCACCGGCGTACCGCCCTCGCCCGCGATCGCGGAGGTGACGCCCTCGCGCAGCTTGTTCTCGGCCAAGCCGTTCTTGAGCAGCACTTCGCCCGATTGATCCATCATGTCGATCCAGCCTGGGGAGACATAGTCGCCCCGCGCATCGATCTCGCGCGCCCCCCGGCCCTCGACCCGGCCGATTTTGACGAAGCGGCCATCCTTGATCGCGACATCGGCGTTGACCCAGGGATTGCCGTTGCCATCCAAGAGATGCCCGTTTCGAATCACAATGTCATAGATTGGCGCCGGCTGCGCGAGGACGCTCAAGCAGGCTGCAGACAAAGACAAACCCAGTGTTGCGGCGGCAATTCGCGATTTCATTTCTATACCTTAGGCGTACTAACATGGGCGCACAGCGGCCAGCCCGAGCGCGCACGCAACGCTAGCACAAAGATGGGTTGGCTGTTTTCTGTTTAGGAGGGTTTAAGCCTAGTTCAGCGCTCTTTCTACTAAACCGGTCACCTGGGTCCAGGGAACCGGTTCCTGATGCATGGCAAACACGGTGGTGACCGCGAGGTTCTCGCGCTTCACGGCGTCCATCACTTCGCGCATCAATTCCGGGGCGTACAGGGAACCATCGGCGTTGAGAGCCAGGGTGTCGCTCGCATAAAGCAGCTTGTGTTCCGGAAAATACACCATGTACTGCCGTTCGGTGGAGGCGCCGCGCAGAGGGTACAACTCCATGCGGTTCGCGCCGACTCCCACCTGAACTTTCTGCGAGACGATGCGCCACACCGGACGGCGAGCCGATTGCGCCAGCAGATCGGGTTGCAAATGGCGCGGCGACGCTACCAGCCGCTCCAGCAACGGTTTGTTCAAGTCGAGAATGTACACCGGCAAGCCGAGGGCAACGACCTGGCGCACGCCGCCGACGTGAGGCCAGGAGTCCGAGGTCGACAGCACCGCCTTGATGGCGGCGCCGGGACTCTGCTGTTTCGCCTTGTCGATAACACCGGCCATGTAGGTGCCCGAGAGCGGCGATTCCAATAACACGATGCCGTCGTCCTGCTTGACGACGGTGGCATTCCAGGATCCCGGAAACAAAGTGATGCCGGGCGCGAGCGTCATGCCCTTCTCTGCATTGAACGGCCTTTCCCAGCCCTTTGATTGCAGGCCCTTCGGAGCAACTTGCGCATCAAGCTTGAAGACGCCGGCATCCATCGCCGGATTCAGATCCACCTTAAGCACCTGTCTCGACTCCCACAGGATGCCATTGCGCTCCTCGACCTCGTTGGTGGGGTAGCGCAGGCCGTGCACGGTTTGCCAGTTGTCCCAATAAATCCGTTGGTGAACATCGCCCCATTGGTACCAGTGATCGTAGAACACCGCGTCGGTGTCCACCGCGTCGGGTAAGTGATTGAAGGGGTTGATCATCACGCGCACCGGCCGCCCCTGCCAGTTGAACGCCAGCACGGGATGCAGCGTGGAGCGCAGCCGTTGCGCGCTCTCGAAATGCAGGTCCGCCGCGCCCAAGGCGGTGAGCAGCAGTCGCATCGGACCGAGTGCCAACGCAGATCGCGCTGCCTCGATGTCGGCTCGCGACGCTGGGCTGTCGGATTTCTCCGAGCGGTACACGCCGCCTTCCGGGCCGACGACCAAGGTGGTATCGGATTCTGCTTGGCCCGGATCCGATTCGGGCCATGTCAGGTGCGTCAGAATCACCGCTCTCTGCGATGCAAAGTCGATCTTTTCCTGCGTGCGCGCGTAGGCGGTGATGAAGGGGTCCTGGCGGTACGACTGTTCGACCAGGAGCGTGTGCTGAACGCCCTCGAGGCCAAGCCCCTTCACCGCTTCGATGCGCTCGCGCCCGCCCATGGCGGCAAGTGCGAGCGCGACGCAATCGCGCGGCGTCGGCGCACACTGTGGCGCCGTGTCGACGGCCGCGACACTCGCAGTTCCAATCAAAAAACTCGCGATAACCGCGAAAAAAACCGTGCAGCGCATAAACATTCCTGTGTTAGCCATGCTTCGATTGGGCGCCCAATAATAACAGTAGGAAAAAGCCTGTAGGACTCGACTGACCTGGTTTGCCAAGGCTGCGTGCTATCACGCCGCGCGTCCGCACTCTAAGTTGAACCGACGGCACATATCGTTGTCACCCAAACACATCTTGTCGTCAGCATAACTTGAAGGAGTGCCATGCATCCCGAACACAGATCCATTGGTGAGTTGGCCTATCATCTTTGGCAAGCTCGTGGCTGCCCAGAAGGGAGCGCAGAGCAGGATTGGTTGGACGCCGAAAAGCAATTGAAGTCGGCGCCGCGCAACGCTGAACCGCGCGCCGCCGAACCGCGCGCGGCGACGCCGACAGGGTCCGCGGGCCAGCGCACGGATGAACCGCCCGCCAATGTCGAGGCCAAACGGAAAGCAGCGGCCGCGCCGCGCACGGGATCAGCGGCCCGCCCGCGGCGCTCGAAATCGACACAAGGCAAGCCGAGCCCGGAACCACCGGGCTGACGAATACCGTGAGACACGCGCGGGATGCATCGTGGCGCTAAGGCTCGCCCGGCTGACGGCTGGTGTGGCCGTCCTGTTTGGCCTATTCCACCCGCATAGCGCCTGGTCGCAAACACCCTCGCCCATGCAGGAATGGCAATACTCCGGCGGCGTCATTCTCGCCCGGCTGTTCGATCCTAATTTTCCCGAGTGGCGAACGGTACTCGGCGTCGCCGCGGACACCCAGCCGGTGTATGCGGGCGCCGATGCCTATCGGGTGCAGGGCGGTCCGGTGATCAACATTCAATATAGCGATATCGCCTTCTTGAGCACCGGAGACGGCTTGGGCGTCAACTTTCTACGCGGCGATCACTACCGCGTCGGCGCCGCCATCGCCTACGACCGCGGCCGCATCGAGCGTGACGATTACACCAATCTGCGCGGCATGGGCAACATCAATCCCGCGCCCGTGGCCAAGCTGTTCGCCACATATGTGCTGTCGAAGAAATTTCCATTGATTCTGCGCGTCGATGCGCGGCAACTCTTGGGCGGCGCGGACGGCACGGTGGGCGATGCTGGGCTGTA
>Ga0209007_1000626_pt1 | contig 12473 bp, 6 predicted proteins | sample JacPinW_OM1H0_O2_FD_187961 | JGI IMG/M metagenome (GOLD analysis project Ga0209007, IMG submission 187961) | Forest soil microbial communities from Algoma, Ontario, Canada - Jack Pine, Ontario site 1_JW_OM1H0_O2 (SPAdes) (version 2) | ecosystem: Environmental > Terrestrial > Soil > Boreal...
GCTGCAGCAGGAAGAAGCCGAGCCCGAGCAGCAGCCCCATGAACATGCGGGTGCCGGTGCCGGCCGAACGCAGCGACCCCAGCACGAACGGCACCGCCAACAGCGCACAGAATGCGATCGCCACGGCGCGCGCGATGCGCGACCAGAAGGCGAACACGTACTCGCGCGTGTCGAGCGTGTTCGCCTGGAAATAGCGAATCAGGCGCCACAGCGCCGCGGTGGTCAGCTGATCCGGGTCCTGGACCGCGAGCCCGAGAAATCCCGCCGTGACGTTCGAGGTGAGCATGCGCTGGCCCGGAGGCGAGGTCGTGACCGTGTCGTCGGCGAAGCGCGACTCGGTGTAGTCGGTGAGCAGCCACTGATGGTTGGCTTCGGCGGTGGCGCGCCGTGCGTGGCCGAGTGCCACCAGGCGGTGCTGCGGCGAGAGCTGGAACACCAGCATGCTGCCGAATTGCCGCTGGCCCGACTGGCCCGCGACGTTCAGGATCAGCTCGCCGTCGCGCACCCAGGCGCCGCTGCCGGTGCCGAAGCTGACGTTGCTGAGCCGCATGAACGCCTTCTGCTCGCGCGCCGCCTGCTGCAGCGGCGGTCCGAGAAACTCCCCGAGGGTGATCGCCGCCGCGACCATGAGCAGTCCCGCCATGAGCGCGCTGCCGGCGATGCGCGCGACCGATACGCCGCTGGCGCGGATCACAGTGAGCTCGCTGCCGCGCGCCAGCGAGCCGAGCCCGATCAGCGCGCCCACCATGGTCGTGATCGGCAGCAGCTCGTAGGCCTGCTGCGGCAGGTTGAGGAGCGTGTACCACAGCGCGCTCAGCGCCGTGTAGTGCCCGACGCCGATGTCGCTTTGCTGGTCGATGAACACGTACAGCGCGCCGAGCACCAGCAGCACCGCCATGACCAGCAGCACCGCGCCCAGGATCGCGCGCACCAGGTAGCGGTCGAGCAGGTTCATGGCGCGCCCCCCCGGTGCCGCAGCCAGTGCGCAACGTCCGGGCCCGCAACGACGAGCAGCGCCAGCACAATCACCACGGCGTGCGTCCACCACAGCCCGAGCGCTGCGGGCAGCGTGCCGTGCGCGATCCACGTCTTGCCGGCGGAGATGAGGTTGGAGTAGACGAAGTAGAGGATCACCGCGATCCAGACGCGCGCGTAGCGCCCCTGGCGCGGCCGCAGGCGCGCGAGCGGCACCGCGAGCAGCGCCAGCACCAGGCAAGTGACCGGCATGGCGATGCGCCACTGCAGCTCCGCCTGCTGCTCGAGGTCGTGCGAGCCGAGCAGCGCCCGCGACGGCAGGCCGTCGAGCCGGCGCCCGGAGTCGGCCGGCGCCGGCACCTGCACCGGCACTACGTGCTCGGCGAACCTGAGGATGCGGAACTGCGCGCTGCCGGGCACGCCCTCCAGGCGCTCACCGTCGTAGAGCGTAAGGATGTGCGTCATGCCGTCGGTGGTGACGCTGTGGCGCGCGCGCCCGGCGACCGCGACCTCGACCAGCGGACCGTTGTTGCGCTCGACGAACACGTTGGCGAGCATGCCGTCCGCGTCGACCTTCTGCGCGTACACCACGGCGTTACCGCCACCGAAGCTGCGGAACTTGCCGGGAGCGATCGGTGCGAACTGCCCGGCGCGCAGCGCCTCGTTGCGCAGGTCGAGCGCCTGCGTGATGGCATCGGGGGCCAGCCCGAGGGTGACTCCCGCCAGCCCCGCAGTCAGCAGCAGCGCGAGCAGCGTCACCGGCACGTAGAAATTGGCGGGGCCGGCCCCGCCAGCCAGCGCCGCGGCCACCTCGCTGTCGTGGTACATCCGCCCGAGCGCCAGCACCACCCCGAGCAGCAGGCCGAACGGCAGCAGCACGGCGATGTTCGACAGCGCCCCCAGACCGATCAGCTCCAGCACCACGCTCTGCGGGTACTGGTTCGCCGCCGCCCGCTCCAGCACCCCCACCACCTGATTGGCGAGCAGGATGAACATGAGCACGCCGGTCACCACCAGCCACGCCAGCACTACTTCTCGCAGTACATAACGTCCGAGGATCGTGCCCAACTTCTGCCCCGCTTAGCTCGGGCCCACCGGAAACCCGGCGGGCTCTTGGGTTACACTTGTCATCGCTCGCACCCGCGCACCGCACCGCAGGCGCGGATCAACACGAAAGAGCGCTCAAGAGCTGCAGACTAAGGTAAATCAGACGCTCACGCGCCTCAACGGTAAGGGGAACGGCAACATGGAATTCGCGGTCTGGACGAAGGGCCTGACGACACTGGCGGTGGACTGCCTGGTGGTCGGGGTTTTCGAGGATGGCGAGCTCGGCGCCGAGGCGCGCGCCGTCGATGCCGCCTGCGGCGGGCGCCTGAAGGCGCTGCTGGCGCGTGGCGATTTCGCCGGGCGCAGCGGCGAGACGCTGCTGGCGACCGATCTGCCGGGACTCAAGGCCGCGCGCGTGCTGCTCACCGGGCTTGGCAGCCGCAAGCAGTTCGCCCGCAAGGGATGGCGCAAGGCCTGGAGCGCAGCATGCGCCGCCCTCGCCCGTACGCGCATCGCCAGCTGCGCGGTCGCCCTCGATCGTCCGCCGGCACGCGAGCTCGATGACTACTACTTCGGACGCGGCATCGCCGAGCTCGCGCACAGCACGCTCTATCGCGTCAACGATCTCAAAACCGGCAAGAAGCCGCCCGCAGCGGCGCTCGCCAGGGTGCTGGCCGGCCCGGTGCGCCGCGCCGAGGCCGCAGCGCGCGGCCTCAAGCACGGCGCCGCGATCGCCGCCGCTGCCCGGGTGCAGCGCGATCTCGCCAACCTGCCGGCCAACGTCTGCACGCCGACGTTCCTCGCCGAGCAGGCGCGCGCGCTCGGCAAGCGCCAGGCATCCGTCAGCGTGCGGGTGCTGGACGAGCGGGCGATCCGCCGCGAGAAGATGGGCTGTCTGCTCGCGGTCTCCCAGGGCAGTGCGCAGCCGCCGCGCTTCATCGTGCTCGAGTACCGCGGCGCGCGCGCCGCGCAGGCGCCGGTGGTGCTGGTCGGCAAGGGCGTGACCTTCGATACCGGCGGCATCTCGCTCAAGGACCCCCCGGGCATGGACGAGATGAAGTTCGACATGAGCGGCGCCGCCGCAGTGATCGCCGCGGTTACGCTGGCGGCGGAGCTGCGCCTGCCGCTGCACGTGGTGGGTCTGGTCGCGGCGGTCGAGAACATGCCCGACGGCCGCGCCGTCAAGCCCGGCGACATCGCCACCAGCGCCTCGGGACAGACGGTCGAGATCCTCAACACCGACGCCGAGGGGCGCCTCATCCTGTGCGACGCGCTGCACTATGCGCGGCGCTTTCATCCGGCCGCGGTCGTCGACATCGCCACGCTCACCGGCGCCTGCGTGATCGCCCTCGGTCACCACCACGCGGGCGTCATGGGCAACGATCAGGCTCTGGTGCGCCAGCTCCTGGAGGCCGGAGTGCGCGCCGACGACCGCTGCTGGCAGCTGCCGCTCACCGAGGAGTACGCCGAGCAGCTCAAGAGCAACTTCGCCGACTTCGCCAACGTCGGCGGGCGCGACGGCGGCGCGATCACCGCGGCCACCTTTCTCGGCAAGTTCACCCAGGGACTCAAATGGGCGCATCTCGACATCGCGGGCACCGCTTACTACAGCGGTGCACAGAAAGGCAGCAGCGGGCGGCCGACACCGCTGCTCGCGGACTTTCTGATCCAGCGCGCGACGGGCTGACACGCCGCGGCCGCAGCCACGGCCGCCGCCGCCGTCATGTACGCTTCTGCCGGCCGCGGCGCGTGCCGCGGCGCGGCTGAAACGGCCGCGCCGCCGCGCACCGCTATAATCGCTGCCGACAAGCGCACAAATCCCCGGGCGGTCAATGGATAAGGTGTACGCGCCGCAAGACATCGAGCGGCGCATCTACGAGCGTTGGGAAGCCAACGGCTGGTTCGCGCCGCGCGGACACGGCGAGCCGTACTGCATCATGATCCCGCCGCCGAACGTGACGGGGACGCTGCACATGGGGCACGCGTTCCAGCACACGCTCATGGACGCCCTGTGCCGTTACCAGCGCATGCGCGGGCGCGACGTGCTGTGGCAGCCGGGCACCGACCATGCCGGCATCGCCACCCAGATGGTGGTCGAGCGGCAGCTGAACGCCGCGGGCGAGAGCCGCACCACCCTCGGGCGGGCGCCATTCATCGAGCGCGTCTGGCAATGGAAGGCGCAGTCCGGCGGCACCATCAACGCGCAGATGCGCCGGCTGGGCGATTCGGTCGACTGGTCGCGCGACCGCTTCACCATGGATCCCGGGCTATCGCGGGCCGTGACCGAGGCGTTCGTGCGGCTGCACGCCGACAGGCTGATCTACCGCGGCAAGCGCCTGGTCAACTGGGACCCGGTACTGCTCACCGCGGTCTCGGACCTTGAGGTGCAGACCGAGGAGGAGGACGGCGAGCTCTGGCACGTGCGTTACCCGCTCGCCGACGGCGGCGGTCACGTCGTGGTCGCCACCACGCGGCCCGAGACGCTGCTCGGCGACACGGCGGTCGCGGTCAATCCCGACGACGAGCGCTATCGCGAGCTGATCGGCCGGCACGCGCAGCTGCCCCTTGAGCGTCGGGTGATCCCGATCATCGCCGACGACTACGTCGATCCGGCCTTCGGCTCCGGCGCCGTCAAGATCACCCCGGCACACGACTTCAACGACTACGAGATCGGCCTGCGGCACGGCCTGCCGCAGATCAACATCTTCACCCCGCGCGCCGAGCTCAATGACGCCGTGCCCGAGCGCTTTCGCGGGCTCGAGCGCTTCGAGGCGCGCCGGCGCGTGGTGGCGGAGCTCGAAGCCGCCGGGCTCCTCGAGCGCGTCGAGAAGCACCGCCACGGCGTACCGCGCGGCGACCGCAGCGGCGCCGTGCTCGAGCCCTACCTCACCGACCAGTGGTACGTGAAGGTCGCGCCGCTCGCGGCAGCGGCGCTCGCCGCCGTCGAGCAGGGCCGCACGCGCTTCGTGCCGGAGAACTGGACGCGCACTTATTTCGATTGGCTGCACAACATCAAGGACTGGTGCGTCAGCCGCCAGCTGTGGTGGGGACACCGCATTCCGGCGTGGTACGACCCCGAAGGCAACGTCTACGTCGGGCGCGATGAGACGGAAGTGCGCGCCCGGCACTCGTTGCCCGCAGGGCTCGCGCTGCGCCAGGACGAGGACGTGCTCGACACCTGGTTCTCGTCTGCGCTCTGGCCGTTCTCGACGCTCGGCTGGCCGGAGGCGACGCCGGCGCTGGGGCGCTTCTATCCCGGCAGCGTGCTCGTGACCGGCTTCGACATCATCTTCTTCTGGGTGGCGCGCATGATGATGATGGGGCTGAAGTTCATGGGCGAAGTGCCCTTCAGGGACGTGTACATCACCGGCCTGATCCTCGACGAGCACGGCGACAAGATGTCGAAGTCGCGCGGCAACGTCATCGACCCGCTCGACATCGTCGATGGCATTGCGCTCGAGGCGCTGCTCGCCAAGCGCACCAGCGGCCTCATGCAGCCGCAACTCGCACCGGCGATCACGCGCGCGACGCGCCGGCAGTATCCCCAGGGCATTGCACCCCACGGCACCGACGCGCTGCGCTTTACTTTCGCCGCGCTCGCCTCCCCGAGCCGCGAGATCCGCTTCGATATGGCGCGCGTCGGCGGCTACCGCAACTTCTGCAACAAACTGTGGAACGCCGCACGCTTCGTGACCTTGTCGGTGGACGGGCACGGCGACACGGCCGATGGTGCGCCGATGGAGCTTTCGGTTGCCGACCGGTGGATCCTCACGCGCTTCGGCCGCACGCTCGCCGGCGTTTCGGAGGCATTGGCCGGGTACCGCTTCGACTTTGCCGCCACGGCGCTCTACGAGTTCGCCTGGTACGACTTCTGCGACTGGTACCTGGAGCTCGCCAAGACCGTCCTGCAGGCCGATGGCGCCACGGCCGCCGCCAAGCGCGCCGCCCGCGCGACGCTCGCGCAGATCCTCGAGGCGCTGCAGCGCGCGCTCCACCCCTTCATGCCGTTCATCACCGAGGAGATATGGCAGCGGGCCGCGCGGCTGGCCGGCCGCAGCGGCGACAGCATCATGCTCGAGCCCTATCCGGACGCGGCAGACTATCCGCCGGACGAGGCGGCCGAGCGCGAAGCCGCGTGGATCCGCGCGGTGATCCTCGCCGTGCGCCAGATCCGCGGCGAGATGAACATCAGCCCCGCCCGGCGCATCCCGCTGCTGCTACAGGGCGCGAGCGAGCAGGACGCGCAGTACGCCGCGCGCCACCGCGCCTCGCTCGAGCGGCTGGCGGGCCTCGCCGAGCTCCAGACGCTGGCTGCCGGCGCGCCCGCGCCGCCCTCCGCGAGCGCGCTGGTGGGCACGCTCACGCTGCTCGTGCCGATGGCCGGGCTCATCGACGCGCCGGCGGAAGCCGAGCGCCTCGGCAAGCTCATCGGCAAAGCCGAGCGCGAGCTCGAGAGCGTACGCGCGCGGCTGGCGCAAGCGGGCTTCGTCGACCACGCTCCCGCCGCCGTCGTGGCGGCCGAGCGAGCGCGCGCCGCCGACCTCGAGCACACCGTGAGCGGGCTGCGCGCGCAGCTCGAGCGCGTGCACAAGCTGCTGCCGGCGTGAACGACGTCAGCGCGCCGGACGATTCCGCCAGCCTGACACGGGCGCTCGTCCTGCTCGAGACCATCATCCTCGGCAAGCCCGGGCAGATCCGGCTGTGCCTCGCCTGCCTGCTGGCGCGCGGCCACCTGCTGATCGAGGACGTGCCGGGTGTCGGCAAGACGACGCTCGCGCACGCCCTCGCCCACGTGCTCGGGCTCGCCTGGCAACGCGTGCAGTTCACCAGCGACCTGCTGCCCGCCGACATCATCGGCGTCTCGGTGTTCGATCGCGCCAGCCAGCGCTTTAATTTCCGCAACGGCCCAATCTTCACGCAGCTGCTGCTCGCCGACGAGGTGAACCGCGCCAGTCCGCGCACCCAGAGCGCGCTGCTCGAGGCCATGGAGGAGCGGCAGGTGAGCGCCGACGGCACCACCTATCGGCTGCCGGATGTGTTCTTCGTGGTCGCCACGCAGAACCCGCACGAGCAGCTCGGCACCTTCGGCCTGCCCGAGTCGCAGCTCGACCGCTTCCTGATGCGCGTCACCCTCGGCTACCCGGACGGCGCACACGAGCGCGAGCTGCTGCGCGGCGGCGAGCGCCGCGAGCTGCTGCCGCAGATCGAGCCGACGCTGAACGCCGCGGCGGTGGCGCGCGTGCAGCATGCGGTGCGCTCGGTACACGTAGCGGACGCGCTGCTCGACTACACCCAGGCGCTCATCGCGCGCACCCGCGAGCGGGCGGATCTGAAGCTCGGGCTGTCGCCGCGCGCCGGCCAGGGCCTGGTCCGCGCGGCGCAGTCGTGGGCCTATCTCGCGGGCCGTCGCGCGGTGCTGCCGGAAGACGTCCAGGCGGTGCTGCCGGCGGTCGTGGGGCACCGTCTCGAGAGGCGCGACGCGGCCGAGAGCGGCGCGGGCGGGCAGCTGGCCGAGGAGCTGATCCGCGCGGTGCCGGTGCCGCCCTAAGGCCGGCTCTTCAGGACACAGCGCATGCGGCGGTTCCTGAGTGCGCGCATGGCGGCGTGGGTGCGCCGCCGCCAGGGGCCGGACTCCCTGCCGGTCGTGCTCGAACGCCGCCGGCTCTACATCCTGCCGACGCGCGCCGGGCTCGCGTTCGCGGCGCTGTGGCTTTTCATGCTGCTCGCCGCTCTCAACTACGGCAACAGCCTCGCGCTGCTGCTCACCTTCCTGCTCGCCGGCTTCGCGCTCGTCACCATGCACGCCTGTCACCGCAACCTTCTCGGCGTGCAGCTGTCGGGGCTCGCCGCCCCGGCTGTGTTTGCGGGCACGACGGGAGCGCTGCACGTGACGCTCGAGAACCCCGATGCCACCGACCACCCGGGTCTCGAGGCGGCGCTCGACGCCGAGGCGCCGGCGAGCGGTGAGGCTGGTGCGCACGGCCGGCTGCGGCTCGAGCTGCCGCTCCCCGCGACGCGCCGTGGCGTGGCGCGCATCGGGCGGCTGCGGCTCGCCACCGCGCATCCTTTCGGTCTGTTCCGCGCCTGGACCTGGGTGCATCTGCCGGTCGAGATGTTGGTGTATCCCAGGCCGCTCGGCTCGCTGCCCGCGCCGACCGCGAACGGCCAGAAGCCGGGCGCGAGTGCCGGCGGGACCGTGGGCCTGGACGAGTGGCAGGGACTGCGGCCGTTCCGTGAGGGCGACTCGCCGCGCCAGGTCGACTGGAAAGCCTACGCCCGCGAAGCGCCGCTCCTCGTCAAGGAGTACAGCCCCGCGGGCTCGGACCTGTGTCTGTTCGATTTCTCACGCCTGGCCGTTCCCGACCTCGAAGCGCGTCTCTCGCAGCTCGCGCGCTGGGTGGTCGACGCGGAGGCGCACGGGGACCGCTACGCCCTCGCGCTCCCGGGCCTAACCCTCGCGCCGGACCGGGGTCCGGCGCACCGGCACCGCTGTCTGGCGGCGCTCGCGGTGTTCGATGCACCGCGAAGCTGAGCGCGCCTCGCCCGCCGCGGTCAGCTGGGTGTGCGCGGCGTTCGCCGGCGGTGTGCTGCTGCACGTCGAGCGCGCGCCCGCCTGGGTGTCGGCCGCGGCGCTGATTCTCATCGCCTGGCGGCTGCTCGCAGCGCGCGGCGGCGTTGCGCTCCCGGGCGGCTGGCTGCGCGCGATCCTGGCGCTGGTCGCGATGGCAGCCGTGTACGCGCGCTTCCGCACGTTGAACGGCCTCTCCGCGGGCACGGCGCTGCTGATGCTGATGGGGGCGTTGAAGCTCCTCGAGACGCGCACCCGCCGCGATCAACTGGTGGTGCTCGGCGCCTCGCTCTTTCTGCTGCTCGCGGCCTGCCTCGACCGGCAAAGCCTGCCGCGCGCGCCGCTGTACGTGCTCGAGGTGTGGCTATGCTGCGCCGCGCTCGCAGTGGCGGCCACGCCCGGATTCCGCGCGCGCGAGGCTGTCCGGCTCGCCGGCCGGACGCTGCTGCTCGCCGCGCCGCTCGCGCTGCTGATGTTCGTGTTCTTTCCGCGCGTCGCCGGCTCCTTCTGGGCGGTGCCGCGCACCGAGGAAGCGGTGACCGGGCTCTCGGACACCATGAGTCCGGGCAGCATCTCGCACCTCATCACCTCCTACGACATCGCCTTCCGCGTGCGATTCATCGGGCCCGCGCCGCCCTATCCCCAGCGCTACTGGCGCGGTCCCGTGCTGCATGACTTTGACGGCCGTACCTGGCGCAGCGCGCCGCAACTGTACCGGCGCCGCGCGCCACTCGAAGGCCAGGGCCCCCTGTATCGCTATCGCGTGGATCTCGAGCCGACGCAGCAGCACTGGTGGCTCGCGCTCGACACGCCGCTCGCATCGCCCGATCCGAAGGTGACACTGACCTACGACTTCCAACTGGTCTCCGCCACCGTGGTCAGCCAGCCGACCAGCTTCGAGGCCGAGTCGCGCCACCCGACGTTGCAGCTGACGCCGCTCCCCGCGGGCGACCGGCGCCGCGATACGTATCTGCCGCGGGGGCAGAATCCGCGTACCGCGCAGCTCGCGCGCGAGCTGCGCCGGCGCGCACCTTCCGACGCCGCGCTGGTGCAGGCGGCGCTCGACGTGTTGCGCACCGGCGGCTTTACCTACTCGCTCGATCCCGAGCCGCTTGCGGCCGACCAGATCGACGATTTTCTGTTCAACACCAAGAGCGGCTTCTGCGAGCACTACGCTTCCGCCTTCGTGGCGCTGCTGCGGGCCGCGGGCGTGCCGGCGCACGTGGTCACGGGCTACCTGGGCGGCGAGCTCAACCCGATCGGCGGCTACTACGAGGTGCGGCAGTCGGATGCACACTCCTGGGCGGAGGTCTGGCTCGACGGTCAGGGCTGGACGCGCATCGATCCAACCGGCGTCGTCGAGCCGGAGCGTCTGAGCCGCGGTCTCCTCGATCTCATCCCCGGCGCAGCCTCGGCACAGGAGCGGTTCCTGCGCGCTTCCCCGTGGCTGGTGCGGTTGCTGCAGCGCTGGGACGCCGCCAACGCCTGGTGGAATGAGCGCGTGGTGAAGTTCGATTACACGACGCAGCTCGACGTGCTCGAGCGCTTAGGGATCCGCTCACCCGATGAGCGCGAGGTCGGCTGGGCGTTCGCGCTGGCGCTGCTCGGCTGGCTGGCGGTGATCGCCTGGCACATGGGGCGCGGCCAGCGCCGTGCACCTCGCGATGCGCTCGCGCGCGCCTACCTGCGGCTGTGCCGCAAGCTCGCCGGCAGCGGTCGCCCGCGCGCCGCGCACGAGGGTCCGCTCGACTACGCGGCGGCGCTCGCCGTGCGCGACCCGGCGCTCGCCGCCCGCGCACACGAGCTTCTCAGCCGTTACGCGCAGCTGCGCTTCGGACCTCCGCTACCCGCGACGCGCGCCCGCGACATCGAGGAGTTCCGTCGCGCGGTGGCGCGACTGCGGTAATGGGTTAGGAGCGGAATCCGATCCTGGCGTGCGTGCCGTCGCAGAACGGCTTGTTGGCGCTGCCGCCGCAGCGGCACAGGTAAACCGACGTCACGCGCGCGACCGCCCGGCCGGTGCCGCTGGTGATCTCGAGGTTGCCGCGCACTCGCAGCGGTCCGTCGGTCTGCGGATCGATCGCCAGCAACCCGTCGCGCACCGGCAGCATGTCGGTCTTGCCGTCGGGCGGCTCGCCGCTCGCGCTGAAGCCGACCTGATGGTGCGAGCCGTCGCAGTAGGGTTTGTTCTTCGAGGCCCCGCAGCGGCACAGAGTCGCGCGAAAGCCGGCCGGCGCGCCGTCGATCTGCAGCTGGGCGCGAAAGGCGTAGGGGCCGGCCTCGCGCACACTCAGCAGATTCACCGGCGGTGCGGCCTCGTCTGCCCCGCCGTCGAGACGCCGGTAACGGATCGCCCCCGACGGACAGGCGTGCGCGACCTCCGCCAGGCGCTCGACCGGCATGGCGTCCGGGTGGATCCACGGGCCCTGCACGTTGGCCAGAAACACCTGCGGCGCCCAGGTCACGCAGAAGCGCGAATGGATGCAGCGCTTGGCCTCGAAATCGAGCTCGAGCTTCGCGCCGCGCACGGTCTCGATGCCGGCCGCAGGCTCGGGCGCCGCGGCTGCCGCCGCACTCACTGACGGGGCCGCCCCACGCGCGACCGCGACGGCGGCCTGCGGCGCAGCGGATGGCGCCGGCAGCTCGAGCCCTCGGGCCGCCTGCGCCGCGAGCGCCGCCAGGCGCCCGGCGGCCGCGACCGCGCGCGCATCGCCGCCCCTGCGCAGCTCCTGCGCCGCCTCGCTGAGCTCGGTGAAGCGCTCGGCGAACAGCCGCCACGCTGCGCGGCCTGGCGGCAGCGCCGCCGAATCGCGCAGCGCGATGAAGGACATGCCCGCGTTGCATTGCGGGTTCGACGGGCCGGCGGGCAGCCGCGCGGCGCGTTCGCCGAGCGGCGCCATCGCCTGCATCAGCCCGATGGCGAGGTCGACCGCGAGCGACTTCTCCGCGCCCGGGCCGCGCACCACGTAGGCGTACGCCAGCAGCCGCAGCATGAGTGCGTAGCACGCGTTGGCCAGGTCCACCGTCGCAACCGCATCGGGGTTCTCGAGCCACACGCGCCCCTCGGGCCGCCACGGCCGCCGCAGCACCGGGTTGGTGGCGGCGGGCAAGGCAGGTACGAAACCAGGGTTTTTCGCGGTGAGGGCCCGCAGCTCGGTGCGTATGCCGAGAAACTTCTGGTAGTGCGAGCCGGCCGAATCCCGCGGCGCACCCTCGCCCTGCACGACGATCGCCTCGAACGCCGCCAGCGCAGTCTTCAGGCAGATGACGCGGTGCGCTCCCGGCAGGTTCACCTCGTCGCGCGACAGCTGCAATCCCGGGTCGCCCCCGAACGCCTGCGCCTCGCCGTAGCGCGCCACCAGCGCGCGCAGACCCTCGCCGAGAGTTGCATAGAAAGTGCCGACGGTATCGTAGTCCCTGGCCTGCGGGGTGAGGCGCGCCCCGCCGCCGCCGCGTACGTAGTCGCGCTCGTAACCGAACCCGGCACCGTCCGCTTCGCTCGAGCCGTGCGGGCGCTCGAGATACACGAAGTGCTGCAGGGTCTCGGCATTGAACGGCGCGAGCTTGACCACCACGCTCGCCGGCAGGTAGCCCGGGTCGAGGGGAAAGTTGGTGCGGCCGACGCGCGGACTCGCCCCGAGCGCCGAAGTGATGTTCCACACGGCCGCGAGGTGTCCCATCTCCTCGATCGCGACCGACAGCAGCACCTGCCGCCAGCGCTTGACGGCCGCGGCTTCCTCCGGCGCCAATCCGTCGCTCTCGCCGTCCTTGAGGCTGAAGGCGGCGTACAGATAGGTACACATGAGGTTGTGCTCGAGCTCTGCCGCTTCGCAGAGCGCGCCGATGAGGTGCTCGCGCTGCGTGGGCGCAGCATCCGCGCTGC
>Ga0209007_1000627_pt1 | contig 12426 bp, 10 predicted proteins | sample JacPinW_OM1H0_O2_FD_187961 | JGI IMG/M metagenome (GOLD analysis project Ga0209007, IMG submission 187961) | Forest soil microbial communities from Algoma, Ontario, Canada - Jack Pine, Ontario site 1_JW_OM1H0_O2 (SPAdes) (version 2) | ecosystem: Environmental > Terrestrial > Soil > Boreal...
AGTATAATCCGTCCGATGGAACCTGCGACAAGTATCCGAATTGTACAAATATCGATGGGTCCGGGACTCCCGTGCCCGAATCCAGAATGCATACGTCCTTTAGGGTCCGTGTCTGAAGTGGCTCCGGTATTTTTCGAGAGAGGGTCGGTCCAATGTGGTTATTGCAAGCGTGAGGTAGACGTATGGGAAGCGTGTCGAAACCTGGTGCGGAATAATGCGGGTTCATACAATGGCTTAACGTCCTTCGGAGGGCAATACACCACGTTTACAACGAAACTAGCTCGTAACGAATTGAAGGAAATCGTTTTTTCCCAGCACGGTATCCCGGAGGACGCCGTGTTATTGCAGGCTTCGTTTTACCCGCAACGGCGAGACTGCTGTAATCCGTTGTTTAGTCCGGGGCCCTACTTGCCGCAGACGTTGACAAGAAAAGTTTTGCTGTTCGGTCAACCGCTCGAGGGAGACGCGCAAGAAGAACGAATTGCGGTGGGCGTGACTTGGGTTCCTTTCCACGATGATTTCAAAGAGAGCTGGATTTATTTGACTGAAGCTTTCATCGCGTGGGCTTCCCAAAAACACTGGAACGTTATTCTTCCAGCGTACGTCGCTTTTGAGATTGCGTTAATACGCATAGTAGAGAGCGCGATGGAACAGCGCCTCTCAAAAGGAATAATTTCAGACTTCGCTAAGGACGGGTTAACGTCATCGATTGCTCTGAATGTGATTCTTCCCCTGTTGTGTGATGCATCAAATGTGAAACGCCTTCCTGATTCGATCCGCGGCGAACTGAATCGCTTGCGCAAACTCCGAAACAAGCTGGTGCATGACGGTTTGGCGAAGGACGCGGTTTCTAAACCATTGGCTAGCGACATGCTCTGTGCGGCGGTGTTTGGATTTGAATATTTGCGCTACGCCGAAGGAGTCTTGAACGTAGTCGCAGACCGGATAAATCCATCATAGGATTGCGATTTTGCAACGAGATCCTTAATTTTCTTCTCTGGCAACTTGTAACCCCAATCGCTGAAGAATCTTTGCACAAACTTCAACTCGGTTCCCTGCCGAACCCTCCTTGGCGTTTCATTCGGCCTTTCAATCAGACTTTGTTCTAGCTTCTCTGCGATCTCCTGAATATCCATTCGCGGTCCTTTCTTAACGTGGAGGTCTGCCCTCAAGCATTTCGAAAACCGTACTCGCAGAACGCGCCGCAATGACAGCAAACTAGGGTCGCGTATCGGCGCGACAGTTTCGGCAGAAAGAATCCGCGGGGTGTCTCGGTGATAAGTCGGCCTGCCTGGCCCAATTGGCGTTTCGCATTAGCTTAATCCTTAGCGGAAAACGGGGACTCGTGGACAGCTATCACAACCGTTCGACGAATAAGCATTTCCAGCTGGATTGCGGGGTTGACTGGGGATTTGAGCGACAGTCCTTTTCCACAAGGCGTGGAGAGACTCCACAGTATTCGCTTTAGCTTCGCTATGCTATCCTACAATCAATCAGCTCCAAATCACTTGAACGTGATGCTGGGAATGATGGTTCCTGTAAGAGCAGTGAGGCCTTTGATGTCAGATGTCGTAAAGAATCTGGCCTATGAGTTCAGAGCCAACGGAAAAATGCGGCCCGTTGTCTTACTTGGCGCGGGGGCATCTTTTCGTTCGGGAATCCCTCTTGCTGAGGAGGCCGTGCGCAGGATTGCTCAATCAGCGTATGCGCGGCTCAAGCTAGGCCTTGCTGTCCATGACTCAAGAATAGTGTTGAGCGACTGGCTGCCTTTTCTTCGAAGTCAAGAATGGTTCATCAAAGACCCGCTTCGTTTTGCTGAGAATTTCCCCTTCTCGGTCGAGCATTTTTTGACGCCGCGTGAATTTCGCCGCGCGTTCTTTCAAGAACTGATTCACTCGTCTCAGGGGCCGAGCGATGGCTACAAATCTTTGGCAAAGATGATGGTGAGACGGCTAGTGGGAACTGTGTTAACAACGAATTTCGATGGCTTGATGGCTGAGGCTCTCCGCGAACAGAATCCGAAACCGCCGGCAGTAATTGAAGTTAAGACGCCTGATGACCTCGCCGCGTTTGCTTTGAGCAACGATTTTCAGATCGTCCATCTCCACGGCTCAGTGGAGCACTACCGGGATCAGAACCTTCAGAAGGAGACGAAGCGGCTGAACGAAATGCTTGTTCAACGGATTCGTCCGCTGTTGAATGATTCGCCGCTCATAGTTATCGGCTATCGCGGCGCTGAGCCGTCTATAATGCGGCACCTTATTGAGGAAGGCATAGCGGAGAGCCGAAGCTACAAATGCGGTTTGTACTGGTGCGTTCGACAAGGCGAAAAACTGCACGATAATGTCAAACGCCTACGCGATAAACTAGGGAGCAACTTCTCTCTCGTGGAGATTGTCGGTTTTGACGAATTACTGACCGGTTTAAACAAAGAACTAGAAGATGTGTGGTGGTATACGGGGGCGACCAAGATACCGCCGCCCCCAGTCTCTCTTGACCACAGGTTTGATCTGCAGCCGCTTGATGGCGTCACCCTGCAAGATCTCGATCACGATTTGATTCTTTCAACCTTCTCGCGGTATTGCCAGCGGCTGAAGCTTCCAGAGATCAATCGAGAGAACTATTTGGTTTTTTTAGAACGACAAGGGTTTCTCCATCGGCGACAGGATGAACTTATACCCTCGGCAGGTTGTTTCCTGCTCTTTGGGATGGATGTACAAAAGCGACTTCCATATGCGTGTGTCGCTTTCACGCAGAATGAGAAAAGCCGGGTCATTTTAAATGGGAATCTTGTTACTCAGTTCAGAAATATGCTGGACCTTTTGTCGGGAGAGGAAGTCAATCCTCGGATTCGGTTAAAGGCCGACCGCGTGGCGGAAGAGCAAGATGCGTATCCGGCGCGAGCCTTAACCGAGCTAACGGTGAATTTGCTGGTCCATCGTGATTACAGCGTGGAGGATTACAGTCGAATTGAGTTCACACGGGGGCGGTTCCTCTTGTTTGAAAACGCTGGCGGCCTGATGCCAAGCATCAAGAGAGGCGTTCACCTGGACGGTAAGGGGAAATTTAAGCCTGTCCGCGGTCTCACGGAGATGCGTAATCCGCTCCTAGCAGACATTTTCTTTGGAATCGGTTCGATGGATAAAGAGGGTTCGGGTCTAGCCGACGTCAGCGATTTGGCCTTGGAGTCTGGTGGGAGGGCAGAGTATGGCGTAGGAACTGAGAACAAGTCACTTCGAGTGTCGCTTTGGCAGCCCGTTCAAGAGGCCCCAGGGCGTTCTCGGGTTGCTCGGCCGGTCGCGCGAACAGAGTTGTACGTGACAAACCTTCTGCCGTTCCGAGTGTTGCCAAAGACGATCCACATCCTTCCTCTGCGCCAGAACTACGTCGAAGTCGAAACCCCGCTGTTCGATTCTGCCGATCTCCCAAGAGAAGCTCCTCTGTTCATCAAGCACTCCGGGTGCCTGTGGAGTTTCGCAAATTTCATGGACTTTCCATCATTCGCCGATAGGAAAGGAATCCTGGGAAGAGTCGAGCACCGTCCATGCGAAGACTTCGTTAAGAACCCGGACGAGAGAATGCTTTTCGTCTGGCTATTGAACAAACACTGGGAATTTTTCCTCTACAACTGGCCGTTGATAGTTGAGAACCGCAGAAGACGAGCGTTTTTTCGACTGACCGCAGGCAAAGACAGCACAAGCATTACGTATCTTTCGAAAATGAACCGCAAGGCGACTCGGGACGTTGTCAAGAAACGCGGCGAAGAGCCGCACATTTCGTTTGAGCACGAAGCGATTCGCTACGCGACCACTGAGTTCTTTGGAGAATGGTCGTTGGAGATTCGACCATCGTACGTGTTCACACGTAGCGACGCGGAAACCCCCCTTAGCCCACTGGCACAAACAAGACGCTCGACGAGACGGATGAAGTTCGACCGCAATCCCGCCGTCGACAATGACCTTGTCTTTTGGACTCGATATTTGTCTCAAGGTCAGCCGACGATCAGCATCGGTAACCTCGGCGTGAGCGACCTAATCCTTGATTCCGAATATTTGTCTGCTGAAGTGCCGAAGTCCGGCAGCGAGGAGGCGGCTTTTGAAGCTGCGAATTAAAGTCCTCACTGAACCGGATATCGAAGGTGGACGTGGCGTGCTCGGAGCGGAGCCAAAGCTGATACTGCCACAAGGCGGGCCATTCGGCGCAATATATGACCGGGCGGTGAAGACCATCCCGCTCGGATTGGTCTGCCTGCCTCAAAACAAAGAACTAATCCACAATTGGATCGAATCGATGAACAGCCTGCTGTTGGATGACGAGACGAATGTTAGACGGTTTCGAGAATTTCCCGGCGCTGTGAAGGCTTTCCACGCCCGGTTTGAAATTCGATTTGTTCGCGAGCTAGACGATGCCAAGTTCAAAGTGTCGCTGGAACGGCAAGCGCCAGAGAGGTTTACAGGATTGCTTGACCTCTATAGTGAGGCAATCAAATCCTTGTTCATAGACCAAGGGCCGCCCTGCATTCTAGTGGACTTCCCCGAGGAAGTTGCGAATCTTCGCATCAATAATCCTCGACTCACATTTGCCGAGCAAAAGGTACTCGAGAAAATCCAGGCGGAAGATGAGGATCGGCAATATGAGTTGTTTGAACCAACAGAAGAGGAAAAGAAAGCTGCGAAAGAGCTGGCTCCGCAAGCTGAGGATCTATTGTTTCGAGTTTTCCATCGAGCACTAAAGGCAAAGTGCATGCTCGAACGAAACTGTGTTCCTCTTCAAATCATCCGGAGGCACACGTTTGTGAATGAGGAAGCGACTCAAAGCAAGGCCACGCGAGCCTGGAACCTTGGCACGGCTCTTTACTACAAATCCGGCAACATCCCTTGGCAGCCACACGGACTGCCTGCCGATACCTGCTTTGTGGGGGTCAGTTTTCATCATTTGAAAAGAAGAGGCGGTGATTTAGTATACGCGAGCGTTGCTCAGGCGTTTTCGAATCAACTCGAACCCTTCGCTCTCAAGGGGGATACAATCCCTCGGGACCAGACGCGGAACAGACGGCCTTACCTCACGGCGGATCAAGCCGCGAGGCTCGCCGCACGAGTAATCAAAGAATATAGGACTCGAACGCGAGGTTCTGCCCCATCGCGTTTGGTTTTCCACAAGACTTCACGGTACGAGGAAGAAGAGATTGAGGGGTTTCGCAGTGAGGTTTTGTCGCAGGTTCCGGCCTGCGAGCTGGTGTCGTTGACTCCGACGGGATTCCGTCTCTTGAGGCGCGGTTTGGAAGAGCCGGATCGGGGCACTCTGTGCACAATTGATAATGCCCAAGATTCCAAAAACTACCTATTCACGACAGGGTATGTCCGATGGTGGAAGGAGTATCCCGGACCCCATATTCCTTCGCCATTAGAGATCGGCTCAGCAACTAACACTGACATCTCTGAACGTGCGCGCGAAGTGCTTTCACTTACCAAGGTCAACTGGAACAATGCAGACGGAATCGGTCGGCACCCAATCACGATAACGTTTGCACGGAAGGTGGGCGTAACGATGACGGAACTTGGTGAGGAGGACGAGCCGAACCCGCTGTATCGCTACTATATGTGACGGCAATTTGGACGCAGTACCTGATCCGGCCCGGAATGACAGAGAATTTCGTTCGTTGGCTCAACGCGATTTTTCGATCCGACTGGCGCTGAGGACTGTGGAGACGAAGAAATGCAGCGCTATTTGATAGGCGTTAGCGTGTTGCTGAAAATGGCGCGGCTTCCGGCTGTAGGCCCGCGAGATGAAGACTTGCGGAGGGTGCCTTAAACTGCTTACTTGGCGTCAATTCCTGTTGCTGATACGAGGATCCAATAGAAAGACCATAGACCTGTTCCGGAGTGCTCGCCATCCGATAGTAGTTGAGCCTACCAACCAACTGGTCGTGTTCCAGTAGAACGGGAAGCTCATATGCTCGGACCTCCAGGACTGCTTTCGTTCCCGGGATCTCGCCTTGAACGCCGTAGCCAAAGCCTGGATCGAAAAAACCCGCGTAGTGAATGCGAAATTCTCCCATCGTCGGGTCAAATGCTACCAGTTCCGCAGCGTGGTCTGGTGGCACGCGCACCCTTCGCTGTGACGTCAAAAGGTAGAAGCCGCTGGGCTCAAGAATGAGCCGACCATCACTCGATCGGTGGATGGGAGTCCAGAAATCCCCCATGTCATAATAGTTGACCTTCTCCAGATCGACTGCAGGTGCATGCTCTTTGGCCTTATAGGCGATGACGTTCGACTTGCCGTTCCCTTGAAGATCCACTGTTATTGCCAATCCTCGATTGATGTCGGCGAAGGCAGGATTCTGTTCGTCTCCGTAAACGAGTGGTTCGCCCCTATCGAGTTCCTCAAGTCTGCTGTCGCCGGCCGGTGCCACGTTGCCACGGATAAACCGGAGTTGATTGAGCTTCATGCCCGCTCGGACACGAACGGGGAATGTCCGGGATACGATTTCCGCGTACAAGTCCCCTGTGTAACCTTTAGGTACACGCTCAAACTCATCACCGCATTCAGTGATGAGTCGAATAAAAATGTCGAGGCGGCCCGTCGTGCTCTTAGGATTCGCGACGCCGCGCACGTCGGACGGCAAGTCCAGTCCCTCCATTAGGGGCACTATGAAGACGGCGCCGGGCTCGAATAACGCTGGCTCCGATAGATCGATTTCACTCACGAGCAAGTCCTTAGCTTTATTGAGAATAGTCGATGATCGACCGGGCAGGAAGCTAGCGCGAACTCGATAGGCTATCCTTCCTAAGCGTAGGTCAATACTCGCAGGCTGAATCTGACTTGCAGGGATCTCCACATTCGAGCGGATGCGTCCGATTCTGATAAACTCTCGAATGTCTTGCGATGGCAAAATACCTCTTCCTGTCATGAAGGAAGTCTCGCGTTCAATCAAGCCTGGAAACAATCCCACGTTAGTCCCTACCTCTTAATTATGATTTACGATGAAGATCAGCCATTGCGGCTACTCTCTTAGCCCTTTCAATTAAAGACGCCGAATGATATTTCGCGAAGCAGGAAGTGCTGCAAAATCCTCCCTCAGCCTTCTTGCCGCTTCCCACGCGAGTGCCCTCGGCGATCGTTCCGCCACAGGCCGGACAGATGTTCTTGTCCCACAGTTCGAGTAAATATTTGGCTTCGGGCGTGCCCGCCACATTGCACCTCTAAATGGTCCAACATTCAATATTGCCGTTCGTGACGTGATTTCCGACTGGAGATCCGGATCTCCCGCGAATTGGGCGGAGTGTCAACGAGGTCATTCGCACCTCCTTATAGCATCCTAGACTGTTTTGTGGCTTCGACTTTCATAAAGTGATCTTGAAGCAAATCTGCCAGATAAACAGCGTTCATCCATAATCCGGTCTTCTGAGAATTGACTTCACAGTACGACTGCGGTGGTACCGGTTTCCGAAAGCCTAACGCGGGAACCTCGTTCAGACTTAGCGGCTCTTGGTATGAAATCACGTCTGTCAGCTCGATCGCCGTCACTTCTTTCGCGGACTGAACGTATGCATCGAACTCTGATTTGAGGCATCCGATTCCAGGCTCGAAGCGAGACCAGATATCGGCCGGCGAGCTGGTCGCTATTGAGCCCACAGTCGCCTTTCCCACGATCGCGCCTTCGGGTTGTGAGGCGTATATTGAAATGTCGTGTCCCAACCATTTATGTGAAAAACGCTTTCGTATTTCGATCCATTTTGCGCCCGTTAGTATTCGCTTCGCGTACTGAGGCCTGATGCTCATCACGATATCGCTTTTGGTTCCCCACCGCCCCAGGCAGAAGCTCTTCATCAATCGCGGCAATTTTCTCAGGGCAGCTGACAATACGACAGGGAACGGAGCGGAGCATAGCAACTCCGGGTCTCCTTTTCGATATTGTTTTGAAGCCTTGATTACGGCAGAAAATCCGAATGATTGAAAGAAGTTGCTCTTCTGAGACCACAGGCTCTCGGGAAGCGTGAAATGAACAGTTTTTGCGTGATGTCGTAGTGCAAGAGTCATCTGGACAAAAAAGAGCTGCCCCAAATCTAAGTTGTGATAGCTGTCATTGATTCGTAAATGACAGAATTTGGCGTTGTCACCCAACTTCAATACCGCAGCAGCAATTGGATGATTGTCGTGATATGCGATATAAGCAATCCGCTCCCCCGATCTAAGGCCGGTCTCAAGTTTGCTTGCAAACCAGCACTCGATGCCGGGATACTTATCCTCGTTCATCACGATCAGATCCTTGAGAACCCTCAGGTGATCGGTGTGCGCTTCGCTGTCTCTTGGTCCTAGCTCGGCAATACGGATTTCTTCATTCATCGATGGCAACGCAGTTTGCTCGGCTTTAGGCCGCTGGCTCAACAATTCCGTCTCCAATCATTTTCAGTTTGTCTTGCCACTTCATGAAAAACTTCGACAATTCAAGCTCTTGCTCGTTGTAACCTTTCTCCCGGTCAGCGTCGTCACAGTCTCTTGACATCCTGTAACACGTGAGATTGGCCATTTTTTCCCCGTGCACGAGATTGGCATTCACCTGATGACCTCGGACTTCAAATATCAGCGGGGTGCCTCTCTGGCCGTCCTCGCGTTCCGTTCCGAAAAATGGGTGGGCGAAACCAGCATAGTGTATCCTCATTTCCCCAATGGTTTCATCGCTTGCTTTGCAGTAAATTGCCACTCCTCTAGGCACGAAAAGCCTTTCCTTTGAACGCAGAATGTAGAATTCAGAATCCTTGATTTGCAGGCGGCCGGTGCTGTCTGCGGTTACAAATTTCCAGTAATGACACGGATCCGGTTTCGGATCAGCCTCTTTCCAAAGAGGAATTGCACCCTTCGCGTGTCTCGCGCAAAAAGCCGCCGCATTAACTCCGCCAATATTTACCTCGCTTAAATCGACAGTGAGCGTTCCGTCTGTCGCAGCCGCGCCGAGGAGAGTTTTAAATAATCCTTCACCTTCAATTTCCGCCTCTTCCGGCTTACCGTAGAATAGCCGGAGTTGGCTGAGGGCTTTCCCGGGCATCACCATAACAGACAACGTTATAGGCGTTATCTCGATGTACATATTCCCGGTCTTGTCCTTTAATTCCGGGCCAAAACTTTCATATTTATTCATGCCGTCCACAATGAGTCTCGCGAGTACATCGACGCGGCCGACTGAACTCTTTGCTGTAGCTTGGCCATAGATCGCGAGTCGCGCCAGCGCCGGGCTCAACCTCTCGTGAAGCTTAAATACGTACGTCTCTCTGGCCTCCAGCAGATACGAGCCGTCAGCAGATGCTTGAACCCTCTCTGACATTTCGCTGTCTGTCAGAATCGAATGGTACAGATATTCACACGACGGCTTAACGGATCCTCGTTTGAGTTTATAACCTTCGCTTGATAATTTGAGGTCAATAGCGCACGCGCCGACGTCTAACCCTTGCGGACTGTCAGTGATAATAAGCCCGTTCGAATACAGTTGTTGGATTTGGGTCTTGTGGAGGACACCAGGAATCCATTCTTCCCATGGACCTTTGATCAAGCCGCTCATGCGAGTCCTTCGCTACGCATTACCGTTACTGGGGCCTATCTTGACAGAACATTTGACCATTGTTGCAGTGATTGGCCATATCGCTCAAGTTCCAACGCTCCGATCCCACGTAAGACCGCTACGGTTTCGTTTAATTCAGCGGTAAGTCTCTGGATGGAGTTGGTACGAACAAATTCGATCTCGTACTGACGGCACTCCATAAAGTGGTCCAGCGCCTCCTGCGGTTGCACTCGCGTCAACGGGTTTTTGGCGAGGGCATATTCGCTGAGGAGGTCTGAATCGGATGTAAAGTATTCGGCGCTTCTCTCCAAAAGTGCCTGCGCGTTGGCCGGGTCCAGAAAGCGATGAAGCTTGGGCACGTATATTCTGACCTCAGCCGTTCCTCCGCGGTGATAGCCGCTATCTCGCCATTCGCCGTAGCCAACGCCATTGCCAAACCCCGACAAGCCTTTTTTTTGCAATAGAACAGCGAAATAGCCTCCGTGCAGGGTCTGTGCGTCTACGGATTCAGCAGAAATTGCACTGACGGTGTCGGAGTATTTCTGCAGATCGATTTCAGACGCTTCATGTTCCTTAAAGTTGTTCGGATATAGAAAAAGCGATCTTATTCCCGAAGCCGAAAGTCGCTTCGCAATTTGCCGCCAATCGTCAACGGGACTCCACGAGGAGAAGTGCAGGATGGGACTCAGTTGATTTGGAGGCACCATCGCAGTCGCGTACTCCGCACACCGGATGTTTATCTCACACCATGAATCACCGATCACGCTAAATTGAAAATAGGGCGGAACCAGTCTTTGAGGATTCTGAATTTCAGGAATCGCGTCGATGCCCAGCAGTTTTCTGTACTTCTCCAGCTTTCGTTGTTCCTCTTTTAGGACGCGGAATCCAAGCTGGTAGCGGAGGCACGCGTCTGTAACCGACTTCGTGATTTCCGCTGAAAGGTCTCCAACGGTCAAGGGTCGGTTTAACCCTATAGAGACAAAAGGTTCCCCAAAAATTGCGGCCATTTTCCTGTGCGGCTCTCTCACATTGCCTCGGTTCCAATTGTGTTGAAATAATGCGGACCGAGGGTCAATGGCGAACTGCTTCGTTCTGTGCTTCGCTAAGAGCGCGCGAAGAAATCCGTACGTCCCCGAAGGAAAAGACGCCGCGATAGACAAGGGCACGATAATGCCGTCAAATTTCTCGGCGTGCCTGATAAAGAACTGCTGAACGTTATGCTGGTAAAACAGAAAGTGCATTGAGGTGCCCTTCCTTCTTGTTCGCAGCTGCAATCTGTTCCAAAACGTGTTTCTGTTGGCGGATGCGAGTCGAGTTGGGAAGATACTCTGCGTCCAGAACGACGGAGGCTCCGCACTCGGCTACTGAGATAATGCCAACGCCATATGACTTAAACAATTCTTGTCGTCCGAGGGCGTGCGGGATGGATGTTGCCCACAGCGCCACATATGATGCGTCTGCAATTTGCACGTTTACAGCAGCTTGCCAGAGCGCTGTCTTCCAGTCGCGCACTTTGAGTTCAACAGCAATCCAGCGCCCGTGGGTATTGGGAATGAACAGAATGTCTATGCGCTTCCGGCTCAATCGGGCTTCTAAGAGCGTCGAATATCCAGGCTTGTCAAACAACGTAATAACTGGGTGTAAGAGTGCGGATTCTTTTGGGGGTCGCGAAGCCATCAGTCTGCTTTCCTATTTATGGAGAGCGTGTTTAGAAGGGAATCACGCATCGTTTGATAACGAGTAATCCCCAAAAGCAACCAAGCAAACGTGCTTAAAGCGATCAGTCCGGTCAGTGAGACCAACGCTAGCCGAGGAGCAACTTGATGTACGAGGAAACTGGTTGGCAAAAGGATGATCGCAAAGGAATGGAGGAGACTGATTTTCCACATGGCGGAAGCGCAGCGTTGCAAGCGAGTGAAAAGATCGTCTATCGTCCTCGTTTCACGCAGCGCCGCTTCAGCCCCTGCCAAGTGTGGGAGGAAATCCACTTCGGTCAGAATATCTTCAGTCACGAGCAGACGTCTCTCCTCAGGTCGCTTGGCAGCCCTCGCTGCCGCTACTGCGTCGCACAATCGAGCTAGGGCGGGAATCAGCTTAGCCGTCTCGATACTGCTCAGAGCCATATCCTTGGCGCCGCTGCTGACCAGATCCTTGAAAAGGGTCTCGTTGTTGTCGAAGAACCGCAGTGTAACAAGTTGGGTCCACAAAGTAACCCATGCGAACGCGGGGCCGAACCATAGGATGATTTCACGCCAACTCATGCCTCGTGAGCCAGATTCTGAGCTTCGGGATGAATGCTTTTTTCTGCCATTTTCGGAAATCGGCGGTACACATAGCGGATGATCTGGTTTAGCGGTAGCGAACCATAACGGCTTACGATTTCATCAATCTTGCGGAGATATTCGGGGTGCTCCGTTTCCCACGCTAAACGCAATTTGTCTGCTACTGCTTTGCCGTTGTCTGTTAGCGTGAAGAGGCGCTCATGCCCGGATGGAATCTGCTCTTCACCGTCGCCTTCTGTTTCGATGTCTCGCTGAAGCTCTTTTTCTTCCTCGGCGAGGAAGTAAGAATAATAAGGCTTCGTTTCGACTCGAACGAGGTCCACGGACTGCAGGAAGTCTGCCGCTTCATACACGGACTTTGAATATGGTCCAAATTTATAGGCGCGAAAGGCGAAGAGAGTATCGATGTCCTTCAGATTACCTTCCGCGCCAAGCAAGAAAACGAGTTTCTCCAATCTGGTTACTCCGTTGAAGGATGCTTTTTGGAAGAGGCGTTCATATGACTCGAAAATGAGAAGCAGGACATCCTCGCGGTCGATTTCGCTATTCATGAGCACCCCTTTTCAAGAATGGAATCTGCATTGTAAT
>Ga0209007_1000628_pt1 | contig 12389 bp, 9 predicted proteins | sample JacPinW_OM1H0_O2_FD_187961 | JGI IMG/M metagenome (GOLD analysis project Ga0209007, IMG submission 187961) | Forest soil microbial communities from Algoma, Ontario, Canada - Jack Pine, Ontario site 1_JW_OM1H0_O2 (SPAdes) (version 2) | ecosystem: Environmental > Terrestrial > Soil > Boreal...
CAGTCCAGAAAAACTTTGCGATGTATCATCGAAGGAGATGGCTTCGAGAAATCTCGCCACCTCCCGGCTTGATCGCGTCGCCAATCGAACGAGCGCAACCAGCTGAGCCAGCGCAGTCGCCAGGACTAGCGAAATGGTCACATACCAACGGGTCTGCGCGATCATCCACGCGGCACCCACGATCGTGAGCGCCAGTGCCGCGGTGCGCAGAGCGACGCTCGCGCGAAAGCGGCTATAGGCCATATTTCATTTTCCGCCGGTACAGTGAGGCGCGCGTGAGCCCCAGGCTTGCCGCCGCACGACTGATGTTCCCCTTGTTCTCGGCAAGTGCGCGCGCCACGGCGCCTCTTTCAATGTCGTCGAGCCTAGACGTGTCGTGGGAGCCAGTCGTGGAAGAATTTGTCCGGTCTGTCGCGAGCGAAAAGTCGTCGGCCTCCAATATGGCGCCCTCGCTCAAAATTACGGCACGCTCTACCGCATGACGCAGCGCACGCACATTGCCAAGCCAAGCGTGGGCCATCACTTCGTCCAGCGCAGTGGCGCTCAGACGCTTGACGGGGAAATTGTATTTTTGCGCATAAAACGCGATGAAGTGTTCCAGCAACAATGGAATATCCTCACGCCGCTCTCGCAACGGCGGCAAACTAATCTCCACGGTATTGATGCGATAAAACAGATCCTGTCGAAACCTATCTGCATCGGCAAGGTGCTCCGGGGTGAGATTGGTGGCCGAGATGAGCCTCACGTCGATAGGCTCCGGTTTGTCGGCGCCTACCGGCACGACTTCGCGGCGCTCCAGTGCTGTGAGCAATTTGCTTTGCAGATGCAGCGGCACGTTGCCGATCTCGTCGAGAAACAGGGTGCCGCCGGCAGCTGCGCGGAACAGGCCAACGCGATCTTCGCGAGCGTCAGTGAAAGCGCCGCGTCGATGGCCGAATAGCTCGCTTTCGAAAAGCTGTGGCGACAGTGCCCCCAGATCGACTCGCAAGAACACCTCGCCCGCGCGGCGTGAGTGGCGATGGATCTCGCGAGCGACCAACTCCTTGCCCGTCCCGTTCTCACCCAGGATGAGTACATTCGCATCCGTCGGGGCTGTCCGGCGGATCGTGTCGAGCACCCGCAGCGCAGCCGAGGATGTCCCGATCATTTCCACTTCAGTATTCGTGGCGGCGGCGAGCCCGCGATTGCGGTTGCGCAGTTGCACGGTCTCCATGCGCGAGCGGCGTAGATTGACGGCGGCCAATAGCGTCCCAAGCAATCTTTCGTTTTCCCAAGGTTTTGTGACGAAGTCCGCCGCGCCCTGCTTCATGGCTTGCACTGCCAACTCAACACCGCTGTGGGCTGTGACCAGCACGACAACCGCCTGCGGGTCGAGCAGCAGCACTTCCGAAAGCCGCTTCAACCCCTCCGCGCCATCATCGGCACCCGCGGTGAAATTCATGTCGAGCAGGAGGACGTCAAAAGCACTTTTTCGCACTAGATCCGGCAACAAGGAAGGGTCACGCAAAGTTTGAACGTAGGCGAAATGGCGCTTCAGCAAGAGTCGGGCTGCGAGCAGGATGTCCTCCTCATCATCGACAATCAGAATGCGTGCGGAGTTAAGTTCCGAGGCCATGTGTTCGAAAACGGACAGGTGTCCGGTCAGTTGTACGCCACCGGCCACTCGAATGCCAGGGTCGACCCCTAACTCATTGAAATCACAGGGGCTGCCCTTTTGGCCCGGTAATTGCTATTTCACTATATGGCCTACACGGACCACATTTTCGCGCAGCGAGCCCGCATCACACGTCTCTTTCGAAGAGTTCAGGACCGGCGCCCGTCCGTGCTTGCAGCGCAATCGCCGGGTGGTGGCATGGACACCCCGCTTGTCCGCGCACCCGCTTGGCGGCGCTTTGTCCCCTACGGGATCGGCGCGCTTCTGCTTCTGGGTGTCATCGTCTGGCTGCTCGCGGGCGCGAATCGTCATGTTTATCGCGTGCCGATCGACCGACTCACTTTCGGAGAAGTGACACAAGGCCCGTTCGAGGACTTCATCGCCGTGCGTAGCACGGCCGCGCCTTTCACAACTCATTATTTGACCGCTGATCAGGGCGGCACCGTAAAAGAAGTTCTGGCCGAGGACGGTACAACGGTAAAAGCCGGACAGCCACTCATCATACTGGTCAACACGGCGTTGCAGCTGCAGGTCGCTTCGCGCGAGGCGGACACGGCCAGCCAGATCAACTCGCTGGAAAACACCAAATTGCAATTGGAGGAAACTCGCTTCAAATACCAACACGATCTGCTCGACATCGAACATCAGATCAGCAAACTGACTGGGGATCTCGCGCGCGATAAAATTCTGCTCGACGGCAACGCCATCGCCCCCGCGCTCTACAAGCAGGAAGAGGAAGAATATTCCTATGAGCTAAAGCTCCGAGCCGCAACCACAGCCTCACGCGATGCCGAGCAAAAAGTGCGCTCCAGCCAGCTTACTCAGCTTCAGGAAACCCTCGCGCGCTTAAATGACAGCATCGCGACCGCCAAGGCAAGCCTCGATGCGCTCACGGTCCGCGCCCCGACGGACGGGCATTTGACTGCGCTCAATGCCGAAGTAGGCCAATCCAAAGCGCCGGGCACCGTGCTGGGACAGGTCGACTCGCTCGACCGCTTTAAACTCACCGCTCAGGTGGATGAATTTTATCTCGGACGCATTGTGCTCGGACAGGTCGCCCTTTTCACCAGCGATGGGCGCGACTATAAAGCCAGCATTGCCAAAATCTACCCACAGGTCGCCAACGGCACCTTCCGGATCGATCTCAACTTTGATAACCCGAGTCCTCAGGGCATTCACACCGGCCAAGCATTCGATATCCGGGTGGAATTAGGACGGGCAGCCACGGCAAAAATGCTTCCCAATGGGCCCTTCTATCAGGAGACCGGTGGCAACTGGGTGTTTGTGGTGGCGCCGGACGGACGCTACGCGACCCGCCGAAACGTTCGCCTAGGCCGACGCAATCCCGAGCATGTCGAGGTCCTCGACGGTCTACAGACCGGCGAAAAGGTCATTGTTTCCGGTTATGAGGCGTTCCAGAAGATCGAGCGCGTCGAATTCGAAAAGCCCGAGCACGGCAGTCACTGATCACAGCGGAGAAACCATTGATAACGCTCAAGCAACTCACCAAGATCTATCGGACCACCGAGGTTGAAACCGCAGCGCTGCGCGACATTAATCTTAAGGTCACGGTCGGCGAGTTCATCGCGGTGATGGGACCGTCCGGTTGCGGCAAGTCCACTTTTCTTAACATCGTCGGCATGCTCGACAGTCCGACCGGCGGTGAATATTGGTTCGGTGATCAAAACATCGCGGGGCGTTCAGAGACACAGCTGTCGGAACTGCGAAAGAATTCAATTGGGTTTGTTTTTCAGAGCTTCAATCTGATCGACGAGCTAAACGTCTCCGAGAATGTTGAGTTGGCGCTGCTCTACCATCGGGATATCTCTCGTAGTGAGCGTAAGACCCGCGTACACGACGCCTTGGCGCGCGTGAAAATCGGGCATCGAGCCCGGCACATGCCACAACAACTGTCCGGCGGCCAACAGCAGCGCGTCGCCATCGCCCGCGCCGTGGTATCGCGGCCCAAATTGATCCTGGCCGACGAGCCCACCGGCAATCTCGACTCGGCCAACGGAGAAGAGGTGATGCAGCTGCTGACCGAGATGAACGGCGAGGGCACCACCGTTGTGATGGTCACGCATTCTCATTCGCATGCGGAGTATGCCCATCGCATCGTCAATCTGCTTGATGGGGCATTGGTGACCGAAAGCATTAGACAGGTCCTCTAAGGAGGCTTTCGATGTTCCGCCATTACCTCACGACGGCCTTTCGCAATTTCGCCAAACACCGGCTCTACAGCTTCATCAACATCGCCGGTTTGGCGGTCGGGCTCGCCTGTGCGATCTTCATCGTTCTCTTCTTGCGCGACGAACTCTCATACGACCGGTGGATTCCCGATAGCGAAAACCTTTATCGAGTCGAGGTCAATAAAGTAATTCCGGGCCGCGAGCTGATGAATGCGGCTGTAGCGCCATTTCCCATGCCCCGATCCATGCAGGATCATATTCCGGAAGTCAAAGCGATGACGCGATTGGCGCGGGAGCCGATGGATGTGAGAGCGGGCGATCGTCAGTTCTCTGAAACGGTCGACGCTGTAGATCCCAACTTCTTTCAAGTGTTCAAACTACCGCTCCTACGAGGTGACCCGGCGACTGTACTCGCGCATCCTGAGTCCATTGTCCTGTCGCAAAGCGAGGCGCAGAAGTACTTTGGCGATGCCGATCCCATTGGAAAGACACTCGATGTGACCGAAGGGTTCGGATTCGGCGGGACCGACGCAGCGGTTCATCCACTCACCGTCACCGGAGTATTGCGAGACTTACCCCACAACACGCACCTTGTCGCCGACTTCATCATGCCTAATTCCTCGCAAGCTGATGGTATGCCGCAAGCGTCGAAGGAGTCCTGGGAAGCCGAGCAGAGCTACGGTTATGTCCTGCTCGAACCGAATGCCGATCCACAGGCGGTTCTCGCAAAGTTCAATCCCATAGTCGATCAAAACGTCGATTCCACGAAGGATGGCTCGCCCAAGATGCGCGGCAGCGAGCACGAACAAGTTCACTTGACGCAAATCTGGAACATTCACTTAACGAGCGACAACAGTATCGGCGCGGTCAAGCCGGCGGGCAGCTGGGCCACGGTGTACGGCTTCGCCGTCATCGCAATGCTCATCCTTCTGGTCGCTTGCTTCAACTTCACCAATTTGGCGACGGCCCGCGCGATGCTGCGGGCACGCGAGATCTCATTGCGCAAGGCCGTCGGTGCAACACGGCGGCAGTTGATCACGCAATTCCTGGGTGAGGCGGTTATTACGGCGCTGATCGCGCTGGTTGTTGCCCTCGCTTTGGTCGAAGTGCTGCTACCGACCTATGATCAGTTTCTAAACCAACCCATCACTTTCGACTATCTTGCCGATTGGCAATTGTTCTTAGGCCTGATTGTTACGGCCATTGCAGCGGGACTCGTCAGCGGCGCTTATCCCGCGCTCGTCCTTTCACGTTTCCAGCCTGCAGCGGTCTTGAAATCGAATGCTTCCGGCCAAACAGGCTCCGGCTTTGCTCGCATGGTGCTCGTCGTCCTGCAGTTTTCGGTGTCGATCGGCCTCGGCATTGCGGTCATCGTCGTGTTTCGGCAAATCGATTTTGCACGGCATGCCGATCTCGGATTCAACCGGGACGGGCTTGTCATCCTCTTCGTAGGAAACAACCTGCCTCCCGCGGGTCAAGAAAGCTTTGCTCACGCGCTCGCCGATAGCCCGGCGATTGCGGGAGTGGCTGAGTCGACGACTGTGCCCTTCATGTCTGCCTACTACGACGCGAAGGTTCAGGTACCGGGCAACTCACAGATCTCGCCCTTCCGCATGATGAACCTGAGCCCGGAGTTCCCTCAGCTCTACGAGATGCAACTCCTGGCGGGCCGTTACCTCTCAAGGGCCCACGGAGAGGATACGCTTCCAGCCTATCTATTCACGGGGGGCGCGCAAAAACCGCAAGAAACAACCGATAACCGCAATGTCTTGATCAACGCGCAGGGGGCCCGCCGGCTCGGCTGGACCGCCAACGAGGCCATCGGCAAGGTCGTTACTTTGGTGGATGCGCGTGTGGTCATCGTGGGCGTGTTGGCAGACCCCAAAATGGATGGCGTTAAAACATCGGCGGTGCCCATGGTCTACGGCTACAGTCCGGAAGCCAATTACTACTTCTCCATTCGAATTCATGGCGCGGCGCTCTCCGAGGCCATGTCTCATATCGACAAAACGTGGAGGTCGTTTGTTCCTGGATCCCCCCTTCAGAGCTTCTTCCTAAGCGACTCCTTCGAAGGCCAATTCAAGTCGGACCAGCGACAGGGTCAGATGTTCAGCTTCTTCGTCGGCATTGCCATCTTCATCGCGTGCCTCGGGTTGTTTGGTCTCGCCGCATTCACCGCGCAACGGCGCACCAAGGAAATCGGCCTTCGCAAAGTATTCGGTGCGCGCACGCGCGACATCGTGCGGCTGTTGCTATGGCAATTCTCCATCCCGGTGCTGATTGCCAATGTGATCGCATGGCCCGTGGCCTACTATTATTTGCACCGTTGGCTCGAAAGCTACGCCTATCGGATCACGCTCAGTCCTCTGTATTTCTTGGCCGCCGGCGTCACAGCTTTGACGATTGCCTGGCTGACGATCATTGCTCACGCGGTTCGAATTGCCCGCGCGAGTCCCATACTGTCGCTGCGTTATGAATAGGCGGGTTGTATGAGCGCCGCCAGCCTGCTCGGTCATTACCTCCTCACGGCCTCGCGGAATCTGGTTAAGCACAAGCTTTACAGCTGCATCAATATCGTAGGACTTTCCGTGGGCCTGGCCTGCGCGATTTTCATCGTACTGTTTTTGCGCGACGAGCTCTCCTACGACCGCTGGATTCCGGACAGCTCAAATCTCTATCGTATCGAGCTGACATTTCACCTGGCCGGCCGGCCCCCTTGGCCCCTGACCACGGCCCCCTTTCCCCTGCTGCGCACGATGCAGGAACAAATACCCGAAGTGAAAGCGACGACCCATCTACTGCCGGAGCCCATGACGGTGACCGTTGGCAACCGACAGTTCTTCGAAACGGTCGCCGTCGTCGATCCGGGGTTCTTTCAAGTTATTCGGTTGCCCCTGATTGAGGGTGATCCGTCCAGTGTTCTCGCCCAGCCGGAGTCGATCGTTCTCTCGCAGCGCGTGGCCCGCAAATACTTCGGCGATATCGATCCTGTTGGGAAAGTGGTGACTGTTACAGGGAGTGGAATTCTGTGCGATCGCAACGACGTCGCGTGCCTGACAGGGGCTCATCCTCTCACCGTCACGGGCGTACTGCGCGATTTACCGTCCAATACTCAACTCGCTGTTGATCTCGTCGTGCCAAACTCGTCCCAAGCCGACGAGCTGCCTATTGCCTTTCGGGATCAGGCGTGGACCAGTACAAACGGGGTTTACAACTATTTATCACTCGCGCCGGGCACCGATCCGGAAACGGTTCTGACCAAGCTCAAACCCATACTGGCTCGTACCGTCAATACGACTCAAATAAACGGACTGAGCGTCAACGAGTTTGAGCAATATCATCTCACGCGGTTCTGGGATGTGCATCTGACGAGCGACAACAATTATGGCGGCATGAAGCCGCCGGGAAACTGGACCACGGTGTATGGCTTCGCAGTCATTGCATTGTTGATCATGGTGGTCGCCTGCTTCAACTTCATGAACTTAGGCACCGCGCGGGCGACAGTCCGGGCGCGGGAAATCTCGCTACGCAAGGCGGTGGGCGCGACCCGACCGCAGCTGATCGTACAGTTCTTGGGTGAAGCGCTCCTGATGGCGCTTTTATCGCTCATGATTGCCCTCGCGCTGGTAGAGGTCCTGCTGCCTGTCTATGACGCGTTTATGGACCGACCGATCACGTTTAACTATCTTGCGGACTGGCCGCTTCTCCTGGCGATCCTGCTCGCCGCGATCGTGGCCGGTCTGCTCAGCGGAGTGTACCCGGCGCTGGTGCTGTCAAGCTTCCAACCCGCTGCCGTAGCGAAGACCAGCACATCAACCCACAGCGGCTCGGGCTGGATGCGCATGGTACTGGTCGTCTCGCAATTTGCGGTTTCCATTGGCCTTGGCATCGCCGCAATCGTCGTGTTCAGTCAGATCAGCTTTGCCCGCCATGTCGACCTGGGTTTTGAGCGCGATGGCGTTGTCGTTTTACGAGACATTTCGAAATTAACGCCGAGCGCAGCCCTTAGTCTGGCTCAGAGATTGAAAGCCAACCCGGAGATCGTTGACGTTGCCCTTTCCAATGCGGTGCCTTTCGATCTCTTCAACGTAGGAAATATCCCGATCCACATCCAAGGCCGGTCTGAATCCGTAGCGACCGGGATCATAGCGATCAGCTCGGAATTTCCGTCGCTCTATGGCATGCGGCTGCTTGCCGGCCGCTTGCTGTCGGCCACGCACGGCGAAGACGCATTTTCATCCTATCCATTCTATCCGCGGACACCCGATGTGGATGCCGGCCACAATGTCCTGATCAATCGAGAGGCCGCGCGGCGCTTGGGCTACAGCCCGGAGGAAGCAGTCGGCAAGACCCTGGTCGGTGGTAACGGCGGGCATGTCATCATCGCCGGCGTCTTGGGTGATTCCAAGTTGGATGGCATGAGAGAGTCGGTTGCGCCGGCGGCGTACGGTGTCTCGACCAATAGCTATACGCTGCTCTCCGTCCGGATACACGGCGCTCGGATTTCGGAGACGCTTTCTTTTATAGACCAGACCTGGCGAACGTTTGCGCCAGGTTCTGCTGTTCAACGCTATTTTCTAAGCGATGCCTTCGACAACCTGCTCAAGTCGGACGAAACACAAGGGGTTGTGTTCGCTCTGTTTGTCGGCATCGCCATCTTGATCTCCTGTCTTGGCCTTTTCGGCCTCGCGGCGTTCACCGCCGAACGCCGCACCAAGGAGATCGGCATCCGCAAAGTGTTCGGGGCGCGCACGCGGGACGTGATTCGATTGCTGCTGTGGCAGTTCTCCCTTCCCGTGCTGATCGCCAATGCCATCGCGTGGCCCATCGCCTACTATTATTTGCACCACTGGTTGGAGAGCTACGCCTACCGGATTTCGCTCAGTCCACTGTATTTTCTCACCGCCGGCGCCGTCGCGCTGCTCATCGCCTGGGTGACTATTTTTGCGCATGCCCTGCGTATTGCGCGCGCGAGTCCCATCATCGCGTTGCGATATGAGTAGGGTGGGGCGTTTGTCGTGGCGAGCGCGGTTGCCTCTACGCTGCGGCATCCTCGCACTGGCGCTTCTGCTGTCGGGCTGCGCAACGCATGTACCACAAGTGTTGACGCCGCAAATCACCCCGAAGAGTTTCTCGGGTCAGGTCGTGGGGTCGGAACAAGTTTGGCCGCAAGCGGACTGGTGGCGCACATTCGGAAGCGCCGAATTGTCCGATCTCGTTGAGAAGGCGGGCGCTGACAATCGCGATCTCGCCGTTGCGGTTGCGCGGGTGATGGAAGCGCGTGCGCAGACCACCATTCAGCGCGCTGCGCTCTTCCCGCAGATCAACGCCCAAGCCCAGGCGCTGCGCTCGCCATCGGGGCAAAGCGGACAATCGATCGGCGGGCAGTCCTATTCGGCCGGCAATTCCTTCGGTCTGACTTTCGGAGCGAGCTACGAACTCGATTTTTGGGGTCTTGCGCACGACAATTTGCGGGCGGCGCGGGAGGCGCTCAAATCTGCGCATTTCGCACAGCAAGCCGTGGCGCTGACCGTCACCGCGAATGTCGCAAGCACCTATTTCAGCGTGATGGCGCTGCGCGTGCGCATCGCGATCGCGAATGAGAACATCGCCGCCATCAACGGCATTTTGGAGACCATCAATCTGAGGGTCTCGACCGGCAAGTCCTCCCGTCTCGATCTTGCTCAAGAGCAGGCCCAAGTGGAATCGGTGGAGGCACAACTCCCCATGCTCGAGGAGCAAGAATTGGAGGCCCGCGTGGCGCTCGCGGTACTGCTCGGAGAACCGCCGGAAGGGTTCGAGGTTAAGACGCAGACACTGGATGCGTTCCATCTGCCCGTTGTACAGGCAGGGCTTCCTTCGGAGTTGCTGTTGCGACGGCCGGATGTGGCGGAAGCGGAAGCCAATTTGGCCGGCGCGCATGCCAATCTCGATGCGGCGCGCGCGGCTTTCCTACCGCAGTTCGCGCTTGCGGGGAACAGTGGTTTCGCCAGCACGGCCATCAACGCACTCCTACATGGCCCCAATTTTGCCTGGGACTTCGGTGCGAATCTCCTGCAAACGGTCTTCGACGGCGGCAAACTGATCGGACAAAAAGAGCTTGCGCGGGCGACACAACAGGAGCTGGTCGCGAGTTATCAGAGTGCCGCGCTTAATGCTTATGCCGATGTGGAGAATGCACTGGGCCAAGTGGCCAACAACAGCAAAGCCGAGCTTCATCTCGGACGGGAGGTGGACGCTGCCCGCGAAGCCTTTACGATATCGCAGCTTCAGTACCGCCAGGGCGTTACCGAATTGCTCACCGTGCTACAAGCACAACAAACCCTATTCGCGGCCGAGGATCAACTGGCGCAGACCACGCTCGCCCATATGCAAGCGGTGGTTCATCTCTACGAAGCCCTCGGCGGCGGCTGGATGGAGCCTGCGCAAGATCGCACCCAATTTACCTCGGATCGCAGAGCGAGTCTGTCAGTAGCGCCGCAGTAGCTGGGCCAGCTTTTGGATCGCCTGCGCCAGGGTATTGCTCCAAGGGTGTCCCGTGTTCAGTCGCAGATAATTTTTGAATTGCTGACGCGCAGAAAATATAGGTCCCGGCGCGATCGAGATACCCAGGTCTAGCGCCCGTCGATGTAGATCCAAGGTATCAACCGGCGCGGCGCATTCGACCCACAAAAAGTAGCCGCCGAGAGGCGCGGCCACGCGATACCCGGCGGGGAAGTATCGTTGCAGTGAATCCAGTGCGGCGCGCTGCGACAGGGCCAAACGGCGACGCAGCCGGATCAAGTGTGCATCGTAGCCGCCACTACGGAGCATCTGCGCAATCCCCTGCTGCACGGGAAGGCTGGTGGCGATCGATGCCTCCATCTTGCGCCGTGACAACTCCTCCGCATACCGGCCAGCGGCGACCCACCCGAGGCGATAGCCGGGTGCCAGGCATTTGCTGAATGATCCGCAATGAAGAACGTAGCCGCTGCGGTCAAAGGCCTTTGCCGGCGGCTCCGCTTTGGTGGCGAACTGTAGTTCAAAGTACGCATCATCTTCGATGAGCGGAATCCCGTGGTTGGCCAGTAGCCGCACCAACTCGGATTTGCGCACTGACGGCAAGGTGGCGCCGGTGGGATGCTGCAGCGTCGTCATGAACCAACAGGCGCGGATCGGAAACTTCGCGATGGCCGCCTTGAGCGCTTCGATATCAAGACCGTCGGTCGGATGCATGGGGATTTCAACGACGTGAAGTCCCAAGCGCTGCGCGGCCTGCAGGCACCCGTAAAATGTCGGCGATTCGATCGCGATGGTGTCGCCGGGGCGGGTTACGCACTGCAAAGCGAGGTTAAGCGCTTCAAGTGCCCCTGCGGTGATGATGATCTGGTCGATCCCGACCGACATTCCGAGACTCAGATACCGCTTCGCGATCTGGCGTCGAAGATCGACGCTGCCGGGCGGAAGGCTTTCGACCGTGGACCAGGGGTCCAGGTGCCGTGCGCTACTGCCCAGGCATCGAGCCAATTTTGGCCAGGGAAATTGCATCGGACTTGGAAAAGCCGATCCGAGCGGCACCACTTCCCGATTTCGCGACGCCTCCAGCGTTTCGAAAACCAGATCGCTAACCGTGAGGCGCGTCGAACTTGTCTTCGGCCGCGAGGTTCGGGGCGGCATCGGCTGAGTTTGAAGTTCACGAACGTAATAACCCGAACGGGGACGTGCCTCGATGAGACCGTTTGCCTCGAGTGCCTCATAGGCCTTCAATACGGTGGCCGGGCTGACCTTGCGCGATTGGGACAGTGCGCGAACCGAGGGCAACTGATCGCCTACCGCCAACGATCCGTTGCGGATCATGCCGCTGATTTCTTGCGTTACCGTCCTATAAAGCTTCACACCCAACACAATACGGTGGGTGCGGATCCTCCGCTAGTGCCGGCCTCAACGCAGGATATGTGGCGCGATCCATCCGAAATGATAACTGAGCAGTACGGACACGAATAAAGCCACCGACAAGCCTATTCGCCAGCTCAGCGCTTGGACTACTTGCGCCGAGTGCTCGGGACCTGATGACATTGAAAAGAGCGCTTTCCCCAGGCTCGCGACGATGGCGAGCAGCGTCAACACGATTAGCGGCTTCATAGAGACCTCGTTTTGGATTCGCGTTCCTCGCGCCGAATGGTCGCAATGACGGTTCCGAATCCAACCGCCACGACGCCGACCATTGCCACCATCAAAAACAGCAGTCCACCGGCCAGCTTGTAGCACTCATAAAATCCGTCCAGTAGGCCCAGCGGAGTCGTAATTAGAAGCAATGGCCTCGCAATTCGCATGAGTCACCTAACCTCTTCCAGCTGCGCATCAATTCATCGCCTCCCATGCTACGGAATCGATCAATAAATAACAGATACACGTAGCGACGAAAAAGTGCAGTACAGAGAAGTGTGAGACACTCGCCCTCACGCCGTGAATTGCGTTGCGCTGCGCGAAAACGGTGGGATTCAATTTAGGGATAAATTTCTGAAGACCGTACAACTCGGACTGATAGTCGCTTCCGCCCTGGCTTT
>Ga0209007_1000629_pt1 | contig 12380 bp, 11 predicted proteins | sample JacPinW_OM1H0_O2_FD_187961 | JGI IMG/M metagenome (GOLD analysis project Ga0209007, IMG submission 187961) | Forest soil microbial communities from Algoma, Ontario, Canada - Jack Pine, Ontario site 1_JW_OM1H0_O2 (SPAdes) (version 2) | ecosystem: Environmental > Terrestrial > Soil > Boreal...
TCCTCGAATCCGATTTGCTTGGCAGGGCGGCGTGCCTGATCGTTGACGTCCGCATGCCGAAGATGTCGGGTCTGGAGTTGCAGGCCAGGCTGAAGCAAGAGGGATGCAAGGTTCCCATCATCTTTATTACGGCATACGACGATGCGGAGATACGGGATCAAGCCATGAAAGAGGGTGCAGTCGAGTTTCTGGCAAAACCATTCGATCATCAGCTGTTGCTCAAAAAGCTGCGATGCGCCCTCGATAGCTGAGACGTATGGCATGCTCACCGCGCTTTGCGATTGGGGCCAGCAGCGCTCACGGTTTGGCATGAAGTCCTCAAGATTATCTCCGGCACGTGAGTGCGGCTTCCTCTAGATAACATGACGACAGCTTGCTCAGGGCGTGCTGCCCATCGCATCCAAAAGCTCATCGTGGGCCTGCAAGTAGGCCATCTGTGACTGCAGCAAGAGCGCCTTGGCGTCGTATTCTTGGGCCGTTGCGGCCTCCGCCTGCGAGTTCAGCGCCGCTCCCCGTATAAGTTCCTGCTGACGCACACGGTTCGACTCAGTGCGCAGAGCCAGCACTTCTTCCGACACCTTCAACATCTCCCGCGTTCTTTCCAGCTTGTTGTACGCCGTCTCGACTGACAGCTGGACCGCATCCGTCAGCTTCGCCAAGGTCTCCTTTGCCTCGGACAACTGCGCCTGACGTTCACGCAGTAAGCCGTGCTTACGACCGCCGTCGAATAGATCGTAACCGAAGTGAACACCAAAGGTTCCGAAGTTGTGCGCCAGGAACAGGAAGGGGACATTATCCTGATAGCTGTAACGGGCAAAGGCCTCAACCTCGGGAACCCAGATATCCGTTTTGGACAAACCGATTGCGGCCTCAGCTTTTTGTACTTCGGCACGAGCGGCAAGGACTTCCGGATGGGACTGAATGGCACCAGTAACACAATCTTTGCGCGGGCAAGTATCCTGAAATTCGGGAACACCCGGATCCAGATTCAGGGCAGTGGTCAGCGGCAGGCCAATCAAGTCGTTGAGTTTTAGTGTTAGATCTGTCAACTGGAAGTCGGTCGTCAGCAGTTCCTGCTTGGCTTGCAACTGCTGGGCGCGACTATCGACCAGGTGTTCTTCCAATGAGCTGCCTAATTTCACTTGTTCGACGCGCTCACTTTGAAGGGCCTCAGAAGCTTTTATTCGCGCTTCGGTGGCGCTGCGGTTCGCCTGAGCAATCAGTATCTGGTAGTAGACCTGATGGACTGCGAGCGCTACGTCATTTCCGGTGAGCTGCGCCTTCGCCCGCGTCGCTTTCAACTCGGCCAGGGCCAGATCGTTTTCCCGTCTGATCTTGAGCAGGTTTGTCAACGGCTGGGTGAGCTGAGTTCCACTGGTCGCAATGTTTATACCGCCCTGGTTGATGATGCGGTTCGCGGCAGGAATCGGCGTTCCGCCCGCTGTGCCCAGCTCGCCGGCCTTTAGCTCGAAGAACTCCGTAGTGGTCACATGCGTAAAGAGGCTGTCATTTCGAATCGTTGAAAAATATGCACTCTTCGCGATTTCCTTGGCGTGCTGTTTTTCCTCGACCCTGTAGCCGGCGATGCGAATATCGTGGTTGTGCTTGAGCGCCAGCTGAACTGCTTCCTGCAATGTAATCTGGCGCGGAGGAGATGCGGGATTGCTTGCTTCCTGGGCGGCTGCCATGCAGGCAAAAAAGGCCGTAGCTGCTGACACAATTAGTGCGGCATTTCGTTTCATTGATTTGACCTCTTCGCAGCACCGGGAATCCGCTGCATGGCGCTGAGATCGCCATAGTTCAAGGGGGAGTTGCGCAGCAAAGCGACAAGGATCAAGGCGCAAAGACAACTCCAGGCGAGAAGTAGAAATCCGTCGATAAGGCTCAAGCTATATGCCTGGAGGCGCAGCCGGGCTCCAATTAAACCAATGGCGCGCGCACTTGCGGCGGAAATGCCGGACGATTTTGCATACACACCCGCCGTCAGGGCACGAATGTTCTGATCGGTGATCCAGTTGCCGGCGCTGACGTGAAGTCCCAGGAGGTTCGAGTACAGCTTCTCCCTCTGAGCGATGAAGTGGCCCATGTAGATGGCACCTGCGGTGCCACCGAATAAGCGAACGACATGAAAGTAGGCCGAAAAGCTGAGGGCCCGCTCTGCTTTTGCCAGGCCACCAGTGAAGATTGCCTGCAGCACAATGCAGCCGACTAATCCTATGAATGCGAAAGCTTGTCCGACGCCGACCAGCAATTCCGTGCGATAGAAGTTCTCTGCCGCCCAGGCGGTGGTGTACTGCGCGCACATCCAGGCGGCGAACGCCGTACAGGCAAGGCCGGCGGCGAATAGCAAACGGGGATCGACTTTGTGCAAGAGTAAGAGCGCGGCGATGAAGGCAATCGGAAGGAGTGGAACCGCGCTCCAGATGATTGCGGGGCCAATCTGGTCGGCCTCGAAACCGTGAATGGCGAGCGATTGTGGTATGAGGATGATGGTGGTACAGAGCGTGAAGCGGAACCAGAAGAGCAGGCAGCCAAGCAAGATGGTGTTCCACTTCGCAAGATAAGTCAGCGCTACGAGAGGATTAGGGGCGCGCAGTCTGCGAACCAGCGCACACAGCAGGAACAGAGACCCTGACCAGAACCACGCATTGAACTCGCCCGAGCGCCACCAGTCGAGCCGCTGGCCTTGCTGAAGAGCGGTGAAAATCAAGGCTAGTCCAAGACTGAGGTAAAGAAACCCCACGAAGCTGGGTGCCGGGCCGCTTTCCTTGCGCGGGGGCTGCGGTGGAATTCCGAAGTAAATGCAGAGCATCATCACCGGCGCAATCGCCGCGGAATTCCAGAACATCCACTGCCAGGACAAGTGGCCCCGATACCAACCGTATAGAGAAGGCGCGACATTCACGCCTCCGTCCACAAAAATCGCATAGAGGGCGATGGTGAAAGGAAGGTATCGCAGCGGGATGTTGCGCAGTGCGAACGTCAGCGTGAGCGGATAGAAAGTGCCTGAGGTCAGCCCGGCAACGATCAGCGCAACAATGAGCAGGCTGTAGCTGTGGATGAACGGGAGAAAGAGAGAGGTTGCGGCGAAAAGTCCTGCGGCAATTAGCAGAACCCGCCGCGGACCCAGCAGCCCTCCGATGTAGACGGTGAAGGGGCCGATAAACATGAGTGATGCGTTGAAGGCGCTGTCAAGCCAAGCGCCATCGTCGAAGCTTATGCCGACGTGGCCCTTCATGTCGGCAAGGCCGAGACTGAGCATGCGGCCGGCCAGGGTGACGAGGCCGGCGCCTGTGACGACTCCCAGGATACCGAGAAGAGGACGTGTCGATACTTCAGACGGGATAGCCGCGGCGGCCCCACGCGCGATCTCTACCGCAGATGGTTGAACTGTGATGGTTGAAGCTGCCATAGATTTCCAGTTATTGTCTGGTGCGGACGGTTGCTACCACAGAAAGTCCGGGACGCAGCGTCGCTGCTAACGCCGGATCGTCCAGCGCGATCTTGACCGGAATGCGCTGCACGACTTTTGTGAAATTGCCAGTGGCGTTGTCGGGCGGCAACAGAGCGAATTGCGATCCGCTGGCGGGCGCGATCTCAACTACTTTGCCGCGAATGAGTTTTCCAGGATATTCGTCAATACGAAGGTCGGCAGCGTCCCCAATTTTCACATTGGTCAACTGTGTTTCGCGATAGTTCGCTTCGACCCACTTGGTGAGGGCCACAAAAGAGATCACGACCGTGCCGGGAGAGACCAGTTGCCCGGGCCGAACTTGCCGTTCGCCCACCGTACCGTCATCGGGAGCGTAGATTTTGGTGTAGCCGAGGTTCACCTGCGCTGCCACAAGGTTCGCCTGCTTGGCGTGCAGGTCGGCCTGAAGTTGCATACCCTGCGATTCGAGAACGACTTTGCTGCGGCGTTCGGCCTCGGCGGCGAGTTCACTGCTGCGCAGCGTGGTTTGCGCCTGATTGAGATCGGCGTCACGACTGGCTAACTGGGCTGAGAAATTTCCTTCGGCGGCGACAGCGGCCTCAAGGGTCTGTTCGGTCGTCGAGTGAGTCTGATAAAGCCCTTCCTGACGTTTCCGTTCAGAGCGTGCGCGAGTTAACTCAGCCTGTACGGCGTCCTTGCCAGCCTCAGCGGAAGCAATCTGTGCCTTCGCCTGATCGACGCCGGTCAGCGCTTTTGCGATGCGTGTATCCTGCAACTGGCGCTCACGAAGGTTTTCCTCAATGCCGGCGCGCGCCGCCTCCACCGCCGCTTTAGCCTGATCCACCTGCGCCTGATAATCATCGTCCCGCAATTCGACGAGGAGATCGCCCCTATGTACTTGCTGGTAGTCCGCCACGTCGACGGCATGCACAATGCCCGCCACCTTGGTGCTGAGCGGAGTCAGGTCGCCGCGAACGTAAGCATCATCCGTGACCTGCTCTACCTTGCCGCCTTCCCATGCATTCCAGTTGCGCGTGATGGTGATCAAGACCACCAGAGCGAGAAGCCCCACGAGGACGGGCGCGATATAGCTCCGCCACGTCGCCCCTTGGCGAGGAATTGACTGCTCTGGATCAATCGTGTGCGGCGCCGGCTTCGCGGCCGGCGGCGCGGGTCCGGGTGACACTGGCGAGGTGGACATCAGATTTGCTCCTTGCGTGTTACGAGATCTCGAAGCGCCAGAGTTCTCATGACTCGGCTGGAGCAACTGCGGTTCCACTCACCACGATAAAGATTGACGAGCGCACTCGACGGTTTATTCCGGCAATCGGAACAAATTCGTGTGTTTTTTGAAGGGAAGGACGGACCCCTTGATTTCCAAGACCGCCATGTCACATGACAGGTGACACTTGACACTGCCGCACAAGGCTGCTTTCCAATCGATAAGTTGCGGTTTCATTCTCCTCCGTGGATTCGCCAGTAGTCCCTCTCACCTCTGCCTTTGTCGCGTTTACGCATAAGTAGCCCGACGATAAATCTTCGTGCACCTAGGCGTACAGCGAAGGTAAGTACAATCACGGCCGCCAAGGCGAGCCAGTCAACCAAGTGGGAACCGAAGGCGTAGTTTTTGAGCCGGTGCATAAGACGTTGGCTGAAACACAATAGCTCGGCGAGCCTGGTCGGTGGTGCGCTGCTGACGAGGTCATTTCGGATTCTGAGTGCCAATTGAACCGGCCGTCCACCCCGCGGACAGCGCAGTTACCAGCTTTTCAATTGCTCGCTGCATCGTGCGGTTCATTTCCGAGACCACGGCCGGCACCTCGCGCTTGTCAACGTTTCCGATCTCCGAAACCGCGTTGCTCCAAACGATCGCGCCGGTGGCGATGCTGGTCATCTCGGCAGAGATGGCAACCTGGACCTTCACGCTGCCTTGATAGTCGAGTTCTTCGAGTTTCTCCAAACGTCCGCTGAGCACGTAGTCGGCATCACGGCTTCCGTCATAAGGCTCCACACGGGCAAAGGCTCCGCTCCCACGTAGGCTTTCCAAGATCGCGTTAGTCACGAAATCACGAGGGTCCATCGCCCAGCGGCGGTAGGCATAGAAGCCGATCTGTTCCGGAGATGTTTTATAGGCAATCGATCCCTGACGCAGATAAGCGGGCGCGCGGAATTCATGAATCGAGAGAGTGGCATGCGCGTTTCCCGCGGCAGGTGAATCCGGCGGGGCGGGCAGATTGAGGGTGTAGTAGCTTGGAGATCTCACTTTTCCTGCGCAGCCGGTCAGGATCACCAAAGCTGCCAGACAGAAGACGATCGTCGTCACGGTTTTTCTCATGATTCCCGTCCACCTAGGTCCTGTCTCGCAACAAGCTCGAAGCCGCTTTCGTGGGATTCGCATTATTTCGGAACCTTCCGATCCTCGGGCTGTTTGATCCGAACTAGGCTCCACGGGCGCTGTTTCACCGATTCGGTCAAGTCATCCAGGTTTTGGGTTGCGGTGCGCAGGTTTTCGATCGTGTCGTCAATCTTGTAATCATTTGCTTTCACGATCACCTGCATGTCAGCCAGCAAGCGCTTGGTTTGGAGCAAAGTCTCCTGTAGTTCAGCCAGATCTTTCCGGATGGGCTCGCGCACCTCGCTGACGGTGACATTCACATTTTGGATCGTTTCGTCGGCGTGCTGGCTGAGTGCATTCAACTGATCGGTAAGGCGGTCAATCTTGGGCCGCTCTGTCGCGAGCATTGTGTTGACGTTATCGAGCAACTCTCGTATCTTCCGCTGATTTGGCTGGCCCGTCACAGTGTTCAGGTTTGCGAGCAACGTGCGGGCATCTCCGCTGATTCCGTGCAGCTCGCCTCGCACCTCGGTGATCAAGCCGTTGGCGTTGTCGGCAACCACCGCCAACTTGTCGGTGATCTCGTCAAGGCTCGCGGCTTCCTGCGATGGAATTGTGGACCCCGCCAGTAGACGTTTCGCATCGTTGCTGCCGGTGGTGATGGATAATGCCGCGCCACTCATCACGCTGACCAGCCCGAGCTTGGCCACGGATTTTTCGTTCAACGGAGTCTTGTCCTTCACCTCCAGCAGAATCTCAATCCTGGTAGGATCTGAACTCCAAGGTCGAACCGCCGTTACTTTGCCGACGTCGATTCCTCCGAACAGGACTTGCGCGCCCGCCTCGATCCCGCCGGCGTAACGGAGATACGTGCGGTAGGGAACGGTATGCATGCCAAGCTGCGCGTTGATCAGATAGATCAGCGTAAATGCCAGAACCGAGAAGCATCCCAGGACGAACGCTCCAACTTTCGCTTCCGTGGTCACCGGTAGGCCTCCTCGGACTGCATGTATTTTTCGAAGTAAGCCGTTACCGCCGGCGTCTTCGCTATGTTTTCGGGGACGCGGTCGAGAAACTGCCGCACGCGTGGATTCTGGCTCGCCTTGATCTCGTCTTTCGTGCCGACTGAACTGAAGGAACCCTGATAGAGCATGGCGATGCGATCCGCGATGCGGAACGCGCTGGGCAATTCATGGGTAACGACGATAACCGTCATCTGCATTGCCTCCTTGACGAGCAAGATCAGGTCATCGAGTTCCGCAGCAACAATGGGATCAAGTCCGGCCGAGGGCTCGTCGAGCACAAGAATCTCGGGGCCGAGCGCAAGCGCCCGCGCCACCGCAGCACGCTTCTTCATTCCGCCCGAGAGTTCCTGAGGGAGCAACTTGCCAAAGTCGGCCAGGCCAACCGCGGCCAGCTTCATCCAGACCATAAGATCGATGATGGAGGGTGCGAGCCGCGTATGTTCACGTAGTGGTAACGCGATGTTGTCTTCCACCGTCAACGAATTGAACAGCGCCGCGCTTTGAAAAGCTACCCCAATCGAGTGGAGAACCTTCTTCAGCTCGGCTTTTGAGCAGCGGGTAATATCCGTTCCCTTCACGTGAATGCTGCCTGACTTGGGCCGTTCCAACCCGATGATCTGGCGCAACAAGGTGCTTTTTCCGGAACCGCTGCCGCCCAGCAACACCATCGTTTCTCCGTGCTCAATGTCGAGATTCAGCCCGTTCAGCACACGGCGGTCGTCATACTCAACCACAAGATCGCGGACGGAGATGATGGGCATCAGGATTTCACCGTGAAATAAAAAATGGCGGTAAACACCGCATCGGCAACGATGACGAGGAAGGTCGATTTCACCACGGCACTCGTAGTGGAGCGCCCCACGGAATCGGGGCCTCCACGGACACGGAATCCTTCCAGGCATCCGACGTGAGCGATGATGGTTGCGAAGACGACGCTCTTGACCAGTCCCGTGATTACGTCGCGCAAGGTGATGGAGTTGAACACGTAGTGGATGTATAGCAACGGCGACAAGCGAGTGCTGAAGAACATAAACAGCCCGCCAGCCAATATGCCGAAGAGATTCGCAATGATGCTGAGGCAAGGAACCGACATCAAGGCGGCCAGATACTTAGGTGCGAGGACAAACTCAACTGGCTCGATCGCCATGACGCGGAGGGAATCGAGTTCCTCAGTTACCTTCATCGTTCCGATCTCAGCCGCGAACGCCGATCCGGAGCGTCCACTCACCGCAATTGCGGTTAGTAGCGGCCCGAGTTCACGTGTGAAGCCAACTGCGACCAACTCGATGACATAGTGCACAGCTCCAAAACGGCGCAGTTCGGAAGCACCCTGCATGGCAAGAATGAATCCCGAGCAGATCGACATTAAGGACACCATGGGCATCGCGTCCACGCCGATTTCCAGCATTTGCTTCACGGTGGTTCGCCAGCGGTAACGATTTCCCACGAAGGGCAGTGCCTGTCCCATCGCCCGCAGCGTGGCCCACCATTGGATGTTCAGACTGCCGACGTAGTCGAGATGTTCGATTGTTTTTTCGCCGACACTTTCGAGAACATTTGCCATCAAGACACCTTTTGTCCCGAATTGCTTTACCCCGAATTACTCGCCTCGAACAGGGCCAGCACGCCGGTGACCTCGAACAGCCGGAGCGCAGCACCACTAAGCCCCTGCAAGCGGAGATTGGTCTGGTGATGATGACGGGCGATTCGTAAGGCTTCAATCAAGGTGGCGATCCCAGACGTCTCAATGTAGGAAACGCCGGCTAAGTCGACGATAATGGTCTGAGGCAAGGCTTCTGCCGACAAAAGAGTCCGCAAGCAATCGCGAAGATCGGGCGAGGAGTCGACATCGACGCGGCCCGCCAGCTGGACAAGTACTTCATGATCGGTCTGGAGCACTGTGATCCCGAGAGTGCTTTCTGAAGTGACCACAACCCGTCCCAACTCTAGCCTCCTCAAACGCCTTCCGACCGATTGCCCTCACGACCCTGCGTCACGGTCTTCTGCACGGGACAATCTGCTGTTTGCATGCGACCTTCCACAACGGCACACTGCATAAAGAGTCATTTTGTGGACTTTTGTTGAGAATGAGTGATCAAGCGGTTGGGGGATGGCGGCCTGATGTCACCGACATGGCACCTCTGTCACAACGTGTGACACGACACAGGGGTTCACCACATCAAGCTCGTGGGGATGCGAGAAAAAAACGCAAGGCTCGCGAACTTGACCCTTAGGCAGATTGGCAAGTCGATTGCGGTTAGGGAGGTAAGGGGAAATCCAACGGCAGCGGACGAGGAGCAAATTATGCTGAGGCGAGTGGGCGTGTTTCTTATCTTCTTGACGATGTTTCCTGCTTTTGGCCAGTCTACTTCGAAGTATCAAGTGGGCACAATCACTGAGGTCAGGGTTCATCACTCTGCCGGAAGTGACGCCCCTGCCGCCGTGAGCTATGACGTTTCCGTCAAAGTGGGCAACGCGGTTTACGTGGTGCTGTACACCCCGCCACTAGGCGAGGAGACCGTTAAATATGCTGCCGGGCGTGACCTGCTGGTGCTGGTGGGAAAAAGCACAATTACCTACAACGACATATTGGGTCGATCGTTTGCGGTACCGATCGAGAGCCAGAAACCTGCCGCGAAACTTCAACAATCCAAACAGTAGATGGGATTACAGTCTAAGCATTGGCGACTTAGTTGCTCTTACGTTTGAATCCGAAGCTAGGGGCCCTGCAGCCCTGCAAGCGGGCCCCCACCCGAACGCGCTTGCCGCTCCGCTTAGGGCCGGTGCATTCGACGCTGGATCGAAGAGTGAAGGACCGCGTTCTGGGGAAATCGTGGGCAAAGTGTCAAGTCTAGATAGAGCGGCTCGCGTCCGCGGGATTTTCGGGTCCCGTCGTCAGCGAGTTTTGTTCGCCTATTGCACGATTGTCGCGATCGTGATCTCCGGCTGCCTCTCCGCTGATACCACGCAAAACTCATATCAGCTTCCCTCGAACTCAGAAGTCATCGGCTACCTCTTGCAATCGGTTAACTGGTATCGCCATGTGTACACCGAACGGCAGCTTGCAAACGAACCCGCCGACTTAATGTTTCTCGATGACAATCAACCGATCGAACGGCTGATTGTGAAGCTCTCATTCGACTTCGCCAAGGCGGAGGCCGCACTGCCAACCAGCACTGCTTCTTTACCCGGTGGAACAACGCCCTCAGATGCTCCTTCTGCGGATCTTGCACACTTTATCGAATTAAAGAAGCGGAACGATCAACTGAGCGAGAAGGCAGACGAGGAGATCAAGAACCTCGACAAAAAAATGAACAGAGCCAAAGGGGCCGATCGCAGGGCATTGAAAGCGGCTGATGAAGATGCTCAAACTCGATTGCAAATCCTGGACGCAGTCGCGCAGGGCCTCAATGATCTAGTCGAGTTTGTCCAGATTCCGGGTGAAGGGCAAGCCCACAGCCGGCATTTGGATTCCACCATCGACGAGCTCGCGCAATCGATACCGGAAGTGACGGGCCCGACAGCTTCCTCGGCGACTGTACTGCTGCAGGAAGCAAATTCCAAAACGGCTGGCCGCGATGCCGGCATCCTCGGCTTGGTGTCGGATGTCTCAGCGATGAAGCATAAGCTTCACGTCGTCGACGAAAAGATACGCCTCACTGACAACTTGACGCTATCCGCGAACAATCTGCGAGTCCCACTGGCCGGTTTCATCACTCAACTCATTCAGAGTGCGGCTATAAGCAATTCGCAGACTACTGACCTTTTATCGTTGAGCGAAGAGAAGTCGCACCTCGATGCCCTTATTCTCGAACTCAAGGACTTATCTCCGGTCATAGTCGCGCTCGATAAACAAAAGGTCTTGCTCACAGAGTACGAGTCACATCTTCTGCCCTGGCGAATTGCGGTTGCTGGCCAATACCGAGAGGCATGGAAACAACTTTTGGTTCGCGTGATTGTCGTTTTGTCGATCATCGGTCTGTCACTCGTTATCGCTCAGCTTTCATGCCAGTTCACATTGCGGCATGTACACGATCCAAATCGGCGACGGTTCATTCGTATGAGCTACCAATTTCTGACTCTGTTCGCCATTACGGTTGTCATCGTGTTCGCGCTGGCCTCGGACCTGAAGTCTGTCGCAACCTACTTTGGGCTTCTGAGCGCGGGACTTTTACTCGCACTCGAAAACGTAATTCTTGCCACTCTCGGCTCTCTCCTTTTGGTGGGGAAGCGCGGAATCAGAATTGGGGACCGCGTGCAGGTATCAGGGGTTACCGGCGATGTCATCGATATGGGCTTGCTGCAATTCCAGTTGAAAGAATTCGATGTAGAGAACGGGAGATTCACCGGCCATGTAGCAACGTTTTCGAATTCCCTGGTTTTTGTATCTCCAGCCACAGGTCTCATGCGATTTGATTCAGCTGCGGAAAACACTTTGCAGGCGCCAGCGAGCCAGAGCGGAACGGAGCCGGGGGCAGACGAGCGCGTTTCGATTGCGGGTGACTAGAGCGGGTACTGGGTTAAAAGGTTGGCTCGGGGCGCTGGAACGTCATGCTGAACATCGGGAGGGCAACGTCATTCTATTGACCGTGGCTTTCCTGTCACGGTCAGTGACATTGACCGTTTCTGTCCCCACTTGATTGCTCGGGTCTCTCCCGAAACGATTTCAGGGCAAACACGGACCTTTGTCCGCACTGTTTGCCGTACTGCTGTAGGGTCCACGTGTTTCACAATGGCAGTGAGCTTGCTGAGCTCAGGATGAATGTTGGAATGCCCACCAAGCTTCCGGCTGGAGCTTTCAAGCTTATGAGGTGAGATGACGATGCAAGTCGCGCTCATGGTCCCTTGTTACATAGACATGTTCTATCCACACGTCGGCATCGCCACACTCGAGTTGCTCGAAAAAGTAGGTGTTGATGTCGTATATCCGAAGGACCAGACTTGCTGTGGCCAGCCCATGGCCAACAGCGGCTGCTATGAAGAGGCGCGAGCGACCGAAGAGCACTGCGCCAAAGTCTTCGGCTACTTTGATTGCGTGGTCACTCCGTCCGGTAGTTGTACTCATCATATTCGCAACAAATTCACTGCTGGTGCGGATTCACCTGAAAAGCAAAATCTGGTTCGGAATACTTATGACCTGGTTGAGTTCCTCCATGATGTTCTGAAGATCCGCGAGTTCCCGTGGGCGAAATTCGAGCACAAGGTGGCACTGCACACCAGTTGCTCTGCGATTCGCGGATTGAACATGGCATCGATGTCCGAACGTGTGCATGACCGAGTCTTCTCCAAGCCAAAGGCTCTGCTCAGCGGCGTTCCTGGCATCGACTTCGTCGAGTTTGAACGCGAGGACGAGTGCTGCGGCTTCGGCGGCACCTTTGCGGTGACGGAGGAGGCGGTCTCCGCAAAGATGGGATACGACAAGCTGGCTTTCATGCAGAAGGCGTTGCCTGATTGCATTGTTTCGTGGGACATGTCCTGCCTGATGCACCTTCAAGGGTATGCGCGCAGGCAGAAGCAAAAGATTCCGTTCTATCACCTGGCAGAAGTGCTGAATGGAGTGTCTTTATGAGTCACCCAATCGATCAGG
>Ga0209007_1000630_pt1 | contig 12372 bp, 8 predicted proteins | sample JacPinW_OM1H0_O2_FD_187961 | JGI IMG/M metagenome (GOLD analysis project Ga0209007, IMG submission 187961) | Forest soil microbial communities from Algoma, Ontario, Canada - Jack Pine, Ontario site 1_JW_OM1H0_O2 (SPAdes) (version 2) | ecosystem: Environmental > Terrestrial > Soil > Boreal...
TGTAGCAACATCAGGGAAAGCAGCCCAATGACTTCCGGCTCTGGCCGGAGTTCGGTCAGCAACCGGCCCAGTCGAATCGCCTCGCCGGTTAGCTCGGCCCGCGTTACCTCCGCTCCCGCAGCAGCCAAATAACCCTCGTTAAAGACGAGATAAATGACCTGAAGCACCCGCCTAGTCGCTCCGGCAATTCCTGCGGCGTCGGAGATGAACTGAAGAAACTTAAGAAGGACAGTGATGATGACGCCCTGTTTGGGAAGCTCAGGGACGAAGTCGATGTAGACGCCGACGAAGGCGATGAAAGCGACGAATAACTATTCTCTAAAGGAAGACCGTAAAATCGAAATCTATGAGTGAATTCAGCGGCGCTCAGCTCTTTCAGCAACTTCCGGCCGAGGCACAAGCGCGGCACCTCTCGACTAGCCAGCAAATGGCTAGGCGCGCCCGTGATCATGCGGTGCCGATTATCTTTGCTCCTCCGCTGGGCATTCCGGGAAAAATAAACGGCGCTTGCGGGTGCGTGGTAAGACTCGCCGCAGGCACCTTCGTTGTCTCCGCGTCCCATGTTCTAGCTGGATATGAAGAACGCACCCTGTCAGGTGAGGTCTTGAACTGGCAAGTCGGCAACCTGCCGCCGTTTGATCCCGTTCCGCGCGTCGCGTGGAGGGACAGCGAGAGAGACATAGTTTTGCTGCGTATTTCTGAAGATGAGGCGCGACGCATCGGACCCTGCACCATATCCTGCCCTTTGACGTGGCCCCCCTGCCCCCCCCAGGAAGGACAGCTGGTGCTTGCGGCCGGCTACCCCAAGGCGCTGCGGGAGGAAGATGCAGCGTCGGGCCGGATCGGGGCCGGTCCCTATTCCGCGCTTTTTCGGGTGACGATTGTAGGTGCGGGCTACTGCAAGTGCCTAATTGAGCGGAAGGATCTCATCAGTGTCAACGGCGGCCCGTTGCCTGAGCCGGGCACCGAAATGGGAGGCTTGAGTGGCGGGCTGGTGTTGCTCGCGGGCGATTCGAGCTATCCGTTGGTTGGCATCATAACGCACCGTTGGGAAATGAGTTCCGCAGAGGCGGAGATTATCAAGTTTGCGACCCTCGAACATGTAATTGTCGAGAATCAGGGGCGATGAGAAGTTCCCATGCGCATGGTGCGCGAAGGCAACGAGGATTGGAATTCGGCCAGTCGCAGCTAACGACGAGCTTGCCCTACCCTTGACAGGGAGGTTAGATAAGAGTATCGGGCGTCCACTTTAGCCTGGCGCAAACCAATCAGGGCGTACATACTGTAGTCGGAAGAACAATCAGGGCTTGACGACTGCATGCTTCATTCTGGCAAGAAGATTGTGTTCGCCGACGCCTTCGCAGGTTGCGGCGGGCTTTCCCTTGGGCTCCTGCAGGCCGGACTCGAAGGACGATTCGCGATCGAGCACGACAAATTTGCGTTCGCTACGCTGAAGGCGAATTTACTCGCGAAGGATTCACGATTCAGATTTTCGTGGCCTCGCTGGCTCCCCAAGGAGCCGATCGCAGTCGCAAAACTGCTCAAGGACTACCTGGAAGAACTCGAATCAATGGAAGGGAAGATAGATATCCTGGTTGGCGGTCCGCCCTGCCAGGGGTTTTCCAGCGCGGGACGACGGAAGCACAATGATCCGCGTAACAAGCTCTTCGCTTCGTACTTGCGAATCGTCGATGCCCTGAAGCCCAAGGCCGTCCTGATTGAAAATGTTCGCGGATTTACCATGGATTTCAACGTCAATCGCGGCGTGAAAAACTACTCGCATAAGCTGCGGGAAAAGCTGTCGGAACAATACGACGTATACGAGGAGCTCATCGACCTATCGCAATTCGGGGTGCCGCAGGCACGCACCCGGTATTTCCTCCTCGCGCTCCAGCCCGGCCTTTGCGCCGGCAATCCGTTTGACCAGCTTAGGGACCGCCTTCCTTCTTTTCTCCGTTCGATGCGCCTTAAGGCCCCTGTCACGTCGTGGGCGGCGATTTCAGATCTCGAAATTTCTCGAGGAGGCAAGCAACCTTCGAGGGAGACGCCGGGATTCGACGAGATTAAGTACACGAGCCCCCTGACACATTTCCAAAAGCTGATGGGCGCGGGTGAAACGGTGCCGGGCGATCTGCGGTTGGCGCGGCACTCAGATAACATTGCGGATCGATTCCAGGAAATCATCAAACTGAGCCACGCAGAGGGACGGCTGAACACGACCATCAGCGACGAAATGCGGGCGCGCTTTGGGTTGCGCAAGAGGGCCTTGCGCGTCTTGGACCCCGACCGTCCCTCCCCAACGATAACGAGCCTGCCTGACGATCTGCTTCACTACCACGAGCCCCGCGCGCTGACGGTACGGGAGAACGCGCGGCTGCAGAGTTTCCCGGACTGGTTCTCGTTCAAGGGAAAATACACAACCGGCGGACAATTGCGGAGAAAAGAGGTTCCCCGTTTCACACAAGTTGCGAATGCGGTTCCGCCACTTGTCGCCAGGGCCTTCGGCGAAATGCTCGTGGAATTATTTAGCGCCGCTGGGCACAGCCGTGCTGCTAGAGGCGGGGCTATCCAGAGCCTGCAGCGCACCCAGAAGATTTCTGAAATCAACGCGTAGGTTCAGGATTAATTTTCGCAGTTCGCGGGTCTCATCCACGGTAACTTGCTGGCCTTTGCTGTCGGTGACGACTTGAGGCTTGCCTTTTGGCACGAGCACCATGTGGCCGAGCCTATTGCGGTCCGGCACTACCTCTTTTTGATAAGCGACGATGGCGGGCGTGTATTCGCTATGGGCCGCGAAAATGGCTGCCTTCAGTTGCCCGCTGAGCATGCGTAGCCGATCATTGGCGGTGAAGATCATGTGGGCTTCAAAAAACTCCGCCAGGGTGGTCGCTTCTTCCAGTTTTTTCGCTATTTTCGTCAGGTCCTTCATCCTCCTTTGAACGTGGGCCAGGGCCTCCTTGAGCATGTTTTCCTTGCCTGCTTGATCCAATTTTCCCAGTACCGTAGTCAGGCACTCATTCACGATGTAGTCGATGTCGCTTGTTGCCCCCATGACGATGCCGCGCGTGTGGTCCAAGTCGAGGACCTTCTTTACGAGCGACTCGAAAACTCCCATCACCTCTTCAACCAATTGCTCGCGGCTCGCGCAGTAAACACCTTCCAGGCCCCTGTCGAAAGCTGATTTCAGGAGATCTGCTGGTGCTGTTTGCGCGGAGTAGAAAACAACATCCTTGTATGGCACCGTTGCGCGGATTTCTGCGATCGCGTCCTGGCCCACAACGCCGTTGCCGAGGTCCCAATCCACCAATATCAAGTCGACCTCGTCGGTGAACACGTCGGCGGCTATTGTCTTATTCACTTCCTCGATCGACTCGCACAAGTTGGGGTTAAACTGGAACCCCTCCTCGTGCATTCTCTTAGTGATCGCTGTGATCTGGGATGCAACGCGTTCCGGCTGGTCGTCAACCCACAAGACATTGAAGTCGAGTCTCAATTGGATTTCCTCCCGGCAACCAGCTTAATGAGGAACGAGGCTCCCTTTTTCCCCTCACCCTCTTCAATCTCGATGGTGCCACCCATCTCACCCAAGACTTGGCGAACGTGATACAAGCCGAGGCCCGATCCCTGCGTAGTCGTGTATCCCATCTCAAAGATGCGCTTTCTATTCGTGCCAGACGTGATACCGCGCCCATTGTCGCTAACGCGCATCGACAGCCCATTCTTGTCGAGCGGTGACAGCTCGAATTTAATCCAGGACGCCTTCGCGCGCTTTGAATTGCTGATCAGGTTGTCCACGATGATTGACGCGTCAATCGGATTAAAGCGCATCTTTAACCCTGGGTGCGTATTCTCGACTTGCGTCCGCAGGCGGTTTCCGCCCGTCACCCGCGCGATCTGCACGATGTAGTCCGTGATGAACGCCGCAAGGTCAGTTTCGATCTTCTCCGAGTCCAGCTGGAAATTCGCCCTCGCTGCAAACCTGGTGACTGCCAGCACCTTGCGATTGAGGAACGCCATTTGCTCGATGGCCTTCAGCATTGTTTCCCTCGGGACCATCTTCTTGTCCGCAGTCTCTGAGAGCAAGTTCTCAATCTGCTGGGCGATGTCTACGGCGTAGATCGTGACCTGATGGTGCAAGTTCAGGATCGTCGCCTTGTCGACTGTGACGACGGACTCCAGGAAGTGAGCCCTGCGCCGCTCTGTCTCCGCTTCGGCCTTGGCTTGTTCGGCAGCACCTTCCGCCGTTTCTGCCCTTTGGGTGGCGGCCTCCGCTGCCGCGCGTTCGCGGTCCGCCACTTCCCGTGCTTCCGCTTCCGATTTCTTGAGCTCTTCAAAACGCTTTTCGGCGATGTCGAGCTTGGCCAGTAGCGTCTTGTCGTGGGTCTTCTCCGCAATGGACCTGAGGCTGACCAGTGACGCCTCGAACTCGCCCGACCGCTCATTTATGAGGTCCACAAGGCGCTTGCTATAGTCCAAAAGCTCGACCTGCTCGTTATCGACAAGGTTTGCAACGACGGCGGAAACCCTGGCGCGGCCAGGGTCGGTGAGGAGCCGGGAGAGGTCTTCGCTGTTGGCGTCGGCTTTGTCCACCCAGGAAACCGGCACGACGTATTTCTCCAGCCGGCGGAGGCAGTGATCCATTACGGCCTTGCGCAGCTGCTGCACCGCAGGCGTAGTAATCAAGCCCTGGTTCCGGCTCGATGCTTCTTGGAAGTCCTCGTCCGAGCCGTGCACGTCGACACGGCCAATGATCTCGCGGGTGCCGAGAAATCGGTTGTATCCCTGTTGCTTTCTCCTATCGAAGCCGAACCAATCGTCGCCATCCTCCCCGATGGGATAGACGCGAAACCCGTTCCTGAAGAGGAACACAGATCCGAATTGAACGGAAGGCAAGCCAACCCTTCGGGCGAACGTGAGCTTGGCAGACTGGTTCAGGTAGTACATTTCGCACCTAAAGCCGGATTGGTCGAGGTGCTTATAAGGGTTTGGCTCGCGCACTTGGTAAATGAGCTCGCCACGATCCGTGAGTGCCGTGTTGATGTGCCCATTTTCGATGGAGACGCGGATGAAGGTCGTCTTCTCTTGGAGCGCTGAAAAAATGAAGTTCCCGACGCGCCCGTTGACGATTTCGCGGGCGAGCGGCTCCTCGCCTTTCTTCGCGGCGGCTGCCCTTAGCTGCTTATCCTCAGATTCCTGGGCAGGCGCGGTTATAACAATCGTGAATTTGTCGCCCTTGTCCCCAAATGGGTTGATTAGCTTCGCGAGCGACGACTTGAGAGCCAATAAGCGTGCGCGGTCCCATTTGCGCCTCAGCTTCTGTATTTCAACCACCGTGCCGTGGCTGAGGTTCTTCGAAAACTTGGCTAGCTCTTCGGGAAGCTCAAAGGCTGTGGTTTCGGAATACGTGACCGGCATTTTTTCAAAATGCTCTTTGTCGTTTTTCTCGAAGCGTTGCCAGTCCACAGTAAGGCGGTGGACGATGCCCCCCTTGCCCCGCTTAGGGCGGGTCTGAAGAATGACTTGTTGCCCAAGCCGGTCGGACGAAAACCTGCCTATGCCTTTGCTCCCGGCAAAATTGCGTCGCTCGGCAGCGACATCCCGGAAGTCCTTGCCTGAACCGTCTTCTCTCTTCGAGGAATACGCAACGAACAGCCATTTGTCCGTGAGGTCCTCATAAGACATGCCGGAGCCGTTGTCCGCCACCACGACGTTGGCGTCGCCGAAATAGAGGTTAACGGTGTCGGCCCCCGCATCAAAGGAATTCTTCACCAATTCAAAGATCGCGACTTCGTCGTCTGTTATAAGCTCGCGGCCGAGGACCCTCTTGAGGCCAGTGCTTACGTCGAAGTTAAGGGTCTTGGTCTCACTTTCCTTAGGCATCTTCGCTAGGTCCTTCCTCCTTTCCATGACGAAATGCCTCCCCGGCTAGCCGAGAGAAACGCCAGGACTGCGTGAGGCAGAACCGGACCGGGAAGCGAGAATCGGGCTGACTTGTCTCGGCTAGTATGGGCTCTTCCAATAACGCCATAAATTTCGCACCAGTCACTTTTATCTTAGAAACTTGCGAAGTTTACGTTCTGTGCGCTCACGGTTCCGCAGTTCACATTCCCAGAAAACAGTAACCTTCCATCCAAGAGCCGTCAACGCCTCGTGTGCAGCTTCATCCCGCTCCATGTTCCGCGTCAGTTTGTTCTTCCAATACGAGCGGTTCTGCTTGGGCACTCGTGCGCCCTCGCCGCAATCATGGCTGTGCCAGAAGCATCCGTGGACAAAGATCGCCTTTCGCATTCCCGGAAACACCAAGTCGGGTGTGCCGGGGAGATCGCCGCGGTGCAAACGGAATCGGTAGCCCATGCTGTAGGCCAGTCGACGCACAAAAAGCTCAGGCGCTGTGTCGCGGCTCTTGATCGCGCGCATAATGCGGCGGCGTGATTCGGAGGTTTCGGTAAAGATGCTGGCGGACCGGGGGTTCATTTGACACCTTCGCGATGTGCGCCCAACTGGGGAATCTTATCGACGCCATTGATGGCATGGTGGAGAACTGCTTCGAGCAGGCGGCTCGTTTCGGTTTGGGCGGTGGTTAGCTGCACCTCCAACTTGTCACACAAGGCCATCAATTCATCCACCCTGGCTACAATGCGAAGCTGTTCTGCGAGCGGGGGGAGAGGAACCTTAAACGTGCGAATTAGACCAAGATTCAGATTGCCCTGCGAGGCGCCTTTTCCGTAAGTCCGTACTGTCGAGCTATCCCTTCCCTCGGGGCTGTTCAACCAAAGCACGAGAAATTTCGGGCTCAAAAACCTCGTGGGTATCTTGATCAAACAAAGACTGACGTAGAACGCGAATTCAAAGTCTGAATCGAGAACAGCTGCCTCCCCGATACCCGCACCAACGCGAGTGAGAAGCACATCACCCCGCTCTGGCTTTCGATTGGATCGATAATTCTCAAAATCGAGATCAGAAACGAAACGATGCTTCTCAGGCATAAAACGGAATGGCTTCACGTTCTGAGCTGAAAGAAACGGCCTACCCTGGTCCGTGTATCTCGGTGTCAGATGTGTACCGTCCGTGACCAGATACGCCAAATCTTGAAGATAGGCGTGAACCCAAGTCGTCGGTATCACGGTTTTAGACTCGAAGCTCTCAGCGGGTGGGGCCGATTTCTGTGCTCGAATGCCCTTTGCCTTCTGAAGATTCGCATTCTCAGCAGAAATACACTTCAACAGTTCCACCGTCGACCCCTCGCCGCAATTTTGCTGGACGAGTTTGCCACGGACAGCCAGATTCAGAATGGTCTGGCGCAGTTGCTTGATCTGATCAGGACGTGTAGTGAGAGACTGGAGATTGCCAACATAAAAATTGGCGCCGACTCGAAAGGTGTCTGCATTCACGCCATTATTGACATGGTGATGGGACACAGCCGCAAGTCGATCCCGTCGATTTTCTCGCTCTTCTTCGGCCTCCTGCAACCTATCACACAGAGCCATCAATTCATCCACTTTGGCCACGATGCGGTGTTGTTCGGTGATCGGTGGAAGAGGCACGACCTGATTAATTGCCATTTGCGACGTGAGTTCGACCTGATTGGTCGAACCCGCTGCTCGATTCTCGATGGAGCCGTAGACGTTATCTGAACGAAGCCATGATCGAACATATTCTGCATCAACCACTAGGCATCTCACTACAGTTACGTGGCTGTCGCAGATTAGCTTTGATGGGGGGGAAGCGATCCTGACTATGCGACCGATCGTTCCTGTTCCCGTGGAATTCCAAAGAAGATCCCCGTCTCGCAAAAAACGAATATCGTCGTAAGTCTTGATTGAGTCGCGGGTGATTCTCTTTGCAAACTCAAGTGCAAGCCCGTTCCATTGCACGCACTTCTGTGAGATTACAGGAAACCCGTCGTCGCTCGCGTACGTCGGAGATTTGCCACGCTGAATGTACGACGTGATGTCGTTAAGTCGTACCCAGCACCAGTTGTCCGGAAGGATGATGGGAATTTCAGAATCCTCAATTGGTGGCAGGGACTTTTGCTTTGGAATGTCGCCTTGCCTGATCAGTCGTGTCTTCTCCGCCCGAATTCTATTGAGCAGATCGGAGGCAAGCTCGTCGGCAGGATCAGACTCCACTAACTTCCCGCGAACGGCAAGGTCGAGTATGAACCGGCGTAGGCGTGGGATTGCATCAGGCGCGCCGCCGATTCGATCGAAATGTTTAAGGACCAATTCCGCATTCATCGCAACAGCGCCGCTGCCAGAATGGTCTTGAGTTGATCACGGAGGGTACTTGCTTGACCCTCAGCCTCGTAAAGGGCAGCCAGTAAAGCCTCCGGGTCACCATGTTCATCTGCCACGGCATGGGGATTCTTGAAATCGAGGTTGTATCCCCGAGCCTTCACTTCATCGGTAGTAACCTTCCATGCGACTTCCGTCCCCACCCTCCCCTTGCGCTTTGAGCCACCCCACCAGTCAACACAGGGCTTGAGGTGTTCGACCCGGATTGGCTTGGTCATAGAGTAGGCTTTCTGGGCATCGGGAACGCGATGCTCGTAAAACCAAATGTCTTTGGTAGGCGACCCCTTCTCGAAAAACAGCAGGTTGGTGCCGATACTGGCGTAGGGCTTGAACACGCTGTTCGGTAGCCGGACGATGGTGTGGAGGTTACATTCCTCCATCAGGTATTCTTTAAGCCGGGTTTTCACGCCCTCGCCGAAGAGCGACCCATCCGGCAACACTACGGCGGCGCGTCCATCGGCCTTCAGAATACGAATGATGAGGGCGAGAAAGAGGTCGGCAGTCTCTCGGGTCTGGAAGTGCTTGGGAAAGTTGCTCTCGATCCCATCTTCCTCGCGTCCCCCAAAGGGCGGATTGGTAAGGACGATGTCCACACGATCCGACTGCGTGTAGCTGATATAGGGCCGCGCTAGGGTGTTGTCATGGCGCACGAAACTGGGATTCTCAATGCCATGCAGGAGCATGTTGGTGACGCAAAGCATGTGCGGTAGCTGCTTTTTCTCGACAGCGCGCAACCCTTCCTGCATGTGCTGCTCGTCCTCCACTTTTTTCACATAGCGCTTGCGCATGTGGTTAATAGCGCAGGTGAGGAATCCGCCGGTGCCGCACGCCGGGTCTAAGAGAATCTCGCCGGGCCGGGGATCGATGCGATCCACCATGAAAGCCGTGACGGCACGGGGGGTGTAATACTCACCCGCGTTGCCGGCGCTCTGCAGGTCAGTGAGGATTTGCTCGTAGATATCGCCGAAATGTTGCCGCTCAGCCAGGTTATTAAAATCAACTTCGTTAATTTTGTTGACTACCTGCCGCATCAGCTGGCCGGACTTCATGTAGTTGTACGCGTCCCCGAATACGTCGCGCACGACACGTCGGCGGTCCCCTTGCTTGCCTGCGACGGAGAGTTCCTTGAGTTGTGGGAAAAGCTGCGTGTTAACAAATGTTAGGAGTTCTTCGCCCGTGATGCCTTCGGGATCGGACGCCCACGCCCGCCAGCGAAGCTTCGCCGGAATAGGCGAGCGATACCCGTCCTGCATCAGCTCCAGCTGCTGATCCTGGTCGTCGATGATTTTCATGAAAAACATCCAGCAGAGTTGCGAGATACGCTGGGCATCGCCATCGACGCCGGAATCTTGGCGCATGATGTCTTGGATGGACTTGACAGTAGTGCGAACGGACATTGCTTAAGCTTCCTTCTGGTAGAGGGCGGACTGGAGTTCCTGTACCGCGAACATGAAATCCGCCCGCGTCCCGAATTCTTTTATGAGCTGGATGGGTGTGCCCATTGTATCGAGTGGCGGGATTTGCAGAATCCGCGGGTCGCCAAGATCGATGACACCCTGATCCTGATATTTTTGCAAGAGCGCTTCAAGCACGGCGCGAGCCTGGGGACCATATTTGGTGAAGACGTTGCTTTTGCGCACGCTCTCCGCACGCTCGCGGCGCGTGAGCGCGGGCTGATCGAAAGCGACGTGGCAGATAAGGTCGAATGGGTCGAGATCCTTGCCGACTTCCTCGGCCAGCGGGTCTAGCGAGAGACCTTCGTTTTCGAGTTCCTCGATAATGGCTTGCTTGCGCTCTGCAGATTTCCAGCGCTTGAGGAAGTCATCAAGGCTGGCGAAGCGCTTCCTCAGCGCCTTCTTGGTGAAATCCCGCAGCGTTTCGGTAACCAGCCTCCCCTGCTCGTCGAGGTACTCCACGCGCTCAGCGACGATGGTGGCCCCTACCCCATCGACATAGATCTTGCGCGGCGGCTCCTCGTCAAGATTAATGTTGATGTCGGGCGGCTGATCGACGATCACCTCGTCCTCTCCCGGCTGCGGCGGGACGGGGTTGCCGTTCTCGTCCACCGGCGGTACGTCGTCGGGCGGTACGATGGGGTCATCCTGGCCGGGCTCGTAAATCTGCACCGGCTCCCCGTCAAAGTCAGGGTCGGCAAAATGATTCGTCGCACCCCTAAAATCAATCAGCGTGAAATAGAACTTCTTAGTGTCTTCGTGAACGCGCGTGCCGCGTCCTACAATTTGCTTGAACTCCGTCATCGAGCCGACAGCACGGTCGAGCACGATGAGCCGGCAAGTCTGGGCGTCAACGCCGGTGGATAGCAGCCGCGAGGTTGTAACAAGCACGGGATATTTTGCTTCCGGATCAATGAAGTTTCCGATCTGCGCCTGCCCTTCGTTATCGCTCCCTGTAATCCGCATGACGTAGCGATGGTTTTCGTCGCACAGATCCTTGTTTTCGTTAATCAAAGCCTGGCGCATCCGCGCGGCATGTTCCTCATCCACGCAAAACACGATTGTTTTCTGGAAACGATCGCGGCTCTCTTTCAGAAAGTCCGAGACTTTCTCGGCGACAAGCTTGGTGCGGTCGTCAATGACGAGCGTGCGGTCGAAATCCTTGGTGTTGTATATGCGGTCTTCAATCTCGTTCCCGTCCCGGTCAACGTCGCCCCTCTCCGGCCTGTAGCCATGAACGTCCACATCAATGTGAACCTTGATGACCTTGTACGGGGCGAGGAAGCCGTCTTCAATGCCTTGCCGGAGCGAGTATGTGTAAACCGGCGGACCGAAATAGTGGATGTTAGAGACATACTCGGTTTCCTTAGGCGTGGCGGTGAGTCCGATCTGGGTGGCGCCCGAGAAATAATTGAGAATCTCTTTCCACGCCGCATCGTCGGCCGCGCTGCCACGATGGCACTCGTCAATGACAATGAGATCGAAAAAGCCGGGAGAGAATTCCCGGAAAAGTTTCTGGCGCTCCTCCGGCCCCGTGATGGCCTGATACAGGCCCAGATACACCTCATACGCGGTGTCGATACGCCGCTTGTTGTCGAGCGCTGTGGTCAGTTCGACCTCTGAGCCGTCGCGGGCGATAGTCTTTGCGCCTGTGCTAAGTTTTGCCATTGCCGCACCGAAGGGCCTGAAATCATTGACCATTGTCTGATCGACAAGGACGTTGCGGTCAGCAAGGAACAAGATGCGTTTCTTGCGCTTGGCTTTCCATAAGCGCCAGATAATCTGAAATGCCGTGTAGGTCTTGCCGGTGCCGGTGGCCATCACGAGCAGAATCCGGTTCTGGCCTTTAGCGATGGCTTCAACGGCGGCATTGATGGCGTTCTGTTGGTAGTACCTGGGACCTTTGCCGCCGCCGTCTTCAAAATAATCCTGCAGGACAATCGCTTCCTCGTCGGGAGTAAGCCCCTTCCATGTACGGTATCTCGACCAGAGATCCTTGGGGGAAGGAAACGCGTCAAGGGAAAGCGTGGCTTCTTTCTCCATGCTCATGCCGGTACGGTCGTGGAAGACAAAGCCGTCTCCGTTGGAAGAGAACACGAACGGGATATTAAGGGTCACGGCATAGTCGAGGGCCTGCTGCATTCCATCGCCGACGCTGTGGTTATTGTCCTTGGCCTCAATGATCGCTATTGGAATATTCGGCTTGTAGTAAAGGATGTAATCGGCGCGCTTGGCTTTGCCGCGCGTAACAAGCTTGCCCCGGACAATGATGCGTCCCTTGGTGAAATTGACCTCTTCGCGGATCTGCATCATCCCGTCCCAGCCCGCGCGTTTGACGGCGGGGCCGATGAACTTGGAGCAGATATCGCGCTCGCTGAGATCGTTCTTGTTCATGCGGTTATTTGTTTATTTCATGCTCAAGCGCCGTCAGCGTTTCCGTGATCCAGTCGAATTTGGGCGCATCCCCGAATATCATGACAGCCGTATTCCGGTAGTCCCGTTCCAATGCCGCAACCCGGTTCTCGACCGGCGAAAGCCGGAAGCTTCCAGGACGCGCAAGATCGTAGCGAGCCCAGGCGGAAGGATAGAACGTCTCCTTATGTCTCACAACTTGCGTTAGCAGA
>Ga0209007_1000631_pt1 | contig 12372 bp, 11 predicted proteins | sample JacPinW_OM1H0_O2_FD_187961 | JGI IMG/M metagenome (GOLD analysis project Ga0209007, IMG submission 187961) | Forest soil microbial communities from Algoma, Ontario, Canada - Jack Pine, Ontario site 1_JW_OM1H0_O2 (SPAdes) (version 2) | ecosystem: Environmental > Terrestrial > Soil > Boreal...
TCACGCGTGGCGGCTCACGTCATTTCGTGGCCTACTCTGCCCGGCCCGTTTCGCTACGCTGTCCCTGCTCCGCTCACGGACCAGCCGCGCCTTGCTCACGCTGTACGCAGGCGCCAAGACGGCGCGACAACGTGGCCTCTCTTGACCGCCAAGACCAATAGGATGATTCCCATCGTCAAACATATGGCCAATGCCACCGCCGATGCTTCGGCGCCGAATGCTCCTCCCGTCAGCCAGTCGGGCCCGATCAGCTTCGACTGCAACAGGCCCTTGCTCTTCCCTCCCGAGACTGCCACCGAGAAAATGCCCCCCTGCGTGAAGTTCCAAGCCATGTGCAAGCCGATGCAGAACCAAAGACGGCGTGTGAACATGTAGGCGGCCGCCAGGAGTATGCCCGCCTCGATAGCGATGGCGGCGCCGGCAAACAGCGTCGCACCCGGATTGAACAGATGCAGCGCTCCGAAAATAATCGCTGAGATTGCGAGTGCGACCCAGCTCCCCAGCCATTGCTCCAGAATTCGGAAGAGAATCCCGCGAATTAGGACTTCTTCAAATATGCCGGCGAATATGCACACGGGGAGAAACGACAGCATCGACTGCCAGCCATTATTCCCGCTCACGCGATACACGCCGAATGCGGCGAGTATTCCAATCGTGGCCGAGAACAGCAATGCGCCCAATGCGAACCCTGAACCCCATTCAAGCCCGGCGCCTCGCGCGGAGAGCTCGGTGACGGGTCTCTTCTCCATCACTCGCACGTAAGTCCTATAGGCGACCAGGACCACCGCCGCGAGCAGGAGTGCACCCAGGCCTCGCAAGGATTTGTCCGTTACGAAGAGATTTAACGGTATTTCGACAGCGGCAACCGGAATGGCGATAAACAGAATCGCCACACTAATCCGAACGAGCGGAAAATTGAGCACCCGTCGCCAGCGGGTCGGCACTCGACCAATAGCTTCAACTTGGCTGGTCATTTTTCTTACGGTGCCTCACTCGTTGTTGAGTGACCCGATCTTGCACCAAGCCAGCGCCGACAGCGATGTCGCAATTCGCGATTCTCACTCTGCCGGGGACGGTTGCGTATCTGCCAGGGACGAGCTCGACACAATCCGGGCCCATGAAAAGACAAAATGAAGATGTTAGCGCGACACGCATTGCCGGGAGAATAAATGCTAAATCGTACTCTGCAGTTGTTGCTGGCCGGCTGTCTGATTTCAGGTTCACTATGGGCGGCCGACAATCCCTTCGTCGATAAATGCAAGGTGAACCCGTGCAAGAACATACGGCGTGTGCGATCGCCGCCGCGACCGTGCAGATGATGCAATGAACAACGACCGCCGGCTTAGCTATTGACGTCGCGCAAACGAAGCTGCGAAATGTGGGTGGTCTGTGCTTTTATAATCTCACGCGCGAACATCAACTCGGCGCACGCTGCTCGGGCGTCCGCAAGGCTACCTGGTGCGCCAAAGAAACCTTGTTCAACGATGCCACGAAGTGTTTGATCGCTGACCGGCGCGTCCGTACGCGCATCGTTCGAAAAGTGCTGTTTCATGGCATCAGATTGCGCTCACTTGCCAACAGCAAATGTCGATTGACCCACCAATTCGGGATCTAGCCCTGCGAAACACTTCAAGGAATAGGCATAGGAGGGTTTCCCCTGAAAAATCCGCCTGCCAATCGCCACTTGGCGCGCTCAATTGTCAATCCGACCTCCCCACACAACCCGTTGATTTACAACGGCAATTAAATTGGCAATCGTCCCAGAATATTGAACCTTACTGGATCATCTTTAAGTACGTTGCGCCTACACGCGCTCTGACGCATCGCCGATCCCTCGCCGACCTCCATGGGGCGAATCTGCGTGGGTGGCGCTACGCCACACAGATGAAGTTAGGAGAAATTAATGTCGAACGAAATCAAGAGCGGAAATATGAATGAGCAAAGCGGCGCAGGAAAGAATGATCCTAACCGCGCCACCGATGCGCCCAAGAGCGCTCAGCAGTCACAGAGTACGACTCGACCAGGCGAAAAATCCTCCTCGCAACAAGGCGGCTCCGGTCACAAGAGCGGTCAGCAGTCGCAGGGCGGATCGCGAGCGGACGACGATGGCATGAAACAGGCCGGTTCCTCTGTCACGAATGATCCCAAGAAGACTTCCGACGCGGGACAAAAGACCCCAACTAAGTAAGCCGACCTTTGGCAATGATGTCGGGGGTATCACCCCTTCCCCCGACATCAATTTTCGAAGCCAGCGCCGGCTTGGGAAACGGAACAGTATTAGGCGGCCGCGGAGTTCACTGACCGCCGTTGAACGATTACAAGTTCTCGCTAAGACCTGGAGTTGCTGTCAAACGCAGAATCTGAACAGTGGAAAGGCAGGTTCTCCCAACTGACGCGAAGAATCTCGCCTTCACTGAAACAGTTCCTCGCTCGACGACGGCAGCCAATTGAGATTCCGGAATTACATTCCTGACGGTTGAGGATATTTGAACCTTCGCGTGCTCCGCAGCCAGCTTTCCCACCGCCGCCCATTCTTTGGCCCGCGCTCGCCTCTAGGATAGCGACGCGCGCCATTTCCCATCCTTGAAGGCCGCCAACAACGACTTCGCTCTGCCTTCTCCTAACTCGACATACGACGTTCCATGGTGAAAGAAGTCGTTTAAGCCCGGAATCGTAGCAAGCTCCTTGGAAGTAATCTTCGGGAAGCCCATCGTCCAGGCCGCGAAAGATCGTTTCGCTATCGGTTCAAAAATGATCTTCTTTGTATGGTGATGACGTTTGTCCAAGCCGATCTTGTGGAACAACGCCTCGACACCGAGCTGCTCACCCTCCAGCACCTGAAGAAACGATCCGTTTTGATACAGCAGGATCCCGGTGATGCCCGCAGTGGAATTGCTCTGTCGGCATTCCTCCAAGAGAGACTCAAGTTCCGTCGAACTGAGGGCCGCCTTTGTCGACGCGCTACAGTAGACGCAGTGCACCAAGTCCAATTGGCTTTTAGACATACTTAAGATCCCTATGGTGATCCGCCAATACTGCGCCCTTCGCCCCCATGCTTCGTGCGGCACGTCCGCTATCCAGACTTCCGCTGTGAGCCGTGTCGCGAATAGCGAAAAATCAGTTACACGCTGAATCTAAGCGCGAACCTAAGTTCTGTGTGCCAACGGCGGCGCCTGAGGATCGTTCGGTTCGATCCGGCGAATTGACGCATCTGCCCGCACTTAGCCGCCGTTCCTTAGGCGCACTATACTGCCCCGCAGCAGTTCCAATTGTTCAAATCTAAACGGGGTACCTCGATGGCGAACAGAACCCGGTCTTGGGTGGCGCGTTTTCTCGCAGCGGGTACTTGCCTGCTTTGCCTCTGTCCGCTCATTGCCATTGCCCAGCCGGCGGCTGGCGCTTCAGTGGTCAGCCTCTCCGACGCCGGATAAGAACCACCCCTACCGCGCGAGCGGTTTAGTCCCTTGGCCCGAAACCGGACCAGCTTTCCCTGGAACGCTGAAACGCCTTAGCGCCGCTACGCGCCCCCCGGCCCTCCAACTCAGGGCGCCCCTTCCATCACTGGGATCTCGCTAAGACCAATGTCCCAGTTTGCTCTGCTGGACCCGAAGATATGCGCATCGGGTTTGAGAGTGACATCGCTATCGAGGCTCCCGGCGGGCACGACCAGCCACGCACCGTCCGATTCCACGTAAGGAAGCGCCGACCCGCAGCTCGCGCAAAAACATTTACTGTGTCGCGTCGATGGCAACGTGAAGCACCTGACCTGGTCCTTCCCAGTAACCCACCTTAAGTTTGCCCCGGACGCAAACAGGTTAGCTGCGTGTGCAGATCCTGAGTCTTTGCGACAGTGTCCACAGTGACATAGATAGAACCGTTGAAAGTCCCCATCCACCTCAAAGCGCACAGCCCCACACAAGCAAGAACCGAAATGCATGCGTCGCGAGTCCACTCTCTATCTCCTCTTTCCCATGACTTTACATCTGCGGTGCAGCGAGCGTAAGGCCCGGATTGCTGTCCGTATCAACCGCTTATTCGTGACGGCACCCGCCGACTATCGAAACAACTTAGGGTGCGGTTGGCGGCTCGGGTGCGCCACTAGACCGGACAATATTCTGCGATGGCCGCGCGAACGCGCCCGACTCGATCCACAGTCGAGGTGTCACCGTCGATGTGCAGCACCGGACAAGCGCGCTGAGACAGCCATTGCTCGTGCTTTTCACGGCTGCGTCCACTCACTTTGCCTTCATCGTATTGTGCCGCCCAAGCAAGGAACTGCGGGTCCACACGACGGTACAACTTCATTTCACGCGTCTCGAGCCGCGCTATCCGAATATTGGCGGGTACCGTGAGAAAGACAATCAATGACAGCGAGTCTTCCAGCTCCAGGCCCCAATTCAAAATGGAACCACTGACGATCGCGCGCGACGTGACCTTAAGGTCCTGAAGCAGCTTGGCAAGCCGCACTTCCGGGTCTTGCTTTCGCTGGAAGGGCGGCGTGCTCGGCAACCAATAGTAGTCGTCGGTATCAAAGACTCGAAAGGAAAGATCATTACCAAGAGCACGGGCCAATGTCGTCGTTCCGCTGCCGGAGGCGCCCATGATGAGCACTCGAAACGTCACCCTCACCCCTTGCGGTTATTCATAGCCATTGCCATGCGCTTTCGTAATGCAGCTGTCATACCGAGACTTGCCTACCTCATAAGAGACGAGACCCCGGCCTTCCAGGCTGCACGTCGTCGTCCCGCCATTTGCATTTCGCAGAGTCGTCTGCTCTACCGGGACATGGGCGCAGGCGCAAAGCGTAGCCATCGCAGCAACCAAGATAATAAAACGCAACATTTCTAGACTCCTAATTTCATTCACAGTGTGTCGATCCAGGCACTCAAGCAGCCCCGTGTGCCGGGCATCTGCAGGGGCGTGGGGTTCCTTCGTGCGGCTCGACGCAGCGACGGGTGCAGACGGGCACTGCCAGGTCAACAACCGACTGCGCCTGGCGCAGGAAGCCTGCGGCTGGATGGACGAGATCTTCTCTGCGCCGGGTGCCTGATTTGCGTTAGTGGCCAGAATCCCTATAGTCCCCACACGGCCACCTGGGGGAAGAAACATGGGAATCTTACTTGGCTTCGCGCCATTTCTAGGATTTGCGGTGGCCACCGGCTTTTGGGGGCCGATTATGGGCTTGCTGGTCGGGGCCGTCACTTCCGCCGCTCTGTTGGTCTATGAGATGGTCCGCAAGCATCAGCCGAAGATATTAGAACTCGGCACCTTCGTGATGTTCGCCGGCCTGCTCGCCTGGGCGAAGCTGCTCCCGTCGCCTCTGACGGTTTTGAGCGTGAGGCTGCGGGTAGACGCCGGACTTCTCCTGATCATTCTCATTTCCATGGCGATCGGTAAGCCCTTCACGCTGCAATACGCGAAGGAGCGAGTGCCCGAGGAACGGTGGAAGTCTCCGCGGTTTGCGCGAATAAATTTCGTCATCACCTCGGTCTGGGCGTTGGCCTTTGCTTGCATCGTCGCGGCCGATCTGATGATGATCTATGTGCCCAACGTTCCCCTACGCGTCGGCATTGTGGTCACACTCGCCGCCCTGTATGGCGCCTATCGGTTCACCGATTGGTATCCCAAGCAGGCGTCGCAAACCTGACCGCGACGACCCGCGCACGGCTTGAGCTGCATTCATCGAATCTGAGCCGCATCTCGCGCCGCTCTCCCTTCAGCTTGAATCGTTCGCTTTAAACATACGCTGTATCAATGACTTACGAGTTACATCGCCCACTCCGGAAAGGCGAGTCTACAAACATGAGCAACGCTCATATTATACGCGCACTCGCAGATATGGCTGACGGCGAAAGGAGAACTCCCCGGCTATCCGTGTTGTGAGGCGTGTTGCATAACACGGTCGGCAATTCAGAGAGTTCTCCATCGACACTCAAGGAAAACTCTCATGTCACTCAAATTCTTCCGCGACACGCGAGCACAACGCGCCGTCTCCGTTTTCACTGGCATCGCCTTGGCCGGCTCGCTATTGCTGTCGGCATGCGGTGACGGCTCGTCGAGCTCGTCCGGCACGTCGCAACAATCTTCGGGCGTCTCGAGCGTATCCAAGCTGCCGGCGTCCGGCAAAACGCCCGTCTTCAAGGCCGCGCAGATGTCCGGCGCGAAGAGCGTCAACACCATCGGCATCACCGCGACGTCCACCCCCGGCACGAGCACCGTGCAGCTGCAGCTGCCGGCAAACGCCAATGCGGAATCCCTCGCCGTCACGCTGAATGGCAAAGACATCAGCAGCCGATTCTCAACAGCAACCTGCGCCGCGAGCGCGTGCATGCAGGCGACGGTGGGCGCAAGCGACGGCTACGCCCTCAAGAATGTGCTCAGCGCCCGCGTCCGCACGTCCTCGAGCAGCATGGCGAGCGGACGGGTTCGCTTCTCCCAAGCCACGCCCGCCGCAACCGCCGCGACCGCGGTGCCCGCCACAACTGCCACGACAGCAACCTTGGCACCGACTTCGTCGCCTATGATGCAGGCGGTGGTAAAGTCAGCGACACCGCAGGCGCTTGCGGCGTCCGCGAGCGTGTGCGACCCGACCACCATGTGCCCGCCCTGGCTGCCCCCCAGCGTGTCTTTCAACACGCTTCAGCCGGGTGGCTGGGACTCCGACAACGGAGCTTGGATCCAGGTGAATGGCCAGGGCTTTCCCACCGTCGCGGCACCGGCCAATTGCGCGGGCGCGGAATTTGCGGCGATCGTGCTCGATCGGCAAACGCTGGTCGAGAAGACCGCGGCGCCGGAGTCCTCTCCTCAATGCTTCAGCGATGCAACTGCCCTGAATTCCTATCTGGTCACACTCACTGCCAACGATTTGGTGATCGCAGGCACGACCTCGAAAAAGCCCGCCACCCCCCAACTGAATACCACACCCATTGGCGGAACTTCCTACGCCCTTGACACCTCGGCAAAAGTACCGCTGAGCTACGTGGCAATCGGTGCCGGCGGACAGCAGTCGGGTGCGTATGAAAACTATACCACCGACGATAACCCTGAACCGTACACCGCCTTCGCCACCGGCACCTTGCAGGAAGACTCCAGTGGCAACTACAACTTTCAGTCATCCGACGTCATCGAGTACGCGGTATCGCCGAACGATCCCGCTTTCTTGACGAGCGCCACCAACAGCGCAATCGCGATGAACATTCCCGCCGACATGGCCATCAACGGCGAGACTCGGCGCGTCTACTCCACGGGCAAAACTTTCAATGGCCTCTGGCTTCTCGTCTTAGACCGTTCCACGCTGCAGCCGGCTGCGAACCAGGAGTGCACCCCGAGCTCGCCGACGAATGGCACAATCTTTTACACCTGCGGGGCGATGTATCCGGTCGCCGGCGATACGCCGCAGGCAACGCGAGATGCCAACTGGAACAACCTGGCGACGGCACTTAACGGCGTGACTGGCACGCAGCTGGCATTTTTAGTTTCAAGCGGCGCGGTCGGTACGAATAATTTGCAGACCACTTTCCAGACCGGGCAGAGCTTGACCGGCTTTACCAACTTCGCCGCCGCGCTGACGAATTTGGGCGGCAACCCGGCACTGGTCGCTGGGCCGACATTTGGAGCGACAGACTCCTATTCCCTGGTCGGGTTCCCCGGCGCAAAAAACCCGCTCGCGGGCGGCGCGTCGGAGGCCTCAACCATGCTTCAAGCGCAGGGCCAGTACGGCGTACTGCATGGCACGTTGCAGCGCAATCTCAACGGCTTGTTCCAACCGGGTCAGGCCTCTCAAGAGCCACAGCCGGTATTCGCAGCCAAAGGGGGCCTCGGCGGCGGCGACTTCCTGATGCTGACCGCCTCGTTTCAACAGCCGGTTGACTGGCCCTCGAGCAGCTCTTCAACACTGCTCGCCGGTGCCAGCACGATAAACGGTCAGCTCGCTGCCTATCGATTCATCAGCCATTGGCTGTTGGCTGGGTACTATGTGAAAGGGATTGCCGGTCCGCACCAGGACGACGTGCATTATTTCTTCAGCGGCTCCTCGAACACGTGGATCGACTATCACACGGTCGATGCGGCCAATCTGCCCTTCCCGGGCGGCACTTCGGGCTGGAGCAACTTCGAGTGTGACACAGCCACCTCGACAAGCTGCACGTTCACGGCTCCGAAAGACAGCGCACCGAGCACGTTCACGGCCGCCGACTTCGTCGCCGTTCAGAAACAGATGTCACTTGAGATCCTGTATCTCACCAACACGCTGCAATTTTTGGTCACCGGCTCAACCAACATGAAGGACGTGATTGCCGCCGGCAACGCCAATGTGGGTCTGGCACTCACCAGCGCTGCGAGCACCATTCTCGGCAGCGCCTTCGTGAACAAAAATCAGATTCTCTCGACCGCTAAAGTCAATTTCAGCTGGCAATCGATGCTCGGCCTCTTGGGTGGCATTGCCTCGGTGGCTGCCAATGCGGAAGGCATAGGTGAATTCCTCATGCCGGCAGAGTGGGCAAATTTCGGGGATGCTCATGCGACCGCGCAGTTCAGGATCAAGGCTACCGTCGGCATCACGAATACGGTGGGCGCGCTTTTGGCCACAATCGGCAGCGGCGGCAGCTTGGTGAGCAAAACATCGGGCCAGTTGCCCAACCCGTTCACCCAGTTCACGACGACGATCGGCCAGCTCGCCAATGGCGAGCTGCAAAGCCAGCTGATTGTTGGCTTCGATGTGCTCGCCGACAATCTGACCTCGGACTGGGCGCGCCTGAGCAGCATTGGACCGCGGGTGGTCGACGTGAATGACCCGGTTTATTACGCGCCGGATCAGGTGTCGCAGAACACGGCCCTACAGCAGCTGACCAACGCTTCCGCACAGACCTTCTATTTCTCGCTGCTGCCCACCCTTTACCACGTGGATTCATGGCGTACTGTCGAGTACAACACCACTCATATCAATCCGACGAGTCAATTTCAACCCGCGATGGGATCATTGCAGGGCCACTTGAACCCGAGCTGCAATGCCTACTACCTGTCGCCCAATCAGTCGGGGAGCAATCCGAACCAGCTCAGCCTCTATCAAGGCATCGTCTATCCGACGCTGGGTAATCCGGCCAACTACCTGTTCGGACAGGATGAAGGCCTCTTCGACGTGCTCGTGATCGCCGGGTCATCGACTAACAAGAAAACCTCGAACACCCTGATTCCCAGCATCGATCCGGATCTGGCTACCACCCTCTTTGCGCCGGATCAGCTCAATACCTCGATGCAGCAGTTCGTTGCATCGAATGGTCCGATTCCCGTCATCGATGCCTCGCAGCAGAATCCTTCCGGCTATCCCAACGATCAGACCTGCGACATGTGGGACTATCCGCAGCAAGACGCCCAGGCGCCGACCACCTCGGGTACCGACGTGAACGGCGACGTCGAGACGACGACGACGCTGACCAGTTCCACCCGCGACACCCTCGATGGTCAAACGGTACTGACCGCCGTCGTCGATGCCGCGGGCGGCCAGGCCATGACCACCGGCAGTGTGTACTTCGTGGTCGATGGCCAGATTGTCGGTCAGGCGAATGTGGGCGCGAACGGTGTTGCAACCCTCACGATCCCGCAGATCGCGCTTGGCAATCACACCGTAGAAGCCGACTACTCATCGCCTGATGGCTATGCGGTTTCCTCATCGGCCCCGACAACCGTGGGCGTTTATGCGGGAGCGCCGGATCTGACCGTGACGGCGGCCAGCGCGAGTCTCGAGGTGTCGTACGACAAGCCGTCAGCGCCGCTGCCCGTGACGATCGCTTCGGTGGCGGGCATGGCCGGCGACGTGCAGCTCTCCTGCACGGGATTGCCGGTGGGTATGAGCTGCCAGTTCAATACGCCGACACCGACGCTCGCCGCTGACGGCAGCGTGCAGGCCACGGTGATCATCGGACCGACCGTTGCCACGCAAGCTGCGTTCGGTCTGCTGCTGCTGCCACTGCTCATCATCGGTTGGCGACGGGAAGATGGCAGTGTGCGCCGTCGTACCCTGCCCGCCATCCTCGCGTTCTGCATGGCGGCGACAGCCCTCACCGGCTGCAGCAGCGACAATTCAAGCATTCCGCGCGAAACCGGAACCAAAACCGTCCTGATTACCGCAACGGTTGGGAGCGTCTCGCGCAGCGTCGCCGTCGACGTGAATATCGTTTAACCGAGAGCAAGTACCTTGAGAGAGTGGCGGCCGTCGTGGCCGCCACTCCTCACTGCCTGCGACACGCGAGTGCTCTCTCTATCTAGAGTAATGGTGCCTATCCGACCCGTCGAACTCGCCACTCAACATGCAGCATCTCTTAAAATCTGCGGCCGGATCCACACGGGCATGGATCATTCCGACCGAGCTTTTCGAGGAGTTCCTTGTTGATGCCGACGATGCGATCACCGCGCTTTACGTGAGTTTCGGACGGGAAGCCCTTTCGGCGCTTGCTACTGACCTCGAAAGCAATTGGCTTCGAGGTGTTCTTTTTTGATTCGCACGATGCACCTCCGCATAAGGCCTCGGGGATCCGAGGGCGCGGCATAGTACCCGCAAGTCCACAGGAATGCATCTGAGCTTCGCAAACCCTGGACTAAGCACACTTCGTCTGTCAATACGCCGCCCTAAACCGCTCAAACCGCACGGATAAGCGCTCCCGATCCGGATAATCCCTCTCACGCCGCGGCAAATGCACACTCACCCCCTGTAACTTCCTCAACCCCTCCAACATCGGTCCATCGTTTTGCTCCAACAACTGCGGCGACACATGCAAACGATAATCCGGATCGATGCCGATCAACTCTTATGATTGGTGCTGCTTGGACGGTATTCACGTTGCACAGAGACGCATTTGACGACTATGGGCCCCTTCCTCTTACTGTGGCAATTCTCATCCGCGCCCTTGTGCCTTAGCCGCTCTGGCCATGCCTCCACGCGAGGCCAGCACTTTCTCTCCGTACCTCATAGGCATTCTTGTATCTGTCCATCTGCCGGCTTGCATCACCGATGCCATATCAATATTGAGCGCGAGTAAGTCCTGCGCAGCGCCAACCCTGGCGGAATGTCCCGAAATCTTCTCCCAGTCTTCTTTCTCGAGTCCGATCCACTGACCAACCTTTTGAAAAATCGTCGAGACAACCTGCGGCGTCAATGCACCGCCAACGCCAGTAGCACCGTAAACCCTCACGAACACTGGTCCTGCCTTCAACCCTGATTCCTTCAGCCATACTGACAACAAGCGCATCGTCAACGGCGACAAATACGCCATCGCCTCCTCGCCCGTCGTATCGGTTTTGGATCTCCTTATAAGAATGCTCGCCGAGTATTCTCCGTCGGCCGGGCTGTTCGTGCTCCTGCACTCGCCCGGCAGCGGCGAGTCAGGCGCGCGAGCCCGACTCGCCTCACGGACTTCGTCCGTTGCGACATCCTGTCGCAATCTTGCCTCCGCAATGTCCTCAACCCGCAACGCCACCAACTCCTCTCTCCGACACATCGTGTCGTAAGCCACCGCGACAAGCGCTCTATCTCTTATATCCCTCAAGTTCCGCGGCTCAATAGATAAGAAGACCTCAATCTCCGCCCACGTCAAACCCCGCGCCTGTTTCTGCCTCCCCGTCGAATTTCTCCCCATCTCCTTCAACGCCAACTTCACATCCTCCGACCCCGTCGGGTCCGCCACCCCCGACGCCCGATGCGCCCGCCCAATCGTCGACACATACCTTCTCACAGTCGCCGGTTTCTTCCCCTTGCCCAAGCACTCAAACACAAACGCCCGCACCGTCTTAGGCGTAGCCGGCAGCGACTCCAACCGATATGCCCGACAGTTTTCAGTAAAAACGGCCCAATCAGCTTTCCAAGCCCGCAAGGTATTTGTCGCGAAAGCACCCTGCGCCATCTTCGACCAATCCGACAAGCGATCGGCGAGCACCAAGGCGCCGGTCGCGGGAGTTGTCAGTCGGGAATTCATAGATGGCCTGCGCTGATTTTCAAATACGTCACGCAAGTGAGAACGCACTAACGACCGTAATGCCCATGACGCGTGGAGCGGAGCGACACGGGGTGATCGCCGCGGCTTGAAGAACAGGAGTTTTTCCCGCAGCATTGCGCTTCGCTATCCGTGCTGCGCGCAAGCCCGGGGAGGCCATCCACGGCCTCCCGTCGAACGCATGCGTTCGACCCGGGGAGGGGTTTATGCCGGCGCGAAGATCACCCCGTGTCACTCCGCGGCTCTCCCAATCGGCCCTCCACGCTCTCAATGTATTTTCTGAGAACGCGCCTTGGGCCATTGACAACCAATGCTCGAGCGTCGCCAACGCACCTGCAGTGATTGCATTCGGAGCACGTGTTAGTGCGTTCATGCGAAGGCGGATTCC
>Ga0209007_1000632_pt1 | contig 12313 bp, 15 predicted proteins | sample JacPinW_OM1H0_O2_FD_187961 | JGI IMG/M metagenome (GOLD analysis project Ga0209007, IMG submission 187961) | Forest soil microbial communities from Algoma, Ontario, Canada - Jack Pine, Ontario site 1_JW_OM1H0_O2 (SPAdes) (version 2) | ecosystem: Environmental > Terrestrial > Soil > Boreal...
GGAGGAAATCGTGAAGCAGCCGGAGATGGTTTCCGACCGCATGCGCGGAACCTGTGCCGAGGATATGAACAAGATGGGGCTCGAGGTGATCTCATTCACCATCAAGGAAGTTCGGGACAAGAACGAGTACATCACGAACATGGGGCGTCCCGATGTGGCGCGCATCAAGCGTGATGCAGATGTGGCCGCTGCAGAAGCCGACCGCGATACAGCCATCAAGCGCGCGTTGGCAACTCGGGAGTCTGCGGTCGCGAAAGCGCAGGCCGATCAGGAGCGAGTGCTGGCAGAGACGTTGTCCTTGGCGAAGCAGGCGGAAGCGCAACGCGATCTCGAGGTGAAGAAAGCGCAGTTTCTCGAAGTCACGAAGCGGCAGCAGGCGCAGGCCGACAAGGCGTACGACATACAGACCAACATCATGCAGCAGCAGGTCATCGCCGAGCAGGTGAAGGTGCAGCAGATCGAAAAAGAGCAACAGGTCAAGGTGCAGGAAGCTGAAATCAATCGCCGTGAGAAAGAACTGATCGCGACGGTGCTGAAAGGGGCGGAGATCGAGCGTCAGCGGATTGAAACGCTCGCTGCCGCCGAGAAGCAACGCTTGATTGCGGAGGCCGAGGGACAGGCTTCTTCGATTCGCGCACAGGGTGAAGCCGAAGCCGAGATCATCTTCAAGAAAGGCGAGGCCGAAGCCAAGGCGATGAACGTGAAGGCCGAGGCGTATCAGGAGTACAACCAGGCGGCCGTGATCGACAAGCTGTTCACGGGCATGCCAGAGATCGTGAGGGCGCTGGCAGCTCCCCTGGCCAACGTCGACAAGATCACGATCGTCTCGACAGGAAACGGCGATTCTTCGGGCATGAACAAGATTACCGGGGACATCACCAAGATTGCGGCACAGGTGCCGGCATTGTTTGAAACGTTGTCTGGCATGCCGCTGGGCGAGTTGTTGGGCAAGGTACGGCAGATCGGCGACAAAAGCCTGAAACCGGGCGATGCGCCGAAAGCCTAGCGAGGGGTGCGGGAACGGGCCGGGGCTCGTTCCCGCTTGGTTGATGGGTTCGGTTCGTAGGCTCTCGCCAGTTCCGGATGGAACGTGAAAGAGCTTCAGGAGTTCGGTTATGACAGGCAAATCAAAGCACGCAGGATTAGGAATTGCGCTAGGAGCGGCTCTAGGCGCGGTGTTTGGAGTGGTCGCCGGACACGTCGGAGCCTGGCTGGCAATTGGAGTTGCAATCGGGATGGTGCTGGGCGCATCGATCCGCCAGAAAAGGCCGGAATGTCCGCAGTGCGCGGAGATGCATCAGTCGCATGCGGCCTTGCAGCAGAGGAGGACGTCGTGACGACGAACGAAGGGCTGGAGCCGTCATGCGCAGAATTGTTTTCGGGAATCAGTCTGGCTCGAGGAGCATTTTTCGAGCGCGCCTGATTTTACAAATGGATGGATGTAAGGAAGCGCGCCAAACGCGCGATTTGTTCGCCCGCAGAGAACGCGGGCGATTCGCGCGGCGCGCCCAGATCCTTCGGCGACGAAAGATATCGCCTCAGGATGACAATAGAAAATCAACGAAGGGGGTTCACCATGGCATTACTTGAGCGCGTTTCCACGTTGGTCCGGGCCAATCTCAACGACCTGATCGATAAGGCCGAAGATCCGGAAAAGATGATCAAGCAGGTGATTCTCGACATGCAGAACCAGCTTCTGCAGGTCAAAACGCAGGTCGCGATTGCGATCGCCGACCAGCACTTGCTTGAGAAAAAGCAGAAAGAAAACGAAGAGAAAGTCGCCGAATGGATGCGCAAAGCCGAGCTTGCGGTCGACAAGAAAGCAGACGACCTGGCGCGAGCTTCGCTGCTGCGCGTGGAAAGTTATCGTGAGTTGAGCGAGAACTTCACGCAGCAGGTATCGGACCAGAAGGCGCAAGTCGAAAACCTGAAGTCTGCCCTGAGGCAACTGGAGCAGAAGCTGACCGAGGCGCAGGCCAAGGCGGATGTGCTGATTGCGCAGCATCGCCGCGCAAGGGCTGTGGGCAAGGCCAGCGATGCCCGCATGGCGTCGGGTGACGGGTCCAAGGCCGCGGCGTTTGACCGCATGAAACGCAAGGTGGCGCATTCGGAAGCCGTAAGCCAGGCCAAGTCGGAGATCGCGTCGGACAACATCGAGGACCGACTGGCCGCGCTCGAAAAAGAAGACCGCATTGAGCAATTGTTGGCGGAATTGAAGAGCAAGCGCGGCGCATAAGAACGCCGGTTTTCAGCGGACGCCTTCCTCGATGCATCGGCGCGTCCGATCCATATTGCTTTCAAAGGAGGTACGTGTGCTTCATCGTAAATTCAATCGTCTAATTCAAATTGGCCTGCTCATGTTGGCGGGCGGGCTAATCCTGCATAACTGGGTACACGGGCGCTATACGGAATTCGCCGGCGGCTTTCTGATCGGGATGTCGATAGTGTTCATGATCGCCGGAGTCGTGGGTCGATCGCGAAGACTGACGAACTGACTGATTGAACCGGGCATGCGACTCGCGAATTCCAGGTCGCCGCCGGAATTTTATCGGCGGGTTCAGGCAGGCTTGGTCCAGTCTTCCAACTTCAGACGCTTGACCCGGTGGAATACCCGATCGTGGCTCACAAGGGTGGCGCCAAGGGCGAGAGCATGCGCGGCAATCATCATGTCAAGACTGCCCATTGGCGTGCCCGAATCCTCCAAGGAACTGCGCAGCGCGGCATAGAATCGAGCGGCAACAGAATCCCACGCCAGTATTTCAACGCGCAGCAGAAATTCCTCGACCGCCAACTGTAGGCTGCCGGCCTGGGGCTTGCGGGCAACGCCGAACCGCAGTTCTGCCTCGGTCACTACCGAAATACCCACTTCCGACATAGGGGTTCGTCGGAGAACCTCCCGCACGTGCGGAACATTCCCTTTGATGACATGGCTGGCCATGTTTGTGTCCAGCAAGTAGCGAAGAGGCATTACAAGAGCTTTCGCTTTTGCGGGGCAGCGTCACGCCGGTTCGAAAGGAAATCCTCGGGAATCTCGATCTTCTCAGTTAAGTCGAAGAAGTCTTCCCACGAATCAGGGCGGCGCGACAAGATGACATCTCCAGTCGCGGGATCACGACGCACATAGACTTCGGAGCCGGAGAACCGGAAGTTGGCAGGCAGCCGAACAGCCTGGCTGCGTCCGTTACGGAAAAGTTTGGCAGTTTGCGACATTAATCCTCCGGTCGATACCAGAGTATATCACATGATATCGACCGTCGTATATATCACGTCATTTCCACCGGGAGCACGGGCGTTCCGATGCTTGCAAAAATGCGATGAGATACGTGTCTCTACAGCAAATCCCGGCGGCTTTGGGTTTGTAAAATGGTATATCTGGTTTAGGCGTCCCTTCGGACTTCGACCTGACAGTAAAGGCTAGACTGCTCTCTCCCTTACATCCATTGACGGCCCTGCCCGCATCTCTCTATTCTCATAAGGATCTCAATCGAAGGAAGGTACATGAAGAAGCTTGTCCTGATCGTGCTGGCGCTGGAACTCGCGGTGTGTGGCTGCGGGAATAATACGCGGTTAACTACGGTGACCACGAGCACGAGCGGTAATTGGGAAGCCCAGATGATCGGCGGAATGGGACCCGGTCTGAATTTCGTGACGTCTTTCAACGTGACCAGCACCACGGGCTTTACTCCGCAGCCACTGGACATTACCGGCTTCGGATTCTTTAACGAAGGGGCGTGCTTTGCTACCGGCAACGATGCTGAGACGGAAACCGGTACCGCGACGCTGAACACTGCGGGCTCGGGGGCGGTGACGGGTGGTTTAACCTATACAGTGACTTCAACGACGATCCCGGGAAACGTCCTGACCCTGACGAGCGTAGATGGCCTCACCGGCACCTCCAACGGCACCACCTCCACTGCCGGCACTTTGAGCAACGGAATTGTTGTGGGGACGTGGAAGCTGGCCAGCAGCAGTAATTCGTCTTGCAACGCCGCGGGAACGTTCATCATGTGCCAAGGCACCAGCACTTGTACACCTCCATAAGCTGAGGATTTTCTTTCGATAACTCCGATTGCCGCGTTGGGGCGTGAGCTGCGTTCGGCTCTTCCTTCCGTTCGTCCCGCTGCTATACAGTGAAAGCCATGAAGCGTCCGCTACAGCAAATCGCGGAAGGGGTTGGCGCCCGCCTGATCGGCGACGGCAGTGTTGCCGTAAGCGGTGTCGCGAGCATGCAGTCGGCGGGCCCGGACGACCTGGTGTTCGTCGAGGACGAAAAACATCTGGCTGCGGCTTTGAAATCACGGGCGGGAGCGTTGATTGCGAAAGAGTTTGCGGCTTCCGTTCCGTGCGGACGTCCGGTGTTGATCAGCGATTATCCCAAACTTGCGTTCGCGCGGGCGGCGAGGATGCTGTCCGAAGGTTCGCAGATGGAAGACTGGCACGGGGGCGTGCATCCGTCAGCGGTGGTGCATGCGACCGCGGTGCTCGGACCCGGTGTTTGCGTGAAGGAACTGGTGGTGGTCGACGCGCGAGCGCAGATTGCCGAAGGCACTTGCATTGGCGCGGGATGCGCGATCGGTGAGGGCGTTGTGATTGGCTCCGCATGCGAAATTTATCCGCACGTCACGATTTATCCCGGGACTACGATTGGCGATCGCGTCATTGTGCATGCGGGGGCAGTGCTGGGCAGCGACGGCTTCGGCTACGTCCGCGATCCGAAGAGTGGGCAGTATGAAAAGTTTCCGCAGGTGGGGCGGTTGGTGATAGAGGACGACGTCGAAATCGGCGCCAACACCACCATCGATCGCGGAGCGCTCGACGAAACGCGCATCCGGCGCGGATCAAAGATCGACAACCTGGTTCACATTGGGCACAACTGCCAGATCGGCGAGAACGTCGTGATTGCGGCGCAGACCGGATTGTCGGGAAGCATCGTGATCGAGAACGGCGTCGTACTCGGCGGACAGGTTGGCATTGGCGAGCATGCCCGCATCGAAGAAGGCGTCATGCTGGGCGGGCAAGGCGGCGTGCTGCCGAATAAAGTTCTTCGGGGCAAGGGCGTGGCGTTCTGGGGAACTCCAGCGCAGCCGTTCCGCGAATATCTAAAGCAGCTGGCGACGCTGGCGCGTCTCGCGAAAAAGGATTAATCGTGGCACTGGTCGTAATTGGCGGGCATTCGCGGAGCGTCGGCAAGACCAGCGTGGTGGCCGGGTTGATTTCGGCGCTGCCGGAGTTTGAATGGACCGCTGCGAAGATCACGCAATATGGCCACGGAGTGTGCTCGGCGAATGGCGAGGCCTGCGACTGCGCGACGGGCGATCATTCGTGGGCGATGAGCGAAGAGCGCGACCGTTCCGGAGAATCGGACACCTCGCGCTTTTTAGTTGCCGGTGCGGCGAAAGTCTACTGGGTGCGAACGGAGCAGGGAAGGCTCGCCGAGGCGATGCCTACGTTGCGCCGCCGGCTCGAAGAAGCGCGCAACGTGATCCTGGAATCGAATAGCGTGCTGAAGTTTGTGCGTCCCGATTTGTATTTGACAGTGCTCGATCCGGCGACGCCGGATTTCAAGAACTCCGCGCGGGAATTTCTGGATCGGGCCGACGCGGTGATCCTGCACGATGCGTCTGGCGGTGCGGCGTGGCAGTCGGTATCGCTGAAGCCGGTGGCGGACCGGCCGATATTTCGCATCAAGCCGCCAGAGTACGTTACGCGCGAGATCGTCGATTACGTGCGCTCCAAGCTCGCCAGCTTAGTGTCATCGTGAGCATCGAGATTCTTGCGCGCGGAATGACGGATGCACCCAGTCCGGACGCTGGGCTGGCGGTAAATTGCATAGGTCCTTCGCTTCGCCCGGGATGACAGTCCTAAGTACTGAGAACTGCGAACTGAGAACCGAGAACCGAGAACCGCTTTGCTATCCTTGGGCGTGCGGCAAATCCATTCCAGCGCCTGGCTGTTGATGTTGTTGTCGGCCGTTTTGCAGGTTCTGATATTTCCTCTCCCCGGCGTTTACATCCTGTCGTGGTTGGCGATCGCTCCATTGATCGTGGCGCTGTTGCGGGCGCGTCCTGCGGGAGAGCTCGAAGTTGCGGGCGCGGTTCGATTGCAGCCGGCGTCTCCGTGGCAAGGATTTCTGTTGGGCTACGTTTGCGGGATTCTGTGGTACGCCGGCACTTGTTACTGGATCTTCGACACGATGCGCCAGTATGGCGGCCTGAACGAGCCGATGGCCGTGCTGGTGTTGTTTCTGTTCTGCTGCTATCTCGGCTTGTATCACGGCTTCTTTGGATTACTGGTCAGCCTGCTTGCCGAGCCACGCGACTATCGTCGAGCGCTGGTGGCCTCACCTTTCTTGTGGGTTGCTGTGGAACTGGCGCGGACACGCATCACGGGATTTCCGTGGGAACTGCTGGGAATTTCGCAGGTCGATAACATTGCGCTATCGCGCATCGCAGCATGGACGGGGGTTTACGGAATCTCGTTTGAAATCGTTCTGGTGAATGTGGCACTGGCTGCGGCGTTTCTAGTGCCGCGGCCGAAACGCGGAGCGATGCTGGCGGCGGCGCTTGCAGCCGCCGCGGTTCTGCAGGCCGGCCGATTGGTGGAGGCACCCATAGCAAAAGCAGATCGTGCAGCTTTACTGGTGCAGCAGAACATCCCGGTTTCAGCCGAGTGGAATCCCGTTTATTTTCAACAAACGCTCAGCGATCTCACGAACCTCACCGAGCAAACGGTCGCGAATAGCCCCGCTGCGAAAATTGGATTAGTAGTTTGGCCGGAATCACCGGCACCCTTCTTCACCAATGACCCGCGAGTTCGTGGTGCGGTGGGCGAGATGGCGCACAAGACGAACGCATGGGCGGTCACGGGCACGATCGGAAGCAATTCTCCGACGCCGAATTCGGATGGCGCAATTTTCAACTCCGCGGCGCTGGTCAGCCCGAACGGAGAATGGAAAGCGCGCTACGACAAGGTGCATCTCGTGCCATTTGGCGAATATCTTCCGTTTCCGAGTCTCTTTTCATTTGCGGGAGGTTTGACCAAAGAGGTCGGACAGTTCGAGCATGGGACCTCGCGTGCTCCTCTCGATGCGGGTGGACAGGAACTCGGTGTGTTCATCTGCTACGAATCAGTGTTTCCAGACGACGTCCGGCAATTCGCCGCGAATGGTGCGCAGGTCTTCGTCAACATTTCGAATGATGGCTGGTACGGCGACAGCGGCGCGTACGCACAGCATCTCAACCAGACGCGAATGCGAGCGATCGAAAACAATCGATGGCTGCTGAGCACGACCGATACCGGCGTCACCGCATCGATCGATCCCTGGGGCAGAGTTGTCGCGCGGATTCCCCGCAAGGAGCGCACGACATTGGTTGCCCCTTATGCCCTCACTTCCGTCACTACTTTCTACACGCGGAACGGCGACTGGTTCGCGTATGGCTGTGCGATAATTTCGATAGCAGCACTGTTGTCGCGCTTATCGTTTTTCGATCGTAAAAACCGCAAGAAGGCTGACATCCCCTCATGATTCAAGAGCACGAGCAGGAATACGAGAAGTTGAGCAAGAAGGTCCACGAACTTCGGGAGTATCTTTGACGCGGAAAGCCTCCGTCCGCAACTAGCCGAAATTGAAAAGCAGTCGGCCGACCCGAATCTGTGGTCGAACCCGCAAAATTCCCAGCGCGTGATGCGCGAGAAAAAGCGACTGGAGCACGTGCTCGCCACCGATGCGGACCTGGCGCGCCGCAGCGACGACATTGCCGCGTATTTCGATCTTGCCAAGGAAGGCGAAAATGTCGACGGAGAGTTACAGCGCGAGATTGGATCGCTGCGCGACCTGATCGACAAACTGGAAACTGAGACTCTGCTCTCGGGCGAAAACGATGCGCGCAATGCCATCGTGACCATTCATCCGGGCGCGGGCGGCACCGAGTCGCAGGATTGGGCCGACATGCTGCTGCGCATGTATTTGCGATGGGCCGAGCGGCAGGGCTTCGAGACCGTTCTTTACGACTATCAGCCGGGCGAAGAAGCGGGGCTAAAGTCGGCTACATTCGCAGTGAATGGCGAGTATGCCTTCGGTTTATTGCAGGGGGAAATCGGCGTACACCGCCTCGTGCGCATTTCTCCCTTCGACCAGGCGAAGCGGCGGCATACTTCATTCGCGAGCGTGTTTGTCTCTCCGGAAATCGATGACAGCATCGAGATCGTAATCAAGCCGGAAGACATCCGCATCGATACCTACCGTTCCAGCGGAAAAGGCGGACAGCATGTGAACACGACGGATTCTGCGGTGCGCATCACGCACATTGCCACGGGGCTGGTCGCCAATTGCCAGAATGAACGCTCGCAGCACAAGAACAAAGAGCGTGCCATGAGCATGCTGCGGTCGAAGCTCTATGAATTTGAGATGGAGAAGAAGCGCGCGGCCACGAAGAAGATCGAGGACTCGAAGCTTGATATCGAATTCGGATCGCAGATTCGTTCGTACGTTTTGCAGCCTTACCGGATGATCAAAGACCATCGAACGAAGACGGAGGTCGGAGACGTCGATCGCGTGCTGGACGGGGATCTGCAGCCATTTATTCGCGCTTACTTGCTGGCGCGGCGCGGGGAGAAACAATGAAGGCGTCGCGGAAGACCTCGAACCACAAAGGCCACGAAGGATCACGAAGGAAACCTAAGAAAGCTGTGCGACTGGGGCCTCGTTTCTTGCGAGCATTTCTTTTTGCCGCCGAAAAACATTCCGGGCAGGCTCGCAAAGCTTCGACGATTCCGTACATCGCCCATTTGATGGGCGTCGCCTCTCTGGCGTTGGAAGCTGGAGGCGATGAAGACATAGCCATTGCTGCGCTGCTGCACGATGTGGTCGAAGATTGCGGTGGTGCGCCGATGCTGAAGGAAGTGCGGCGGAGCTTTGGCAAACACGTTGCAGAGATGGTCGACGGTTGCACCGACGCGGATACCGAGCCGAAGCCGCCCTGGCGCGAGCGGAAAGAAAAATACATTCGGCGATTGAAAACGGAAGCCGCCGACACGCGCCTGGTTTCGGCCTCAGATAAGCTCAATAATATTCGGTCCATCATCAGCGATTACCGCGCGATCGGCGAATCGGTGTGGTCACGGTTCAACGGAGGGCGCGACGGCACTCTTTGGTACTATCGGACTTTGCGGGACGAATTTCTGCGGAGCAAGCCAAATCGCGTGACTCGGGAGTTCGACTTGGCAGTGAAGGAACTGGAATTAATGACTCGAGCCAATCAGGTTTCGCACGCTTCGAATCAATTTTCTTCGGTCGAGGAATGAAGTTATGGCGCGCATGATCGATCAACTCCGCGCATCAAAGTTACCTTCCAACATGATGCAGTTTGCCGCGCGGGGAGCATTGCAGGTGGCGGCGGCGGAAAATATCGAAATCCTCGTCTATCTGGCCCGCCACAACAAAGTGTTTGGCGATACGGCTCGGATGACGCTGGCCGGATGGGATGAGAAGTCGTCGTTGGCCGTAGCGGCGGATCCCCAGAGTCCCGCGGAAGTCTTGGAGTACATGATCTCTAGCGACAACGTGCGGCCCGCTCTGCTACCGGCGTTGCTCGAGAATCCTTCGGTCCCTGAACAGAAGATCGCCAAGCTCGCGATCTCGGCAATGCGGGACACGATCGAAGCGATGCTCAAAAGCGAGCGCGTGCACAAGCTGGGCAGAGTTCTGGAGGCACTGAGGTCGAACCCGTATCTAAAGAAGGAGGAAGCCGAGGCGTTGCGAAAACCAGCTGTGTCGGCCGCGTCCGCAAGTCCGGTGGCTCCAGCGAACCAAGATCCAACGCCGGTGCTGAATGCGGAGGCACAGCCGGATGTCCATCACACCGATGTGAAGGAAGGTCCTGAACCTCCCGGCCCGGAAGATGAGGAGGCGGTTGCGGCTTACTTGAAAGAACATGCCGCCGCGATCGCGGCCGAAGGGGATAAACCATTCCAGTCGATCGGCGGAGTCGTCGAATTGTTGGGGGAGAGCTTTTTTCCGGTGACGCAAAACGCCGAGGTCGCGCAGCCCGCTGCACCCGCTCCCAGTGCGACAGCACCTGAGGCGTCCAAACCGCAGCCTGCATTGGAGGCCAAGAAGCCGGTGGCGGAACGCCAGAACACGATGCAGAAGATCAACTCGCTGGATGTGAAGGGCCGTATCCAGCTTGCGTTGAAAGGAAACAAAGAAGAGCGCTCCATCCTGATTCGCGACGGTACCAAGGTGGTCGCGCTCGCAGTGCTTGAAGCTCCGAAGCTTGCGGACGGCGAAGTCGAAAAATTTGCCAGCCAGAAAAATGTCCTGGAAGCGGTGCTGCGCCAGATTCCGCTGAAGCGCCGCTTCATGAAAAACTACATCGTCGTGCGCAATCTGGTAGCGAATCCGCGTACGCCGATTGATCTCAGCCTGGGCCTGATGAAGAATCTGCTGGCGCAGGACTTGAAGAATATTTCCTCCAACAAAGAAGTTTCAGAAACGATTCGCAAGCTGGCGCTGAAAATGTACAAGCAGAAGATGGACGCCGCGAACAAGAAGTAGGCAGGAGGCGTTCTTGGCTTCAAGGCCACAATCCGATCCCATTGCTGATTTGCTGAAGCGATCAAAGACCATCGCAGTGGTCGGATTATCTTGCAATCCCATGCGTCCCAGCCACGGCGTCTCGGCCTACATGCAGAGCCATGGGTATCGCATTATTCCGGTGAATCCGAACATCGACGAATGCCTTGGCGAACGAGCGTATTCATCGCTGCTGGATGTGCCGGAGAGGATCGACATTGTCAATATTTTCCGGCGGCCTGAATTTGTAGAGAAAGTTGTAGACCAGGCCATCCAGTTGAAAGTTTCGGCCATCTGGATGCAGGAAGATGTTGTCCACCAAAGAGCTGCGGAAAAAGCGCGCGCAGCAGGCATTTTCGTGGTGATGGATCGCTGCATCTTGAAGGAACACCAGACACGCTTGCCATAGATTCAGAGTCCGGAACTAATTCAGGCCTGGCTGCGTACAACTGACGGAACGAGATCGACTCTTACCATCCGAGGAGGCTTTTTGAATCCTGATGCGCCGTTGCCGCCAGCCGAACCAATCCTCCCGACCGAACCAGTTCTCCCCAATCAACCGTCGACTGCGCGAAAAATATTCTTCGGCAAAGACGGGCTGCGCGCGGGTTGGAGCCTGCTGATCTTCATCGCTATCTTCGCCGCCGTCATTTTCTGCGTGAACTTCGGACTGCGAAAATATCTTCCGCACGACACTAAGGCCGCGATGCCGGCAGGAGGATTCCCACCGCGCTTCTTGTTCCTCGCCGAGGGCATCCCGTTCGCCGTAACCGTCTTCGTGACGTGGATCATGTCGAAGATTGAGCGGCGTCCCGTCGGGGTTTATGGTCTCGGAGACAACCGCAAACCCGCGCACTTCTTCGCCGGACTTGGTTGGGGAGTTGTCTGTCTCTCGTTGCTTATCTTCACGCTCGTGAAGACCAGGTATCTCGTTTTCGACAGCCGCCTGCTGTTTGGCAGCGATGTTCTTCGCTACGGAGCGATATGGCTGCTCGGATTTTTTCTGGTCGGCCTGCTGGAGGAGTACCTGACGCGAGGGTTCGTGCAATACACGCTCACCCGCGGTTTTGCCGGGCTTTATCAACTGGCGTTCAAGACGCGGCATAGTAGGGTCTTGGGATTCTGGACATCCGCTCTCGTGCTTTCTATTCTCTTTGGGCTCGGACACGGTAAGAATCCGGGTGAATCGCCGATTGGGTTGCTCTCCGCCGGCCTGGCTGGCATGGTCTTCTGTTTTAGTCTATGGCGCACTGGTTCGTTGTGGTTCGCCATCGGATTGCATACTTCGTGGGATTGGGGACAATCCTTTCTATATGGCGTTGCCGACAGCGGAATGATGGCGCAACATCACCTCTTTGCCACGCACCCTGCGGGTCCACCACTCCTCAGCGGTGGAGCTACCGGTCCTGAAGGCAGCGTCTTTATCCTCGCAATTCTGGCGATCTTCGCCTTCATTATCGTGTTTACTCTACCCCGAGCTCGTTATGGCGAGATGACGGAGCAAAGAGCGATGGTCAGTTGAAGATAAGCCGATACGACCGGCGGACGATCTCGACTGGCGCGAGGATCTAGCGGTTCACGCCCACGAAAACTACGCTGGCGTCGTCGCGTACTCCCGAGCCGTTGGCATAGGAGCGCACTTCATCCACGATGCTGACGGCCGAAGCATCGGGCCGGATCGCGTGTTCGGCGAGACGGCAGAGTCCATATTCTTCTTGGTTCGCGTTCTCTGCTTCGGTG
>Ga0209007_1000633_pt1 | contig 12309 bp, 9 predicted proteins | sample JacPinW_OM1H0_O2_FD_187961 | JGI IMG/M metagenome (GOLD analysis project Ga0209007, IMG submission 187961) | Forest soil microbial communities from Algoma, Ontario, Canada - Jack Pine, Ontario site 1_JW_OM1H0_O2 (SPAdes) (version 2) | ecosystem: Environmental > Terrestrial > Soil > Boreal...
GATCAGGCCGCGGCCCGCGATCCCGCTCGGCTGGCCCTTGGCCGCCTTGGGCGAGATGTAGCTGGAAACGAGCACCGTTAGGGCTCGGCCGGCAGCGGGGGCAGCTTTCCCGTGGCCTCGTAGTCCGCGATCTCCCCCAGCCGCCTGGCATGCCGCTCGGCGCCGGAGAAGTCGGTCTCGACGAACATCCGCGTGAACGACACCGCGTCCTCGACGGAGTACATGCGGGCACCGAGACTGAGCACGTTCGCGTTGTTGTGCAGCCGGGCGAGCTGGGCCGTTTCCTCGCTCCAGGCGATGGCGGCCCGCACTCCGCGAATCTTGTTCGCCGCGATCGCCTCGCCGTTTCCCGAGCCGCCGATGACGATGCCCAGGCTGCTCGGGTCCTTGACGGCGGCGTCCGCGGCGCGCATGACGTACGGCGGGTAGTCGTCGTCATCGCGCTCGGCGTCCGGGCCGCAGTCGACCGGATCGTGGCCTGCCTGCTTCAGCCACTCGATGAGGCGGCTCTTCAGCACGAAACCCGCGTGGTCGGATCCAAGGTAGACGCGCACGGGCACCAGTCTGTCAGAACCGCCGGCGGCGGGTGGCAAGGGATAGGGCGGGTGGGCCAAGAACTCAGTCGAAGATCGGGTCCCTGGTGCGGCTGCGCTTCAGCTCGAAGAAGCCATCGGTCCCCGCCACGGCCAGCACGCCATCCCAGAGCCTCGCCGCGGCGTCGCCGCGCGGGATCGGTGAGACCACCGGGCCGAAGAAGGACACGCCATCGACCGAGATCACCGGGGTGCCAACCTCGTATCCGACCCGGTCCATGCCGTCGGCGGTCGACACCCGGAGAGCTTCGTCGTATGACGGGTCGTCCATCGCGTCCGCCAGGTCCGCGGGCAGGCCGGCCTCGGCCAGCGCGGCCTCGACCGTGGCCCGGTCCTTCGGCGCCTGCTCATGGTGGAACCGCGTGCCGAGCGCGGTGTACAGCGGCAGCAGCACCTCGGGGCCGAACTTCTGCTCGGCGGCGATCGCGACCCGCACCGGTCCCCACGCCTGGGCCATCAGCTCACGGTACTGCTCGGGCAGGTCCCTGCCCTCGTTGACCACGGCGAGGCTCATCACGTGCCAGCGCGCCGCCACCGGGCGCACCTGCTCGACCTCGAGCAGCCAGCGCGACGCGATCCACGCCCACGGGCAGAGCGGGTCAAACCAAAAATCGACGGGGGTTGGCTCCTGCTGGCCCATGGACATACTCCTTGGGGGAAGTCGGGGTGACCCTGCTGACAACCTGGGGGCTGGCCGGGTCATTCCGCAGGCCCACGTGCGATCATTCTCGCCAGCGTCAGACCGGGAAAGGGATCACGGCAGTGACCAGCAACCTCACGCGCAATGAGGCGCGGGAACGCGCGCGCCTGCTCGATGTGCAGTCCTACGTCGTCGAACTGGACCTGACCGGGGGTGAGATCACGTTCGGCTCGGTGACTACGGTCAGCTTCCGCTGCGCCAGACCCGGTGCGTCGACGTTCATCGAACTCACCGCGCCGGCGGTACACGAGATCACGCTCAACGGGAACGCCGTCGGCCTGGAGAGCTTCGACGGGAACCGGATCAGCCTGGACGGCCTCGCCGAGAGCAACGAACTGCGGATCGCCGCCGACTGCGCCTACTCACGCTCCGGCGAGGGCATGCACCGGTTCACCGACCCCGCCGACGGCGGGGTCTACATGTACACCGACCTCGAGACGTTCGACGCGCACCGGGTCTACGCCTGCTTCGACCAGCCCGACCTGAAGGCCACCTTCGAGTTCCAGGTCACCGCCAGGCAGGGGTGGCAGGTGATCTCGAACACGGCTCCGGAAACGGTGGCGCAGGCGCCGACGGCGAAGACGGCGTTCTGGGCGTTCCCGCCGACCGCGGTGCTGCCGACGTATGTCACCGCGGTCGCGGCCGGCCCGTATCACGTGGTGCGCGACGAGCACGACGGGATCCCGCTCGGCATCTTCTGCCGCCAGTCGCTGGCCCCCTATCTGGACCCGGACGAGATCTTCGAGGTGACCCGGCAGGGTTTCGACTACTTCCACGCCGCGTTCGGGGTGCGCTACCCGTTTGGCAAGTACGACCAGCTGTTCGTGCCCGAGTTCAAGGCGGGCGCGATGGAGAACGCGGGCGCCATCACGTTCCTCGAGGCCTACGTGTTCCGGTCGCGGGTGACGGACAGCTACCGGGAGGCCCGCGCCGAGACGATCCTGCACGAAATGGCGCACATGTGGTTCGGCGACATGGTCACCATGCGCTGGTGGGACGACCTGTGGCTGAACGAGTCGTTCGCCACCTGGGCCAGCCTCGTGGCCGAGGCCGAGGCCACCCGCTGGACCGGCGCCTGGACGACCTTCGCCCAGACCTGGAAGACGGCGGCGTACCGGCAGGACCAGCTGCCATCCACGCACCCGGTCGCGGCCGACATCCCCGACATCGAGGCCGTCGAGGTGAACTTCGACGGCATCACCTACGCCAAGGGCGCGGCAGTCCTCAAGCAGCTGGTCGCCCACGTGGGCAGGGAGAATTTCCTCACCGGGGTGGGTCGTTACTTCGCGCAGCACGCCTGGGGCAACGCCACGCTCGGCGACCTGCTCACCGCGCTCCAGGAGGCTTCAGGGCGTGACCTGGCGTCCTGGTCGAAGAAGTGGCTCGAGACCGCCGGGGTGAACACGCTGCGGCCGGAGTACCTGTGTGACGCCGACGGCAGGCTTTCCGAGTTCGCGGTTCTCCAGGAGGCGCCAGCCAGCCATCCGGTGCTCCGCCCGCACCGCATCGCGATCGGCCTGTACGACCGCGGCGAGCGGGGAGGTCTGTCCCGGCGGCACCGGGTCGAGATCGACATCGACGGCGAGCGCACGGAGGTGCCGGAGCTGATCGGGCAGCGGCGGCCCGACCTGATCCTCGTCAACGACGACGACCTGACCTACGCCAAGATCCGCCTGGACGCCCATTCCCTGCGCACGCTCATCAACGGCATCGGCGAGTTCACCGAGTCGCTGCCGGCCGCGCTGTGCTGGGCCGCCGCGTGGGACATGTGCCGGGACGCAGAACTGCCAGCGCGCGACTACGTGAGCCTGGCCCTCTCCGGCGTGGACGCGATCGAGGACATCACGGTCCTGCAGACCGTGCTGCGCCAGGCCGCGGGGGCTGTGCGCCGGTTCGCCGACCCGGCCTGGCGTGGCGCCGGGCTCGACCAGATCGCCGGGGCCCTGCGGGACCTGCTGCGGCGGGCCGAGCCAGGGTCGGATCGCCAGCTCGCGTGCGCCCAGGCGTTTGCCGGGGTGGCCAGCTCCCCCGACGACCTGGCCCTGCTGGCCGGGCTGCGGGACGGCTCCGCGACGGTCGAGGGCCTCGCCGTCGACACCGAGCTGCGCTGGCAGCTGCTGTACCGGCTGGCCAGCCGTGGTGCTGCCAGCCCGGGCGAAGTCGACGCCGAGCTGGCCAGGGACGCCACGGACGCGGGTGCCCGGCACGCCGCGGCCTGCCGCGCGGCATTCCCCGACCCCGCGGCCAAACAGGAGGCGTGGAACCAGATCACCGGCGGCACGCTGTCGAACGCGACGTTCCGTGCCACCCTCGACGGGTTCACCGACCCGGACGCGGAGGAGCTCCTGGAGCCGTACGTGAGCCGCTACTTCGACGTCGTCGCCGACATCTGGCGGGACTGGGGTTCGGACATGGCGCAGCACTTCGTCGAGTACGCCTACCCGCGGTGGCAGGTCACACCGGAGGCCATCGCGGCCACCGGCGCCTACATCGAGCAGATGGCGGCGCCGCCGGCGCTGCACCGGCTGCTGATCGAGGGCAGGGACGACGTGGCCCGCGCGCTGCGCTGCCGCGAGCGGGACGCCCAGGCGACGTAGCCCCGCCCGTCAGGGCTTGCGGGCGACACCGCCCCACAGGTTCGAAGGCGTCTTGGCCTCGATCTCGGAGCGCGGTCGCCATTCGGGCACCGGCACCAGGCCGGGCCGCACCAGCTCGAGGCCTTCGAAGAACCCCATGACCTCAGCGCGAGTTCGGAACGTGGCTGACTCGGCTGCCTGTGCGTTGTAGCGCCGGCTCGCCTCGGCGCCCGCGGCGGCGTCGATGTCCGACGCCGGATGGGAAATGGTGAGGAAGCTGCCCGAAGGCACGGCCGTCATCAGCGCTGCCACGGAAGCGCGCGGATCGTCCTGCTCACCGACCATGTGCAGGATTCCCAGCAGCATCACGGCCACGGGCTTGGAGAAGTCGAGCGTCCGTTCGGCCTCGGACAGCACCCTGGCGGTGTCGCGCAGGTCGGCGTCGATGTAGTCGGTGGCGCCCGCCGGGTCGCTCGCCAGCAGCGCCCGGGCGTGCGAGAGCACGACCGGGTCGTTGTCCACGTAGACCACCCGGCAATCCGAAGCCACCGACTGGGCGACCTCGTGGGTGTTGTTCGCGGTCGGGATCCCGGTGCCGATATCGAGGAACTGCCGGATCCCGGCCTCGCCGACCAGGTAGCTCACCGCCCGGGCCAGGAACGCCCGGTTGGCCTGGACCGAGTGCGCGATGTTCGGATAGGCCTGCATCACCTGGTCACCGACCGCCCGGTCGGCCGCGTAGTTGTCCTTGCCGCCGAGCCAGTAGTCGTACACGCGGGCGATGTGGGCGACGCTGGTGTCGAACGCCGGCGGGCCGGCGTCGCTTGAGCTCATGCGCGGAAGCCTACGGGAGCGGCCGGCGGCCCGCGGCCGCGGCACAGACCGTGCGAAGCAGGGGCACGTCAGGCAGGTTCTCCAGGAGCACCGCTTGGCCGCCGGAGTCACAGAGCGGTATCTGCCAGTTCGGGTACTCGTCGCTGGTTCCGGGGAGGTTCTGGGCGCGGCGGTCGCCGACGGCGTCGGCCAGCGAGACGCCGACCAGCGCCGCGGCGGTCAGGCTCAGGTAGCCATACAGCGCCACGGTGAACTCGTCGGGCCCGGGCAGCGGGCCGTCCGGGATCAGCCCGCGCGCGGCCAGCGCGTCGCGCCAGCTCGACAGCATCTGCCCCGCGGCGTCACGTTCGGTGTCTTCCGGCCGGTTGAGCAACCCGAGCCGGGCGCGCACCGTTACCTGCTCTCCGGTGCGGAACGCGGCGACCGGCGGCACGTCGTGGGTTCCTACGGTCGCCATGCAGTCGCGGCGCCAGTGCTCCGGAGCCAGCGGCGTGCCGTCGGGCTCGCGCGCGAACCAGAGCATCATCGTGCCCATGATCCCGCTGGAAGCGAGATACTCGCGGATCCACGGGTCGACGGTGCCAAGGTCCTCGCCGATCGCCAGCGCGCCGGCGCCCGCGGCCTGGCCGGCCAGCGCGGCCACCGTGGCCCGGTGGTCGTAGCGGATGTACGCGCCGCGGTCCGGCGTCATGCCGTGCGGCACGCACCACAGCCGCATCAGGCCCATCACGTGGTCGACCCGCAGCCCGCCGGCGTTCCGGAGCGCCGCGGCGAACAGGTCGGCCATCGGCCGGTAGCCGACCTCGGCCATCCGCTGCGGATGCCACGGCGGCTGCGACCAGTCCTGGCCGCGCTGGTTGAACTCGTCCGGCGGCGCTCCCACGGACAGGCCGCCGACCAGCAGGTCCTGGTGCGCCCACGCGTCCGCCCCGCCGGGATGCGCCCCGACCGCGAGGTCCGTGATGATCCCGGTGCCCATGCCGGCCGCGAGCGCCGCCCGCTGCGCGGCCGCCAGCTGCCCGGCGGCGAGCCACTGCAGCCAGGCGTGGAAGTCGGCGCCCGGGTCCGCCCACGGTCCGCCCGGCATCGCGGCGCGTGCCGCTGCGGGGTCGCGATCCGCGGCCGGCCAGGACCGCCAGTCGGGGCCATGCCGGTCGGCGAGAACGCACCAGGCGGCCCAGTCCTCGAGGTCACGGCCCTCGCGCTGGCGGTACCGCTGGTACTCGGCGCGCCGCGCGTCGGTCAGCGGCACGCGGTGGATGATCTCCAGGGCCTCGCGCTTCGCGGCCCACACCGCGTCCCTGTCGATGAGGTCGCCGGTGACGTTCCTGGCCTGGAGCGGGGCCGCCAGCGCGTCGATCCGCTCCCGCTGGCCTGGCTCCAGCCGGCCGAACTCGGGAATGTCCTCGATCCGCAGGTACAGCGGGCTGACGTACCGCCTGGTCATCGGCAGGTAGGGGGACGCGCTGACCGGCGCCTTCGGCTCCGCGGCGTGCAGCGGGTTGATCAGCACGAATCCTGCGCCCAGGTCCCGGGCGCTCCAGCTGGCCAGGTCCGCGAGATCACGCAGGTCGCCATGCCCCCACGACCGCCGGGACCGGACGGAGTAAAGCTGGACGGTCAACCCCCACGACCGGCCGTCGGGGACCCTGGGCCTCGCCGGGATCGTCGCGCCGTCCCGCCCGGGCGCCGGGTCCGCGCTGCCATGCCGGTCGGCTTCGCGCCGCTCCCGTGGCGGCTGCGGCACGGCGTCCAGGGCGGCGAGGATCGCGGCGAGGGTCTCGGCGCTCACCTCGGTCTGCTGCTCGCGCCAGTCCAGGTAGCAGGGGGCGATCCCGGCGGCCTCGGCCCGCCGGATCAGCTCGGGATCGGTCACCGATCAATGATGCGGCAGGCGCCGGCCGCGCCGCGACCGATGACGAACTACCGTGACCTGCGGGTTCCGCCGACCGGGCTCGGCTGGGCGGCGCCCGGGCCCGCGGCGGCCGCGAGCTCGCTGCCCTCGAGGTGCAGCTGGGGCAGGATCGGCTCCAGCCAGCGGGGCATCCACCACGCCTTGGCGCCGAGCAGCGACATGATCGCCGGCACCAGGATCATCCGGACCAGCGACGCGTCGATGAACACCGCCACCGCCATGCCGATGGCCAGCATCTTCACCGCGATCTGGTCGTTCAGGATGAAGCTGGCGAAGACCGTCACCATGATGGCGGCGGCCGTCGTGATCACCCGTGCGGTGCTGCCGATGCCGATCGCGACGCTGCGGTGCGCGTCGCCGGTGCCGATCCAGGCCTCGTGTACCCGGGAGAGCAGGAACACCTCGTAGTCCATGGACAGGCCGAAGACGATCGCGAACACCATCATCGGCACGTAGGCCGGGATCGGCGACGTGGTATGCACCCCGATCAGGCTCGCGCCCCAGCCCCACTGGAAGATCGCGACGATCACGCCGTACGCGGCGCCGATCGACAGCAGGTTCATGATCGCCGCCTTGGTGGCGATCACCACCGAGCGGAACGCGGTGGTCAGCAGCACGAAGGCCACGGCCACGACGACGAGGATCAGGAGCAGCATGCGGCTGGCGATCTGGTTGGTGAAGTCGACGTTGCCCGGGGTGGTGCCGGTGACATAGGTGGTGACGTGGTACTTGGGCAGCACGTCGTTCCGGAGGGTCTTGACCAGGTCGTTCGTCGCCGTGGCCTGCGGCCGGGTGGTCGGGATCGCGTTGAAGACGGCGACGGTCGCCGCGCTGTTCTCCGACGTCGGCGACACCGATGCGACGCCCTTGGTGCCCGCGACGCTCTTGGTCATCGAGCTCAGCAGCGACTGGGTGTCCGAACTCGACTGCTTGGGCAGCTTGACCACGACGGTGAGCGGGCCGTTGATCCCGACGCCGAATCCCTTGCTGAGCAGGTCGTAGGCCTGCCTGCTGCTCTGGTTGAGCGGGTTGGTGCCGGGGTCCGGCTGGCCGAGATTGATCGACAGCAGCGGGATCGCCAGCACCAGGAGCACCAGCACGCTGGCGATCCCCCACGGCCACGGCTGCCTGGCGACCCGCCGGCCCCACCGGGCGAACCCGCTCTGCTCGTGCCGCTCCTCGGTGACCTCTGCGGTCCGCTTGGCCTGCTCCTGCGCGGAGACGCCCTCGCGGTGCGCGCGGATGCGGGCGGGCAGCGACCGGATGTTGCTGCGGACCAGGCCCATGAACGACGGAACCAGCGTCAGCGCCGCCATCATCGTCACGAGGACGACGATCGCCGCCGCCGCGCCCATCGCGCCGACGAACGGCACCCCGGACAGGTAGAGGCCGAGGATCGCGACCACGACGGTGCTTCCGGCGATGACAATCGAGGCCCCGGACGTGCCCTCGGCTCTGGTCGCGGACTCGACCACGTCCATGCCCTGGTCGAGTTGCTCGCGGTGCCGCGCGGTGAGGAACAGGCCGTAGTCGACCGCCACGCCGAGGCCGAGCAGGGTGGCGACGGTCGGCGCGACGGTCGGGAACGTGCTGACCGCGGCGAGCAGCCCGACCACCGAAAGGCCGGCGCCAACGGCGAAGATCGCCGAAACCAGCGGAATGGCCGCGGTGATGAACGAGCCGAACATGAACAGCAGCAGCACCAGGGCGCAGGCAAGGCCGATCACCTCGGACTTCGTGTCGCCAGTGTCCTGGCCGATCTGCCCGGCACCGCCGCCGTACTGCACCTCGAGCCCTGCCTTGCGGGCCGGCGCGACCGCCTTGTTCAGCTGGTTCAGATAGGAGGTGTCCAGGCCCGCCGGGTTATCGCTCCAGGTCACGCTCGAATACGCGATCGTGCCGTTCTTGGAAACTGCGCCGGTCTTCGACGACGCGAACGGGCTGACCGCGCTGGTCACGCCCGCCAGCTTGGACACGTTGCTGGTGGCCTGGTTCACCGCCGACTGCTGCTGGGCCACGGTTCCGTGGCTGGCGTGGAACACGATTTGGCCGCCAAAGCCGCCCTTCTGCGGATAGTCGCTGTTGAGCAGGTTGAGCCCGTTTGATGAACCGCTGCCGGGGACCGTGTAGTCGTTGACGTACTTGCCGCCGAACGCGTGGTTGGCGCCGAGCAGCCCGCCGAGAATGATCAGCCAGGCGACGATGAAGACCCAGAAGCGTCGGGCAGCGAATCCGCCCAGCCTCTCGAGCAGATGGTTCATGCTCAGACGCTGGCAGGCCGCCGCGCGGGGTGTCATCACCCGGCCGGGGTGAAGGCCGGGGGGTGCTTTGAGGACTTAGCCGGAACGCGACGCGGCGGCCCGTCGGGCCGCGGCGCGCGGCGGCCCGTCGGGCGCCATGAGCGCTATCCGGTCGGGGACGGGCTGGGACGAGGGAAGGCCGGGAGCTTGGACGCACACGCCTTCACGGCGGCCGCGACCTTCGGGCTGCTCGGGTTCAGCCCGTTCAGGAAGCGATCGGCGCGAGGCGAGGCCGAGGGCTCGGGCGTAGGACGGACGGTCGGCCGGGCGGCCGGGACGGTCACGCCGTGGTCGGCCATGCACGTGCGGAAGGCCTGGAACGCGGCTCCGAAGCCGCCACGGCCGCCGAAGCCGCCCTTCGGACGCAGCGGCGCGCACGCCTGCCGGGCCTTCATCATCGCGGAGTTGGCGCTCGGGCGCGCCGTGGGCCGGGCTGTAGGCCTGGTGCTCGGCCGTGCGGTCGGGACGGTCACGCCGTGCTGCTCGAGGCAGTCGACGTAGGCGCTGGCATCAGGGCTGGGCGAGGCTGCGGCGGTCGCCGCGGCCGTCGGCGTGGCCGACGTGCCGCATCCCGAAGCCAGCACCGCGACTAAGGCGCTGCCTGCGATGACGCCAAGGACACGGACGCCGCGCAGTGCGTTCCTGGGAGCGCACGAGCGAGGAAATAGCCTGCTGGACACAGAGTTCTCCTCTGGACACAGGTCGGCACCGCGCTCCCCAAAAGGCGCCGGCCATCCTGTAGCTGCCGCTGCGGCAACGCAGAGCAATCTCGCCGGCCAGCTTGAGCGCAGCCTGCGCCTACGCTGTTTCTTCGCCAAGGATGCCGGGGCCCGTTTGCCCCGGTTCCGGCGCCTTCCTCACCAGATGGCCGGGTGCCGGTCCCGCCACGGCAGCGCGGCCTCCAACTGGGCCGAGAGCGAGATGAGCGTGGCCTCATCACCCATCCGGCCGGCCAGCATGATGCCGATCGGCAGCCCGTCGGCGGTCCAGTGCAGCGGCACGCTCACGGCCGGCTGCCCGGAGACGTTGTACAGGGCGGTGTACGGGGTGAACCGCTTCTGCCGCTCGAAGTTCTCGGAGGGGTCGACCTCGTCGAAGTATCCGACCGGAACCGGCGGCGAGGCCAGCGTGGGCGAGAGCACCGCGTCGTAGGCGTTCAGGGCCTCCAGCGCGGTCCGGGTGACCACCTGCAGGTACGCCTGCGCGAACACCAGCTCGGGCGCCCGCACCTCCAGGCCCTTGTCGCGCAGGTAGCGGGTGATCGGCAGCAGCTGTTCCGCCTGCGCCGCGTCGATCGGGGCGAGCGTGGCCATGGCGTACCAGAGCGTCTCGAAGAACGGGACTACGTCGGGCCCGAACGGCATCGTGATGTCCTCGACATCGTGGCCGAGGTCCGACAGCAGCGCGCTGGCCTCCTCGTAGGCGGCCACGCACTCGGGATGCACCTCCGCGCCCTCCACCGCGTTCTGCAGCGACCGGCCGATCCGCAGCCGGCCAGGCTCGCGGCCGGCGTAGGACAGGAACGTCTCCCCGCCGGGCAGCGGGGGCAGTGTGTACATGTCGCCGAGGCGGTTCCCGGCCATCGCGTCGAGCAGCAGCGCGGCATCGGCGACCGTATGCGTGAGCGGGCCGTCAATGGACAGCCCCGACAGGTCGGGCAGGAGCGGCCCGCCGGAGACCCGGCCCCGGGTGGGCTTGATGCCGAACAGCCCGCAGACGCTGGACGGGATCCGGATCGATCCCCCGCCGTCGCTGCCCTGCGCGGCGGGAGCCAGACCAGCGGCGACCGCGGCCGCGGCGCCGCCGCTGGATCCGCCCGCCGACCTGGTCAGGTCCCAGGGCGTCCGGGCCGGCGGCCCGATCCTGGTCTCGGTGTAGCACGGCAGGCCGAACTCGGGTGTGGCCGTCTTGCCGGTGATCACGATTCCCGCCGACCGGAGCGCGGCGACCACGTAGTCGTCCTGATCGGCGACGTTGTCGGCGAAGAGCGTCGATCCGAAGGTCATCCGGACGCCCGCCACCATGTTCAGGTCCTTGATCGGGATCGGGATCCCGGTCAGCGGCGGGAGCGCCGAGCGGTCATCGCCGCTCGCCTGCGCCACGGCCTTCTCCGCGGCGGCGGCTTCCTGCCGGGCCCGGTCGCGGGTCACCGTGTAGAAGGCGCCGACCTGGTCGCTGAGGCGGTCGATGCGGTCCAGGTAGTGATTGGTGATCTCGACGGGCGACAGCTCGCCAGCCCGGATCGCTGCGGCCAGCTCGGTCACGGACAGGTCATGAATCTGCGTCACGTTACCGAACAGTAGACGGACCCGGGCGGCCCGGTCCAGCCGCGACCCGGTCCGGGCACCGTGCGCGACCCAGCCGATGCACCATCCGTCACCCTGGCGACACACCATCCGCGACCCGCCTCGCGCAAAAACACCCGCCTACCGGCCGCTCCGTATCGGCTCGATTACGCTTTGGCTTGTGGACCGCGAAACCGGGCCGCAGGCGAACACGACCGGACCGGCGGAATCGCGGGGGCCGGGGGACGGGCAGCTGGTCCCCGCTTCCCGCAACGTGCTCGGCGGCTTGGCCGGTGACCCGCGGCTGCCGATATGGATCGTCCGCGCCGTCCTGGCGCTGGCGGCCGGCATCGGCGTCACGTTCTGGCTGGGCTGGCGTTTCGGCCTGACCGCCGCGGCCCTTGTCGCCATCGTCGACACCATCTACCGGTCGAGGACCACGTCGGTCATTCCGGCCTCGGTGCGCGTCACCTCGGCGCAGCGGCGGACCGATCGGCGCCTGCTGCTCATGAGGCCGACCGGATACGTCGCGCTGAACCGCCGGGCCATCCCCGGCAGCGACTCGGTGATCGATCACCTCGTCATCGGGCCCGGCGGCGTGTTCGCCGTGGATTCCGAGCGCTGGGACCGCAGGCTTCCGGTCCGCAGCACCTCCGGCGAACTGCTCTACCATGGCCCGTACAGCCAGAAAGAGCGGCTGAAACACGCCCGGTGGGAGGCCGCACAGGCGTCCGACCTGCTCAGTGAAGCGCTCGGCGAAACCGTCAGCGTCCAACCGGCGATGGCGATCTACGGGCCCACGGTGCCGTGGATCGTGGCCAACCTGGACGGCGTGGACGTGTTCGGCGGCCGCAGGGTCAGGAAGTACTTCAGGCGCCAGACCAGGACCAGCCGCGGCGCCCGCCTCGATTCCGGGCAGATCGAGGACATCCACGTCGCGGCGGCCCTCGCGCTGCCGCCGGCTCGCTGAAACCGTTCTGGCCGGTGCGCCCGCACCCGGGGACGCGACGGCGCAACCTGGTCGGCCCTGCGGTTAGTCTGTGATCCGCTGAGCAGCGAGCGAAAGAACGAGGGAAGGCCGTGGCCGCAGCGCGGGACTGGGTGAC